>Ga0307505_10001413_pt1 | contig 19481 bp, 24 predicted proteins | sample 23_S_MG_FD_202183 | JGI IMG/M metagenome (GOLD analysis project Ga0307505, IMG submission 202183) | Soil microbial communities from Populus trichocarpa stands in riparian zone in the Pacific Northwest, United States - 23_S | ecosystem: Environmental > Terrestrial > Soil > Riparian zone > Trees...
CCTTGAGCTTGAAAGTGTGTGCCGTCAGCGCCGCCCCGACCGTGCCCGAGTGGATGATGGAGTGGCCCGTGTTGATACCGGCGTTGATGCCGGAGACCACGAGGTCGGGGACCTCACCGAAAGCACCGAGGGCGGCGGCAGTGACTGCCAGACCGGGGGGGCCGTCGATGCTGTAGGCGTTGGCAACTTCCTCCATCTCCACCGGCGTCAACTCCACGCCTGCGTTGATGTCGAAGCGGCCGATTCCGGTGCCGGACCCGGACATGTCCTGCGCCGGCGCCGCCACAATCACTTCGAACTCTTTGGCCAGGGCGCGCGCCAGGACCTTCAGCCCGGGCGACTCGATGCCGTCGTCGTTGGTGAGGATGACCCGGGGTGGCTCGTTCATGATTTGGGGCCGGATAGCTGGCGGATCTCGACTTTCTCGGTCAGACCGGGGATCAGGTCGGCGTCGGCGCTTCCGAGCCCGTGACGGGTGACATTGGCCGCTCCGGCGCCGCACGCCAGACGGAGAATTTCCTCCGGTGTCGACCCTTGCCGGAGCCCGGCAGCGAGGCCGGCGGTCATCGAGTCGCCGGCGCCACGGTGGTCGGCCGGGTCGAGCTCGGGGGCCTGAGCCTCGAACCAGGCGTCCCCGAAACGGGCTAGGGCGGGCTCACCCTGGCGGGAGAGGACGACGGACTCAGCACCTTCGGCGATCAGAGCGCCCACGGCACTCATCAGCGCATCGCGATCCTCGTTGGATGTATCGATGGTCCCGTCATTGTGGAGGTCCTCGTCGCTTACCTTCAGGATCCCGATGGGGCCTCCCTCAAGGAAGGCATGGAGCTCGGGCCCGTGAAGGTCCGCAACAACGGCGACGTCGCCAGCCGCGAGGTCATGACCCATCCGTTTGTAGAAGTCGACGGGAAGGATCTCGTCGGACTGACCTGTGACGACGCACAGGCCGGTCGTCAAGGCCTTGTCGAGGAAGCGGCTGTAGACGTCGTCCATCTCGTGACGCTCGAGGACGATCGTCGGCGAGTCGGCGATGGTGACCCGCTCGCCGGACCGCCGGTCGTTGATGACCACGGGGCTGCGGTGGGCAACTTCAATCCGGCTCACGTCCATGCCGAACTGGCCGAGTAAGCCGAGGAACACCTTGCCCGACTCCCCACCCAGCGGACCACATAACAAGGGGCGCTCTCCGAGATGCTTGAGCATTCGGGCTACCCAGAAACCCTGGCCTCCGGGATGGATGTGCACCTCATCATTTCCTGAAGGAGATGCCTCGATGGTGACCGTCAGGTAGAGCACAGGGGCGAGTACCGCCACCGTGTGTTGTTCGTGTCCCAAGGTCTCTCCCGGTTATTGAGCAGGGCATTTACCCGGCAACGGGCCGGAGCCAAACCCGGCGCTATCGCTTACTGGCGAAGAAAGACTCGAGCAGAGCCGTCGACTCTCCGGCGAGGACCCCGTCGACCAACTCCACCCGGTGATTGAGTCGGCGGTCCTGGGGGATGTTGTAGAGGGTCCAGGCCGCCCCGGCTTTCGGGTCGGCGGCGCCATAGACGATTCGATCGATCCGGGCCAGGACCGATGCTCCGGCGCACATAGGGCAGGGCTCCAGGGTCACGACCAAGGTGTGCCCGGTGAGCCGCCAGTCGCCGATCTCACGTGCTCTGGCGGAGAGCACCAGCATCTCGGCGTGGGCGGTGGGGTCGGATAGCTGCTCGCGACGGTTGCGATCGCCGGCCACGATCGCTCCGTCAACGTCGACGAGAACCGCTCCCACCGGGACATCGCCGGTTTCACCTGCCTGACGGGCGAGGTCGAGTGCGGTGCGCATGGCGGCTTCGTAGGGAGTGGGATCAGTCACGGCCCGGCATTATCCTCTATCTCTCCGTCCGGTCGGACGGGAACTCCGGAGGGATCGCATAGTCCGGTCGTGGCTGTGCGGCCGTGGGGTAGGGCGCCGTTGGGTGGTTGCGGTCGAAAACTTAATATCGCACTTTGGAGGGATCGCATAGTCCGGTCGTGGGTGTGCGGCCGTGGGGTAGGGCGCCGTTGGGTGGTTGCGGTCGAAAACTTAATATCGCACTTTGGAGGGATCGCATAGTCCGGTCTAGTGCGCGGCACTGGAAATGCCGTTGGGGGTTTACACCCCCTCGAGGGTTCAAATCCCTCTCCCTCCGCGGCTGCCCCATGAAATGGGGCAGCTTGGAGTTTGAGCAGCAGCTCAAACTCTCGGCCGATGAAATCGGCCGGGCGGTTTCCGCTGTGCGGAAGCGGGCGCCTGCGGCGTCGCAATTGAATATGGAGGGGTCGCATAGTCCGGTCTAGTGCGCGGCACTCGAAATGCCGTAGGGGGCTGACGCCTCCTCGAGGGTTCGAATCCCTCCCCCTCCGCAAAGCTCTACTGGCTCGACGAAGGGCCGTTGCTGTCGACGACCGCGAGTTCCTCACAGCAGCATCCCGGGTAGCGGGCGCAGGAACGCACCACGACGCCTCGTTCCACGACGCAACTGCAGTCCGCGCAGGCCATCTCCATGGCTCTCATCGTACCGACGCGGGTCGTGTGCACGGCGTCCCCTCAGGCGGGATGGGTTGCACAAGCGTCGTCACCGACGACCAGGATTGTGCACGGCTTCCCGTCAGACGGGACCGATTGCACGACGAGACGTTCAGTCCCGGGTCAGGAGACGCTGACTCTCCTTGAAATGGGCGAGACCTTCCACCTGACGGATGTAGGCCTCACCTCTCCTGAATCTGTTGGCGATCTCGGCGTGGGAGCGTCCCTCGGCGCGCATGTCGAGGACTCGGCGCTGTCGTGGGGTGAGGTCGCGCTCGGAGCCGGTGCCGTTGCGGGGGATCTCGGTCCAGCCGAGCATGCGGCTGACGAACTCCGGGCTTCGGTTGAGCCGGGCTGCGATCTCTTCGACAGCCATGCCCTCCTGCTGCATCTCGAGCACCCTTCGCTCCACAGGCCGCAGATGGTCCCTGACGATGGTGTTGCTCATGGCCCCAACCTAGTGGACCGAGGTGTTTGGGTTCGAGAGTGATGATCGATTCGGGATCAATGCCGCGAGAATGTTGGTTTGCCACTCTGGAGGGGTGTCCGAGTGGTCTAAGGAGACGGTCTTGAAAACCGTTGGGCCCTATTCGGGTCTCGTGGGTTCGAATCCCACCCCCTCCGCGTCGCGTTTCCGCTTTGCGAAAACGCTTACGGGAGTTTCCTTTGGAAACTCCAGGCCCGCGATGGAATCGGGCACCTGTGACGGGTGACGAGTGGGCCGAGTATCGGGTACCGGGTACCTTGTACGTTTGCGGGCTGTTCTGCCCCACAACTGGAGAGGTGGCCGAGTGGTCGAAGGCGCTCGCCTGCTAAGCGAGTAAGGGGTTTTTAGCCTCTTCGAGGGTTCAAATCCCTCCCTCTCCGCAACCTCAGGTGGCCGCGTTCGAGCCAGTCTCCAACCAATCGCGCAACGATTCCACGGAGCGAGTGTTGACCACTCGATCGGGCCTGACACCGGCTCGCTGCAAAGTGGCGACGGCGTTGGAGACGTTGCCCATCTCGGGGAGACGGTGGGCGTCAGAGTTGGCGGCCACGAGTGCGCCAAGCTCGACAGCCCGACCGACCCATTCGGCGGAGAGGTCGAGTCGATCCCTGTGGCCGTTGCTCTCCAATGCGACATCGTGGGCGATCGCCTCCTCGACCACACATGCCATGTCGATGTCCAACGGCGGTCTGATCCCGATCCGTCTCCCGAACGGATGGGCGAGGACACGCACTGTCGGATGAGCCAACGCCGCCACGACTCGCTTGGTCTGCTCGTCCCGACTCAAACCGAAGTGTGAATGCACCCCGGCCACGGCGAAGTCGAGTCGCGCCAAGGCCACGTCATCGATGTCCAACGAGCCATCGCGGTCGATGTTGAGCTCGGCACCGTGGAACACGACCAGCTCTGGGAACCTCGACCGGAGTCTGTCGATGAGCTCAGCCTGACTCGCCAGCTCGGCTTCTCCCAGCCCACCGAAGCGAAGCCCTTGGGTGTGATCGGTGATGAGCACGTACTCGTATCCACGCTTCGTCGCCGTCTCCAGGATCATCTCGATCGTCATCCGCCCGTCCGGTGAGCTGTCGCTGTGCAGGTGGAGATCGCCTCGCAGGTCACCGACGGTCACGACTCGCGTCGCCTCTTCCGGCGAAAGGGCACGAGCCGGTGGCGGAATCCAGGGAAATCCGACCTGCGCGTAGACGCTCGCCTCGTCTGCCGCGGGAGACAGGTCGGAGAAAAGAGAAGCGTGGCTCGTCGGGCCGGTGGCCGCCACCAGGACCGAGCCGACGGCGTCTGGGGTCGCCAGGGGAAAGATCACAGGCAGCCCGCTGTGCGTAATCGCTTCCACACCGGTCTCACTCGGTGTGGCCACCGAATCGAGGGCGGCCATCGACTCCAGGAATCCGGCCACAGCATCGCGATCGGAGGTGACGACCACCAGATCGAGACGGCTGACCCACTCCTCGATACGACGGACCTCTCCTGCGATCGCCACGTCGGAATCAGTGTGACGTGCGACGTGGGACGCGATCTCGCTGGCTATCACCCACGCGCGGTGGGCGGGAGTCGAGGTGTCATCGGGGGACAGGGAGAGCACCTTCACCCAGAGATCGAGAGTTTGCTCTCCCACGCCGCGCACACTCAGAGCTGCTCCGGAATCGGCGGCATCGATCAGGTCGGACCGGGTCTCCACGCCCAATTCGGCTTTGAGGTCGCGAAGGATTCGCGGGGTCATCCTCGGAAGCCGGCGGAGCCTGGAGGCTTCCCGGGGGTAGGCCTGCTCGAGAGGTATCAGTTGTTTCAGGTCTCCGGTTTCCCGATACTCGGCGATCAATGCCTTGACCCCAGGTCCTATGCCGGGAGTGGCGAGAACGACGTCATCTGGAGCGTCGAGGGTGGGCAAGTCATCGAGGGCCCATATGGCAGCCCTGTAGGCCTTGGCCCGGAACGAGCGGCGGGTTTCCGCTACCTGGACGAGATCGGCGAGACGCCACAACTGTCTGGCGAAGCCGCGGAGGCTCGGCTGAGGGTCCATGGGATTGATGTTCCCAGACGGCTCAGGAACCGTTCGGCCTGGTGATGAAAGAGAACTTGCCGTCGGTCTCGAGCACCGCGAACTCGATCTCCTCGAGGGCGCCTATCCCTTCGATCCTCGCCGCCTCTTTGAGGTCGTCCATCGTCACGCGCTCCCTGCGCATCCTGTCTTCGAGCGGCGCCCCATCGCGCACAACGATGATCGGCTCGCCGGCGATCACTTTGGAGACTTTGGGAAAGCGGCGCGCCAGGGAATCGGCGGCCAGTGTCCACACCACGAACACGGAGACAGTGGCCATTGCCCCCGTGACCGACATGTCCTCCTGGGTCACACCCTGCTGCACGATGTCTCCGATGACCACGATCAGAATCAGGTCGAGTGGGGTCAGCTCAGCCAGGGACCGCTTACCGGTTCCCCGGACGACCAGCCACAAGAACCAGAAGATCGCTGTGGCCCGAAGTATCAGCTCCATGTCACCTCCTAGGGAAGGACCCAGGTCGTGAACTCGACCGCCACTGCCTCACGACCGTCGATCTCGACAGCTGCCGTGGCTGATCTGCCCCATTGCACGGCTGGCTCCAGCCGGGCGTCGAAAGACACCTCGAGGACCGAAGATCCCTCCGGAATGTCAAAGGTCCACCATGTCCACTCGTTCGACTGGAATGAGGAGGTCGGGTCCGGATCGAGGCCGTTCTCGTCGAACATGGCGAGGTAGGCGCTGTCGACCCGGGTGGTCAGTTGCGGGGGCAGCGGCGACCCGTCGACGCTCTCGACGACCAGGGCGAAGGGGGTGGCAAGCCCGGCGCGGGTGACCGAGGAGTGGTCTACCGTCAGGGATAGTCCGCTTCCGGACGAAGTAGCACTGCTGGTGCGAACCCCGAGGAATCCGAGCAGCGCGGCCAACACGAGGGCGACGATCATGGCCAGCGACCCGTACCGGACCACCCTCTCCCACCTGTAGGTGCCGCTGTCCTCCGAGGGAATGGTGGACGATTCCCCTCGACCCGAGTTGGCCATGGGCCGGGTTTACCCCCCGGCGCAACCTGAGAAACCGCGTTTGACGCCGGCCCCGACGGGGGATCTCACCCCGATGACCAGGGACGACTCCTATCTCCTCGCCGCGGAGGCCGGGCTCTTCTACGTCGACCAGGGGGAGCCGGGCTACCGCCGGTTGAAGAGGGGGCAGGGTTTCTCCTATGTGAACGACAACGGGCAGGTGGTGAACGGTGAAGCCCGAAAGTGGATCGAGAGTCTGGTGATTCCCCCGGCGTGGGAGGACGTCTGGATTTCAAGGGAGCGCAAGGGCCACATCCTGGTCACCGGGCAGGATGCTGCGGGACGCAAGCAGTACATCTACCACCCCCTCTGGGAGGAGGTGAGAGACGAGGCCAAGTTCGACCGTCTCGCCCCGTTTGGAAGGGGTCTCCAGCGACTCCGCAAGAGAATGCAGTTCGACCTGAGGGGCACCGGCATCGATCGGCCCAAAGTGGTGGCCCTGGCAGTGGCCGTTCTCGATCTGACCCTCGTCAGGGTGGGAAACCGACGGTATGCCGACGACAACGAGTCGTACGGGCTGACGACTCTCACTGGTGAGCACATCGAGGTCGACGGCCGCCATGTCCATCTCGAGTTCACGGGCAAGAGCGGAGCTGAGCACCAGCTGGTCTTCGAGGACTCCCGCCTCTCGAGGCTCATCGCCCAATGTCAGGAGCTGGGCGGCCAGACCCTGTTCAGCTACCCGGGACCCGACGGCACAGTGGGCTCAGTCTCCTCAACTGATGTCAACGGCTACCTGTCGGACACACTCGGCGGGGCCTTCACCGCCAAAGACTTCCGAACCTGGGGAGCAAGCTCGCTGGTTGTCGCCGAGTTGGCTCGAACCAATGGCGAGGACATCGACCCCGAGGAGCGGATCCGTGATGCGGTCGATCTCGCGGCGGAGCGTTTGGGCAACACGAGGGCGGTTTGCCGCGACTCCTATGTGCATCCTCAGGTCATCGCGGCTGCCGAAGGCGACGAGCTTTCCGAGGCCTGGCTCGGGTCCCGGGCCGGACGGTGGTTGAGTCGTGAAGAGTCGGCTCTCCGCAAGCTCCTCGATCGTTGAGGCTGCCCCAGGGAGCGGTGAGCGACACCTCCTGCAACCTCGACGGTCAAGAAGCGCGGTCGAGGACTCCCGCGGGGATGCGACGAAAGAGCTCGGGTGAGATCTCGACGCCGACCCGTCTCGAGGCGAGCGCCCAGGACGGCGAATAACCGAGAGCCCATCGCAGGCTGCTGACCGCGGCCCTCCCCAGAGTCTCGGCCCCCGGTCGTGGGTGCAGCCCGAGAACGTCCTGGAGACGACCCGGGAGAGTGGCAACCGCAGCTTGGAAAACGACCAGATAGCCCGTCTTGATCCCGGGTCTCAGCGGGGGACGGGCGAGGAAGTCGACCACGTCCTCCATCTCGGGTGACCCAGCAACGTCGGGATGTTCACTCAACCACTCGGAGAGCTCCCGGGCCGTATCAGGCAGGGGCTCTGCACCGAGCAGCTTCCCGATCCGGATCTGCTCCTCGACGAAGCGGTCCGCCTCGACGATGGTCAGCGGGTGCTCGGAGTACACCTGGTTGGCGGTCAGGAACGAATCGGTCAACGCGTTGTGCACCCACGCTGCGTGCCCGGGATCGGCGGCGTCGTAGGCGATTCCCCTACTCGACATTCCTTTGACCCGTCTATGCGCCCTCTCCACCTGTTGAACCGCCGCTTCGACCTCCGGTATCGCTCCGAAGGTGGTGGCTGTCACATAAGAGGACGTCCGTGACAATCGCCCGAGAGGGTCGTCTCGATATCTGGAGTGCTGATCGACCCCCGCCACCACCTCAGGGTGAGCAGCCTGGATCAGCAGACCCCGCACCCCGCCGACGAAGGCCGCCGGGTCGGCCAGGAGGCGCCACGACACCGACTCCGGCCCGAGCAACCCGGGGTCTCCGTCGTACTGGAGAGTGTTCTCCAGAGGATAGGGAGCGTGCTCGAACATCGAGAGGGTCGATCGGGTGACAGTCTGACGCACGGTTTCGACCAGCCCCGACGTGGCGTTGCGCAGATTCACGGTCGAAGACTTCCCTGCCTCATCCGTCAGGCGTCGGTGATGACGGAGACCACGTCACCGGCGCTGGAGATCACGCCTCCGGCCACTTCTCTGGTGAGGGCGAAACCGGTGGTCTCGCCGGTCCATGTGAAAGTGGCGGGTGCCGGGTCGTTGCCGAGCACGCCCGCTGAGATCACGTCTTCGATGTCGTTGATCACCCACAATTGATAGGTCCGTTCCGGGTCGAGAGCGACGAGCTCCTCGGTGGGGATCACGAACCCCCGTCCGTCGCTGGAGAGGACGACGCGTGCCACGGACACATCCTCGACCAAGAAGTCACCCACAAAGGTCCCCGGCTCGGCGGCCACCTCTTCGGCAGCGGCGACGATGCCTTCGCTGCTCGCTGGGTCGGGACCACCGCCCAAGAGGGCGAAGCCGGCAAATACGACGGCAGCTGCGGCTGCGATGCCCGCCACCGCCTTCCAAACGGTGTTGGAGACGTCGCGGCGCAAGGGAACCACGTTTTCTGCCCGGTCGGCGGCCCCGGTGGCGATGGCGGTGCTGATTCGCTCCCAGGTGGCGTCGGAGGCGGGCTCGTCGGGGACGAGGGCCGATGCCGCCCGGCGCTGCTCTGCCAGCGAGGCCTCACACTCGGCACAACTCTGGAGGTGGCGCTCGAAGCCATCTCGTTCCTCGGCGTCCAGTGCATCCAGCGCATAGAGCGCGACCAGTTCGTGCATCTCGGCACCGCTCATTGCGAAACCTCGGCGAGAGTCTCGGACAGTTTCTTCATGCCGCTGCGGATTCTGCTCTTGACGGTGCCTTCGGGCTCCTCAAGTCGCTGGGCCACCTCGACGTAGGTCAATCCAGAGAAGTATGCGAGGGAGATTGCCGTTCTCTCGTCCTCTCCCAGGCGGGCCACCGCCGCCCGCACCAAATCGCCTTGGCTACGCACCCAGACCTCGTCTTCGAGGTCGATGACGTCGGGCATGGCAGTGGTGTCCTCCCGGCGGCTTCGGGCCTCCTCGGAGCGGACGATGTCCACGGCGCGGCGATGGGCAATCGTGAGAAGGTAGGAACGCAGAGAACCACGGGTGGCGTCGAAGCGATCGGGAGAGCGCCAGAAGGTCACGAACACGTCTTGCACGACATCCTCGGCTAAAGCCTCGTCGATCAGAACTTTCCTCGCGACGTAAGCCACGGCCCCACCGTGTTTCCGGTAGATCGCCTCCAGGGCAGACTCGTCTCCTTGGGACACCCGAGCGACGAGACGTGCGTCTTCCGAGCTTTCGCTGCTCACGCGATGCAGAAACCCATTCTCACGGGATCGTATTGAGTTCGGCTTGGCAAGGGCGAATGTCGTCATGTCTGTCCGACTGGTATTCGTGACGGGGTAGTAGGCCGGATTGGTTTGGCCCGATCCCGGCTCGGGTACGCGTGGTTCCAACCGACTCAGGAGGGTCTGTATGGACACCGAGGCCGTAGCTACCGAGATCGTGATGATCAGACAGCGTCTCGCCGAAATCGACGCCGATGTAGAAGGTGCGGGTGAGACGGACATCGACGACGAGAAGAGGCGTCTCCATGACCGGATGCGACAGCTTCAGGATCAGTTGTCGGGCTCCGGGGCGCCCGGCAGGCAGGACGCATCTCCCGAGCCGGACACCGTTCAGTATGTCCCGCCCTCCTGACCTGCGCCCTCGTGGCCAGCACCGCCTTTGTGGATAGAAGGCCCACGGGGCCTGATGTTTGGGAAAAGTTGGCACGGGGAAGTGAAAGCGTTCGAGAACCCGTGAGGCTCAGGAGAGCTGGGTTTTCCGGCTGAGAGGTCGGTCGAGAGATCGGCGATCCCTCGCACCTGATCCGGGTAACACCGGCGCAGGGAGCAGCCTGGCGGGTTCTCGTTCGATTCCGCAAACCCACAAGCAAACGCACAAGAGGAGAGGGAGATGTCGAAGCGCAAGGCACCGACGACGAGAGACTTCGAGCGTTCGATCTCCGGGGAAGGGTCGCGGCGGGGCAAAGGGGTCTTCGCCACCCTCCTCGTGCTTTCCCTGGTCGGCGTAGTCATCTGGCTGGTGACGAGCAGCCAGGAGTAGTCCCACCCTCAATGAATTCCGGGTTTCCTGCCCACTCCCGGAACATCCGAACGCCCCCTTCGGAGGAGAAGCCCCCCGCGAAAGACTTTCGACGGGGGTTTTCTCTTGGCGTGTTTCGAGGTGACTCTAGGCGGGTATCTCGCTCGCTCAATGGCTGACACCGGCACATGTGGTCGGAGCCAACCAAATTGACCTGAGACGTTCCCTGCCCCCCGTCCGGCGGAACCGGGTGGTCGCAAGCCCGCTTGCGACGACACGACAAGTGTGTGATCACCCCTTCCCAGGAGGAACAGGGGCAGGCGACGTCTCAGGATCCGAATCGGTGGCCAGACCCCCCAAATCACCCCGGAACACTCCGACAAACTCGAGGGAGCGGGCATCGGTCGCCCCCTGAAAATCAAGGAGTCTCATGACGAAATACGGACTGACACTGTCGAGCGAGGAACACCCTCCGAGCGATCTGGTGGAGTTGGCCGTAGCTGCCGAAGAGGTCGGTTTCGACTTCGTCTCGATCTCGGATCACTTTCACCCGTGGATCTCCGAGCAGGGCCACAGCCCGTTTGTATGGTCCGTGCTCGGTGCCATCGCTGCGCGCACCAGCGACCTGGAGGTCGGGGTGGGGGTCACCTGTCCCACGATGCGGATCCATCCGGCGATAAACGCTCAGGCCGTAGCCACCACTGCATGTCTATTCGGCGACCGTTTCACCTGGGGCGTCGGCACAGGAGAGGCGCTCAACGAGCATATCTTGGGTGACCGCTGGCCACCTGCTCCCCAAAGACTGGACATGTTGGAGGAGGCACTTGAGGTGATGCGAGCCCTGTGGACTGGTGAGAGCACCACACATCGAGGCGAGTACTACAACGTCGAAGACGCCCGCATTTTCGATCTGCCCGACAGCCCGATTCCGGTTCTCATATCGGCGTTTGGAGAGAAGGCTGCCGAACTGGCGGCACGTGCCGGCGATGGTCTCTGGATCACCGGCATCAAGAGCGACATCATCGAGACCTACCGATCAGCGGGTGGATCAGGCGACATCTGGACCCAGCTGACTTTGTGTTGGGACGAGGACCGGGACGTCGCCCTGGAACGCGCCCACCGAGTGTGGCCCAACACCGGCCTCCCGGGACAACTCGCTCAGGATCTTCGGACCGTCGAGCACATGGAGCAAGCGACGAGTCTCGTCACCGAGGAACAGATAGCCGACTCCATGGCAATCGGGCCCGACCCTCAGCCCATCCTGGAGTCCATCACCGAGGCCCGTGACGCGGGCATCGAATACATCTATCTTCATCAGATCGGCGATCCCTTAGACGGGTTCCTCGAATTCTGGGCCGACGAGATCAAACCCAACGTCTAGGTCCAGCCAATCCGTGGTTACTTCTCTCAGAAGCCGGCCGCATTCGCGCTCAGGCGATTATTGAGTTCACTAAGGCCAGGCCATCGAGCCAGTGGTCGCTGTTTTCAACCGTCTCCCGTTGGGTATCGACGCCTCGATGAACGCTTCGAGCCCCAGGGACGACTTATTGCGACTCCGTGATGTCTATCTCAACGACCATTGGGCCGGAGCCGCCGCTGGATCAGCGTTGGCCGCGCGCCTGGCCAAGGAGAATGTGAAGTCGCCATGGGGCACCGATCTGGCGTCGATATCTGATCAGATCCGCGCCGACAAGAAAACGTTGGCCGAGATCAGGCGACAACTCCATTCCAACGGGGGAGCGATGAAGAAGGCCGTTGCCTTGGTCGGGGAAAGGGTGACTCGCCTCAAGCCCAACGGAAGGCTCCATCGATACTCCCCCTTGAGTCGTGTGCTGGAGTTGGAGGCACTGATATCCGGTGTCTCCGCCAAGCAGCGCCTCTGGGTCGCTCTACAGACAATGGACCAGAGCGCGGAACTCCTCGCCGGCTTCGATCTGCAAGGTCTCGAAGAGAGGGCGAACAGCCAACTCGATTTGTTGCGCTCGATCCACGTGGCCGCATCAGGCGTGGCATTCGGCGGGATTGGCCGATCAGGTTGATTGAGGGCCGCTCCGTGATTGCCTCGCCGGTGGAGCAGCGCCCTACATTTGGTCGAACATGAAAGATGCCCCGGTTGAACGGGGCATCTTTCCCTTATGTCCTTTGACTTGGATCAGGCGTTGAGCTTCTGCTCCACCTGCTCCTGAGTCTCACCGGTCCGCTCCTTGATGCGGCCGACGAGCTCGTCGTAGTTGCCTTCGGCGACATCGAGCTCATCGTCGGTGATGTCCCCCCAAGTCTGCTTGACCTTGCCCTTGAGCTGGTCCCAGCGACCTTCCCACTTCATCTGTGTGCTGTTGTCCACGGCTGACTCCTTCTGTCTGGTGCCGAGCCACTGACTTACCCGGGACGGGATGTCTGGAAACGCCGGTACTCGATTTCCACCCACCCCAAAAGGGGCCGGCCAGGACGCGATCGAGGGGCGGCAAGGCCGCCCCTCGATTTGGATTGGTCTGTTGTCAGAGCGTGTGCTCGTCAAGGGTGTCTTCCCAGTACGGCTCCCGGCCGTAGTACTTGTAGACATCCACGATCCAGCCACGGTCGTTGGTATCGGGCCAGTTGTCCTTGTCGAAGCCAGGGGCGTTCTGGATGGTCTCTTTGGACACGTCGAGGACGATCTCCTTGGCGTCGGTGTCCACGGTGAGCAAGTCCCATGGGACGGCGAAGAACTTGCCTCCGAGCCCGAGAAATCCGCCCGATGCGAGAACGGCATATGACACACGGCCGTCTTGGAGGTCGATGACGATCTCCTCGAGATGACCGAGGTCGTCTCCGTCCGGGTTACGTACCTTGTCGCCTGTGATCGTCGATGCGCTGAGCGCTGTGGGTTGCATGTAGGGGTCCTTTCTCAGGGGCTTGGGTGTCTCGATCCGTTCCTCAGAAGATGAGGATCAGGATCAGGATGAGGAGGATCAATCCTCCGATGCTGATGTACATGGTCAACCCTCCTTTCGGGCCGCCTCGATGAGGGCGGCATCGACTTTGGTGTGGTAGGTCTCGCCGAGGCGCCCACCGACATAGCCGCCGGCGAGAGTGGCCACGACCAGCACGGCGCTGGCCACGATGGCCATGGTGGTGAGGTCGTCAGCATCGACCTGGGCGAACCAGTTGGGCAGGTCGACCTGGTTGAAGGCGTTGTACTCGGTGCCCACCCAGGCGCCCAGGGCAGCGAATATGGCGACGAGCAGGATCATCCAAAGACCTGCGCCGAAACCGTTCATGCCACCCCCATACCGCGCCATTCGTCCGGCGGCGAAGCCGCCGACAACGAACGAGGCGAAAATAACGAGTGCGGCAACGATCAAACCGACCATGGATGCTTCGTCGAGAGAGCCCTGGTCGTTGATGAGGTTCAACTGGTAGTCGATCCCGCCGGCACCGGCGGCGATGAGGGCACCCAGGAACACGAGAGTCCCAAACCCAGCAAACATTCCGACTACCGAAGCGAGAAAGTCGGGTTTGCCGTATTTCTCGTACACCTCGGAAATATCTTCCGAACCACCGATGCGGCGCTCCGGATTCGTAGTTGTCATCGTTCCTCCTGTCGTCGGGCGACGATGCTGGGTTACCCGTCGAGTCCATCTGCCAAACAGACCGAAACGAAAGAGCGGCCGGGGTCGACCCGGCCGCTCTCTTGGTTCTGAGGTTGTTTTTCGGTCAGGGAGCCAGTGTCGTACCAGTCAGTGGGTCCACCGTTGTTCCGGTGTTGAAGGTCGTTGTAACGCCAACGTCACCGGTGTCGTCCCCGTCATCGGGGTCGGCATCACATGCAGCCACGGTGAGGGCGAGAGCCAGAGCAGTGCTGAGGGCAACGGCTCGCTTCTTGATGTCTCGCATCGCTTTCATCTCCTTGTACTGGCCGAGTCTTCGGACCCAGCCGCGACGAAGCCGTTCTTTACCGCGACGTCGACGGTCCTAAACCAGACTTCCGCGTTTGCCAGATATCGAGACGCCAACCTCACCTGAATCCCACGAGAGAACTCATTGGTATCGGTGAGTGGGATGCTCTCGTGTCGATCTTCTGCCCTCCCCCATTGACGAGCGGGATGGACCGAGTGGTGGCCAGTGCCTGGGTCTGTGTAGCTTCTAGCCGGATGCCTGATCAGGTGGCCGCTCCCGGGCCGACTACAACCGTCGACCCCAGGGTCGAGGCGAGACTTTCCAACGCCGGCCGGGGCATACGATGGATCGCTGTTGGCTATGCCGCTTTGGGACTTGTTGGCGTCGTCAACCCCAACCTCAGTGGGTTTCCCCCCGGTCCGTCACTGATTCGGCCGCTGACCACTGCGGCGGCAGTGTCTCTCATGATCCTCGCCCTCGGGGCGCTCCTGGCGGGGGATGTCATTCGCTCGTCGTCCCGGAGCGTGCTTCTGCGCAGGTCGGGAGTGGTCCTCGCCCTCGGCTCGGCCCTCTTCGGACTCTTCATAATGGCCATCTTCTTCGCCAACCGGACCGACTTGTGGGGCGAGAGCATGGAGGTGCCTTCCTTTTCAATCGGTGTCATCCTGGTGGTGCTGGGCATCTCCGTCCCCCTCAGTGTCAGTCGCATGGATCCTCGAGTCGTCGCGGGCCAAATCGGGGCTCTCCTCGTTTTCTCCCTGACGGCCGTGGTCTTCTTCGGGTATCTGTACGGGGATCCCTCGGTGGGCAGGCTCTTCCTGCGCCCGGAGATCTCGTTCCAGGCTTCGATCACCTCCGTCCTCACCGCGATCGGGATCGGGCTGATGCGCCCGGCGAGTGGCCTGCTCTCGGTTGCATCGAGTCCGGGTGCGGGTGGGCGTCTCCTGAGGCGAATGGGCCCTGTCGTTCTCTTCACCCCGGCCGTTCTCCTGTTCGTGGCCGAGAACGTCCCCTCCACGGAGAGGATCGACGTACTCGCCTTCGTCACGGTGGGTCTGGGACTGTTCCTGCTGATCATGCTCGCGGTGTTCGTCAAGGCGCTAGACGAGACCGCAATCGAAGCCGCCACAGCGGCTGCTCAGGCAGAACGGGCACGGATCGGCCTCCAACAGGAGGCCCCGGTAGTCACCCGTATGGCCGAAATGTTGCATACCGTCGATGTCGACGGCGATGGCACCTGGGAGGTGGCCACACGTTTCCGGCCGGGCCGGGGGAGTGTGGCGGGCGATGCCAGCGCTGTGAGAACCCTTCCCGACGGCTCATTGGGGGCGGTGCTCGTCGATCTGACAGGTCATGGGGCGCTGCCGGCCGTGTGGGCAATTCGTCTCAGGGACTTGTTGGTCCACTCGCTGATGTCGGGCAGAACCCCTTCCGAGGCGATGGCGAAGGTCGCCTGGTCGGCACCGGGTGACACCTTGGCCTCGGCGGTGGTCCTCACGGTCAGCGAGCAAGGCGAGGTGAGGCTTTGCTCAGCCGGCCACCCCCCCACGATCGTCGTTTCCACGCAAGAAGCGGACCTGCGTCTCCCAACCGGGCCTCTGCTCTATCTCGACCCGGAGTCGCACTACGAAGAGGAGCTTTTCGAGGTCGGGGTGGGCGACACCCTGGTCTCCTTCAGCGATGGAATTGCCGACGTCCAGTTCACGGAGAGCGGGCAGACCGAGCCGGAACAACTGGCCGACATGTTGGTCGCCGAAGGTGGCAATGCAGCCCGCACTGCCGACCTGGTTCTGGGTTTTGCCCCTTCAGAGCCCACCGACGACCAGACCGTGGTGGTCATTCGCCGGATTTCCTGAACCTCAAGCCACCCGACCACGCGTTTCCTTCCACGCCGCCGGGGGTATGCCTGAATCGCGATGAGCGCGCAACGAGAGAGGAATCCGTGGACGAAATTCACGACTTCGATGACACAGTGGTCGCCGTGTTCGACGATCCCGGCGACGTCTCCGATGTGACAGGCGAGCTTGAAGCCGCCGGGTATCGCTACGAAGTACTCGAGGGTGACGAAGGCAGACGACACCTCGACCCCGGTGGCGAAACCGGACCGGGGGCGACGGTCAAGCGTCTTCTCAATGTCTTCGGAGATCAGTATCGGGTTCTCGAACATCTCTATGAGAAGTTGGAGAAGGGAGCTGTGGTGGTCTCGGTCGAAGCCGAGCCCGATGCCTCGGGGGAGGCCGTGGAGATTCTCCAGAATCACGATGGGGAATTCATCTGGAAGCTCGGAGCGTGGACCTATACCCAGGTCGCCGAGTGAACCCCCCGAGTGCCCTCGCTCACATGTGTGTTCCGGTTTCACCCTGATACTCTTTCCCGTTCATGACGGGTCTCAGCATCATCAGTAGTGAGCTGCCGGGCGGTTGGCAGTGCCTCGCAGTCGAGGGCGAGATCGACCTGGCAACCGTGCCCGAGCTTGAGAAGGCCATCGATGCGGTCTTCAACGCCACCTCTCAGGCATTGGCCGTAGACCTGAGGAAGACTTCGTTCATGGACTCCACCGGCCTCAAAGCCTTGGTCATGGCAAGCCGGCGCTTCAACGAAATAGACAGGCAATTCGCCATTGCCGTGAGCGGTGGGCCAGTCTCACGTCTCATCGACTTGAGTGGCGTCGACGGCTCGATCAGAGTCGTGGACACGGTCGACGACCTGGAGAGCAGCCCGGCCTGATCAGACGGTCTCGGCTGCCAACTCGGCCCAGACGGTGAACCGCTGACTGCCGTCTTTCATACCCCAGCGATCAGACAGACGCTCCACGATGGTGAGCCCGAGCCCTTCCCCCCTAGGTGCGTCGACGGCGAATCCGGGTCCGTCTTCGGTCACTTCCACGCGGATCCAACCGTCACGAGCAGACACTCTGACTTCGATGTCTTGGGAGGAGCCATGTCGGACACTGTTACTGACCAACTCGGAGACGATCAGAACGACATCGTCGTAGCGTGCCCCGAGGGTCTGTCTCATCGGGACGAGACGGGAACGAGAAAGACCCGGAGCATTGACGCTCGAGTCGACTTTCACGCTCACTTCTTCCATCACTACCTATCGTCTATCCACCGGGTTACCCCGGTGCTGACAAGGGTAAACGGGGTCTAGAAGACCCCCTCGTCCTTACCGATGGACTTTTTGAGGGTCTCTATCGCGCTAGCCAGCAGGCGAGACACATGCATCTGAGAGATTCCCAGCTCCTCGGCGATCTCGGTTTGGGTGAGATCTTCGTTGAAGCGGAGATCGATGATTCTTCGCTGACGCTCGGGGAGGGCCCTGATGGCCTCCTCGACCACCACGCGATCGTCGGCGAGGAGGAGATGGGCGTCCTCGTCTTCGAGACGTTCCAACAGGGTCACGCCAGTGCTCTCGGTCGGCTTGTCGATCGAACTGGAGGCGTAAGCCTGACGGGCGTCCATCGCCTCCCTGACTTCCTCTTCGCTGAGGTCGAGTTGGGCGGCGATCTCATGGATTTCGGCCGGCCGATTGAATCGCTGAGTGAGCTGCTCGGCGGTCTTGCTGACTGAGAGGGATCGCTCCTGAAGGGAACGGGGGACCCGCACCGACCAGCCTTTGTCACGGAGAAGGCGTTTCAGCTCACCCGATATCGTGGCGGCCGCGTAGGGGCGAATCGTGCCAATCGAGGGGTCATATCGCTGGATGGCCTTGAGTAGTGCCATGTTGGCTACCTGGAGAAGGTCGTCTTCATCGACTCCCTTGCCCCGATATCGGCGAGCGATCGAGGCGGCGAGGTCTCCGTGTCGTCGAACCAATTCGTCCGAATAGGCCGCTGGGTCGTCTCCCATCCGCTCGAACAACTCGCTGTCATCGACATCGGCTCCGATGGAGGTGGTGCCGGGAGTTCTCAAGATGAACCAGACGGTCAGGTTTTCCCCATCGTGCTCATGACCCCAACTGCGGGCGAGACGCTCCATCAACATGAAGCCCACTCCGGTCTCGGGTCCGTCCAGAGGCTGAGGATGGGGATGGCTGACACTTACCGTCAGCCCAAGGTCGCTGTCCCGCCCGATGCGTATCGCTAGCTGGTCTGTGTGCGGAGCATGCTCGATCGCATTGCCGACCAACTCGGTCACGAGGAGGTCTGCTTCGGCGTGTCTCATGCCATCCAGCGTGGCGTGCTCTCGCAAAAAGCTCCGAGCCTCGGCTGCCGAGGCGGGGACGGCAGCGAGGACGATCTCGGTTTGTTCGGACATGGCTCGGATCATAAGTCGGGATCGGACCGCGACCATCAGGACGGCAGCTTCGATCACTTGGTACAGGCGTAGATCCACACTGACTCCTCTCCCCGGCGACGACCGGCCCGCCGGTGCATACCCAATCGTCGCCTCGGCCAAACGATTTCATCGCAACGTCTTGATCGGCGCCTCCAAGTACTGTGGGCGGGGTTGTGAGTAAATCTCCCCAGGATCCGGAAGGGACAGGGTCGGGCCAGCCGAGCCCCGACGAGGTAGACGATCAGTTCCGGGCGATCATGGAAGGGCTGCGAACCAGCATTCCCGGTGTGATGGTCCTCTTCTCGTTCCTGCTCATCCTTCCCTTGCAGGCCTCGTTCGGCGATATCAGCGATCCCAATACCGTGGTCTTCTATCTCGCCTTCACGAGTGCTGCGATTTCAGCGGTGCTCTTGATCGCACCGAGTGTCCACCAGAGGGTGCGGGCTCCCATCAGCGGCATCAAGCGGCGTAGCTGGAGTCATGTCATGTACGCCACCAAGGTGGCCATCGTGGGCACGGTCTTCTTTCTCATCGCTATCGCCGCAGTGGTCTATCTGGTTTCGTCTCTGGTGTTCTCCGACCCCATCGCCGGGGCGGCGACGCTGGTCATCGGAGTCATCGCGACCTGGTCGTGGTTCTATTTGCCGCTGGTTCGGTTCAACCGGGACGAGGAGTAGGGCTAGGCCCCGTTCTCGACTTGGTCCGCCAGGTGCCCGCTCGACTCGTCGAGAGGTCCCGGTCCCGAGAGTTGCCGAGGATCTGTCACGACTAGGAGATCGAAGTCGGCTTTGAATATCTTCGGGCCCAGGTCGCGATCGCTGACCAGGGAGGCGAGTACCTCTGCGGCGACGATCAGTAGCGATGCCTCGTGGGACTCGCAATAGGCGACAGCTTCACTGATGCCGGCGTTGATGTTCTCGGCTCTGATCACCCGGACGTTGGGGTTGGCCCAAACGGCCCGCAGGACCTGGCCCTCCCTGGGGTCCATGTCATTGGAGGCATCCCACAAGAGGTCATGAAGAGGGACCGTTCCGTAGTCGACGACTACCAGTCGTCGGCAACGACCCATCGCCTCTTCGATGGCTGAGCGAAAAAGGGCAGCTGCC
>Ga0307505_10001414_pt1 | contig 19478 bp, 19 predicted proteins | sample 23_S_MG_FD_202183 | JGI IMG/M metagenome (GOLD analysis project Ga0307505, IMG submission 202183) | Soil microbial communities from Populus trichocarpa stands in riparian zone in the Pacific Northwest, United States - 23_S | ecosystem: Environmental > Terrestrial > Soil > Riparian zone > Trees...
CGTTCTTGAAGTGAAGTCGGCTGACCGACGTCAGCCATACCTGCGTATGGCCAATCCGCCATATCGGAGGTATGCTTTCTCGCAGCGGTGCCATACGCATCATCGGTGCCGGATTCTGGAGAAAGGGCAAGGCGATCTGTGAAGCAGAAAATCCGCTACACGGATGAACCGATGGAGTTCGGAGGAAGGATTCCGGATTTCCTCCCCCCTCCCGACAAGCTGATCTTCAAAGACGACTCGGTGAAGGTGACCATCACCCTGAGCGCCACCAGCGTCCTGTTCTTCAAGCAGGAGGCGGCGCGGCGCGGAGTTCAGTACCAACGCATGATCCGCCGCCTCCTCGATGCATATGTCGACGCCTTCGCGCCGGGCACCGAGAGTCATGTCCCAGCCGGTCGCGTGGAGCAGCCGCGGGGAGCGTACCGCGTCACGACCATGCGAGCGATGAAAGGCCGCAGCGCTGCCACGAAGAAGCGATCACCCAAGGTAAGGAAGGCGGCATAGGACGGATGTTCACCGGAATTCAGGGAGGCGCCATGACGTAGTTACCTCAACGAGGAGCTATGTCATGTCACGCACTTATCGCCGCCGCGGCGAGCGGCAGGAGTATCGCTGGGTGCTGCGCGAGTGGACGTTCGAGTCCGGCGCTCCAAAGCGCATCATGCTCGATCGCGATTCCGCCGAGGGTCGTCGCGCAATTGCCCGTTTCCACTCGGATGCTCAGGTCACAATGAAAGGCGGCGTTCCACACTGGTTCCGCCGCATCTTCAAGAGGCGCCTTCGCAACGCCAACACCCGCGAGTTCCTTCGCTGGCTCGCCGATCCGGGCTACGAACCGATGATGCGCGCGAGGCACCGGAATAGCGCGAAGTGGGCTTGGTGGTGACCTCGGTTGGAATGTATCGGCTGTACTGATCGTCATCCCGGGCGCCGCTGTTGCGGCGATGGCCCGGGATCCAATTGCAGCTCACGCTATGAGCCTCGCTGCCCGCAAGATCACTGGATGAGCAAGGTTCCGTCCTCGCGGCGCCCTGTCCTTGGTAGCGAGCGCATCGCGGAGCGCATTTTCCTGGTTCGCTTCCAATCTTGAGATCTTAAGGTCGCGAATTGCGACCTTAAAGAACCGGCGGGGCAAGCTGCCCCTCGAAATTGGGCACCCGCCTACGCGGGCGCGACGAGAACCAGAAACGCCGCGTAGGAGGTTTCCGGCAGGTTCCCTCGAGTCGCGAACGTAAGAAACCATCTCCCCGTGTCGCTATCCAATCCCGCGACATGCGAAAACTCCTTATCGCCCTCGCGGCGCTGCTGCCGTGGGTGTGCCACGCCGAAAACTACTCCGACATGTGGTTCAACCCGAGCGAGTCGGGGTGGGGTGTCACGATCGCCGACCACGAGACGCAGCTCTTCGCGGTCTGGTACACCTACGACACGGACGGCTTTCCTCTCTGGTTCACCGTCCCGGGCGGGACGTTCAACGCGAACCGCACCGCCTTCACCGGCGAGCTCTACCGCACGACCGGTCCTTCACACACTGGCCCCTTCGATCCGGCCGCCGTCACCCGGACGAAAGTCGGCACCGCTTCGTTCGAGTTCACGCCGGGCGGGCCGGCCAACTTCAGCTGGACCATCGGCTCGGTCACACGCACCAAACAAATCCAGCGCTTGCCCTTTGGCAGCGCGCCGGCCAACTGGGGAGTCGATCGCACGGATCTCTGGTGGAATCCCGCGGAGTCGGGATGGGGCCTCACGCTCGCGCAGCATGGCAACAACGTCTTCGGCGCCTGGTTCACGTACGCGAACTCGGGACGTCCGCTGTTCATCGTCATGCCTGGCGTGCAGCAGCAATCGGCCGACTCGTTCACCGGGACGCTCTACACGACCACGGGACCTGCGTACACCGCCGCGACGTTCGATCCCGCGCAGGTCGGCGTCACTCAGGTGGGTTCAGCGACCGTGCGCTTTACCGGCGACACGGCGACTTTCACGGCGACGGTCAACGGTGTGACGCAGGTGAAGACGATCTCGCGCCAACCTTTCGGCGGCCCGAGCCCTCCGTCGTTGCCAGTAGCCGACCCCATGCGCGCGGAGGAATCCAGCGGGGCGGTCACCTTCAGCGGCCCATGGACGCGGAGCGACTCCAGCTGGGGGTGGAGCGGGGCCTCGGCCATGCAATCGTCGACGGCGGGCGCCACGGCGTCGATCACCTTCACGGGGACCTCCATCCGCTGGCTCGGAGCCCGCGGCCGGGGCCATGGAATCGCCTTGGTGAGCGTGGACGGAGGACCGCCCAGGGAAGTGAACCTCTGGGGACGCCCGACCGATGAGGTCCACACGCCCATGCTCACGATCAGCGACCTGGGCCCGGGCCAGCACACGTTGACGATCACGGTGACGGGCCGGGGGGAGAGCCAGGCCACAGGAAGCCTCGTGGTGGTGGATGCGTTCGATATCGAGCCGGTGACGACCGTGTCGCATTGGCAGGACACGAACCCCGGCCTCCAGTACAGCGGCGGTTGGACCAAGGCGCACATCGGCGAAAACTTCAGCGGCACGGGCGTCTCCAACCAGCCCGAGCGGCCGGTGAGCGCGCAGGAGACCTACACCGCGGGTACAACGGTCACGGTGCCCTTCCGCGGCACGGGGATCAGCTGGATCGGCTATCGCGGGCCGGATGCCGGCATCGCCACCGTTCGCGTCGACAGTGGTGCGACGAGCGAGGTCGACCTGTATTCACCGGTTAAAACGTACCAGCCGGTGGTGTTCACGGCGACGGGGCTCGCGGATGCGAATCACGCGTTGACGATCACGGCGACAGGCCGGAAGAACGCGGCATCCACCAATACCCGGGTCGTCGTCGACGCGCTCGACGTGATCACGCCCGGAAGGCGCTACGAAGAGTACGAGCCGTCGATCACGTATGCCGGCACGTGGAATCCTCACAACGACAGCAGAGTCTGGAGTCAGGGCGCGTCGGCCACATCCAACAAGGCCGGTGCCACCGCCACCTTCAGCTTCACGGGGACGTCGGTGAGCTGGATCGGCTGCCGGAAGGGGAGCGCCGGCGGGACCGCCGAGGTCTTCATCGACGACGTCTTCCAGGCGCGCATACGGCTCGCCGAGACCTATCCGATCGAGGGATACCAGGTGACGGTGTTCAGGAAGGACGGACTGCCGTACGGGCCGCATACGCTGAAGATCCAGGTGGTCAGCAACGATGGGTCGTATGTGGTGGTGGATGCGTTCGACGTTCGCTGACGAGCCTAGACTACACGCCACCACGGAACGGCCAGCACGTCCGGCGCGAGCCACTCGGTCCGGGCGCCGGTGTGCAGGAGCAGGCCGGCGTGGGCGCGTTTGCCGTACTCCGCGCGAAACGACCGCAGGTTCGCCGCATCCGCGAGGCGCGGCCGGGATCCCGCCTTCACCTCGATCGGCAGTAGCCGGTTGCCGGCCTCCACCACCAGGTCCACCTCCTCGCCGGTGGCCGTGCGCCAGTACGAGATCTCGGGCCGGTCGCGCCGCCCTTCCCTCCACGCGAGCAGGTCGTGCAGGACGATGTTCTCCAGGTGGGCGCCCTGCGGCTCAGGCTGCTGCGAGAGGTGCAGCGCGAGGCCTGTGTCGCTCCAGAAGATCTTCGGCGCCTTGATGAGGCGCTTGGTGCGGTTGACCGCGTAAGGCCGGAAGGCGCACCAGGAGGTGCGAGGCCTCGAGGAGATTGAGCCATCGATGCATGGTGGGCTGGGGAAGCGAGACCATGGCGGGAATGGATAGGTCGGCCCGGTTGGCACGCGACCTGCATTCCTAGAGCGTGGATCCCCCCATCGCCTTCCCGATCGCCGCCTTCGCCTCGCGCCAGGCATCCAGGTCCCGCCTGAGGAGCTTCTCCAGGCTCGACGGCGCCGGGGTGTCGTCGTGCAGGGCGAGCACCTTGGCCTTGTCCGCCGGAGCCAGGGCGCGCACGTCGCCATAGACCCTCTCGATCTTCCCGGTTGCGGATTCGACGTAGGCCTCGATTCCCTCCGCGCGGTCGAGCCCGCTGCAGCAGCTGAAGCACTCCCCCCAGAACTCGAAGCGCGTGCCGTCGGAAAAGACGAGGAAGACCTGCTGCTTCGGGGCGCGATCGCTTCGGGCGACCACGACGGCCGTGATGTGCTTGCCGATGATGTCTTTGAGGCCGTTCTTCATGCTGGACTCCGAAATTGGGCCCCGGGCCGTCGCCGCGATGGCGGCGCCCGGGGTGACGGGGATCGGAGTGACGATAGGGGAGGCCAGGCTCAGGAGATGAGCCTGCGGACCCGCGATGGCGCGATCGTTGATTAAATCAACGTCTGCGAGCGAAACAGCCCCCGGCCATCGGCGCGATCGCGCCGCCCGGGGCGACGAAAGGAATCCACCATGCTTCCCTGCGACGGCCCCACGATCTGTCCGCCCGAAGGCGCTCCGCCGCCGACGCTCCTCGAGAAGGCGCTGAGGGCAGGCGCCGTCGGCACGATGCTGATGACCGTGCCCCAGGTCTGGAGCATCTGGACGAGCCCCAGCCCCAGCGGCGTCTCGCTGGTCTCGTGGATCGCCTACCTGGTCTCCGCCATCGCCTGGCTCGCCTACGGCATCCAGAAACGCGACGCCACGATCTGCTTCGCGAATGCGGGGTGGGTGGCGATGGACGTGGCGATTATTGTCGGGATCGTGGTGAGATCGTGAGATTGGGCCCCCGCCTTCGCGGGGACGACAAATTACCGGCGGTTCGGATTGTCCGGCGCACGGTCGCGAGAATTCGGCACGCCGTCGCGGTCGCGGTCGCCGCGGTTCCAGCGGCCACGCTCGAGCTGCCAGCGGTCGCCGCGCTGGGTCCAGGCCGGAGCGGTCCGGTAGTAGCCCTTGCGGTCGCGCTCCCAGTGTCCGGCTTTCCACACATGGCGCTTGCCGTTCGTGTTCCAGTAGCCCGGCGACCAGGTGTAGCCACGGCGTGCGGCGGGAACCCTCTCGAAGCGGGGAGCGGGCGGCGCGACGTTGAAGAAGATCTCGACCGCGGCGGTGGCGACCAGGGGTACGGACACGGCACCGAGGGAAGCCGCGCACATCACGGCGATCATGGATTTGCGAAATTTCATGGGAGTCCTTTTCAAGAGGCCTGAGGATAGGGGCGGCGGCACGGCGGGTCTGTGCGCCACCGCACCCCTGAAAATGACGGAGAATCGACCCCATGTGCCGCTGGCTCGCCTACTCCGGCTCCCCGATAGCCCTCGAGGACGTCCTCTTCAAGCCCAAGCACTCGCTCGTCGTCCAGAGCCTGAAATCCGAGCGCGGCGTGGAGACCACCAACGGCGACGGCTTCGGCATCGGCTGGTATGGCCGCACGCCCGAGCCGCGCCTGTATCGCTCGACCAGCCCGGCGTGGAACGACCGCAACCTGCGCGAGATTGCCGCCGAGATCCAGTCGGGGCTCTTCCTCGCCCACGTGCGCGCCTCCACCGGCACCGCGGTGCAGCAGACCAACTGCCACCCGTTCCGCCACGGGCGCTGGCTCTGGATGCACAACGGTCTCATCGAGGGCTTCGCGCTCGTGCGCCGCGAGCTGCTGCTGGCGGTCGACGCCGCGCTCTTCGCCTCGATCGAGGGCACGACCGACTCGGAGCTGATGTTCTACCTTGCGCTCACGATGGGGCTCGACACCGATCCGCCGGGCGCGGTCGCGCGCATGGTGGGCTTCGTCGAGGCCGCGTGCGGGCGCCACCGCATCGAGCACGCGATGCAGATGTCGCTCGCCGCCTCCGACGGGCGTGACCTCTGGGTGTTCCGCTATTCCACCGAGGGCCGCTCGCGCTCGCTCTACTACAGCACCGACATCAAGGACCTGCGCAAGCTCTACCCCGACGTCGCGCAGTTCAAGGCGGTTTCCGAGAAGACGCGCCTCGTGGTCTCAGAGCCCTTCGTCGAGCTGCCGGGCGCGTGGAACGAGGTGCCGGAGGGAAGCTACGGGCTGGTGCGCGACGGCGAGGAGAGCTTCAGCAAGTTCGCGCCCGCGTAACCGTCACCCCGGGCGGCGCAATCGCCGCAACAGCGGCGCCCGGGGTGACGAGAAAGGTGACGATCAACGGCGCAGCTCCTCGGCGATCTCCAGGAAGGCATCCACCACCCGCGCCGAGCGCCTGACCTTCAGGCACATCACGTGTGTCTCGGTCCAGATCTCGGCGTTGGAGATGCGCAGCATGTGCAGGCGCGGGTCGGGGGCGTAGCCCGCTTCGGAGACGGTCGCGATGCCGATGCCTTTCGCGACGGCCTCGCGGATGGCCTCGCGGCTCGCGAGCTCCATCACGATCCGCGGCGTGACCCCCGCGCGCTTCAGCGCGGCCTCGACCGCCTTGCGCGTGGTCGAGCCTTCCTCGCGCACGATCATCCGCTCGCCCTCGAGCTGCTCGATGCGCACCGACTTGCGCCTGGCCAGGCGATGGTCCGCGGGAATGAACACCACCACGCGCGCGCGGCTGAACGGCATCCCGTACAGGCGCGGGTCGTCGGCGAAGTGCGCGAGCACCGCGACGTCGGTGCGGAACTCGAGAAGCTCCCGAAGCACGGTCTCGGAGTTGCCGAAGCGCACCTGCAGCTCGATCGCGGGATGCCGGCGGCTGAAGGCCGAGAGCATGTCGGTCGCCTGGAACGGGCCCACCGCGCCGATGGTGAGCAGCCCCGTGCGCAGGTCTCCGGCGTCCTTCAGCAGGTGCACCGCGTCGCTCTCGATGCTGGCGAGCTGGCCTGTGAGCGCGAGCAGTCGCCGCCCGGTCGGCGTCAGCTCCACGCCACGGCCGATGCGGTGGAAGAGCTCGACGCCGTACTGCGACTCGAGCAGGCCCACCTGCGCGGTGAGCGTGGGTTGGCTCACTCCCAGGCGCTCGGCTGCGGCGGTGAAGCCGCCCGCTTGCGCCACCGCGAGGAAGGAACGCAGCTGTGTGAGTCTCATAGGGTTACTCTATGGGAGAGGACCGATTTTTCGATTGGAGTTATGGTAGCAGGAGGCCGATACTCGGCGGGATGGCCACGCGCAAGCCCAACATCCTCCTCGTGCTCGCCGACCAGCTCCGCGCCTCCTCGGTCGGCTACGCGGGCGAGGAGCCGGTCATCACGCCGCATCTCGACCGGCTGGCGAAAGAGTCCGCGGTGCTCGCGACCGCGGTGTCGCCCACGCCCGTCTGCACGCCGTATCGCGGCTCGCTCATCACCGGCCGCACCGCGCTATCGCTGGGCCTGGTGCTGAACGACATTGCGCTCGCGCACGACGAGGTGAGCATCGCCCACGCCGCCGCGAAGGAGGGCTACGAGACCGCCTACATCGGCAAGTGGCACCTGAACGGCCCCGACCGCCTCGCATGGGTGCCGCCGGGTCCCGCGCGCCAGGGCTTCGAGGTGTGGGCCGCGGCGAACTTCGACCACAACTACGACCGCTCGATCTACTTCAGCGGCGATTCGGCGGTGCCGAAGCGCTGGCCCGGCTACGACGCCGAGGCGCAGACCACGATGGCGATCGATTTCATCGCGCACCGCAACGCCGACCGCCCCTTCTGCCTGGTCCTGTCGTGGGGGCCGCCGCACCATCCGTATCGCACGGTGCCGCAGCGCTACCTCGACCTGTACGACCCCGCCTCGATCCCGGGCCGCCCGAATTGTCCCGAGCCCCCGGTGGAGGACCTCTGGGGTTACTACGCGCAGACCACGTTCCTCGACGACCAGGTCGCGCGCATCGTCGCGGCGCTCGAGCACCTCGGAATCGCCGACGACACCATCCTCGCCTTCACCTCCGACCACGGCGACATGCACGGCTCGCACGGGGTCTACAAGAAGCAGTGGCCGTGGGACGAGTCGATCAAGGTGCCGTTCCTGCTGCGTTATCCACGCCGCGTGAAGGGCGGCACATACGACTTCCCGCTCTCCGCGATCGACATCATGCCGACGCTGCTGGGCCTCGCGGGCGTGGCGATTCCCGACCGCGTCGAGGGCGTGGACCTCTCGCCCTTCGTCTGCGGCTCGAACGGGAAGAAACCGCCCGAAGCCGTGCTCCTCATGAACCCATGCCCCTTCAGCATCGGTGATCCGCGCGGGCCCGACCAGGTGCCCGCGTTCAAGGGCATGCGCATGGAGTATCGCGGCGTGCGCACGGCGCGCCATACCTACGTGCGCACCATCGACCAGCCGTGGCTGCTCTACGACAACGCCGCGGATCCGTACCAGCTGCGCAACCTCCTGGACGAGCCGCAGCACCGCGCGCTGGCCGAGGAGCTCGAGGGTCACATGCAATCGCTGATGGATGGCATCGGCGACAGGTTCGAGCCGAAAGAAGCGTACTACCGCAAGTTCGACATCAAGCTCGACCACCGCGGCAAGGTGGAAGGGATCGTCGAGAACCCCTACGACCGCCTGGGATGAAGGAGATCGCCATGAAACTGCTGCTCACGCTCGCATTGAGTCTCGCCGCCTTCGCCGCGCAGGCACAGGCCTATCCCGACCGGCCGGTGAAGCTCATCGTGCCGTTCGCCGCCGGGGGCTCCTCGGACACGGTCTCGCGGATCATCGCGCAGAAGCTCACCGCCTCGATGGGCCAGACGTTCGTGGTGGAGAACAAGCCCGGCGCCGGCGGCAACATCGGCGGCGACCTGGTGGCGAAGTCCGCGCCCGACGGCTACACGCTGCTCTTCGCCGCGGGCTCGGCGGCGATCAACGTGTCGCTCTACTCGACGATGCCGTTCCATCCGTTGAAGGACCTGGATCCGGTGATCCACATCTGCAACGTGACCGGCATCCTGGTGGCGCATCCGTCGGTGCCGGTGAAGACCGTGCAGGAATTCATCCAGCTCGCGAAGGACAAGCCGGGGACGATGAACTTCGCCTCGGCGGGCGCGGGCACCGTGATCCACCTCGCGGGCGAGCTCTTCAAGCTGAAGTCCGGCGTGCAGATGACCCACGTCCCCTACAAGGGCAGCGGCCCGGCGATGATGGACCTCATCGGCGGGCAGGTGCAGGTGATGTTCGCCAACATGCCGGGGACGCTGCAGCACGTGAAAGTGGGGCGGCTGAAGGTGCTGGGGGTGACGAGCTCGAAGCGCTCGCCGCTGCTGCCCGACGTGCCCACGATCGCGGAGTCGGGCATCGACGGCTACGAGGCGCAGACGTGGTTCGGCGTGTTCGCGCCGGCCGGCACGCCGAAGGACATCGTCGCGAAGCTCAACGCCGAGTTCAACAAGGCGCTCTCCGCGCCCGAGCTCACCGAGCACCTGCGCCTCGAAGGCGCGGAGGCGATCGGCGGCACGCCCGAGGAATTCCGCACGTTCGTGCGCGGCGAGATCGATCGCTGGGCGCCGGTGGTGAAGGCGGCGGGCGTGAAGGCCAACTGATGCAGCCCGGCGAGCGGCTCTTTACCTTCGCCGTCATCGCCGACACCCATGTGAACCAGGAGGAGGGCAGGGCCTCCTCCGACTTCGCCGTCAATCGCCTCTCGAATGCGCGCAACCGCCACGTGATCGAGGCGCTGAACCGCGCCAGGCCCGCTTTCGTGCTGCACCTGGGCGACATCGTCCATCCGACGCCGGGGCATCCCGCGTATGGTGCCGCCGCCAACGCCTTCTTCGAGCTGGCGGGCGCGCTCGAGGCCCCGCTGCATCTCATTCCCGGCAACCACGACGTGGGTGACAAGCCGGGCGACTGGCTGCCCGTGCCGTCGGTCAGCGACGAGTACCTCGCGCTCTACGCCAAGCACTTCGGCGCGAACTACCACTCCTTCGCGATGGAGGACTGCCACTTCGTCATGATCGACGCGCAGGTGATCAACTCGGGGCTCGCGGCGGAGCAGGCGCAGCGCCGCTGGCTCGAGGAGGACCTCGAGGCGAATCGCGGCAAGCGCATCTTCCTCTGCACGCACTATCCGCCCTACGTCTTCGACCCCGGCGAGGGCATCAACTACGACAACATCGACGAGCCGGGACGCTCGTGGCTGCTGGGCCTCATCGCGCGCCACGACGTCGAGGCGGTCTTCGCGGGCCACGTGCACAACTTCTGGTACCACGTGCTGGGTGCCACGCAGATCTACCTCCTCCCCTCGACCGCGTTCGTGCGCCTCGACTTCAGCGAGATGTACCGCGTCGAGCCCGGCCCCGAGCACGGCCGCGACGATGCGGCGAAGCTGGGCTTCCTGCTGGTCGACGTGCACGCGCGCGGCCACGTGGCGCATCCGATCCGATCGCATGGCGCGTGCCTTGCGCCGGGCGAGGCGGCGCCTGTCATCCAGACGCTGCCGCCGGTGCATCCGCGCACGCTCGCGCGCTCGCCGCTCGGCCTCGACCTGCGCCACGCCTGGGCCGAGGTGACCGACGTGGCGCCCAGCGGGGCGATCGACGAGTTCTCGAGGAAGGCGGTGCGCAACGACTATCCGCTGATGGCGCTCTGGGAGATGGGCATCCGGCGGCTGCGCGTGCCGATCGCGGATCTCGAGGACGCGCGCATCCGCGAGCGCATGCGCGCGCTCACGGGCTGCGGGCACGAGTTCACGGTGTATTCGCATGGCGTCCCCACGGGCCTGCGGGCCCTCTTCAAGGCGCACGCGGCGCTCGTGGGCGCGTGGGAAGTGATCGCGCCGCTGGCGCTGATCGACGCGCTCGCCGCACGCATCGCCAGGGCGCGCGCGGGGATGTCCTTCCCGGTGCGCCTGTCCAAGCTGCGCCGCCCCGAGGACGTGCATCACCACGGGCAGAAGGCGCGCCATGTGATCGAGCACGGGTTCGAGGTCGCCGAGGCCGCCGTGATCGAGGCGATTTTCGCGAGCCGCACGGTGCGCGCGGCATTGGACGGCGTGGTCTTCCGCGTGCCGCGCGACCGCGATCCGAGGAGCGAGCTGGCCGCGATCGCCCGGCTCGCCGCCCACCTCGGCACGCGCGACGAGGCCATGGTGCGCCTCGCCGGCGACAACCCCGCGATCGCGCTCATGGACGAGCTCGACGCCGCCAACCGTGTGGCAGCGACACTCTTCGCCGCGCATTCGATGCCGGGTGTGGGCGTCTGGCTCGACACCTTCGCCGACGTCGACCGCGGCTACTTCCCGCGCGCCGGCTTGGTCGATCGCCGCTTCAACCCCAGGATGGCGGGCCGGGTCTGCCGCAACCTCAACAGCGCCATGGCGAGCGTCGTCACCGATGCTGGGACCTGGGATCTGGTTCTTCCCCCCGCCGAATGCCCGAGCGGAGCACGGCGCTGGATCGACCTCGCGAGCGGGTCGATGGGGGAAGGCGCGACACCGATCTCGGTACCCTTTCTCGTTACGGCGGAAGGCGTACGAGGAACGCGGCCAAGGCCTTGATGTCGGCGTCGCTCATCCCGTACAACACCTCGCTCATCGTGGTGTCGGCGCCGGTGCGCTTGCCGTCGCGGTATCCCACCATCGCGTCGACGAGGTAATCCTCGCGTTGGCCCGCGAGGCGCGGCATCTGGTTGCGGCCGCGGTAGTCGGGGAGGTGGCACCGGCCGCCCCCAGAACGTGTTGGTCGCCGGATCCATGAAGCCGGTGACGAAGGGATCGACCCTGGCCGAGCGGCCCTCGGCGGACGGCGTCACGCGGACGACGTCGTAGCCGTTCAGCTTCTGCCGGTTCCCACGCTCGCCGGGGCCGATGCTTGTTGCGGGGACTGTGCGCAACCGAACATTGCGGGCAGAACGAGCGCGATCAGGTAATGATTACTTTTCATGGCGGGCTCCTACGTCGTTATGGGTGTTTTACCGACAGGAAGACACCAAGCGCTCGAGCGGATTCCCGCTATATTTAAGAGGCGCACAACAAGACGGAGAGCGCGATGGCGAAGCGCACACTGGAACGGACCCCCACGGGCGTCCCGGGCATCGACAACGTCCTCGGCGGCGGCCTGCCGAGGGGGCAGATGTTCCTCGTCGAGGGCTCGCCCGGCGTCGGCAAGACCACGGTCGCGCTGCAGTACCTGCTGGAAGGTGTCCGCCGCAAGGAGCGTTGCCTCTACGTGACGCTCTCCGAGACCACGAGCGAGCTCGAGAACGTGGCCGATTCGCACGGCTGGTCGCTCGAGGGCATCGAGGTGGTCGAGCTCTCCCAGGTGGAGAGCCATTTCAGCTTCAAGACGCAGAACACGCTCTTCCAGCCGGCCGAGGTCGAGCTCACGAGCCTGTCGAAGCTGCTGGTGGACACGTTCGACCGCGTCGCGCCCGCGCGCATGGTGCTCGACTCGCTCTCGGAAGTGCGCCTCATGGCGCAGAACCCGCTGCGCTACCGGCGCCAGATCCTCGCCTTCAAGCAGCACTTCGCCCAGGGCAAGTGCACCGTGCTGCTCCTCGACGACCTGACCGCGACCAGCCAGGACGTGCAGGTGCGGAGCATCGTCCACGGCATGGTCAGGCTGCAGACGGTGCCGCTCAAGTTCGGCATCAACCGGCGCTTCCTGAGCGTGCCCAAGATGCGCGGGTCGACGTTCCGCGAGGGTAACCACGACTACGTGATCAAGGCGGGCGGCCTCACGGTGTTCCCGCGCCTGATGGCGGTCGAGAAGCAGAACGGGTTCAGGAAGGAGACCTTTCACAGCGGCAACGCGGAGCTCGACAAGCTCGCCGGCGGTGGCCTCGACACCGGCACCGGGACGCTTTTCATGGGACCCGCGGGCAGCGGCAAGTCGACGATCGCGAGCCTGTTCGCCGCGCGCGCCGCCCACGCGGGCCAGAAGGTGCTGTACTTCGCGTTCGACGAGGTCCCCGCGATCCTCATCAACCGCGCGCAGCAGCTCGGCCTCGACTTCGAGGGCGCGATGGGCTCGGGCATGCTCGAGATCCGCCAGGTCGATCCGGCCGAGGTCGCGCCCGGCGAGCTCGCCGACGAGATCCACCAGGCGATCGCCAAGGGCACCCGCATGGTGGTCCTGGACAGCCTGAACGGCTACGTGAACGCCATGCCGCAGGAGGAGTTCCTGCACCTGCACCTGCACGAGCTGCTGACATTCCTCAACCAGCACGGGGTGGTCACGATCATGGTGCTCGCCCAGCACGGGCTGGTCGGGCCGATGGGCGCGCCCGTGGACGTGAGCTATCTCGCCGACACGGTCCTGCTCACCCGCTTCTTCGAGGCGCGCGGCGCGCTGAAGAAGGCGGTGTCGATCATCAAGAAGCGCAGCGGCGCGCACGAGGACACCATCCGCGAGCTCTCGATGTCGGCCAGGGGCGTCGCCATCGGACCGCCGCTGGTTCACTTCGAAGGCGTGATGACGGGCGTGCCGCGCTTCCTCGGCGGCAGCCAGCCGGCCGGCGCGTCGCAGTAGGGCGAGCGCGATGAAGGTCGTGATCGTCACGCCCAACGAGGCCGACCGGGTGCTCGCCGTCGGCTTCCTGCGTGAAGAGGGCATCGATATCGAGGCGTGCCCCGGCATGGGCGACCTGGCACAGCAGGTCTCCCCGGGCGTCGGCTGCATCGTGCTGGTCGAGGAGGCGCTGGCGGAGCCGGAGCTGGATGTTTTCCACGACGCGCTCGCCCTGCAGCCGCCGTGGTCGGACATGCCGCTGCTCGTGATCGCCGCGCAGGGCAGCTCGCTCGCCGCCCTGGTCGAGAACGTGTTCCCGATCTCGGGCAACGTGACCATCCTGCAGCGGCCGCTGCACCCGGTGACCCTGACCTCGGCCGTGAAATTCGCCCTGCGCTCGCGCCAGCGCCAGTACCAGGTGCGCGACCTGATCGTCGCGCGCGAGAGGGCGGTGCGCAGCCGCGACGAGTTCCTCGCCATGCTCGCCCACGAGCTGCGCAACCCGCTGGCACCCATTCGCAACGCCGTGTACCTGCTGGGCACGCTCGAGGTCTCCGACCCGCGCTTCCACAAGTGGCGCGAGATGATCGGCAAGCAGACGCGCCACGTGACGCGCCTCGTCGACGACCTGCTCGACGTCTCGCGCCTCGAGCTCGGCAAGGTGGAGCTGCGGCGCCAGCGCGTGGACCTGAACGAGTCCATCGCCGCGGCGGTCGAGGCGTGCATGCCGTTCACGAGCGAGCACCGGCACGCGGTGACGGTACGTACCGTCGGAGAGCCGTTGATCGTGGACGCCGACCCGGTGCGCCTCGAGCAGGCGATCGGCAACCTGATCGTGAATGCGGCGAAGTTCACCCCCGCCGGGGGCGAGATCACGGTGGAGGCGAGCCGCGAGGGCAAGCGCGGCGTGATCGCGGTCACCGATACGGGCGTCGGCATACGCCCGGAGATGCTGGAGCCGATCTTCGACCTCTTCGCGCAGAGCGACGTGACGATCGCCCGCACCGAGGGTGGGCTGGGCATCGGGCTCACGCTGGTGAAGCGCCTGGTGGAGCTGCACGGCGGCACGGTGAGCGCCTCCAGCCCGGGCGTCGGCAAGGGCTCGCGTTTCGAGGCGCGCCTTCCGCTCGCCGCGGCGGAGGCGGCACACCGCCGCGGTGCCCGGCCCTCGATCGCCTCGAAGCCGAAGCGCGTCCTGATCGCGGAGGATGGCGAGGACACGCGCGAGTCCCTCGGCATGCTGGTGACTACGTGGAACCACCACGTGGTCTTCGCCACCACCGGGCCCGACGCGGTGCGCATGGCGCGCGAGGAGCATCCCGACGTGGCCCTGATCGACATCGGGCTTCCCGGCTTCGACGGTTACGCCGTGGCGCGCGAGATCCGCGGCGAGGGCACGCGCTGGTCGCGCAAAGTGCGCTTGATCGCGCTCACCGGCTACGGCCAGGCCTCCGACCGCACCCGTGCGCTCGAGGCCGGCTTCGACGTGCACATGCTGAAGCCCGTGGACCCGGTGGAGCTGGAGGGCGTGTTGGCAGCGTAGGAAATTGGGCCCCGGGCCGTCACCGATGCTCGTCACCCCGGGCGGCGCTATTGCGCCGATGGCCCGGGGCCCAATTTCGTTAAGCTCCGCGTGTGATCCATTTCCTCTCCGGCCTCTTCGTCTTCATCTGGGCGACGGGCTTCATCGTGGCGGGCGTCGTCTCCACGCGCGCCGACCCGCTCACCTTCCTCACCGCGCGGCATGCGTTCAGCATCGTGGTCTTCACGCTGCTCTCGGTGGCGGTGCGCGCCGCGTGGCCGCGCGATCCCCGTGTGTGGCGCGACGCGATGGTGGCCGGGATGCTGCTCCACGGGTTCTACATCGGCGGCGTCTTCTGGGCCGTGTCGCAGGGCCTGGGCGCCGGGATGATGGGGCTCGTCACGGGGCTGCATCCGCTCTTCACCGCCGTGCTCGCGCTGCCGCTCCTGCACGAGCGGCTGAACGTGCGCCAGTGGATCGGCATCGTCGTGGGCGTGCTCGGGGTGGCGCTGATCGTGGCGCCGAAGATGGGCAGCGTCGAAGGCATCCCGATGCACGCTCTGGTGGTGGCGCTGCTCGCGACACTCTCGCTCACCCTCGGCACCATCTGGCAGAAGCGCTCGAAGCCCGACATGGACCTGCGGGTGAACGCCGCCATCCAGTTCGTGGGCGCCTTCGTGCTCACCGCCCCGGTGGCGTTCGCGATCGAGGCCAACCGCTTCGACGCCAGCCCCGCGCTCTGGGGCGCGCTCGCCTGGGCGGTGCTGGGCCTCTCGGTGGGCGGCATCTCGATCCTGCTGGTGCTGCTCAGGCGGGGCGCGGCCTCGAAGGTCGCGCCGCTGCTCTACCTCTCGCCGCCCATCGCCGCGTTGATGGCGCTGGTGATCTTCGGCGAGGCGCTGGTGCCGGTGCAGATCGCGGGGATGGTGCTGGCGGTGGCGGGGGCGTTCGCGGCGAGGAGGTGATTGGGCCCCGGCCCATCGCTGCAGATGCAGCGGCCGGGGTGACGAGCAAGTTACGCTTCGTGACGGGCGCTTGACCCGCTCCGGCGCAGCGCAGAGACTTTCCCGTCATGAGACTTCTGCTCGCGGTGGGCTTCGCCTGTCTGCTCCAGGGCTGCGCGACGGCGCCGGTCACGCAGGCGAGCCGCGCCGAGCTCTTCAACGACGCGCTCTTCGCACCGCCCACCGAGCGCATCGACGCGGCCGACGTCTTCGCGGTGAGCCCGGGGATGCGCCAATACGTGCGCGTGGAGATCGCGCACCAGCTCGAGGACAAGGGCTGGCAGCGGGGGCTCGTCGACGCGCTCTACCGGCCCGGGCAGTTGAGGCTCCAGTACGACGCCGAGATGACGCGCAACGCCGCGCAGGCGTTCGAGGCACGCTCGGGCAACTGCCTGTCGCTCGTGCTGATGACCGCGGCGCTCGCCAGGGAGCTGGGCCTGAACGTGCACTTCCGGCGCGTCTTCTCGGACGATGCGTGGAGCCGCGTGGGCGAGATGCAGGTGGCGAGCACGCACGTGAACGTGACGCTCGCGACGAAGCAGAACGACCCGCGGCTGCTGATGCGCGATCGCGATCAAGACAAGCTCACCATCGACTTCATGCCCGCGGCGCGCGGGCGCGCCTATCGCGGCTACACCATCTCCGAGGCCACCGTCGTCGCGATGTTCATGAACAACCGCGCCGCCGAGGCAGTGGCGGCGGGCCGCGTCGACGACGCCTACTGGTGGGCGCGCGGTTCGATCGCGCAGGACCCGATGTACTTCGCGGCCTACAACACGCTGGGCGTGGTCTACCAGCGCCGCGGCCACCTCGCCCAGGCCGAGCGGGCGCTCACCTTCGTGCTGGCGCGCGAGCCGGACAACACTTTTGCGATGTCCAACCTCGCGTTGGTGCTGCAGGGGCTGGGGCGCGCGGACGAGGCGCACGCGCTCTCCGAGCGGCTGGCGAAGATCGAGCCGCACCCGCCGTTCCACTTCTTCGACCGCGGCCGCGCGGCGATGAAGGCGGGCGACTACGCTGCGGCACGCGAGTTGTTTGCGCGCGAAGTCGAGCGCGACGCCGACTACCACGAGTTCCAGTTCTGGCTGGCCGCCGCCCACTTCGCGCTCGGCGAGGTGGGGGCCGCCAGGCGCCACATGTCGATCGCGCTCAAGAACAGCACCAACCGCAGCGAACGCGAGCTGTACGGGGCCAAACTCGGCAAGATGTAAGTGCCCGCCTACAGCCGTGGGCGGGCCGGTCCGGGAAAATGGGAGTCGCGCACTTTTGAGATCCCATGATTCCGACCGAGCCCATCGGCAGTATTCCGCGGCCCCCTGAGCTGTTGCGCTCCATCGACGCGCACGGCGACTCCCACCCAGAGCTGGACCCGATGTACGAAGCGGCCGTGAAAGACACGGTCGAGCGCTTCGCCGCGACCGGCTCGCCCATGATCACCGACGGCGAGCAGCGCAAGTACCACAACTTCTGGACCTACTGCGTCCACGGCGCCCGCAACACCGCGCCCGACGGCTTCAAGATTCCGTTCGCGGCCGGACACACGCGCCACATGCCGCGGCTCACCCACGGACCTTTCAAGTACGAGCGATATGCCGACTCGTACATCGACGTGGCGCGGCGCTATACCGACCTGCCCCTCAAGCAGGCCGTGATCTCGCCCTCGGCGCTCTCGCTGATGTATCCGGCGGACGGCATCCCCGGGTATTCGCGCGAGGAGTTCCTCCACGACCTGCTCGCCGAGCACGAGTCGGAGATCCGTCGCTGCTTCGCCAGGGGTGCGGCCAAGGTGCAGGTCGACTTCACGGAAGGACGCCTGGCGATGAAGATCGATCCCTCGGGCGAGCTGCTGGCGAGTTTCGTGGAGCTCAACAACTTCGCGCTCGGCCGCTTCTCGACCGAGGAGCGCGCGTGCATCGGCATCCACACCTGCCCCGGCGGCGATCGCGACTCGACGCACAGCGCGGATGTCGACTACGCGGAGCTGCTGCCCACGCTCTTCGAGCTCGATGCGGGCAACTTCTACGTGGCCCTCGCCGGCGAGGCGGACCGCCGGCGCGTGCTCAAGATCATCCGCAAGTACCTCAAGGCCGGCCAGCGCGTCTTCGTGGGTGTGGTCGCCCCGATCGATCCCCACGTCGACACGGCCGAGGAGGTGCGCGACCGCGTCCTGGAAGCGGCCGAGCTCATCCCCGTGGAGCAGCTCGGCACCACCGACGACTGCGGCTTCTCGCCCTTCTGCGACGACACCTCGACCACGCGGGACACCGCCTTCGCAAAGATCCGCGCGCGGGTCGAGGGCACGCGGCTCGCTTCCGAGCGGCTCGGACGATGATGGCCGAGCCGCAGCCCACAGACGACGAGCTGCTGCGCTCGGTCGCGCTGCAGAACGCGCGCAGCATCCTCGAGGCGCGCCGCAAGTCCGAGCACGAGCTGCGCGAGGCCCAGCACGCGCTGCGCGAGAGCGAGGAGCGCCTGCGCGCGGTGTTCGAGCAGGCCGCGGTCGGCATCGTCATCGCGCGCCTCGACGGCAGGTACGTCGAGATGAACCGCAAGTTCTGCGAGATCCTGGGCTTCTCGGAAGAGGAGCTGCGAGAGCGCACCTTCCGCGACATCACCCATCCCGACGACCTCGCGATCACCGACCCGATGGTCGACGACCTCAAGTCCGGGCGCATCGACCACTATGCGCTGGAGAAGCGCTACGTGCGCCGCGACGGCCGCACCATCTGGGGACGAGCGACGGTGACGATGCTGCGCGAGGGCGGGGAGGCCGACCGCTTCATCGGCGTGCTCGAGGACATCACCGCGCGCAAGCAGGCCGAGGGGGCGCTGGCGGAGGTGGCGGCCGACAACGCCCGCCTCTACATCGCGGCGAAGCAGGCCGCCGACGAGCGCAAGCAGCTGCTCGAGAGCGAGCGCCACGCGCGCGCCGCGGCCGAGCGCGCGAGCATCATGAAGGACGAGTTCCTCGCGACCCTCTCGCACGAGCTGCGCACGCCGCTCTCGTCGATCCTGGGCTGGTCGCAGGTGCTGCGCAGCCGCGCGCCCACCCCCGAGGACCTGCAGCGCGGCCTGGAGACCATCGAGCGCAACGCGCGCATGCAGACCCAGCTGATCGAGGACCTGCTCGACATGAGCCGCGTCACCTCGGGCAAGCTCCGCATGGACGTGCAGCCGGTGATGCCTTCCACCTTCATCGAGGCGGCGCTCGAGACCGTGCGCCCTTCGGCGGACGCCAAGGGCGTGCGCCTCGAGCCCGTGCTCGACACCGGCGCGGGTCCGGTTTCCGGCGATCCGGCGCGGCTGCAGCAGGTGGTGTGGAACCTGCTCTCCAACGCGATCAAGTTCACGCCCAGGGGCGGCAAGGTGCAGGTCCTGCTCGAGCGCGTGAACTCGCATCTCGAGATCAGCGTGGCGGATACGGGCGAGGGCATCGCCCCCGAATTCATCGAGCACGTGTTCGAGCGCTTCCGCCAGGCCGACGCGTCCACCACGCGGCAGTACGGCGGCCTGGGCCTGGGGCTCGCGATCGTGAGAAGCCTCACCGAGCTGCACGGCGGCACCATCAGGGCGCGCAGCGCGGGACCCGGAAAGGGGTCGACGTTCACCGTCGACCTGCCGCTCGCCGTGATTCGCCACGCTCCCGGTGGGTCGCGCCAGCAT
>Ga0307505_10001415_pt1 | contig 19469 bp, 17 predicted proteins | sample 23_S_MG_FD_202183 | JGI IMG/M metagenome (GOLD analysis project Ga0307505, IMG submission 202183) | Soil microbial communities from Populus trichocarpa stands in riparian zone in the Pacific Northwest, United States - 23_S | ecosystem: Environmental > Terrestrial > Soil > Riparian zone > Trees...
AAATGCCACAAATCCCTGTTTTCCAAGGATTTTTCGGCGCCGAAACCTTGACAGGAAAGGGGTTTGGTGTGTAAATTTTAGTTTTATCTGGTCAGTCTGGATTCCCCACATCGGGCCGAGTTTTCTCGGAGATCGGACCGAATTTGAGCAGTCCGCTGATATTGGAATCTAAAGCAATATCAAAACAAGGAAGTCGAAACAAAGTTAATGACAAACGACGTTATTCATGAGCCCGAAGAAGCGAACACCGGCGCGTCTTCGGTTGAGGCACAACAGGACAAGGCAGACGCAGCAGCTGCGGCACCGGTAAACGCTGCGTCAGAACCCACGGAAACCCCCGCATACGAATCTGCGGCTTCGGGCGAGTTCGATTTTGGAGCGATCCTCGAACAGTTCGAACAGGAACAGACCGTTTTTCACAATGGCGAGCTTGTTGAGGGTAAGGTCGTCGGCGTATCGGAGCACGGCGTGCTCGTCGATTTTGGATATAAATCCGAAGGCGTGATCCCGGCTGAGGAATTCGCTCAACCGCTCGAAACATCGGTTGCGGTCGGGGATACGATCCAGGCGGTTATCAAACATATCGGCGGCGAAGGTCAGCCCGCGCTTTCCAAGAACGACGCGCTGGGCCGTCGGGTCTGGACCGACCTAGAAGAAGCCTTCAAGAACGACGCTGCAGTTCGCGGCATGATCACCGGCAAGATCAAGGGCGGCCTAAAGGTCGACTTGGATGGTGTCGAGGCATTCCTGCCCGGCTCGCAGGTGGATTCGCGTCCGGTCGGCAATCTCGACCCGTATATCGGCCAGGAGATCGAGGCGAAGATCATCAAGTTCAGCCGCCGTCGCAACAACATTGTTCTGTCGCGCAAGGTCATTACCGACCTTGAGATCAATGAGCAGAAATCGGAAACGCTTGCAAATATCGATCTCGGATTCATCGTTGAAGGGACTGTCAAGAACCTCACCGAATACGGCGCGTTCGTCGACATCGGCGGGATCGACGGCCTGCTGCATGTTACCGATATGTCGTGGGGACGTCTCCATCATCCGGGAGATATGTTCAAGGTCGGCGATCACGTTCAGGCAAAGGTACTGAAACTCGACCGCGAAAAGGAAAAGGTCTCGCTTGGTTACAAGCAGCTTCTGCCCGACCCGTGGTCGACCGTGATCGAAATGTATCCGGTCAACTCTAAGATCAAAGGCAAGATCTCATCGGTTACTGATTACGGCATTTTTGTCGAACTTGAACCGGGCGTTGAAGGGCTTGTTCACGTTTCTGAGATCTCGTGGGCAAAACGCTCCGCCAGCCCGAAGCGCGCTCACAACAAGGGCGATGAGGTCGAGGTGCAGGTTCTCGGTGTCGATACCGAAGACAAGCGGATCAGCCTCGGCATGAAGCAGCTTCAGGAAAATCCGTGGGATACCATCGGAGCACGCTATCCGGTCGGGACAAAGATCCGCGGCAAGGTCCGCAACATCACCGACTTCGGTGCGTTTGTTGAGCTCGAAGACGGTATCGACGGACTTGTTCATGTATCAGATATCACCTGGGCAAAGAAGGTCAAGCATCCGAAAGAACTGCTCAAGAAGGACCAAGAGGTGGAGGCAATCGTTACCAACATCGATGCTCGCGGCCAACGGCTGTCGCTTTCGATGAAGGACCTCACGCCGAGCGCATGGGAAAGCTTTGTTGCGACCCATCGTCCGGGCGATGTCGTTCGCGGCAAGGTCTCACGCTTTACCAGCTTTGGCGTCTTCGTCGAACTCGGCGAAAGTCTCGAAGGGCTCTGCCATATCTCGGAGCTTTCCGACGAGCGTGTCGATCGTCCCGAGGACATCGTCCAGCTTGGACAGGAAGCGGATTTCCGCATCCTTCGCATCGAGAACACCGATCAGAAGATCGGGCTTTCGTTCCGGGCGGTCGGCAAGGAAGACGAGCCGGTTGTCGATTCCCGCAGCTACTCAAGCGAGGCAAAGAGCGGTATGGCGAGCCTCGGTGAACTCGCAAACATCCTCGGCGGTGAACCCGCGGCTGAAGAGCCTGAGCTAAGCAAGGAAGAGAAGGACGAGGCGAAGCGGCTCCGTAAAGAGCAGGCCCGCCGCGAGTACGAAGAGACGACAGCTCGCGAGGCTGCCGCCGCTGAAGAAGCATCTAAGGCCGAGGCTGAAGCTCCGGAAGCTGAGACATTCGCCGTGGAGACGGCGGACGCTCTGGCCGCGGAAGCGTCCGAGGAATCACCTGCAGCTGAAAGTGCGGAAGAACTCCCGGCAACGGAAGCGACCGACGAATCACCTGCAGCTGAAAGTGCGGAAGAAGCCCCGGCAGCGGAAGCGACCGACGAATCACTTGCAGCTGAAAGTGCGGAAGAAGCTCCGGCCGCTGAAGAGACCACGACGATGGAGGCAGCTGAAGAAGCTGCCCCGTCTCCTGAAGCGGATGCTCCCGAAGCTGATGCTCCCAAGGCTGAAGCGGGTGGATCTGTTCAAGAAGAATCGGAAACGAGTGCCGCTTAGGTATTTGTCAGATCTGGGCTAACGCCCGCTGTTCGATCCAAAAGAAGAGGAAAACGGAAATGACGAAGGCCGACCTGGTTGAACGAGTCGCACACGAAGCTGAGATGACGAAAAAAGACGCCGAGCAATTGGTTGAGATCGTTTTCGACAGCATCACCGATTCTCTCAACAAGGGCGAGAAGATCGAGCTTCGTGGTTTCGGCAGCTTCCGCGTCCGCGAACGAAACTCCCGCAAGGGCCGCAACCCCAAGACCGGCACGGCCGTCGATATCCCCGCCAAACGCGTGGCGTACTTCAAGCCCGGCAAAGAGCTCAAAGAACTGATCAACAACGCCGAGTAATCAATACCAATAAATTAGTTGATGGATTCGCTTTCGGGCCTGGACGGCTCGGTCGAGCGTTCGAACGCCTCGTCCTCGATCTCGCCGCCGGGCGAGACGGGAATGTCGCGTGGGTCGAGATACTTCATGCCACGTTCCTCGCTGTCCATTTCAGGTACGACGTTGAACGCACCCGACGGAGCCGGAACATAGCCCGGATAATCGACGCGTGAATGATAGATCGCGATAAGCGACCGGATCATCGCCTCGCGGATCTGCGTAAGTTCGCGAAGCGTCAGGTCGCATTCATCGAGTTGATCGTCGCTGACGATCGCGTCGATTATCTTCGTTACGATAAAGCGGATGTTCTCGGGGTTCGGCTCGGCGAGCGAACGGGCAGCCGCCTCGCACGAATCGGCGATCATCATGATCGCAGCCTCGCGAAATTGAGGCTTCGGCCCGGGATATCGAAAGTCGTTTTCCGAGATGTCGTCGGCCTCCCGAGCCTCTGACTGAGCCTTCTTCAGGAAGTAATGCAGCGTACGTGTGCCGTGATGCTGCGGTATGAAGTCGATGATCCGCTGAGGGAGGCCCATTTCCTTCGCGAGCTTCACGCCGTACGTCACATGGCTGATGATGATCTTCGCAGACTGCGCAGGCTTGAGCCTATCGTGCGGATTCTTGCCCATCTGGTTCTCAACGAAGTGCTCGGGGGCGGCCGTCTTCCCGATGTCGTGATAGAGTGCTCCGATCCTCGTTAGGAGAGCATTTCCGCCGACCACGCGGCACGCCTCTTCCGCAAGCTGCCCGACCGCGTGCGAATGTTGATTCGTTCCCGGCGCCCGCAATGCCAACTGTCCGAGAGCCGGCAGGTCCGCGTTCGAGAGTTCGAGCAGCTTAACATCGGTAAGAATGCCGAACAGCGATTCGCATATCGGCATGAACACGGCGGTCGCTGCCGCAGTGATGATCCCGCCCGCCAAGCCGCAGGCTACCGCGAGCAGGACGGTATTCAGGACGAAGGGCTGCTGCATGTACGCGATCAGAGCTACGGCTGCTAGGGCACTCGCGACACCGACCATCGCCCCTGCGATCGTGATCGTGCTTCGCGTCCGATACGCACCAATACCGTAAACCGCAACCGACGATGCGATGGCCGCAAAGATCGCGAACTCCAGCCCGCGAGGAGCAAGCAGTCCCGCGAGCAACGCAGTAAACAAGCCGGTGAAGATAGCCGTTCGGCGATCCGCGAGAAGGGTCATCAACAGGCTGCCAAAGGCGAACGGGACGGCGAAAGACCAGATCGTCGGATCGTTAAGAGGGGCTTTAATGTTCTGCGATGCTGTGAACTCAGCGAGCCGGAAAAACACCGCCATCATTATTGTTTGGGCTAGAACAATAAAGCCCAGCAAGGCAAATGTTCTCTCTTGCGAGAGTGCAAGACGCGGAACCACGCCGCGGTGCTCGATGAATTTCCAGGCAGCCCAGTAAAGTGCGAAGATCAGCGCAAGCAGCCCGAAAAAGCGGCTCGACTTTCGGCTTGAAGATGTGTAATTGCTGATAGCGGCGATCTTCGACGCAATTTCCGGCGTAATCACATCGCCCTGATCAGCGATCTTCTGGCCGCGCTTCAACGAGATAGTGACCGGGGGCACGCCTTCGGCCGCCATTCGCCGGGCGTTCTCGGTCGCCGCGGCATCATAGATCACGCTTGGTTGAATGAATGGAGCAGTTGCCGCAACGAAAGCGTCGACCTCGGCGTCGGAAAGACTCGGAATCTGATCGATGCTTATCGCAAGCTTTTCGCGGGCCTGCGACACGGACGTCATCGTAGCAAGTGGATTGCTCGCCAGCCGAACGTCGCTCGGCCGTTGGCGGTCGATCACGTTAACCGAGCTCTGAAGCTGCTCGACATCATGATCCGCAAAGATATCGCCCGATGCATGTTCGCGAAGGGCACGCGTCACGGCGTCGATCTCGTTATTGCTGAATCGGCGAACGGTCAAAGCCTTCCCGACCGCCGCTCCGCCCGGCCCTGTCCAATCTATCGGACGCTCGGCATTTGAATTCGAACGATTCGCTGCAGGCTCCGAGTTGCGGACGAGCCTGTCCCAAGCGGACCGGAAATTCTGGACGGCTTCGTCTGCCCTACGTGCCTCGTAAGAAAAACTCGGACGCTCTCCCAAGCGCGCCGCCGTCCGTTCACGTTCGGTTGCCGGCTCATCGACGAAGTAAATATCGGCAGGAGAAATGATGGATTCGCGGGCGATATCGCCCTCGTTATAAACATTCTCGCCGGCGGTCTGCCAAATCGGATTTTGGATGAAAAGGGTTGTGACGAGTGCGAGGAAAGCGAATCCTATCCAAAATCTCTGTCGCGGAGAGACGCGGCCCAGCGGACCTTTGATCGCGCCCCAGATCTTTCTTCGCCACCTTTGCAGCGGCGACTGCATTTCTTGGATACGATTGCTCACGCAGTTTGTGTTGTTGACGTTTCGCTCAAGACCCTCGCCCCGATCCTCTCCGTCAGCGGACGGAGCGAATCTTTGCGAATAGCTGAAATTGCCACGCTGTCGGCGTGGTTGTCAAGGCTAAGTTGCCTCCGCAGGTCCTCGATCTCCTCGGCGGAGAGCAAGTCGGCCTTGTTAAGGACGATCATCTGCGGGATCGAATTCATCTCCAGATCGGTGAGGATCTTCTCTACCGATTCGACCTGATGCACGGCCCGAGGATTCGTGGCATCGACCACGTGGACGAGCAAATCGCTGCTCGAGATCTCTTCCAGCGTCGCCCGAAACGCCGCCACGAGCGGCTGCGGCAGGTCCCGAATGAATCCGACCGTGTCGTTGATGATCACTTCCTGCTCATACGGCAAACGCAGCCGCCGCGAGGTCGGGTCGAGCGTGGCGAACATCTTTTTCTCCGCGTACACATCCGATTGCGTAAGCGTATTGAGCAACGTGGATTTTCCTGCATTCGTATAGCCGACCAGCGAGATCACGGGCAGATTCTTCTGCGACCGGACCTTGCGACGCTCCTGCCGCTGACGCCCGAGCGAATCTACCTGACGTTCAAGCTGTGCGATCTTATCGCGGACTCGCCGGCGATCTGTTTCAAGCTTCGTCTCACCCGGCCCACGTCCGCCGATCCCACCCGCCAGCCGCGAGAACGCCGAGTTCTGCCCGACCACGAGCCTCGGAAGCAGATATTTCAACTGCGCCAGTTCTACTTGAAGCTTACCTTCACGGCTTTGAGCGCGCTGCGCGAAGATGTCGAGAATAAGCTGCGGCCGGTCAATGACCTTCAGGTCGGTCGCCTCGCTCAAAGACCGGACCTGGGCGGGCGAGAGCTCGGTGTCGAACACGATCATATCCGCCCCGAGCCGCATCGACCTGATCAGCAATTCTTCAAGCTTGCCGCGCCCGAGCACGGTCTTCGGATCTATCTGCGGCCGCCGCTGGATTATCTTGTCGAGCACGACGACATCGGCCGACGTCGCGAGTTCTTCGAGTTCCGCCATCGACTCTTCCGCGTCGTCGATATGCCCGGTCGTGACGCCGACCAGGATCACCCGTTCGCGGTTTGTCTGCTTCGCCCGTGCCGTCTGCCGCACCCGGGCCATCTCGCTTTCGAGCGAATTGATGAGCGAAACGAAATCGATATCGAGCTGCGACGGGATCTCAGGCTCGAGAAACTCGTACGGCTGCTCTTCACGCTCGCTGTGCAACATCTCCGAGCTTGTCGGCAAAAGGTGAGCTGAATACACAAGTCCTGGCAATCCGCTGCCGCGATCGACCTGGATTATCGACATCAGATCGAGGCGCAGCAGAGCAAGGTCGGTAAGGTCGTCCTGCGTCAGCTTCTCGCCCAGCAGATGCGTGTGGACACACCTCAACCCGCGAAACCTGTCCGTGCCGACGCGGACGCGCCCGAAGTCGGGCATCTCGACCCCTTTCGCAGTCCCGACCATCACGTACTCAACATATCCCTTCCGATCAAGCAGCACGCCGACCTGGCGCCCAGTCTCGTTAGAGATCTCGGACATCTGCCTTGCCAACTCCTGCGATACGATCTGATCGGGCGGGACGCGTCTGGTACCAAGACGCTCGATGCGGCGGATCTGATTTGCTTTTAGCCCCTGCGTGAAGCCTGTGACTTTACTGATAGCACCTCTCCTTAAAGTTTGATTGTATCAAATATCGGCGCTGGTAAGGTCGAACATGGAATGCCATCGATAGATATTCATTTTCGCTTTGACGACTTCGTAATCAGTCACCCGGAATACATACCGGGCATCACCTATTGCGATAAGTTAGTACTGTGGCAACGCCACTAAAATATCCAATCGGAGGAAAGTAACATGCCAAATAATGAACCGAATCAGGGCGGCGGTGGTCAGCAAGGCGGCGGCGGCCAACAAGGCGGCGGCGGCCAACAGGGCGGCGGCGGTCAACAGGGCGGCGGTGGTCAGCAAGGCGGCGGCCAACAGGGCGGCGGTCAGCAGAGCGGCGGAGGCCAACAGGGCGGCGGTGGTCAGTCCGGCGGCAGAGGCCAGCAAGGCGGTGACCGGAGTGGTAGTAGATCTAACGAAAACTGATCGTTCCGGAGTTTTTGAACGAGAAGGATCGAAATCGTTCGATCCTTCTTCTCTTGATCACGACGAAAAGATAAATCAGCCCTCGACTACGCTTCCGACCTGCGGCGCCTTTCTAGACAAACGCGGCTTGCGGTGGATGCGTTGAAAGATCAGCAGATTGAAAAAATGCATTCCGCCCAGAACGAGCAAAACCAATCCGATCTTGTATGAAAGCTCTTCGATAGCGACCTGAGCTTCGTTGATCTCAAATCCGATCTTTAACGCCAGCGACACGTATCCGAAGTTGATCAGGTAAAACCCGACGACGAGCAAGTGGTTGACCGAATCCGCAAGCGCCTCATCTCCGCCGAAGACTTCGACCAGAAAGACGCGCCCGTTCTTGTGCAGCGTCCGAGCCACCCAAACCGTAAGCAAAACGCTCACAACAATGTAAGCTCCGTAAGTAATAATTTTTGGGTCCATATCAGCCTCCACCGATCTCGAAGAGTTCACGCCTAAAACTTCACTGGCGTCCTGCCCAAACTCAACTCAACCCGCGTGCCATCGGAAAACGCCAGTTTTTCGATGGGTAACGCAGTAGGACCGGTTTGCATCTCGCCGAAAGTTGGTCCGCGCGATTCGCATTTTGCGATTTTGAAGAGGCGTTCACATTGCCGACCTGCCATCGATTTGGTTAAATATAGGTTTGCTTATACCGAGGTTTTTCTTTCTATGAACGAGGCATTTATTGAGAAGCTCGAATCGCACACTGAAACTCAATGGCTAGAAGCCATCGAGTCGCTCCTTCCGTCGATACACGAGGTCGACCGGAACGCGGTGCAGATCTGGTTTCGCTTTTTCCCGCTCGATCTTGTGCGTTATTTGGAATCCGCCGAGGATATCGAGACGGCGATGAAGGGCATCAATCTCGAAGGCGATTTCGGCCTGCTCGATAAGATTGATACGTCGCACAAGTTTCTCTACGGACATCGCTACTGGCCGCACGTTAAGCAGGCGGTCCAGGCCCGAGCCAGTTCCGGCGAGTCCTTCTCAGATCTAAGATCTGAGACCTCAAATTTGGCGAACGCTGTCGCCAAAGAAGCCAAAACCGACGCATCGCTCACGACAGCCATCGCCGCCATCGGACTAATGACGCTCGTGCAAGCCGGTTATGAGGATGTGAAGAACGCGGCCGGCATCGCCGAAAAACCGACGGGGCTGATGGCAAAGTCACCGGATACGATCGTCGCCGAACGCGCGAAGGACGACTCGCAGGGTGTGTTCGGGTTCCTGAAGACCGTCGACAAAAAGTACTCGGTCGCCTTCGACGCGTTCGCTTACGACGGCACGTTCAAGGTCGTCAATGAGGAAGAGATCGCGTCCGCTTCGCAAAAGGACAGATCGCGGGAGTGGCAGTCATTCGACTCCCGCTGCTGGGAAGGCCCGGTACCGATCGAATGTACTTCTGCTTCGTGCGGAACCTGCTGGGTCGGCGTCACCGGCGGCCAGGAAAAACTCTCCGAACCATCGGTCCGCGAACGCAAGCAGATGAAGGTCTTCGGCTATAACCAGCCGGACGAATCGAAACCGTTCATGAGGCTGGCCTGTCAGGCAAAAGCGACCGGAAATGTCTCGCTCGTCATCCCGCCATGGAACGCCGTCTTTGGGAAGAAGGTCCGCGGCAACGTCGAGGATGCGGAACTAGAACCGGCAACGACGTCAGCCCGCAAACTCCGCGAAACCATCGCCACGGCCGTCTCCGGCGATTAAGGAATAGTGTCCACAGATTTACACAGATAAACACAGATCAGATCCATTTTCTTATCAGTGTTCATCCGTGTGCATCTGTGGACGGAGATTCGTCAAATATACTCCTCGTCCACAAAACACCACGCCCAGCTCTCGAACGTTTCTATCGACTTCATGACCGGATGATCCGTCGCGTGAAAATGTGCGGTGGCGTGCTGGTTCTTTGAGGTATCGCAGCATCCGACGTGGCCGCACACCAGGCATAGGCGAAGGTGCACCCACTCGTCGCCGATCCTCAGACATTCTTCGCATCCGGGCGCACCCGGGAATACCGATCGGATCCGGCCGAGATGCGAGCACACGTCCGGTCCGGCCTTTGGCTCGTACGTCACTTCCGTTTCCGTATCGAGCCCGGTCTCGTCCTTGAAGTCCTCTAAAACCTTCCCCGGAAGATCATTAGCCGAATCAGTATTTCCATTAGACTGAACCCGAAATAGCGCGGCATTCCGCGCGAAGGATTCCGTCGGGCCCGAGAGTTCGAGTTCGTCGCCCGGTGAAAAGATCAGGTCTGACGGTATCGGATCCACGATCTCGCCGTTTCGCCGGAGTACCTTCAACTCCAGTCCAAAGTCGTGGAGCAACAGCAGCGAACCGACCGGGCTTCCATCGATCGGTGCACCGGCACGCACCTTTACGGTTCGCGAGTCGAAGCATTCCGTCCCCGTCTCGCACCTGAACACGGAGTTGTCGATCTCGATGTCCGCGCTCAGCAATTCGGCATAGCCATCGTTCCGAGCCATTTCCTCGTAGGCGTCGATCTGTTCGGGTGGGATCCGGTAGTCTCTCAGCACTTCGCCAAAAAGCTGCACGATCGATTCAAGCTCTTCGGCGATCACCGTATCCGCACCGGCCGCCGCAAGTTCGGCTACTTCTTCGGTGGACCTCGTCCTGACTACGATCCGCATCGTTGGATTGATCTGTCGTGCGACCGACGTTATCCGATGAGCCATCGCTGGATTATCGTCAGCGATGACCATCATCTTTGCGTTGTCGATACCGACATGCCGCAGCAGAAATGGTTTCGAAGCATCTCCGCGGACCACCGGAAGTCCATCGGAATCCGCCTCATCCGCTCCAACCGGGCTAAGAGTTGTGATCACATACGGGATGCCAGATCCGGCAAGAATGCGTACCAGACAACGTGCAGCATCACCGTAACCTGCGACGATGACGTGATCTTCGAGAGGCAAAGATTCACCAAGCGATTCGCCGCCATCGTCGGCAGGAGCTCCGGCTCTTTCCTGTTTGCGGACGATCTTCGCCGCCAGGCCGCTGCCGACGCTCATCAGGAGCGGGGTCAGCACCATCAGGACGACTGTTGCCGCTATGAAGGTCTGCGATCCGGCCGCGCTCGCACCCGCAGGGAACAGCCCGACCTCGCGTCCGGCCCTTTCAAGGACGAACGAGAATTCTCCGATCTGTGCAAGCATCAATGCCGATGCCGCAGCGACCGGGGTCCCGTATCCCAGCACCCGGACACTTGCCCACGTCGTAGCGACTTTGATAACGAGGGTTGCCGCGATCGCGGCCAATACGATCGGAAGATGTTGAATAAGAAACCCGAGATCGAGAAGCATCCCAACCGAAACAAAGAACGTTGCTGAGAAGAGGATTTGAAGCGGGAGCGTCTCGGTCAGGGCATGCTGTGAGAACCGGCTCTCGCTAACCATCAGGCCGGCGAGAAAAGCTCCGAGCGACAGGCTCACACCAGCCAAACTCGTGAGATAAGCGGTACCGAAACAGATCGCGATGACAGTGAGAAGGAACAATTCCGGCGAGCAAGTCCGTGCGACCGTGTCCAGCACTTTCGGCATGATCCGGCGCGCGAGCAGGAGCACTACCAAGATGATCGCCACAGCGGTTACAAGGGCGATGGCGATCTCGCTCGCACCGCCACCTCCGCTTGCCGAGAGCACCGGGACGAGCAGCACCATCACAACGATTGCGAGATCCTGGAAGATCAGCAGTCCGAGTCCGACCTGCCCGTGTTCGGCGTTCGTCTCGCTCTTATCGGCTAGAAGTTTCAAGACGATCGCGGTCGAACTGAGAGCCACGAGCATGCCGGTAAAAACACCCGATCGCCAATCAACGCCAAATGCCAGAAGCACCAGCGTCGTTGCGACTATCGATCCGACGACCTGCATCGTTCCGCCGCCAAAGATAAGCCGCTGGATCCGCGCAAGTTTCTCGAGGCTGAATTCGATGCCGATGGTAAACAGCAGCAGGATCACGCCAACCTCGGCCGTCGCGTCAACCAGCGCCTGGTCCCGGACGAATCCCAACGCATTTGGGCCGATCAGGACGCCCGCGATAAGAAAGCCGACGATCGGAACGAGACGCAAACGAAAGCTGATATACGCGATCAGGGCCCCGGCAACGATCAAGGCTACGACTTCGGTAAAGAACGGTGGTGCGGCCCCGGCGGCTACGAAACGCGGAATGTTTGCGAACAATTCCATATTTAGAAAGTTTAGGTAGTTGCTATTCTGCTTTATTCCGAAAAAAATAAAAACAGGAACGCGATGGTCCCTGTTCTTCGGCTGGTATTTGATCGGTCCTTATGCTGCCGCCGCCTCTTCTTTCGGTATCCGCTCATCGAGCCAGGCAAGGATGTCGCCAATGACTATCTCCTTGTCCACATCCGCGAGGAGATCGTGGAAATGGCCCTCGTAAAGCTTAAGCTTCTTGTCCGTCGAGCCCGCATTTTCGTAGAAGTACTGGCTGCCCGCGGGACGCGTAGCTTTGTCTTCGGTGCCGTGAATGATGAATACGGGCACGTTGAAATTCGGCATATTGTCCTTCAACCGCTCGGCGGCCTTGAGCATCTCCGAAGCGGTCTCGGCCGGCTGCGATTCCTTGGCGATCAGGGGATCGTTGTTCATACGCTCGACATGAGCCGGATCGCGTGAGAAGTCGGCGTTGTTCAGCGAGAATACGTGCAGGTGTGGCGTCAGGTGACTCAACCCCTGCAACGCAAGCTGGACAAGATGGGGCAGGCCGACATCGAACGCGAAACTCTCGCAGACCAATCCCTTGATCTCGTCCTGATGTTCGAACACGTACGAGGTTGCGATCACGCCGCCGGCACTGTGGCCGAGCACGAACACCGGCAGGCCCGGATTCTCAGTGCGAGCGATCGCAACCAGCTTATCTACGTCGCCGAGATAATCCGAAAACTCTTCGACATAAAATCTCTCACCCTCTGACTTCCCCCGGCCTCGCAGGTCGAGTGCATAGCTCGCAAACCCGTTTGCCGCGAACTGTTCACCAGGCCAGGTCATATATCCGCTGTGGGCGTTAAACCCGTGGACGAGTATCATCACTGCCCGCGGCGAGCCTTCAGGCTTCCACGAGCGCGTCGCGATCTTCAAACCTCCGACACCTTCAAAAGACGATTCGTTCATAATTGTTTCTCCCAGAATTCGAAATTCATCCAATCAACTCTAACCAAACTCTATTTGCCAACGGCCTCTCCGATCTCTCCGACGCCAGCGGCTGCGGTCTTGATCAGATCAGCTACCGGCCCAGGGTTGGAAACGTAAAACGCATGGCTGCCGGGAACCTCAATGTCAGTGGCTCCGGCGCGTTCAGACATTATTCGTTGGGCCGGAGGCGGGATCATCCGGTCGTCCGCAGCCACCATATACCAACTCGGCTTGGTCTTCCATGCCGGTTGAGATATTTCGCCAGTTAGTGCTTCCACGCCCCAGGGCACCTGCGAGTCCGCCATAAATGCAGCCTTGCCGGGTTCGACATCCGCCGCAAACGATGCGGGAAATTTTGCCCTGTCGAGGAACAAAAAGCCGTCTCGTGGAGGCAGGATCGGCGGAACCGCTGCATCCGGCGGGGGATCCTTGATCAGTGACGCGACGGATTCGCCAGCATCCGGAGCGAAGGCAGCGATATATACAAGGCCGACGACCTTCGGATCGTTTCCAGCCTCAGTAATAACGACACCGCCGTAAGAATGGCCCACTAAGATCGCCGGCCCTTCGAGTGAATTCAGAGCCCGCTTTGTAACTGCCACGTCGTCAGCTAGTGATAACGTTGGATTTTGAACAACGGTTACACGGAATCCATCCGCGGCAAGGATCTGGTAAACTCCCTCCCAACCCGAACCGTCAACAAATCCACCGTGTACGAGAACAACATTTTTCGTCGGCATGATCTTCTCCTTGTAAATCGCCTACGCGGCTGCGTCTCTCGAGCTCACAGCCGTCTCAAAGAACCGGAGCAGGTCGGCATTGATCTGCTCGTGGTGGGTCGTGCACATACCGTGCGGCAGACCTTCATAAACCTTCAGTGTCGCGTTCGGGATGAGTTTCGATGACAGAAGCGCCGAGTCCGCTATCGGTACGATCTGATCGTCGTCACCGTGCATCACTAGCGACGGGACGTCGAACTTCTTCAGGTCCTCGGTGAAATCGGTCTCCGAAAAGGCCTTGATGCAATCGTAGGTCGCTTTGAATCCGGCCATCATGCCTTGCCGCCACCAGTTGTCGATGATGCCCTGCGAGACCTTCGCCCCCTCGCGATTGAATCCGTAGAATGGCCCCGCCGGAAGGTCGCGGAAAAGCTGAGCCCGGTCAGCTTCGTGAGCCGTTCTGATACCGTCAAAGACCTCGATCGGCAATCCGCCCGGATTCGCTTCAGTCTTGATCATGATCGGCGGTACCGCTCCGATCAGGACTGCCTTTGCGACTCGGCTCGTTCCGTGGCGTCCAATATACCGTGCGACCTCGCCGCCACCCGTGGAGTGGCCGATATGGATCGCGTCCTTCAGATCTAGTTTCGCGGTCAATTCCGCCAGATCGTCGGCGTAGGTGTCCATCTCATTACCCGACCATGTTTGAGACGAGCGTCCGTGTCCACGCCGATCGTGCGCGATGCAGCGAAAACCGCGTGAGGCGAAATAAAAGATCTGATTGTCCCAGTCGTCCGAACTCAGCGGCCAACCGTGGCTGAAAACGATCGGCTGCCCTTCTCCCTGATCCTTATAAAAGATCTGTGTTCCGTCGTTCGTAGTTATAAATGGCATTAAGCTTTTCCTCCTTGTTTATCCTTACTAGCTAACGATCTGCGGTGCGACTGCTTCGTCCAGGCCGGCTTCGGCCTGAATGTCGAGTGCTCGAGCAATCTCTTGCGAATCTTCAAAGACATCGAGCGCGTGGATCTTACCCCAGCGTAGCGTGATCATGTGAACCGCGTGTTGCCGATATGGCCCGCCATTCAGCAAGGTTGCGGAGCCGTCCCACTGAACGAACACAGTGGTGTTCCACGGCCATCCCTTCACCCAGATGCTGTTGATCCTCAGTTTAAGATCGGGCAACACGCGGGCAAGACGTTCGAACCAGCGGCGTAGCGTGTCTCTGTCGTGACGCTCGCCGCCTATAGCGTGAGCGCCTAGGAAGCGGTGGTAAACATTAGGTGCGATCGAATTCAACAGAACATCCCACTGGCGATTGTTAACTTGGTCGAAACTCTGCCGGATCCGGCTTTTGACGATTGAACTGTAGATCATTTTTTGTATCCTCCGGGGGCGATGCCATCGACGTTCTGTCCACCCCGATCATGTTTTCGAAAATCCCCCAAGACTTGACTATTCGTCAGTCCGTGTTGGGATGAAGATGCGGCGACGACCAAAAAAATGTGAATCTACCGAGAAGGCTCCCGGCCCGAGCAGGACAATCGACGACGCGGCGAAGATCATAAACAACACGGGCAACTCGTTAACCGGCCAGCCTTGTGCAAAAAACCGCATGAAGCCCGCGACAAGGCCGCCGAACGCGACCGCAGAGGCGGCCAATGGCGTTACAAAACCGACAAGGAGAAGCGTGCCGCACAGTATCGCTGCGGTTGGGAATAGCCAGTTAAGATCGACTGACCTGTTCGACATCCAGAGCACTCCATACACCATGATCGTGCCTCCGAGCGAAACTCGCAGCAGCAACAGTCCGAGCCCAGGAGCTCCCGCCGGAAATGTGGAAAAGAACCTCTGCAGGTCATGCCTCCCGCCAATCGAATTCGATATACATCGAATAGCTTGGTGCAAGAATACCTTCACTGGCGAAAGCGCGAATCCCTAAAGGCAGGCATTTTCGAATAACTATATAGTGGTATTTGCGGGAGAAACTAGAGGTCGATCATGCCGCGGCGTACGGCTATCGCAACAGCCTGGGTCCTGTCGGAGGCACCGAGTTTGTCCATTATGTGCTTCACATGAACCTTGACCGTTTCCTCCGAAATGAAAAGGCTCTCCGCTATGTCACGGTTGCGGTTGCCCTCGGCTACGTGTCGAAGAACTTCGATCTCGCGGTCAGTCAGGGATTCATCACCAAGGAACTCCGCAAGACGTGCAGCTACATCGGGCGGGATATATCGTTTCCCGGAGTTAACCCTTCGGATCACTGTAACGATCTCATCGGGCGGTGAGGTTTTTAGAATGTAACCACTGGCTCCGTTGCTGAGAGCTCGTCGGATCTCGGCATCACCGGCAAACGTGGTTAGGATGATCACTTTCCCGCTGCCGAATTCCCGAAGTATCGCTGACATTGCGTCGATCCCCGTCATGTCCGGAAGGCGGAGATCCATCAGAACAACATCAGGCAAATGCACGCGGTAAAGAAGCAGAGCCTCGTGTCCGTTTGCTGCACCCGCAACGATCTCCATGTCGGGCTGACTGTTGATCAGAGCCGCAATCCCATCGCGCATCAATGGGTGATCGTCGACGGTGGCGACGCGAATTTTAGTGTCAGTTCTCATCCGATAACCCGTCGTTGTCTTTTCGAAGGTGTTAGGACCGTTTTCTTATCCGACCGGTTCGATGGCTATGTGGTTCGGAATGGAAACGTCCACCTCGGTGCCGGCTCCCGGTCGGCTTAGCAACCTAAGATCTGCTCCGATCTTTTCCGACCGTTCTCGCATTCCTGAGAGTCCCCAATGCCGCTCTCGACCCGACTCGAGGATCTCGGGCTCGATGCCGCGCCCGTCGTCGCGAACCAATATTCGAAAGTGTCGCGGCGTATATTCGAGTTCAACCTCGATCTTACTGGCTCCCGCATGACGAAAAGAATTGGTCACCGCCTCGCGGCTGATATTGTATAGCTCGTCCCAGATGATTTGGTTCAGCGGCTGAGGCTTTCCTTGAACGATCACCTGAAAATCAATGTTGCCATCATTCAAGTCCTTACCAATGCGTGAGAATTCGAGAGCCGGATCTACTTCATCCGTCGATGGAGCTCGAAGGTCTTGCACCGCGTCTCTACCATCGGAGATGACCTTTTCCATCAGGCTCCGGATATGCAAAAGTTTGGGGCGTGCCGGCGAGTCGGCAGGAAGCTGTTCGATCGTGACATAGAGCTGGAGCGATGCGCTGACAAAGCCCTGCAGCAATGTATCGTGAAGCTCCTGCGCGATCCGCATTCGCTCGGCGAGCCGCTCCTCGAACCTGATGTTCGCTTGCTCGGCTATTTGGTTCAGTCGCATCCGAACCGCTGCAACAACGGCAACTAAAACGATGAGTGATATAGCCGATTGAAACCACCAGGTTTGCCAAAAGTACGGCCGGGCCTTTGTCACCGCGATAGCCACGAGACCATCTCCACGACCGGGCAGGGAAGACAATTGAGCCGCAGGCTGGTATCCGGGCTCGACAAGAAGTGCCGCAAAATCGGTTCCAAGATGGGTTGTCCCATGCCAGGTCGAATCCTCACGGATCTCCGTGAACGGCTGGTCGATAAAGGGCTGAACGTACCAATCTCCGCTTCGCGCATAAATAACGAGACGCTGGCCCGGTTGGGCCCCTACCACCCGCCCTTCGATCGGTTCCACGAAAACGGTGCCGCCTTCGTGGGTGTATGGCAGGCGCGTGAATTCGATCGTCGGTTCTGAACTTGCATTAAGCGAAGTCCAACATCCAATTATCACCCAGATCAAACAGAGAGAGTGTTTCGCAATGAGAATCGCTTTGGCCATCTAAATCGTGTTGGTATCGAGTACTACCTTATACCAAACGACGCGACGAGGGCGCATCGAAAAGGCCTCCGAATTACCGGAGGCCGCCATTTTTTGCGATCAGGCTTCGGACTACCAGGGCAACAGTTCACCAAGGTGAACGAACTTTCCTGAATACCCGTCAGCCGGGAGCGTCGCGAGTTCGACCGATGTTTTCGCCCCTTCCTCGACCGAGATATCGCCGTTTGCGTTCATGTCCGTTACGACCGAGCCCGGATGGATCGTGTTCACCTTGATCGGCGTATCGCGAAGTTCGTGGGCTAAATGGATAGCGTATCCGTTCAGGGCCGTCTTTGAGATGTTGTATGCGGGAACCTTGAAGTTGTAGATCGGCGATTCCGGATCGGCATGCAGCCCGAGCGAACCAAGAGCGCTCGATACGAAGACGATCCTTCCGGCCTCCGACTTCCTGATCAGCGGAAGGAGCGTCTGCGTCACTGCTACGGTGTTGAAGAAATTTGTGTCAAACGTCTTGCGAAACGTGTCGAGCGATGTTTGGCTTGCCGGTATCGGCGTACCGTTGTCGAACTCGTTCAGAAAGACCCCTGCATTGTTCACGAGTACGTCGAGCTTGCCGTAAGTCGCCTCGATGAAGTTGCGGGCCGATTCGTGGGTTGCAGGATCGTCCACGTCGATGTTCAGGAACTCGACGTCCAACCCTTCGTTTCGAAGCGTCGATTCCGCCTCCAAGCCTTTCTCTTCGTTTCTCGCTCCGATGAGGACCTTGATGCCTTTTCCGGCGAGCTGCCGCGCGGTTTCAAGTCCGATTCCCCTGTTTGCTCCTGTAACTAATGCAATTTGTTTCTGTGTCATGGTCTTTGAATTACCTTCCCTTTGTTTTTGTGACTATTACAGTCACAGTTAGTGTGAAAAATTTTTACCTCGGAACGTCCGAGATAACCTCTGCCAATGTGATCTTACCGAGCCCCTCCTCCATCGATCGCTGAGTACGTCCAAGCACGTATTCCATAGCCGACTTGATCCCGCAGCTTACCGGACATGCCGCCTTAGCCGGATAATCGTGGATCGCGAACGCCTTTGGAGCATCGACAGCTCGATAAATATCGAGCAGCGTGATGTCCTTAGGATCCTTTGCAAGTGCGGTCGATCCGCTATTGCCCATGGACGTATTTACGAGGCCCGCCTTCGAGAGCTTCGACAAAATTCGTCTGACGAAACTTGGGCTTGTGTTAACACTCGATGCCAATTGCGTCGAAGTCGTCTCGCCCGCGGGCAAATACCCGAGACCGACGAGCATGTGAACTGCAATTGAGAACTGAGTGTTAACCGCCACGACTGTTACTCTATTCGATACAATTACAATTGTCAAGCGCTTTTGAAAGCGTCTCAATTCCATACAGATCGATCATCGCAGAGATTCAGGTAACTACAGTGAATACGGCAGTTACGGAAAAGCTCGGCCCGCGGCACAGCCTTTGCCATATGCGAAGCGGTTGGAAAGATCGAACTTCGCAAACGCTCTCCGTTTAAGGATATGGCAACAGCATCACACAAGCTTGCATTGATCGCCACTCGTATAGCGCCGGCATCGCAGCCAAAGGCTAATTTCATCAACCGCGACTTGAGTCTTCTCGAGTTTTTTCGAAGCGTTCTTCACGAAGGCTTGGACGAGACTGTTCCGCTGTTGGAACGTCTCAAGTTCCTGGCGATCTTCGGATCGAATCTCGACGAGTTCTTTATGATCCGGGTCTCTTCTCTGAAAGAGAAACTGGGAAACCGGGCCGAAGTTTCGCCAGATGGATTCACGAGGCCCGAACTTCTATCTGAGATCAGGCGACGGGTCGTTGAAATGACGAAGAAGCAGACGAAGTGCCTGACAGCGTCTTTGATCCCAGAATTAGATCGAGCGGGTGTTGTACTGGATTCGTACAAAAAATTGTCGGCGTCCGACCAGGCGAAACTTGATATCTACTTTGACGAACAGATCATGCCCGTGTTGACACCGCAAGCGGTCGATCCTACGCATCCGTTTCCATACATCTCCGGCGGCAGTCTGAATATCGGTCTGTACATCAAGCCGGTACTAACAAAGCGAGTAGCCCGAGCGTTTGCGAAGATCGGTGACGAGTTTCTGGTCAGGATCAAAGTTCCAGACGTTCTCCCGAGATTCGTTCCGATCGGGGAGAAGGAAACTACAAGGTTCGTCGCGGTCGAAGAGATCGTGAAGGCAAACATTTCGAAGATCGCACCGGACGCTTCACCGGGGAAATGCTATA
>Ga0307505_10001416_pt1 | contig 19458 bp, 3 predicted proteins | sample 23_S_MG_FD_202183 | JGI IMG/M metagenome (GOLD analysis project Ga0307505, IMG submission 202183) | Soil microbial communities from Populus trichocarpa stands in riparian zone in the Pacific Northwest, United States - 23_S | ecosystem: Environmental > Terrestrial > Soil > Riparian zone > Trees...
CGTTGACGCCGATCCAGTGCTGGTTCTTCGGCCAGGAGTGGGAGCGGCCACAACACTGGAATCAGGCAGTGCTGTTGGCGACGCGTGAGAGGCTCGACGCCGGGGTGCTGACGCGTGTCGTGCAGGCGTTGACGTTGCGACACGAAGCCTTGCGGTTGCGCTTCAGATACGAAGCCGGAGAGTGGAAACAATATCTACTCTCGCTAGCGGAGTGGCAGGCGAAGAGCGCTCCCGCCGTGACCGTAATTGATTTGGGATTACTGAGCGCGCAGCAAACAGCCGCTTTGGAAGGCGCGGCTGGGGCGGTGCAGCGCAGTATTGATTTGGCCGCGGGACCGTTGTTGCGGGTGGTGTTGTTTGAGTTGGCGGGAGAGCAGCGGTTGCTACTGGTGGCCCACCATCTGGTGATGGATGGGGTGTCGTGGCGGGTGCTGTTGGAAGAACTGCAGCGTGCTTATGAACAGGCGGCTCAGGGAGAAGAGATTGAGTTCGGCGCGAGGGGCAGTTCGTTTGTGGATTGGGCGGAGCAGTTGGCGGTGTATGCCGAATCAGCCGCGCTGAAGGCGCAGGCCGGTTATTGGGAAACAGCGGAAGAAGCCGCCCGGAAGTTTCGGCTGCCGCGTTACTTCCGCGAGGGCGAGAACCGCGAGTGGTCACAGCGGCAGGTGACCACGAGGTTGAGTGTGGACGAGACGCGAGCGTTGTTGCAGGAAGTGCCGCGTGTTTACGGAACCCAGATCAACGAAGTGCTCCTGACCGCACTAGGGCGGGTGTTGAGCCGTTGGACAGGAGCGCGGCGGGTAGTGGTGGAGTTGGAAGGACACGGGCGCGAAGTGCTGGGCGGCGCGGAGTTGGAGTTGAGCGGTGCGGTGGGTTGGTTCACGAGTTTGTATCCGGTAGTGCTGGAAGCAGATTGGGGCGCGAGTGGCGAAGCGTTGAAAGCAGTGAAAGAGCAATTGCGCGCGATTCCGGACAAGGGCGTGAGCTATGGCGTGTGGAAGTATCTGCACACGGAGCAGAAGCAAGAAACGGATAGCGGCGGCGAGGTGAGCTTCAACTACCTCGGGCAGTTGGACCAGGTGTTGAGAGAAGAAGGGCTGTTTGCGGTGGCGACGGAGAATGCGGGGGCGCGGCGGTATGAAGGAGAGCGGCGCAGTTTTCAGTTGAGTGTGGTGGGGAGTGTGCGCGGTGGTGAGTTGGTGATGTCGTGGAAGTACAGCCGGGAGGTGCAGCGGGCGGCGACAATCGAGAAAGTGGCGGCGGAATACGAGAGTGCGCTGCGCGAGTTGATTGCCCACTGCCGCGAGGTAGAGGCAGGAGCCTTAACACCCTCTGACTTCCCCCTCGTCAGCATGAAGCAGCAACAGTTGGACAAGATCATTTCCAAACTCGGTAAAGCGGGGCGGGTTTAACATGAACGACAAGTACATCGAAGACATATTCCCTCTGTCGCCGATGCAGAAGGGAATGATTTTCCACAGTATTTTCGCGCCTTCGGACGCAGTCTACTTCCAACAGCTTCACTGCCTCCTCGAAGGACCGTTCGACATCGACGCGTTCAAGCAGGCGTGGCAACTAGCCGTCGACCACCATCCCATTCTGCGCACCTCGTTTTTTTGGGAAGAGATCGAAGAGCCGGTTCAGGTTGTGAGCCGCCAGATAACGATCCCGATCGACGTACAGGACTGGACTTCACTCACCGAAGACGAACAGCAATCACGTCTCAACGCTCTGCTCGACGCCGATCGCCGCCTCGGCTTCGATCTCACAGTCGCGCCACTGATGCGCCTGATCCTGATGCGTCTTGGTCCCAATCGCACACGTCTCGTTTGGAGCCATCATCATCTCCTGATCGACGGCTGGTCCAGGCCGATGCTGCTCGAAGAAGTCTTTTCGCTTTACAAAGGCCTGGTCCAGGGCGTGTTACCCGAGTTGGAACGACGACGCCCGTATCGCGATTTCATCGCCTGGCTACAACAACAACCTCTCGGCGGCGCCGAACGCTTCTGGCGGGAACGAATGCGCGGTCTCACATCGCCAACGCCACTGCCGGCCGGACGCGTCCGCAACAACTCAGCGGAACCAGCACAATCATTCAGCGACGACGCTTACGGTGAACAGCGAGTGCGCTTGAGCCGTGAGCTTACAGCAACCCTCACCGAAGCAGCCCGAAGCCAACAACTCACGCTCAACGCCATCGCACAAGGCGCATGGGCCATACTCCTCTCTCGCTACAGCGGCGAACAAGACGTGGTCTTCGGCGCGACCGTCGCCGGCCGTCCCGCTGAATTACCCGGCGTCGAACGAATGCTGGGACTATTCATCAACACCCTGCCGATTCGAATCCGCGTCGACGAAGCCGAGCAGGTTGGCCAATGGCTGCGCCGCTTACAAACAGAAGGTGCGGAAGCACGACAGTACGACCACACGCCGCTCGTGGAGATCGCCTCGTGGTGCGAGATGCCGCGCGGCGCCGAGCTCTTCGAGAGCCTGTTCGTGTTTGAGAACTACCCGATGGAAAACACCGCGCGCAAGCAAGCAGCGAAGAGCGCACTGCCGGACATCCGCGACATCGTCCCGTTCAAGCGAACCAATTACCCGCTCATGCTGACAGTCGCGCCAGGCACACAGTTCGGCGTGCTCTTCAGTTACGAGCGTTCGCGCATTGACGACGAGACGATTGCGCGATTGCTCAGTCAATACCAGCGGCTGCTCCTGGCCATCGCTGCCGATCCCGAACAGCGCGTGGGCGACTTACAAACACTAACCGCAGACGACCGACAACAATTGCTAACGGAATGGAACGGCAACCGCGCCGACTATTCGCGTGAAGTTTGCGTTCATGAGTTGTTCGAACAGCAAGCCGCGCGCACGCCAACGGCAATCGCCGCCACCTTCAAAAACGAGCAGTTAACTTACGAACAGTTAAACGAGCGCGCGAACCAACTCGCACATTACCTGATCGCGAAAAAAACGGAACCCGGCGTCATCGTCGGGATCTGTCTCGAACCATCGCTCGAAATGCTGGTAGCGATCCTGGGCGTGCTCAAAGCCGGTGGCGCGTATCTTCCACTCGATCCGGCGTATCCGCGCGAACGGCTGGCCTTCATGGTCGAAGACTCCGGCAACCCGATCATCGTCACGCAGCAACAGCAACTCTCAGCGCTGCCAAACGACGCCCACGTCGTGTGTCTAGATCGCGATGCGGAAAAGATCGCTCTCGAAAGCACGCAGAATCCGCCGGGTAATACAACGGCAACGAATGGCGCTTACGTGATCTACACGTCCGGCTCAACCGGCAAACCCAAAGGCGTACTCGTCACTCACGCCAACGTGACGCGTCTGCTCGCCGCGACCGACGAATGGTATCGCTTCAACGCACAGGACGTTTGGACCCTCTTCCACTCATACGCTTTCGACTTTTCAGTTTGGGAACTATGGGGCTCGCTGCTCTACGGCGGCCGGCTCGTGATCGTGCCCTACCTCGTGACTCGCTCACCCGAAGCGTTTTATGAGTTATTGAGCCGCGAAGGCGTCACCGTACTCAACCAAACGCCCTCCGCATTCCGGCAGCTCATGCAGGCCGAAAAAGCGCAACAGGATCCTTTGCCGTTAAAGCTGCGTTTCGTGATCTTCGGCGGTGAAGCGCTCGATCTGAAGAGCTTAAAACCGTGGTTCAATCGGCATGGCGACGAACAACCTCAACTCGTCAACATGTACGGCATCACCGAAACAACGGTCCACGTCACTTATCGTCCGTTGACAATAGCCGACGTCGAATCAAGCGCAAGCCTCATCGGCCGGCAGATTCCGGATCTCGAGGTCTACATTCTGGACCAGCGCCTGCAACTGGTCCCACCGGGTGTGCCCGGCGAACTATACGTCGGCGGCGCCGGACTCGCGCGCAATTATCTCAATCGTCCTGAGCTTACCGCCGAACGCTTCCTGCCCAATCCGTTCAGCAACAAACCGGGCGAACGGATTTACAAGACAGGCGATCAGGTTCGCTATTTCGAAGCCGGTGAGATCGAGTACCTGGGCCGGATCGATCAGCAGGTAAAGATCAGAGGCTTCCGTATCGAGCTTGGCGAGATCGAGTCAGTGTTGGCCCAGGCGCCGAGAGTCGCGGCGGCAGCCGTGACGATCCGCGAAGAAGCGATTGGCAGCGGGCGTTTGGTTGGTTACGTCGTACCTGAAGCGGGCGCCGAACCCGAGATCAGCGATTTGCGCGCGTTCATCAAAGAACGACTGCCTGAATACATGATTCCGGTAGGTTGGGTGATGCTCGATGCACTGCCGCTGACCGTTAACGGCAAAGTCGATCGCCGAGCGCTGCCCGCGCCTGAAGAAAATGGCCTCGTAGCAGTGACAGACTTCGTGGCCCCGCGCAGTCCGATTGAAGAGATGCTCGCCGAGATCTGGGCCGACGTTTTGCGCGTCGAACGAGTCGGGCTCAACGACAACTTCTTCGATCTCGGCGGCCATTCGCTGCTCGCGACGCAAGTCGTGTCGCGCATGCGCCAGGCGTTTCAGATCGAAGTCTCGCTGAACGACCTATTCGATGCCGAAACGTTTGTGTCGCTCGCGGAAAAGGTCGAGGCAGAGATCAAGTTGCAACGCGGCCTGCGCCGGCCGCCGATCATTCGCCGCGAGCGCACAGACTTTCTGCCGGTCTCGTTTGCGCAACAGCGGATCTGGTTTCTCGATCAGCTCCGGCCCGGCACCAGCACTTACAACGTGCGTCATAACCTGCGCCTCACGGGCCAGATCGACGTCAACGCCTTGCAGCGCAGTTTGACGGAGATGGCGCGGCGCCATGAAGCATTGCGCACCAGCTTCACAAGCATCGAGGGAACACCTTCACAAGTCGTCAACGCGGATTACGAGATGCAGGTGCCGGTCATAGATCTCAGTCTACTCGAGGAGACCGAGCGCTTACGCGCCGCTCGCAAGCTGACGGAAGCAGAAGTGCGCCGGCCGTTCGATCTTCTTACTGGTCCACTACTGCGCCTGACGGTGTTGCGTCTTTCCAACGAAGACCACGTCGCGCTGCTCACGATGCACCACATCATCTCTGATGCGTGGTCGTTGAGATTGCTAGTTCGCGAAGTGATCGCACTGTACGAGGCGTACTCGCGCGGCGCGGCATCCCCGCTGAAAGACTTGCCGGTGCAATACGCCGACTACGCTTTGTGGCAGCGCGACTGGCTCCAGGGCGAGGTGCTTGAGACTCACCTTTCGTACTGGAAAAACCAACTCGCGAACATACCGTCGATACTCGAACTGCCGACGGATCGTCCGCGCCCGCGCGTGCAAACAGACAACGGCTCTGTCGCGTTCTGTGAATTCAGTTTGGAGCTCGCGCAGAAACTCAGAGTGCTCAGCCGCGATGAAGGTGTGACGTTGTTCATGACGCTGCTCGCAGCTTTCCAGGTGCTGCTGCATCGTTACAGCGCTCAGGACCAAATCGTTGTCGGCACGCCGATCGCCAATCGCGGTCACGCCGAGATCGAAGGGCTGATCGGGTTCTTCATCAACACGCTCGTAATCAACACAGACTTGTCTGAAGACCTGAGCTTCCGCGAACTGTTGCGGCGCGTGCGCGACGTTTGTCTCGGCGCTTACGCACACCAGGACGTGCCGTTTGAAATGCTCGTCGAGGAGTTGCAGCCGCAACGCAGTCTCAGCCACTCACCGCTTTTCCAGGTGATGTTCACTTTGCAAACTGCACCTTCTGACTCGCTCGCTATCAAAGGTCTCAAAGTCGGTTCGTTCGGAACTGCAAACCGCACCGCGAAATTCGATCTCAACCTGTCGCTGCACGATACGAAGACAGGTTTGGTTGGCGGGTTGGAATACAACACGGACCTGTTCGATCGCGAGACCGTTGCGCGCATGGTCGAACATCTCGGCGCGCTCCTGTCAGGCATCGCTTCCGATCCGGGTCAGCGCGTTTCGGAGCTGCCGTTGTTGACTGATGCCGAGCAACGAAAGTTGCTGGTCGAGTGGAACGACACGCGGCAAGAGTATCCGCGCCATCGCCTCGTGCATGAGCTATTCGAGGAGCAGGTCGCACGCACGCCTGAGAACACGGCGCTGGTGTTTGACGACGAGCGCTTAACCTACCGCGAGTTGAACCAGCGTGCCAATCAGTTGACGCATCATCTGCGCGCGCTTGGAGTCGGGCCGGAAGTGCGTGTCGGGATCATGACGAAGCGATCGGTGGAAATGATGGTCGCGGTGCTTGGCACACTGAAGGCCGGTGGCGCGTATGTTCCGCTCGATCCGGTTTACCCGCAGGAGCGAATCAAGTTCATGCTCGCGGATTCGGGCGCGACTGTGTTGTTGACGCATGGTGAGGTTGCGGATGAAGTCGAGCTTGATAGTGGCTTTGCTGAATCAGACGTGTTGGTGGTTCGTCTCGACGAACTGCGCGAAGAGCTTGCGCGCCAGCGCGAAGAGGATCTGCACGTTCAGGTTGACGCCGACAATATCGGCTACGTGATCTACACCTCTGGTTCGACCGGACGGCCGAAGGGAATCGCGCTGCCACACCGCGCTTTGACCAATCTCATTGAATGGCACCTGACGAAGTTAGCTTCCGGCGTGACGACAGTACAGTTTTCGTCGCTCAGTTTTGACTCGAGTTTTCACGAAGCATTTTCCGCGTGGTGTTCGGGCGGGGAAGTGCTCGTGCTTTCGGAGTCGCAGCGTCTGGACGTGGCGAAACTGGCGCGGACGCTGGAGGAGTCGAAGATTGAGAAAGCGATCCTGCCGGTTGTTGTGCTGCAACAGTTGTCTGAGATTTACAACGAGAACGGTGAGCGCGCGCCAAGCAACTTGCGCGAAGTGGTTACGACCGGCGAACAGTTGCAGATTACGACTCCGATCAGAAAGTTGTTCAAACGTCTGCGCGATTGCACGCTGCATAACCACTATGGACCATCCGAGACGCAGGTCGTGACGTATCACGTGCTGGGAGCAAATAGTGACGAGTGGCCGTCGCATCCTCCGATTGGCAAACCGATCGCTAACACGAAGATGTATTTGCTCGATAAGAATCTGCATCCGGTGCCGGTTGGCGTGTTGGGTGAGGTTTACATCGGCGGTGTGATGCTGGCGCGCGGGTATGTGAATCGTCCGGGCGTCACGGCGGAGAAGTTTATTCCCGATCCTTACAGTTCCGCGCGTGGCGCGCGGCTCTACAAAACCGGTGACTGGGGACGCTACTTGACCGACGGCAGCATCGAGTTTCTCGGACGGATCGATCATCAGGTGAAGGTGCGTGGTTTCCGGATTGAGTTGGACGAGATCGAATCTGTTTTGAGCAGGCACGAGCGTGTCAGAGAGTGTGTTGTGCTCGCGCGAGACGACGAGGCTCGGGGCGAGAAGCGTTTGATCGCGTATGTGGTTGCCGAACCCGGCAGCGAGCCGGGCGTGATTGAGATGCGCGGCTACATTCAACAGCATCTGCCTGAGTACATGGTGCCGTCCGTCTTCGTCACACTCGGCGAACTACCGTTGACGCCGAATGGCAAAGTGGATCGGCGAGCTCTGCCGGCGCCCGACCTCTCACGTTCACTCTCGGCTGAATCGATTGCGCCGCGGACTCCTGCCGAGCAAGTAGTCGCAGGCATTTTCGCGGAGGTGCTGCGAGTCGAGCGGGTGGGTATCAACGACAACTTCTTCGATCTTGGCGGTCATTCGTTATTGGCGACGCAACTGATGTCGCGTGTCGTGAAGGTGTTTCAGGTCGATGTTCCGTTGCAGAAGTTGTTCGACACGCCGACCGTTGCAGCAGTGATTGAGGGGCTGAGCGAACAGTGGAGCGGCCGCGACGTAGTCGAAGAGATTGCGCAAACCTACCTCGATATTGAACAACTGCCTGATGAAAGTGTTGAAGGCATGCTCGCCAAGTAACACGCCCATTTCTGAAGCCACAAAAAGCACATAAGGCACACAAGGACTGACAAGTATGCGGGAGATCACGACGGCAGCGAGGACGCCGGCGGACAGACAAGAGCTGTTCCGTCAGGCGCTCGCGAAGAAAGGCATAGTCGCGCCGAATAAGGCGACGATTGCCCGCCGCCCACAGAGCGCCGCTGCGGAGTGTCAGCTTTCGTTTGCGCAGGAACGACTCTGGCTGTTGGACCAACTACTGCCGGCAAGTACGTTCTACAACATTCCCATGGCGCTGAAGTTGTCAGGTGCGCTGGATGTTGGGGCGTTGCGGCGGACACTCGCCGAGATAGTACGGCGGCACGAGGTGTTGCGCACGAGCTTTGCGGTCGTGGATGGCGAGCCGAGGCAAGTGATCGATCCGGTAGCGACAGTGCCGGTGCGTTTGATCGACTTGACAGAGCTGTTAGTCGAGGAGCGCGAGAGATGTGTGCGTAAGTTGATCGCCAGGGAAGCAAAGCGACCGTTTGATCTGGCGTGTGGTCCATTGCTGCGGGCCGTGGTGATTAAGCTTGAAAAAGAGGAATACGCAGGAGTATTCACGCTGCACCACATCATTGCGGACGGCTGGTCGTTGGGCGTGCTGGTGCGGGAAGTGAAAGCGCTGTACGCGGCGCATGTGGCGGGCGAAACGTCGCCGCTGCCGGAGTTGGCGATTCAGTATGCGGATTATGCGGTGTGGCAGCGGGAGCAATTGCAGGGCGCGGTGCTGGAGCGGCAACTCGGTTATTGGAAAGAGCAGTTGCACGGAGCGCCGCCGTTACTGACATTGTCGGCCGACAGGCCGCGGCCGAGCGTTGAAACGCACAACGGCGGACAGATTTCAGCGCGGTTGAGTCGCGAGCTTAATGATTCGCTCAACGCACTCGCGCGCCGTGAGGACGTGACGTTGTTCATGACGCTGCTGGCAGCGTTTCAGGCATTGCTTGCACGGCACAGTGGTCAAATGGACGTTGTCGTGGGCTCGCCGATCGCCGGACGCAGCGTGCGCGAGACTGAAGACTTGATCGGGTTCTTTGTTAACACGCTCGTGTTGCGCACCGATCTTTCGGACGATCCACGTTTCACGGAATTGCTGGCGCGCGTGCGTAAAGTTTGCGTCGGCGCGTATGCGCACCAGGACTTGCCGTTCGAACGATTGGTTGAAGAACTCCAGCCGGAACGAAGTCTGAATCACTCACCGTTGTTTCAGGTGACGCTGACTTTGCAAAACGCGCCTTCGAGTGTGCTTGAACTGCCGGGTTTGAAGCTGAAACGTTTGGCGTCTGATACCGCCACTGTCAAGTTTGACCTTTCCTTGCTTGCGTCCGAAGACGACCAGGGGTTGGCGCTGACGTGCGCTTACAACACGGACCTTTTCGACGAAGCGACGATCCGTCGGATGCTGGTTCACTTTGAACAGCTATTGATCGGTGTAACCAGCGATCCAAGGCAACGGGTTTCGGAGTTGCCGCTGTTAACCGAAGCGGAACGCCGCGAGTTGCTGGTGAATTGGAATGAAACGTGGAGCGAGTATCCCCGCGAACAATCTTTGCACGCAGCATTTGAGGAGCAGGTCGAGCGGGGATCCGAACGTGTTGCGCTGGTGTTTGAAGATCAGCAATTGAGCTTCGGTGAGTTGAACGAACGCGCCAACCGCCTGGCGCACTACCTGCGCGAACTCGGCGTTGGGCCAGACACTGTAGCAGGTGTGTTTTTGGAACGGTCGGTGGAGTTGATGGTCGCGCTGCTCGGGGTTCTGAAAGCCGGCGGCGCGTACTTGCCGCTTGATCCGCAGTATCCAGTGGAGCGCGTGGCGTTCATGCTCGAGGATGGCGGCGTTTCCATCATTATTACCAGCGAGACATTGGAGGAACAGTTACCGGCTACCTGGGCGCAGGTGATCGGCGTTGATGCGGAGTCGGAGCAAATTGCCTCCGGGAGCAGAGAGAACCTCACCCCGTTGGCCCAACCCGCGAATCTCGCTTACGTGTCGTACACCTCAGGTTCAACCGGCCAGCCGAAAGGGGTCGGTGTGACGCATGGCAACATCATGCGTCTGGTGAAGAACAATCCGTACGCAGACTTCAGTGACGCAGAAGTGTTTCTGCATCTGGCGCCGCTGGCGTTTGATGCGTCGAGTTTTGAGATCTGGGGCAGTTTGCTCAATGGCGGGCAGTTGGTATTGATGCCTGAGAGCACAACGGCGCTCGTAGATGTTGGCGCTGCGCTGCGCAGTCATGGTGTGACAACGTTGTGGTTGACGGCTGGATTGTTTCACTTGATGGTGGACCAGCAGTTGGCTGATCTGTCGGGTTTGCGGCAACTGCTCGCCGGAGGTGACGTACTCAGTCCGGGTCATGTGGATCGTGTTCGCGCCGAGTTACCCCATGTCAGGCTCATCAACGGCTATGGTCCAACTGAGACGACGACGTTTGCGTGCTGTTCCCAGTTAGACCACAAGCTGGAAGGCCGAAGTGTGCCAATCGGCAAACCGATCGGCAACACACAGGTCTATGTTCTCGATCAGTGGCTGCAGCCGGTCGGCGTTGGAGTAATGGGCGAGCTCTACATCGGTGGAGAAGGAGTAGCGCGAGGTTATCTGAACCGGCCTAAAGCGACTGCGGAGAGGTTTGTGCCTGATGGTGTTGTAGCCGGGGCGAGGTTGTATCGAACGGGAGATCTCGTGCGCTATCTGCCTGATGGGCAAATCGAGTTTCTCGGCCGCGGCGATCAGCAGGTGAAGATTCGTGGTTTCCGCATCGAGTTGGGCGAAGTTGAGTCAGCGCTCCAACAACATGGGGCGGTTGCTGAATGCGTGGTGGTGGCGGTCGACGATACGCAGGGCAACAAGCAGTTGGTGGGTTACGTGGTTTCCGCGCCGGGCGCTGAACCATCCTCAAATGATTTACGCGAATACCTGCGGCAGCGACTGCCGGAGCACTACGTTCCGTCGCTGATAGTTGTCCTGGCCGAATTGCCGTTGAATGCCAACGGCAAGATCGATCGGCGCGCGCTGCCGGCGCCACAGGAAGCAATCACTGAAGCGCAAGACAATTACATCGCGCCCAGCACACCGATCGAGGTCCTGCTGGCCGGTATTTGGTCAACGCTGCTGGGCGTGAAGCAGGTGGGTTTGCGCGACGACTTCTTCGAACTCGGCGGCCACTCGCTGTTGGCAACGCAACTAATCTCACGCGTGCGTGAGGTGTTTCGGATCGAGCTACCGTTGCGCGAGTTGTTCAATAAACCGGTGTTGGGCGAGTTTGCGGCTCTCATCACAGAACTGCAGAGCGCCGCCACTGGTGATGCGGCGCCGCCGCTGGTCGCTGCTTCACGCGGCCGGGCATTGCCACTGTCGTTTGCGCAACAGCGTTTGTGGTTTCTGGACCAATTGGTACCGGGCAGCGCTTTCTACAACGTGCCGCTGGCGTTGAAGTTGACGGGCGCGCTGAACATCGGCGTGCTGCAGCGAACGCTGAATGAAATAGTGCGGCGGCACGAAGTCTTGCGCACGAGCTTTGCGGTTGAGAATGGCGAACCAAGCCAGGTGATTGGCCCAGTGGCGAGAGTGCCGCTGCGTGTGATCGACTTGACGGAGATCGAGGATCGCGAGCGCCGCGCGCGTGAGTTGATCGCGGCGGAAGCGCGGCGGCCGTTTGATCTGGCGCGTGGTCCATTGTTGCGCGCGCTCGTGATCAAGCTCGAAGACGAGGAATACGCCGGAGTTTTCACGCTGCACCACATCGTCTCGGACGGCTGGTCGTTGGGCGTATTGGTGCGCGAAGTGAAAGCACTATATGCGGCGTATCAGGCAGGTGAAGAGTCGCCGCTGCCGGAGTTAATGATTCAGTACGCCGATTATGCAGTGTGGCAACGCGAGTGGTTGCAGGGCGAAGTGCTGGAGCGGCAACTCGGTTATTGGAAGAACCAGTTGCAGAGCGCAACGGAGCGGTTGGAGTTGCCGACAGATCGAGCGCGACGAGCGGTACAGCGAGAAGCAGGCGGGCGAGAGTCGGTTTCGTTGCCGGCGGAGTTGCTGGCCGGGCTGCAGGAGCTAAGCCGCACCGAAGGCGCGACACTGTTCATGACGCTGCTGGCTGCGTGGCAGGTATTGCTCTCGCGTTACAGCGGACAGACGGACATCAGCGTAGGGACACCGATTGCCAATCGCAATCGCGCCGAGACTGAAAACTTGATCGGGTTTTTCGTGAACACCCTCGTTCTGCGAACCGATCTTGCTGACGATCCACGTTTCACGGAATTGCTGGCGAGTGTACGCGAAGTTTGCCTGGGTGCGTATGCACATCAGGACGTGCCGTTCGAACGATTGGTGGAAGAGTTGCAGCCGGAACGGAGTCTGAGTCATTCACCACTGTTTCAAGTCACGCTCACTTTGCAAAACGCTCCTTCAGGTGCGCTCGAACTGCCCGGATTGAAGTTGCGATCGGTGGCGGCGGACACGGCTACGACGAAATATGACCTGTCGCTGTTGGCGTCCGAAGGGCGGCAGGGTTTGGCCTTGTCGTTGATTTACAACTCAGATCTATTTGATCCCGCAACGATCCGGCGGATGCTGGAACACTTTGAACAGCTACTGGTGGGTGTAACGACCAATGCTACGCAGCGCGTGAGTGAGTTGCCGCTGCTGACTGAAGCGGAACACCACGAGTTGCTGGTGGAGTGGAATGAGACGTGGAGAGATTATCCGCGCGAGCAATCTTTGCACGAAGCATTTGAAGAACAAATCGCGAACGGACCTGAACGAACGGCGCTCGTGTTTGCAGATCAACAATTGAGCTACCAGGAGTTGAACGAACGCGCCAACCGGTTGGGCCACCATCTGCGTGATCTGGGAGTTGGACCGGATACGATGGTGGGTGTATTCCTCGAACGATCGGTGGAACTGATGGTAGCGCTGCTTGGCATTCTGAAGGCCGGGGGTGCGTATGTCCCGCTGGACCCGCAATATCCCGTGGAACGAGTGGCGTTCATGCTCGAGGATGGCGGTGTTTCGCTGATCGTCACGAACGGGCCGCTGGAAGAATTGCTACCCGCTTCATGGGCGCAGGTGATCTGCCTCGATGCGGAGTGCGAGCACCTTGCCTCGCTGAGTTCGGAGAACCTGCCGCCGTTGGCCCAACCCGCGAACCTTGCCTACGTCTCCTATACCTCGGGTTCGACCGGACGTCCGAAAGGAGTGAGCGTGACGCATGGCAACATCATGCGCCTCGTGAAGAACAATCCTTATGCAGACGCCGGCAGTGAAGAAGTGTTTTTGCATGTGGCGCCGCTGGCGTTTGATGCATCGAGTTTTGAGATCTGGGGCAGCCTGCTCAATGGCGGCCAGGTGGTGTTTATGGCGCCGGGCACGCCATCGCTCGAAGAACTCGGCACGGCCTTGCGCAGGCATGGCGTGACGACATTGTGGCTGACGGCGGGATTGTTCCATTTGATGGTGGATCGTCGTTTGTCCGATCTCGCAGGCTTACGGCAACTGTTGACCGGCGGTGATGTACTCAGTCCGCAACACATGTCGCGGGTGCGCGCTGAGTTGCCCCAGGTAAAACTGATCGCCTGCTATGGACCAACAGAGACGACGACTTACGCGAGTTGTTGTCCGTTGGACCATGTGTTGGAGGACCGAAGTGTGCCGATTGGCAGACCGATCGGTAATACGCAGATGTATGTTTTTGATCGATGGCTGCAGCCGGTGGGCGTAGGAGTAGTGGGAGAACTCTACATCGGCGGTGAAGGAGTGGCGCGTGGTTATCTGAACCTGCCGGAGTTGACTGCGGAAAAGTTCGTGCCTGATGAGACTGCGGCCGGTGCGAGGTTGTATCGGACCGGGGATCACGTGCGCTATCTGCCTGACGGCCGGATCGAGTTTCTGGGACGGCGCGATCAACAGGTGAAGATCCGCGGCTTCCGAATCGAACCGGGCGAAGTTGAGTCAGTGCTGAAGCAGCATAGTGCGGTTGGTGAGTGCGTGGTGGCGCCGGTCGCCGACACGCAAGGCAACAAGCAATTGGTAGGTTACGTCGTGCCCGCGCCGGGCGCTGAGACGACTGGAACTGAGTTACGTGAGTACCTGTGGCAACGATTACCCGAGCACTGCGTTCCGTCGCTGATGATCCTGTTGGCGGAACTGCCGTTGAACGCCAACGGGAAAGTGGATCGGCGCGCGTTGCCTGCGCCGCAGGAAGTGGTTCAGGAAGCAGCGGACAACTATGTCGCGCCGCAAACGCCGGTCGAAGTGCTACTGGCGGGTGTTTGGTCAGCGTTGTTGGGAGTGAAGCAGGTTGGATTGCGCGACGACTTCTTCGAGCTCGGCGGCCACTCGCTGTTGGCGACACAACTGATCTCCCGAGTGCGTGAGGTGTTTCGGATCGAGATTCCGTTACGCGAGTTATTCAACAAACCCGTCCTGGAAGACTTCGCGGCGCTTGTTACTGAGTTGCAGAATGCCGGTAGCGAGGATAAAGCGCCGCCGCTGGTCGCTGCCTCACGCGAGCAGGCGCTGCCGCTGTCGTTTGCGCAACAGCGTTTGTGGTTTCTGGACCAACTGGTGCCGGAGAGCGCTTTCTACAACGTGCCGCTGGCCTTGCGATTGACCGGTGCGCTGCATCTTGGGGTGCTGCAACGGACGCTGAATGAAGTAGTGCGGCGGCATGAAGTGTTGCGCACGAGTTTCGCGGTCGAGGATGGACAGCCGGTGCAAGCGATAAACGCAGAGGCAAGAGTGCCGCTGCGTGTGCTCGATTTGACGGATGTAGAAGAGGGTCGCAGTCGTCAGGCGCACGAGTTGATCGCTGAGGAAGCGAGGCGGCCGTTTGATCTGGCCCGTGATCCATTGTTGCGTGCGCTGGTGATCAAGCTGGAAGACGAGGAATACGCCGGCGTTTTCACGCTGCATCACATCGTCTCCGATGCGTGGTCGTTGGGCGTGTTGGTGCGGGAAGTGAAAGCAGTGTACACGGCTTATCTGGCGGGCGAAGTGTCGCCGTTGCCTGAGCTGATCGTGCAGTACGCCGATTATGCAGTGTGGCAGCGCGAGTGGTTGCAGGGCGCAGTGCTGGTGCGGCAGCTCGGTTATTGGAAAAAGCAGTTGCAGGGCGCAACGGGGCGGTTGGAATTGCCGACGGATCGTGCGCGGCGTGCGGTGCAAAAACATGAAGGCGCGCGGCAGACTTTTACCGTGCCGGCAGCGGTGCTGGCCGGGCTCCAGGAGTTGAGCCGCGCTGAAGGAGCGACGCTGTTTATGACGCTGCTGGCGGCGTGGCAGGTGTTGCTCGTGCGTTACAGCGGACAAACGGATATCAGCGTAGGGTCAGCGATCGCCAATCGCAATCGGGCCGAGACGGAAAGGTTGATCGGGTTCTTCGTGAACACGCTGGTCCTGCGCACGGAGTTGAATGGAGAGCTGAGCTTTCGTGGTCTGCTGGGACGCGTGAGGGAAGTATGTTTGGGAGCGTATGCGCATCAGGACGTGCCGTTTGAGATGCTGGTGGAAGAGTTGCAACCGGAGCGGAGTCTGAGTCACACACCGCTGTTTCAGGTGACGTTCACCTTACAAAACGCGCCTGGCGAGAAGCTGGAGTTGCCGGGGTTGAAGTTGCGGCCGTTTGGCGCGCGGACGCGGACGGCGAAGTTTGAACTGACGCTGATGCTGACGGAGACGCCGCAGGGGCTGACCGGAGAGTTGGAGTACAAGACGGAGTTGTTTGCGGCTGAAACGATCGAGCGAATGGCGCTGCACTACCAGCACTTGCTGGAGGGCGTGGTAGCGAATCCGCAGGAACGAATCAGGGAACTGCCGCTGTTAACGACCACAGAGACGGAGCGGTTGCTGGTCGAGTGGAACGACACGGGGGTTGAGTTTGCGAATAAGAAGTGTGTCCACGAACTGGTTGCCGAGCAGGCGCGGCGTCGACCCGAAGCTGTGGCGTTAGTGCAGGGGGAGACGCAGGTAACCTACGGCGAGTTGAATGAGCGCGCGGAGCGATTGGCGGGCCGCCTGCGGGGGCTCGGAGTTGGACCAGAAACGCGCGTGGCGTTGTTACTGGAACTGTCGATCGAGATGGTCGTGGCGACGCTTGCGACGTTGAAAGCCGGCGGCGCGTACGTGCCATTGGACCCGCGGCACCCGGCGGAACGTTTACAAGGTCTCGTCAGTGACGGTGATATCAAGATCGTCGTGACGGAGAACCGGCTGGCGTCGACGCTTCGGTTGGAAGCAACGGCAACATTGTTACTGCTCGATGAGCCCGAGACTACTGAAGCGGAGCCGGCTGAGCCACGGATGGTTGCGTCAGTAGGAGCACGCGAATTACAGGACCACCTGGCGTACGTGATTCACACGTCAGGATCGACAGGAAAACCGAAGGGCGTGTGCGTTACGCATCGAGGTCTGACGAATCTGATCAACTGGCATCACCACGCGTATCCGCTTTCGGAGTTGGACCGTGGCGCATTGATCGCGGCGCCGACATTCGATGCGTCGGTGCTGGAGCTGTGGGCGTACTTGACCGCCGGGATGACGGTGCTGATTCCTGCGCCAGACACGCGGCAGTCATTAAGTCTGTTGTTGCCCTGGCTCGCTGAAGAAAAGGTGACAGTCTGTTTTCTGCCGACACCGTTGGCGGAGTTAGTGCTGGCCGAAACGCTACCTGAGGATCTTTCACTGCGACTGCTTCTGACCGGCGGCGAACAGTTGCGAGTGCGGCCACCGCGTGAATGCAGGTTCGCGGTGAGCAACAACTATGGTCCAACCGAAACGACCATAGTGTCTACTGTCAGCACCGTAGAAAGCGAGATCGGACAAGAAGGTCTGCCGTCGATCGGACGCCCAATCAGCAACGTGAGCAGTTACGTGTTGGACGAGCAGATGCAACTGGTGCCGCAGGGCGTGGCTGGTGAACTTTATCTCGGCGGAGAAGGTTTGGGTCGTGGTTATCTGAACGCGCCCGAGTTAACAGCGGAGAAGTTTGTGCCGCATCCGTTCAGCGCCGAACCAGGTGCGCGTTTGTATCGCACGGGAGATCTGGTGCGGTATCTGGCGAGCGGCAAGCTGGAGTTTCAGCGACGGCGCGATCAGCAGGTCAAGGTACGCGGCTTTCGCATTGAGCTAGGCGAGATCGAGGCGGCGCTGCGGCAACATGCAGAGGTGCGCGAGTGTGAAGTGATCGTGCGCGAGGAAGAACAGCAGCTAATCGCTTACGTGGTGGCTCAGGATAGCGCCTTGGAAAGCCGGGAACTGCGCCAATATTTAAAGGAGCGATTGCCGGAGTACATGGTGCCGTCGCTGTTCATCCCGCTCGCAGCATTGCCGTTGACGCCGAGCGGCAAAGTGGATCCGCGCGCCTTGCCGGCGCCTGAGAAATCGAGCGCGTTACTGACCGTGCAATCAGTAGCGCCGCGGACGGCGGCTGAGCATGTGGTGGCTGGCATCTTCGCGCAGGTGTTGCGGTTACCCCAAGTCGGCGTGACTGATAACTTCTTCGAGCTCGGTGGTCACTCCCTGTTGGCAACACGCGTAATGTCGCGCTTGCTGAAACTGTTTCAGGTGGAAGTGCCGCTGCGCAAGCTGTTTGAGACGCCCACTGTCGAAGGTGCGGTCGAGGCGTTGAGCGAACAATGGGGAACGAGAGACGTGGTCGAAGAGATCGCGGAAACCATCCGCGAAGTCGACGCACTCTCGGCCCGCGACGTCGAGTCGACACTTCAGAAACTAAAAGCCACCCCCGCCTAAAGCTACAAAAGCATACAAATTTACACGTCATGACGAAGCTCATTCGTTTTCTGCTGCAATCTTCGCGCGGGATGAAGCACGCCCGCATGGTGCTGGCGATCGTACTCGTGTGCGGCGTCGTCAGTGGGTTAACAAACACCGCGCTACTCGCGCTTATCAATACTTCAATGCGAGAGAGCGAGCCGGGCAGTCCGGGCGTTGTGTGGAGCTTCGTGTGTTTCTGCATTCTTCTGCCGCTGGCCCGGTTCATCTCCGAAATCTCACTCATCCGGCTCGCCTCCGGAACCATCTTCGATTTGCGCATGCGCTTGTGCCGCCGAATTCTCGCGGCCCCAATGCGAACGCTCGAACAACTAGGCACGCACCGTCTGATGGCGACGCTCACGGACGACATTCCAAGCATCTCCGGCGCGCTCACGACGATGCCGCTGCTGTGCATGCACGCGGCGATCATCTTCGGCTGTCTCGTCTATCTCGGCTGGCTCTCATCATCATTGCTGCTCGGCGTGCTTTGCTTCATGGCCGTGGCGGTTGCCAGTTATCAATTTGCAGTGCGGAAGGCGATGTTCTACTTCAAACGCGTTCGCGAACAGTGGGACATGCTGTTCAAGGACTTTCGCGCGCTGGCTGAAGGCACAAAAGAGCTCAAACTGCATCGCCGCCGCCGCGAAGCGTTTCTTTCGGAAGTGCTTTGGAAGACCGCCCAATCGTTGCGTCGCGATCAAATAACCGGAAACACGATTTACAACGGCGCGCGGAGCTGGGGCCAGGTGCTCGTTTTCGTGCTCATCGGTTTTCTGCTTTTTGTGGTTCCAAACGCGACCCAGCACACGCGCGGCGGTTACGTGCTGATCATCCTTTACCTGTTAACACCGCTGGAAGTGATCCTTCACTCGATCCCGTCGCTCGGGCGCGCACAGATCGCAGTGGAAAAAGTTGACAGCCTCGGACTGCTCTTGCCGGCGGAAGGCGAAGACGCACCCAGCCAGTTACCGGAAGAAACCACAACCGAGTGGAACAAGCTGGAGTTGAAGGGAGTTACGCACACTTACTACTGCGAGTCAGAAGACGACAACTTCATCCTTGGACCAATCGATCTGACATTTCGTCCTGGTGAGCTCGTGTTCGTCACCGGCGGCAACGGAAGCGGCAAGACAACGCTCGTCAAACTACTCGTTGGTCTATACAAACCAGAATCGGGCGAGATCGTCATCGACAACGAACGGGTCACCGATCAAAACAGAGACGATTATTGTCAAAACTTCTCCGTGGTGTTCTCTGATTTCCACATCTTCGAACGACTGCTCGGACTCGGCGCAAAAGCCACCGACGCCCACGCCGAAGAATACCTGCGTCAACTTCATCTAGCGCACAAAGTGAAAGTCGAAGACGGCGTGCTTTCGACGACCGAGTTATCGTTTGGCCAACGCAAACGCCTCGCGCTGTTGACTGCTTATCTCGAAGATCGATCCTGCTACGTCTTCGACGAATGGGCTTCCGGACAGGATCCGTCGTTCAAAGAGATCTTCTATTACCAACTATTACCCGAACTCAAACGACGCCGTAAGGCAGTGATCGTGGTCAGTCATGATGAAGCGTACTATCACGTCGCCGATCGTATTGCGAAGCTCAATTACGGGAAACTGGAATCCGTGGGTACCAGCAACAACGGATGGCAATCGCGTCACGACATAGCTACAGCGGGTAGTGCATCAGTTTGAAATTACGCCGAAGGCGTACGCTAATTTCAGCCCGAGGTTGGAGCGCAG
>Ga0307505_10001417_pt1 | contig 19442 bp, 19 predicted proteins | sample 23_S_MG_FD_202183 | JGI IMG/M metagenome (GOLD analysis project Ga0307505, IMG submission 202183) | Soil microbial communities from Populus trichocarpa stands in riparian zone in the Pacific Northwest, United States - 23_S | ecosystem: Environmental > Terrestrial > Soil > Riparian zone > Trees...
CGCGCCTGTGGGCGCCCCGCGACCCTCAGCGGCTGACGCGGCGGCGCCGCGCCCACGCGCCCACGGCGGCGAGGCCGAGTCCCAGCATGCCCCAGGTGGACGGCTCGGGCACGGCCGCGGCCAGTGTCATGTCGTCGTAGCCGAAGCCGTCCTGGAACGCGACATCGAGGCCGGATGTGCCGTTGATCAGGATGATGTTGCTGTATGGATTCGCCGCATCGATCAGGCCGACGAACATCGCCGAACTGTCGCGCGCCGGAAAGGTGCCGCCGTCGAACAGGACCTCGAAGACGCCTAGCTCGCGTTCGGTGACGATGCGGAAGATGCCATCAACGCTGCCGAAGGGCCGAGCTTGGATCTGCTGCTCTGTCAGCGTCTGGCCGTCGATGGTGACCGTGTTCGGGTCGTTGTCGTTCTCGTTGGCATCGATGACGAACAGACCGAAGGCCGCGACCGGCGCGCTGAAGGTGATGCGCTGGTTGAAGGAGGAGTCGAGGTAGTTGCTGCCCGACACCGCGAAGCGGGCGTTGAACGGTTCGTCGCGCACCAGGCCGCCGGTGATCGTCGCCGTGACGCTGGATCCAGCGAAGCTCATCGGGTTCGAGTCGGGGAAGAAATCGCCTCCGGCATAGCCATCGAAGTTCTGAACCCCGTATGCGGGCAGCTGGGACAGGAAGCTGGTGCGCGCACTCAGCGAGTTCGGCATGTTGGCGGCGCTTGCAGCGCCCGGGTCTTCGCCGAAGAAAAGCGTCGGTGCAGCGATGGCGGGCGTGGCGGCAGCAACGCCGGCCACCAGAGCCGCGGCCAGGGTGCGAGATACGGGCATCAGATCCTCCAATCGTTTTTCGTGTGGTTGAAGCTGCCGATACTGCGCAAGCCACCCGGCACTGTCAACGACCGGTGCCCCTGATCCCCCCACATGCGGGGGTCGACACGAAGCTACCCGGCCGCCACCAGCCCGCGCTTGCGCAGCAGCGGCTCGACCTGCGGCGCGCGTCCACGGAAGGCCGCATAGGCGGCGCCCGGCTCCAGGCTGTTGCCGCTGCCATAGACGTAGCGGCGCAGCCGTTCGGCCACCTTCGGGTCGAAGGGACTGCCAGCTTCCTCGAAGGCCTCGAAGCCGTCGGCGTCCAGCACCTCGGCCCACAGGTACACGTAGTAGCCGGCGGCATAACCCGAACTGGAGAACAGGTGCTGGAAGTGCACCAGCCGGTGGTTCATGCCCACGCCCTCGGGCAGGCCGCGGCGCTGCATCTCCTCGGTTTCCCAGGCGCTGATGTCGGCGGGCAGCCGATCGCGCGGCAGCGAATGCACCGCCATGTCGGCATAGGTGCTGGCGCAGTAGCGCACCGTCTCGTAGCCCTGGTTGAAGCGCCGCGCCGCATGCATGCGCTCGATCAGCGCGTCGGGAATGGGTTCGTCGGTCTGCCAGTGGCGCGCATGTGCTTTGAGCACCGCCGGCTCGGTGATCCAGTGCTCGAACAGCTGCGAGGGCAGCTCGACGAAGTCCTTCAGCACCTGCGTGCCGGACAGCCGTTCGTAGGTGACGTCGGAGAGCATGCCGTGCAGGCCGTGGCCGAACTCGTGGAACAGCGTGCGCGCATCCTCCAGCGACAGCAGCGTCGGCGCGCCCGGCGCGCCCTTGGCGAAGTTGTTGTTGTTCAGCACCACCGGGATCGACGCAGCACCGCCGGGCTCGTTGCGGCTTTGCAGCCGCAAGGTGCTCATCCACGCACCGCTGCGCTTGGTGGCACGTGCGAAGTTGTCCTGCAGGAAGATGGCCACCACCGTGCCGGCGGCGTCGCGCACCTCGTAGGCCTTGACATCGGGGTGGTAGACCGGCAGGTCCTCGCGCGCCGTGAAGCGCAGGCCGAACAGCCGGCTGGCGCAGTCGAAGGCCGCCTGCACCACACGCGGCAGCGGGAAGTAGGGCTTGATCTGCGCGTCGTCCAGCGCGTAGCGCTGCTGGCGCACCTTCTCGGCCCAGTAGCGCCAGTCCCAGGCTTCGATGGGCTGGGCGTCGGCACCGGGGATCTGCTGCAGTTCCTCGCGCTCGCGCTGCAGCGCCGCCAGCGCGCGTGGCCAGACCTCGTCGAGCAGCCGGTACACCGCCGCGCGCGTGCCGGCCATGGTGTCGGTGAGCGCGAAGTCGGCATAGCTGGCGTGGCCGTGCAGCGCCGCCTGTTCGCCGCGCAACTCGAGAATCTTCCGCGCCACCGTCCGGTTGTCGTGCTCGCCGCCATGCTCGCCGCGGCCGACCCAGGCGCGCCAGGCCGTCTCGCGCAGGTCGCGCCGCTCGGAGAAGGTCAGGAAGGGCACGATCAGCGAACGCGACAGCGTGATCACATGGCCTTCGGCCAGGCCGCGCTCGCTGGCCGCCTGGCGGGCCGCGTCGCGCAGGAAGCCGGGCAGCCCGGCCAGATCGGCCTCGCCCTGCAGCAGCAGCTGGTACGAGGCCTCGTCGTGCAGCACGTTCTGCGCGAACTGCGTCGTCAGTTCGGCCAGCCGTTCCATCACCTGCGCATAACGCGCCTGCGCCTCGGGCGCCAGCTTGGCGCCGGAGCGCACGAAGTCCAGGTGCGTGCGCTCCAGCAGCCGCAGTTGCTCCGGTGTCAGCGCCAGCGATTCGCGCTGCGCGTGCAGCGCATCCACACGCTTGAACAGCCCGGCATGCATGAACACCGCGCTGTAGTGCGCCGACAGCGGCGCCGCCATGTCGCGCTGCACCGCCTGCAACTCGGCCGAGGTCTGCGACGAGCTCAGGTTGTAGAACACCGACTCGATGCGCGCCAGCTGGCGCGCACAGCGGTCGAAGGCGGCGATGGTGTTGTCGAAGCTGGGCGGCTCGGCCTGCGTGGCGATGGCGTCCAGCTCCTCGCGGTTGGCCTGCATCGCAGCCTTCAGCGCCGGCACGAAATGTTCGGTGCGGATGGCGTCGAAGGGCGGCAAGCCGTAGGGCGTGTCCCAATCCTGCAGCAGCGGGTTCGGGGACAGGGATTGGCTGACTCTCTGGTCCATGGTTTGGGTGCTCCGTGAATGCGCATCATGCCACCGCGACGCCCCTGGAATAATCAACCGCCTCCCATCTGCAGCGCCCGAGCATGCTCACCCTGAACCCCCTTCCCGCATTGATCGCGCGCCGCAGCATCGGCGCCGCTGCCGTGCACTTCCCGGTGACCGAGGACTGGCAGCAGGGCCGCACCTGCTACGGCGGGCTGATCTCGACGCTGGCCGTGGTGGCGATGCGCGACCTGGCCGGCCATGCCTGGCCCGCCGCAGCCAGCCTGCGCGGGCTGCAGACCTGCTTCGTCGCGCCTGTGATTCCGGGGGAGGTGGAGATCGGCGTGCAGCTGCTGCGCCAGGGCCGCAACGTCTGCCAGGTGCAGGCGCAGGCGCGCCAGGGCGGCCAGGTGGCGGCCGTGCTGCTGGGCGTGTTCGGCGCCGACCGGCCGTCGAGCCTGCGCCCGCACCTGCCGCAGCGGCCGGCCGCGCGCCGCGAGGCCGAGGCGCTGCCGGCCCCGCCGGCACGGTTCGGACCGGCCTTCCTGCAGCATTTCGACATGCGCTGGGCCGACGGCCCGCCGCCCTACAGCGGTGGCGAGGGCTTCAGCACCAGCATCCACCTGCGCCTGGCCGGCGACGAGGCCGCGGCCTTGTCGGCCGAGTTGCAGACCGTGCTGCTGGCCGACCTGCCGCCGACCCCGGCGGTCGGCCAGCTGACGCAGCCCAGCGCCAACAGCTCGGTGACCTGGGCGCTGGAGCTGCGCCCGCTGCCGCCGGGCCCGCCGGGCGGCTGGTGGCGCGCCGACAATGAATCGACCATGGTCGACGGCGGCTACGTCAACCACACATCACGGCTGTGGGCGCCGGGCGGGCAGCTGGCGGCCTTCGGCAGCCAGGTGGTGGCGGTCTTCGGCTGAGCGGCATGCAGACACTTCGCCGGCAGGCGCTGCAATGGCTGCTGTGCACCGACCCAAGCGCCAAGGCGCGCGGCGTGCGCGGCCTTGAAGCGCATGGTCCGGTCGGCGCCGACGAGGTACTGGCCGAAGCACCGGGCATTCCGGGCCGGCCGCCACGCCCGCTGCTGGTGCCGCACACGCAGCTGAAGCCGCGTTCGGCACACACGCCCGAGGGCCGCGCAACGCTGCTGCATTCGCTGGCGCATATCGAGCTGAATGCCATCGATCTGGCGCTGGACATCGTCTGGCGCTTCCCCGGCCAGCCCGAGGACTTCTACCGCCAGTGGTGGGGCGTGGCGCGCGAGGAGGCGCTGCACTTCGAGCTGCTGCGCGACCATCTGGCGACGCTGGGCCATGCCTACGGTGACTTCGACGCGCACGACGGCCTGTGGCAGATGGCGCAGCGCACACAGCACGACCTGCTGGCGCGGCTGGCGCTGGTGCCGCGCACGCTGGAAGCGCGCGGGCTGGATGCATCGCCCGCCGTCAAGGCCAAGCTGCTCGCCGCCGGTGACCAACGCGGCGGCGAGATACTGGACATCATCCTGCGCGACGAGATCGGCCATGTGGCCGTGGGCAACCGCTGGTACCGCTGGCTGTGCGCACAGCGCGGCCTGGACCCGCTGGCCACCTATGCGGCGCTGGCACGCGAACACGGCGCGCCACGGCTGCGCGGCCCCTTCAACCTGGACGCAAGGCGCGCCGCCGGCTTCGACGAGGCCGAACTGGCCGCGCTGGGTACCATCGCCCCCTGACCTCCACTCCAAGAACAACTTCCCTCATGCGCATCTTCGTCGCCGGTTTCCAGCACGAGACCAACACCTTCGCCCCCAGCAAGGCCGACTGGGCCGCCTTCGAAAGCGGCTCGGCCTTCCCGGCCTTCAGCCACGGCGAAGCCATGCTCGACAAGCTGGCCCCCACCAGCCTGCCGATGGGCGGCTTCATCCGCGAGGCGCGCCGGCGCGGCTGGACGCTGCTGCCTTCGGCCTGGGCCGGTGCCAGCCCTTCGGCGCATGTCACGCGCGAGGCCTTCGAACGCATCGCCGAGCACATCGTCGCCGACGCGAAGCGCGGCGGCTTCGACGCGGCCTACCTCGACTTGCACGGCGCCGCGGTGGCCGAGCACGTGGACGATGCCGAAGGCGAACTGCTCGAGCGCCTGCGCGCGATGATCGGGCCGGTGATGCCGCTGGTCACCAGCCTGGACCTGCATGCCAACGTCACGCAGCGCATGCTGCAGCACGCCAGCGCGATGAGCGCCTACCGCACCTATCCGCATGTCGACGGCGCCGACACCGGTGCGCGCTGTGCCGAGCTGCTGGCCGAACTGTGGGCCCATGGCCGGCCCTGGGCCACGCAGCAGGCACGGCTGCCCTTCCTGCTGCCGCTGAACGTGCAGTGCACGATGATGCAGCCGGCCCAGGGCGTGTACGAGCGCCTGGCCGAGCTGGACCGGCGCAGTGGCGTGCGCCTGAGCTTCGCGATGGGTTTCCCGGCCGCGGACTTCGACGAATGCGGCCCCGTGGTCTTCGGCCACGGCCCCGATGCCGAAGCGGTGCACAAGGCGGTGCGGCAGGTCAGCCACGAGCTGATCGAACTGCGACCCGACTGGGCGCTGGACCTGCTTCAGCCCGCCGACGCGGTGCAGCGCGCGCTGGCACTGGCCGAGCATGCGACCAAGCCGGTGGTCATCGCCGACACGCAGGACAACCCCGGCGCCGGTGCCGACAGCAACACCACCGGCATGCTGCACGCGCTGCGCGCCGCCGGTGCCGGCCGGCGCTACCCCGGCCAGGTGGCGCTGGGCCTGCTCTTCGACCCGGCGGCCGCGCGCATGGCGCACGAAGCCGGCGTGGGCGCGACGCTGGAGATGTCGGTGGGCAAGGCGGTACGCTGCTTCGACGGCGCGCTCAGCGACCCGCCGGTCAGCGGCCGCTTCAAGGTGCTGTCCTTGAGCGACGGCGTGGTGCCGCTGCACGGCCCGATGACCGCCGGCGGCACCGTGCACCTGGGCCTGAGCGCCGGTGTCGAGATCGACGGCATCCGCGTCAACATCGTCAGCGGCCAGTGCCAGATGCTCGACCTGGACCTGTTCCGCTTTCTGGGCGTGGAACCTGAAGCCATGAAGCTGCTGGTCAACAAGAGCTCGGTGCACTTCCGCGCCGCGTTCACGCCGATCGCATCGCACACGCTGGTGGCGGTGGCGCCCGGGCCGATGGCGGCCGACCCGGCCACGCTGCCGTGGAAACGTTTGGGACAGGGGATTGCGCCGAGACCCTGAACGCAGCCAGACTGCGTGCGTCCTTTCCCCAGGAGAGTCCGATGTCCTCAGCCGCGTTCGAAGCCGCCATGCCCTTCATCCTGCGCTGGGAGGGCGGCTTCGTCGACCACCCGGCCGATCCGGGCGGCCGCACCAACAAGGGTGTCACGCAGCGTGTCTACAACGCCTGGCGCGCGCGTCAGGGCCTGCCGGGCCGCGATGTCAAGCTGATCGAGGATGCCGAGGTGCACGCCCTGTACGAGTCGGGCTACTGGGTGCCGCCGCGTTGCGACCTGCTCGTCTCGCCGCTGGACCTGGTGCAGTTCGACACCGCCGTCAACATGGGGCCCGGCCGGGCGGTGCGCTTCCTGCAGCAGGCGGTGGGCTGCGGGGTCGACGGCGATTTCGGGCCGATGACACAACGCGCGGTGATGGCCTGCGACGGCGGCGAGGCGATCACCAGCTACTGCAACATCCGCGAGGCCTTCTACCGCGGCATCGTGGCGCGCAAGCCCAGCCAGTCGGTGTTCCTGAAAGGCTGGATGAACCGGCTGAACAGCCTGCGCAAGGAGGTCGGCCTGCCCGGCTTCGAAGCCGCGCGCGGATTCGATTTCGGTGACGCCGGCTACATCGCCAAGGTGCCGGACATCGGCGAAGACCCTTCCTACGATTTCTGAGGAGATCGCCCATGGCACATGTCACCTTCATCCACGGCATCGCCAACAAGCCGGCGCCGGCCGAGTTGATGCGCATCTGGCGCGAGACGCTGGCCAATGCCGCCGAGCCGCTGCCGCTGGGCGACCTGGGCGTCAGCTCCGAGCTGGTGTACTGGGCCGACCTGATGTACGACAAGCCCGATGACAACGTCGCGGCGCACGAAGGCGTGCTCGAGAACACCCCCGCGGCGGTGGACGGCGGCGGCGGTGCGACGGCGCCGCATCCGCGCAATGCCGAAGAAGCCGCCTTCCTGGAGGCGATGCGCCAGCATATGAGCGGCCTGACCGACGCGCAGATGGCCACCGCCCCGGACATGCCGGCACAACCGCAGGGCACGCTGGAGCGCGTGCCGCTGCCGTGGTTCCTGAAGAAGCCGATGATGGACGCGTTCCTGCGCGACGTGCACCACTACCTGTTCGACGTCGAGTTCGCGCCGCCCGGGCGCACGCCGGTGCCCATCCAGAAGACCATCCGCGAGCGCTTCATAGCCAGCGTTTGCGGCAAGGCGGTGACGCGGCCGCACGTGGTGGTGTCGCACAGCATGGGCACGGTAATCGCGTACGACTGCCTCAAGCGCGTCGGCGCCTGCGCCGAGGTCGACGGCTTCATCACGCTGGGCAGCCCGCTGGGCCTGGACGAGGTGCAGGACAAGCTGCAGCCCGGCTGGAGCCGCGACGACGGCTTTCCCAGCGGCAAGCTGAGCCGGGGCTGGGTCAACGTCTACGACCGGCTCGACCCGGTCTGCGGCTTCGACCCGAAGCTGGCCAACGACTACCGCAAGGGCGGCGCCGAAGTGGTCGAGGACATCGCGGTGCGCAACGATGGCGCCTGGCGGCACTCGATCACCAAGTACCTGCGCCAGCCGGCCGTCGCCGGCGCGCTGCGGCGCATGCTGCAGCTGGGCTGAAGGCATGGCCGACACCGCGCCGGTCGACCAGTTGAGGCTGGCCGCGCGCGCGGCGCTCGAACAGCTGCAGGGCCGCGCGTCCGACGCCGAGCTGCAGGCGGCCAGGCCGCTGGTCGAGCGGTTGCGCAACCAGCGCGACTACGAGCTGATGGGCCAGCTGGCCGAGGCGGTGAGCCGGCGCGACCCCAAGGACGCGAAGAACCGGCGCCTGTATGCGCAGTACCTGATCGACACCGGCAAGGCCACCGCAGCCATCGACCTGCTGCAGCCGCTGGCGCGCCGCCTGGCGCAGGACGACCCCGAGTGGGCCGAGGCCACCGGCCTGCTGGGCCGTGCCTGGAAGCAGATCTACTTCGACGCCGGCGACAAGAGCGACGCCGTGGCGCGCGACGCGCTGAAGAAGGCCATCGCCGCCTACCGCGCCCCCTATGCCGCCAGCGGCAACCCCTGGCACGGTGTCAACCTGGTGGCATTGCTCGAACGTGCGCGTGGCATCGGCGTGCGGCCGCCGGCCGGGCTGAATGTGACGGCCATTGCCAGGCAGGTGATCGAGACCTTGGAGACCACGCCGCCGGCGCAGCGCGACGCCTGGTTCCTGGCGACACTGGCCGAGGCTTCGCTAGGCCTGCGCGACTGGAGCGGCACCGAGGGCCGCGTGCGCCAGTACGTGTCGGCGCCGCAGACGCAGGCCTTCCATGTCGCCAGCACGCTGCGCCAGTTCACGCAGATCTGGAACCTCGAATCCGACCCGCGCGGCCGCACGCTGGTCGACCTGCTGCGCGCGCAGCTGATGCAGTTGCAGGGCGCGGAGCTGCGCCTGGCGCCGGCGGAACTGCAGCGCATCGGCCAGCAGGGCAGCGCCCCGACCTTCCAGCTGGAAGCGGTGCTGGGGCCGAACGGTGCGCAGACCTACAAGTGGTGGAAGACCGGCATCGAGCGCGCCGCTGCCGTGGCCTGCGTGCGCCAGCGCCTGGGCGCACGCGTCGGCACCGGCTTTTTGCTGCGCGCCGGCGACCTGGGGCGCACGCCGGCCGACGAACGGCTGCTGCTGACCAACTTCCACGTAGTCAACCCGCAGGGCGCGAGCCCAGGGCTGGCACCGGGCGACGCCGAGATCGTGTTCGAGGCGGTGGACGCAAACCGGGCCTATGACATCGCCGAGATCGTCTGGCACTCCACGCCGGACCGTCACGACGCCGCGTTGCTGCGCCTGGCCGCGCCGGTCACCGGCATCGCACCGCTGCCCGTCGCCGCCGCACTGCCGGTGCTGGAGGACAGCGCGCGCGTCTACGTCATCGGCCACCCCGGCGGGCGCGACCTGGCCTTCTCCTTCCAGGACAACGAACTGCTGGACCACGAGGGCCCGCCGCTGGGCCAGCCGGCCATCGACGGCGTGACGCGCCTGCACTACCGCGCGCCCACCGAAGGCGGCAGCTCGGGCAGCCCGGTCTTCAACTCGAGGCTGTGGCAGGTGATCGCGCTGCACCATGCCGGCGGCAAGATCGGCATGCCCCGGCTCAACGGCAGATCAGGCAGCTACGGTGCCAACGAAGGCATCTCGATGGCCTCGATCGTGGCAGCGATGAAAGCCGGCTGAGCAGCCATAATGCGCCGGTGAACGCTAGGGGTGTCGACGCGAGTCGACTGAGAAACACCCTCTGAACCTGAACTGGGTCGTGCCAGCGTAGGGAAGCGGTCTTCGGCGCAGCCCGCGCCGTTTGCGCATCCTCTCGTCGGCCTGCCCGCCCACCGCGATGGAGGACGAAGATGCGCGCTGAACCGATCGATGCCGCGGCCTTGTGGGCCGACCTGCAGGCGGTGCGCCAGCGCTCGCCGCTGGTGCACAACATCACCAACTTCGTGGTGATGAACTACAGCGCCAACGCGCTGCTGGCCGTGGGTGCGTCGCCGGTGATGGCACACGCCAAGGAGGAAGTGCAGGACATGGTCGGCATCGCGCAGGCGCTGGTGCTGAACATCGGCACGCTCGAACCCGACTGGATCGAGGCGATGCTTCTTGCGCTGCAGGCCGCGCGCTCGCGCGGCGTGCCTGTGGTGCTGGACCCGGTGGGCGCCGGCGCGACGCCCTACCGCAATGCCGCCATCGCCGAGCTGCTGCGCAGCGGCGCGCCCAGCGTGGTGCGCGGCAACGCGTCCGAGGTGATGAGCGTGGCCGGCCTGGCCGCGGCCACGCGCGGCGTCGACAGCGCTGCAGCGTCGGGCGAGGCGCTCGATGCGGCCCGTGCGCTGGCGCGCGACCTGCAGGCTGTCGTGTGCATCAGCGGCGCCGACGACCATGTGGTCGATGCCGATGGCCGCTGGGCCACGCTGTGCAACGGCCACCCGTGGATGACGAAGGTGACCGGCGTCGGCTGCTCGGCCAGCGCGCTGGTCGGCGCCTTCGCCACGGTGCAGGTCGACCGCTGGCGCGCCACCGTCGCGGCGATGGCCGTGCTCGGCGTGGTCGGCGAAATGGCGGCCGAGCGCACCCAGGCCGCGGGCGGCGGTGTCGGCCGGCTGCAGATCGAGCTGCTCGATGGACTGCAGCTGCTCGACGAAGCCAGCTTCGCGGCGCGCCTGAAGCTGCACGTCCATGGCTGAAACCGCGGCCCGCGTCGCCGGGCTGCACCTGGTCACCGACAGCGCGCTGTGCGGCGCGCGTGGCGTGCTCGCCGTGGTCGAGGCCGCGGTGCGCGGCGGCGCCCGCGTGGTGCAGCTGCGCGAGAAGACATTGGCCACGCGCGCCTTCGTCGAACGCGCACGTGCGCTGAAGGCGCTGCTCTCGCCGCTGGGCGTACCCTTGATCATCAACGACCGGCTCGACGTGGCGCTGGCCTGCGGCGCCGACGGCCTGCACGTGGGCCAGGACGACCTGTCGCCCGAGGACGTGCGCCGCTGGCTGCCGCACGCGCTGGTCGGGCTGTCGATCGAGCGGGTGGAACAACTGGCCGCAGCCGAGCGCCTGAGCGTGGACTACTACGGCGCCAGCCCGGTCTTCGCCACCGCCACCAAGGCCGATGCGGCGCCGGCCCTGGGCCTGGACGGGCTGCGTGCGCTGCGTGCGCGTTGCACGCGGCCGCTGGTGGCCATCGGCGGCATCGACGAACACAATGCCGCAGCGGTGATGGCCGCTGGCGCCGATGCGCTGGCCGTCGTCAGCGCGCTGTGCGCCGCGCCGGACCCCGAAGCCGCGGCACGGCGCCTGTGCGCCGCAATGGAGAGCCGAACCCCATGACCCCTCCGACCTCTTCCCCACAGCGCTATGCGCGCGTGCTCAGCATCGCCGGCTCCGACAGCGGCGGCGGCGCCGGCATCCAGGCCGACCTGAAGACGATCGCCGCGCTGGGCGGCTACGGCATGACGGCAGTCACCGCCATCACCGTGCAGAACACCGTCGGCGTGCGCGCCATCCAGGCGCTGCCGCCGGAACTGCTGGCGCAGCAGATCGACGCGGTGGCCGAGGACATCGGCGTCGATGCGGTGAAGATCGGCATGCTGCACGACGCGGCGGTGGTGCAGGCCGTGGCCGCGGCGCTGCGGCGCCACCGCTTCGCGCACGTCGTGCTCGACCCGGTAATGGTCGCGACCAGCGGTGACAAGCTGATCACGCAGGACACGGTGGCAGTGCTGATCCGCGAGCTGTTCCCGCTGGCCACGCTGATCACGCCGAACCTGGACGAGGCCGGCTGGCTGATCGGCCGGCCCATTGCCAGCGCCGCCGGGCTGGACAGCGCGGCGCATGCGCTGCTCGCGCTGGGCGCGCGCGCCGTGCTGCTCAAGGGCGGACACCTGCCCGGCGACGACGTGGTGGACCTGCTGCTCGAAACGCCGCACACGCTGCAGCGCTGGCAGGACAGCCGCATCGCCACCCGCAACACGCACGGCACCGGCTGCACGCTGTCCAGCGCCATCGCCTGCCAGCTGGCGCTGGGCCAGCCGCTGGCCGCGGCCGTGCAGTCGGCACGCAGCTATGTGCGCCAAGCCCTGGTGGCCGGCGCCGATGTGCTCACCGGCCAGGGCCACGGACCGCTGAACCACGGCTTCGCACCGGTGCCGACGCAGGTGTTCTAACCGCGCGGATGGTGCTGCGCATGCAGCGCCTTCAGGCGCTCGCGCGCCACGTGAGTGTAGATGGTGGTGGTGGAGATGTCGGCATGGCCCAGCAGCATCTGCACCGCGCGCAGGTCGGCACCGTGGTTCAGCAGGTGCGTGGCGAAGGCGTGGCGCAGCGTGTGCGGCGACAGCGGCGCGTCGATGCCGGCCTTCAGCGCATGCGCCTTGATCAGCTTCCAGAACATCTGCCGCGTCATCGGTCCACCGCGCGCGGTGACGAAGAGCGCATCGCTGGCCTGGCCCTTCAGGATCGCGGCGCGCGCTTCGGCCAGGTAGCGCCGCACCCAGGCATGGGCCTCGGCGCCGAAGGGCACGAGCCGCTCCTTCGCGCCCTTGCCGGTGACACGCAGCGCGCCCTCGTCCAGACTGACATACACCGTCTTCAGGCCCACCAGCTCGCTGACGCGCAGGCCACTGGCGTACATCAGCTCGATCATCGTGCGGTCACGCAGGCCCAGCGGCGTGTCGTCATCGGGCGCGGCCAGCAGCGCCTCGACCTGCGCCTCGCTCAGGATCTTGGGCACGCGCAGCGGCTGGCGCGCGGCCTGCAGCCGCAGCGTCGGATCGGCATCGATCAGCTTCTCGCGCAGCGCCCAGCGGCTGAAGCGCTTGAACACGCTGAGCCGGCGGTTGGCGGTGGTGGCGCGCGTGGCGCCGTGGCGCTCGGCCATGTAGGCCAGCAGGTCCGATTCGCGCGCTTCGGCCAGGCCGCGGCCCGGTCCGGCCTGCAGCCACTGCGCGAACAGGCTCAGGTCGCGGCGGTAGGCGGCCAACGTCTGCGCCGACAGGCCGTCCTCGATCCACAACGCGTCGATGAAGCGGTCGATCAGGGCGCTCATGAATGCAAAAGCCATCCTGGGGTGGCTTCCTCCGGGCCGTGGCTGCGGCCTATTCGAGCGACAGCTTCTGCTTGACCACCACGTCCTTGTAGACGTTGAACTCGGCGGCGATCTGCGCGCCGAACTCGGCCGGCGAGTTGCCGATGATCAGCGAGCCGGTGTCCTCGATGCGCTTGCGCACGTTCGGGTCCTGCAGCACCGTCAGCGTCGCGGCATGGATCTTGTCCACCACTTCCTTCGGCGTGCCCTTCGGCGCCAGGATGCCGTAGTAGGCCATGCGGTTCACCGGCTCCAGGCCGACCTCCTTGAAGGTCGGCACGTTGGGCAGCGCCGCCAGGCGCTGCGGCGCGGCGACGACCACCGGCACCAGCCGGCCGTCCCGGATGAAGGGCAGCGCCGACGGCAGGTTGTCGAAGATGATCGGCACCTGGCCGGCCACGGTGTCGTTCAGCGCCGGGCCGGCGCCGCGGTAGGGGATGTGGGCGATGAAGGTGCCAGACAGGCTCTTGAACAGCTCGGTCTGCAGGTGGCCGATGCCGCCGGTGCCCGAGCTGGCATAGCTGAACTTGCCCGGATTGGCCTTCAGCAGCGCGATCAGCGCCGCGTAGTCCTTGGCCGGGAATGACGGATGCACGGCGATGACGTTGGGCGTGGCGGCGATGTTGATCACCGGCACGAAGTCGACCAGCGGGTTGTAGCCGATCTTGGTGTTGATGGCCGGGTTGGCGGCGGTGGTCGACACCGTGGCCATGCCCAACACGTGGCCGTCGGGCGTGGCCTTGATCATCTCCAGCGCGCCGATCGAGCCGCCGCCGCCGGCCTTGTTCTCGATCAGCACCTGCTGGCCCAGCTCCTTGCTCAGCCCCGGACCGATGATGCGCGCGATGATGTCGGTGGTGCCGCCAGGGGCGAAAGGCACGATCAGGCGGATCGGCTTGGTCGGGAAGGCCTGGGCCAGCGCCAGCGCGGGTGCCAGCGCCAGCACGGCGACGGTGGTCTTCAGCAGTCTCAGGGACATGGGTTCGATCTCCGGGGTTGAAGGGGGTAATGGGCCGGTGCCAAACCGGCAGACAGCCCGGAAACGGGCTGCGGCGTGGCGCCGATTGTCGCAAAGCCCGCAGGCCATGTGTCTCAGGGTTGACGCAGGGCCCGGGCCGTCGCCAGCGACTGCTCGTGCGCGGCACGCGCGGCGGCCCGTTCGGCGGCCGTCAGTTGCGCCGGGTTCAGGTAGGCCTCGCGCCAGCCATCGCCGCCGGGCCAGCGCAGCGGGCTTTGCAGCGTGGTGCGCGCGGCCGGGGCCGCTTCCAGCAGGCGCAGGCCCAGTTCCAGCGTGAAGTCCTGCGAGGCGGAATCGTGCGGCAGCCCGGCGGCGTGGCCCAGCGGCAGGTCGCTGAACAGCAGCCGCGGCACACCCACGTGTTCGACGATGTCCTTGGCCGCGCCCAGGATCACCGTGGCGATGCCCGCGGCCTCGAGCTCGCGCGCCAGCAGCGCCATCGTCTGGTGGCACACCGGGCAGTTGGGTACCAGCAGCGCGGCATCGGCGCCATCGGCCCGGCACAGCGCCAGCACCTCGGGCACATCCACCTCGAGCGTGTGCCGCTGGCTGCGGTTCGTCGGCACGCCGATGACCCGCGGCGCGATCGCGCCGATGCGCCCGCGCTGCCGCGCGCGGCGCAGCGCCGGCAGCGGGAACCAGGTGCCGCTGTCGTCGCTGATCTGGGCACGGTCGATGGCGACTCGCGAGACCCGCAAGTCGTGGTCCAGCGTGCTGTCCAGCGTGTAGACGCGGTGGAACTTGGCGGCGGCGTTGTAGGGCGCACCGGCACCCTGCTCGCCCAGCCCGGGCCGGTACGGTGCGGCAGTGGTCAGCAACGCCACACGCGAGCGCGCCAGCGGCCGGCGCAGCGGGCTGAACGGCACCTCGGTGAAATGCGCGTAGCGGTACGGCGCATAACCGAGCGCGCCGTACCACGCATGAGTGCGTTCGATGTAGCGCAGCGCTTCGGACATGGAGCCAGCATAGCCGCTGGCACACTCGCCCCATGTCGCATGCGCTGCTGCTGGTCCCCGATTTCCTGCTGATCCTGTGCGGCTTCGTGCTGTGTCGCTGGACGAGCTTAAGCCGCAGCGTCTGGGACGGCGTGGAGCGGCTGGTCTACTACCTGCTGTTCCCGGTGCTGTTGTTCAACTCGATTCTCAAGTCGCCGCTGCAGCCTGGGGCGACGCTGAGCCTGGCCGCGGCAGGGGTGGCGGTGGTCGCCAGCGGCGTGCTGCTGGCGTATTCGCTGCGGCTGTTTCCCGGCGTCGATGCGCGCTCGCATGCCTCGGGCGCGCAGACCGCCTTCCGCTTCAATTCCTTCATCGCGCTGGCGCTGGCCGAGCGCCTGGCCGGGCCACAGGGCCTGGCCTGGATCGCGCTGCTGATCGCGCTGTGCGTGCCGCTGTGCAACGTGGCCGCGGTGTGGCCGCTGGCGCGGCACGGCGGCCACGGCTACCTGCGCGAGATCGTGCGCAATCCACTGATCCTGGCCACCGTGGCCGGCTTCATCGCCAACCTGGCCGGGCTGCGCTTTCCCGATGCGGTGGCCTCGGCGCTGCAGCGCATCGGCCTGGCCGCGCTGCCGCTGGGGCTGATGGCGGTGGGCGCGGGCCTGAAGCTCGGCGGGCTGAAGGATGCGCCCGGCTTGGCCGCGGCCTTGCTGTCGATCCGCCATGCGCTGCTGCCGCTGCTGGCCATCGGCTTGTGCCTGTGGCTGGCGCTGCCGCCGGCACAGAGCCTGGTGCTGGTGCTGTTCGCCGCGCTGCCCACCGCGCCCTCGGCCTACGTGCTGGCGGTGCGCATGGGCGGCCAGGGCCCCTTCGTCGCCGGGCTGGTGACGCTGTCGACGCTGCTGTGCGCGCTCAGCCTGCCACTGTGGCTGGCGGTGCTGGCGGCGTTGACCTGAGCTGGCGCAGCGCCCAGTGAATGTGTTCGGCCAGCAGCTCGCCGGCATCGGCCAGCCGCGCGCGCAGCGCCTGCTCGATCGCGGCATCGGGCGCGGCGCGCAGCGCGTTGCCCAGCGCCACCGCCAGGTTGCGTTGCCAGCGCGCGTGGCCGATGCGGCGGATCGCGCTGCCTTGCGCGCGGCGCAGGAACTCGGCCTCGTCCCAGGCCCACAGCTGCAGCAGCGTGGCACCGTCCAGCGGCGCGCGCGCGTCGAAGTCGGGCAGTGTCGAGACCTTGGCGTACTTGTTCCATGGGCACACCAGCTGGCAGTCGTCGCAGCCGTAGATGCGGTTGCCCAGCAGCGGGCGCAACTCTTCGGGGATCGCGCCGTCGTGTTCGATGGTCAGGTAGGAGATGCAGCGCCTTGCATCGAGCCGGTAGGGCGCGACGATGGCCTGTGTCGGACACACGTCGATGCAGGCGCTGCAGCTGCCGCAATGCGCCGCGGACGGCGCCGTGGCCGGCAGCGCCAGGTCGACGAAGACCTCGCCCAGGAAGAACATCGAACCGGCGTCGCGCTGCAGCGCCAGCGTGTGCTTGCCGCGCCAGCCGATGCCGCTGCGCGTCGCCAGTTCCACCTCCAGCACCGGTGCCGAATCGGTGAACACGCGCGCGCCCAGCGGGCCCACTTCCTGCGCCAGGCGATCGGCCAGCGCCTGCAGCCGGTTGCGCAGCACCTTGTGATAGTCGCGGCCACGCGCATAGATCGACACCGCCGCCTGCTGCGGGCCGCCCAGCCGCTGCCATTCCACCGCCTGCCAGCCCTCCGTCGTCGTGCGCGGCAGGTAGTCCATGCGCGCCGTGATCACGCTCAGCGTGCCCGGCACCAGCTCGGCCGGGCGCGCGCGCTTGGCGCCGTGGCGTTGCATGTAGTGCATCGAGCCGTGGAAGCCCTGCGCCAGCCAGTCGCGCAGTCCGCTGCGCGCAACACCCAGGTCGACGCCGGCCACACCGATCTGGGAGAATCCGAGCCCATGCGCCCACTCCCGCAGTTGTGTCACCAGCAACTGCCCGTCGAAGTGATGACGCTCACGCATGCGCCGATTCTAGAAACCCGCACCCAAGCCTGGCCCGACGAGGCCGCATGCGCCGCGTACGCCACCACGCTGGCCCGCAAGCCCGCGTTGCGCGATGCCTATGTCGAACTGCAGGGTGAGCTGGGCGCCGGCAAGACCACCTTCGTGCGCCACCTGCTGCATGCACTGGGCGTGCAAGGGCGCATCAAGAGCCCCACCTACACGGTGCTGGAACCCTATGCACTGCCGGGGCTGCCGGTGTCGCACTTCGACTTCTACCGCTTCGAGGACGCGCGCGAGTGGCAGGACGCGGGCTTCCGCGAGGTCTTCGCGGCGCCGGGTCTGAAGCTGGCCGAATGGCCGCAGAAGGCCGCGGCCATGCTGCCGCTGCCCGACCTGCGCCTGTTGATCGAAGTGGTCGACGACACGCAGCGCCGCGTCACGCTGCAGGCCTTCACGCCGCGCGGCGTGGAGCTGCTGGCATGACCAGCCGCCGCGCCGCGCTGCAGCGCATGGGGGCACTGGTGCTGGCCTTCGGCGCGGTGCATCGCGCCTGGGGCGCGACCATCGTCGGCGTGCGCATCTGGCCGGCCGAGGACTACACCCGCGTCACGCTCGAATCCGACCTGGCCCTGAACGCGCGCCACCAGCTGCTGCAGAACCCGTTGCGGCTGATGGTCGACATCGACGGCCTGACCTTGGACCCGGCACTGCGCGAGCTGGTCGGCAAGGTGCAGAGCGACGACCCGTTCATCGCCGGCGTGCGCGTCGGCCAGAACACGCCGCGCGTGGTGCGGCTGGTGCTGGACCTGAAGCAGCCTGTTCTGCCGCAGCAGTTTGCGCTGGAGCCGGTGGCGGCCTACAGGCACCGGCTGGTCTTCGACCTGTACCCGACGCAGGAACACGACCCGCTGCTGGCGCTGGTGCGCGAGAAGGAAGCGGCCGACCAGCAGGCGGCACAGAGCGTGCGTGATGCGCTGGGCGAGCTGATCGCACGCGTCGACAGGCCATTGCCGCCCACACCGCCGGCCGCCGCGCCCGCAGCCTCGGCGCCGATGATGACCCGTGCGCCGCCACCGCCGCCCGAGCCGGCCAACGCGGAAGAGCAGCGCCGCATCGACCGGCTGATCATCGTCGCGCTGGACCCCGGCCACGGCGGCGAGGACCCGGGCGCCATCGGCCCCGGCGGCACGCGCGAGAAGGACGTGGTGCTGCAGATCGCGCTGCAGCTGCGCGACCAGCTCAATGCGCTGCCCAACATGCGCGTGATGATGACGCGCGACGGCGACTACTTCGTGCCGCTGCACGAGCGCGTGCGCAAGGCGCGGCGCGTGCAGGCCGACCTGTTCGTGTCGATCCATGCCGATGCCTTCATCCGGCCCCAGGCACGCGGCGCCAGTGTCTATGCGCTCAGCCAGGGCGGTGCCAGCAGTGCCGCGGCACGCTGGATGGCGCAGCGCGAAAACGCCGCCGACCTGGTGGGCGGCATCAACGTCGCCGCCGTCAACGACAAGCAGGTGATGCAGGCCATGCTCGACATGAGCACCGCCGCGCAGATCAAGGACAGCCTCAGGCTCGGCAACGAGGTGCTGGCGCCGCTGGGGCGTGTGGGCCGGCTGCACAAGCGCCAGGTCGAGCAGGCCGGCTTCGCGGTGCTGAAGGCGCCCGACGTGCCGAGCATCCTGGTGGAGACCGCATTCATCTCCAACCCCGAAGAAGAACGCCGGCTGCGCGACCCCGAATACCAGGCGCAGCTGGTGGAAGCGCTGACCATCGGCATCCGCCGCTACTTCGCGAAGAACCCGCCGCTCGCGCGCAACCGCCAGCTGTGAAGACGCTGCTCATCGTCTGGCAGTCGATGACCGGCGGCAGCGCGCAGATGGCCCAGGCCGCCGCCGAGGGCGCACGCGCCGAAGCGGAGCTCACGGTGCGCCTGCTGAAGGCACCGCAGGCCGGCCCCGAGGATCTGTTGAACGCCGACGGCTACCTGTTCGCCACGCCGGAGAACCTGGCCACCATGGCCGGGCTGATGAAGGACTTCTTCGACCGCTGCTACTACCCGGCGCTCGGCCGCATCGAAGGCCGGCCCTATGCGACGATGATTTGCGCCGGCAGCGACGGCAGCGGGGCTGCGCGGCAGATCGAGCGCATCTGCACCGGCTGGCGGCTCAGGGCCGTGGCGCCGGCGCTGATCGTCTGCACCCACGCGCAGACGCCGGAGGCGATCCTGGCGCCGAAGATCATCGCGCCCGATGAACTGGCGCGCTGCCGCGAACTGGGCGAGGCGCTGGCCAGCGGCCTGGCGCTGGGTGTGTACTGAATGCGCGTCCCTACAATCGGCCACATGCCCAAACCCCTACCCCTCAAGACCCCCACCCTGCTGCTGGGCCTGTTGCTGTTGGCCGCACCGCTGTCGGCGCTGGCCCAGGCGGCCATGGCCGACTGTGCGGCGATTGCCGGCGACAGCGAGCGCCTGGCCTGCTACGACCGCATCAGCGGCCGGGCCGCTCGCCCCGCGGCCGAGCCGACGAAGGACGCGGCGCCAGCGCCGGCCGCCGACGCCCGGGTCGGCGATGGCACCACCACGACGGTGGCCACTCCGGCCGGCAGCGGCTCGATGTACGACACGGCCTGGAGCTTCG
>Ga0307505_10001418_pt1 | contig 19429 bp, 17 predicted proteins | sample 23_S_MG_FD_202183 | JGI IMG/M metagenome (GOLD analysis project Ga0307505, IMG submission 202183) | Soil microbial communities from Populus trichocarpa stands in riparian zone in the Pacific Northwest, United States - 23_S | ecosystem: Environmental > Terrestrial > Soil > Riparian zone > Trees...
GCCCGAGACCGAGGGGATGTACTTCTCGGGGCCGAGCCTTCAGTTCGGTGAGAACGTCAACGAGATCACCAGCGTGTCCGCCGCGGACTTCCTCGTCGCCTACGAAGAGCGCGAGGGTGAGGCACCGTCGGCAGCGTTCTGGGCCCATGCCTATGACGCCACCACGATGCTGCTCGCAGCCATCGATGAGGTCGCCGTGGTCGGTGATGACGGCAGCCTGACGATCGATCGCGCAGCACTGCGCGAGGCCATCACGGCCAGCTCGTTCGCCGGTCTGATCGGCAACCTGGCATGTGACGACTTTGGAGACTGCGGTTCGCAGGAAATCCAAATTGTCGAGCACGCCGATTCGTCGGTCACCGATGCCACCCAACTCCCGGTTGTGTTCTCATACTCGGGACTCGAGGGCTGATTCACTAGAGACTGACAACTAGTAGAGAGACAAGGGACCCGGCGCTTTCAAGTGCCGGGTCCCTCTCTTTTTGCTATAACCGTCCCTCACGCATGCATGGGCAGACATGACGGCAACTGAAGAGCGGCCTCCCGCGACCGAGGAAAAGCGAAAGCGAGAGCGGAAGGCGCTCCGGCTGACCTGGGTCGATCTCTTCCTGTGGGTAATCCGGGTCACGGCGATCATCGTGATCCTCTGGGGCTTGATCGGCTCGATCCAGATCTTCGCATCCGGCGAGGGGCTCAGTGCCGCAGGCTGGCGTGATCTGGTCTTCTCCAGTCTCGCCCAAGGAGCCATGTACGGCCTCCTCGCCCTCGGCTATTCGATGGTCTACGGCGTCCTCGGCTTCATCAACTTCGCCCACGGCGAGGTCTTCATGTCAGGCACCCTCGTCGGCTTCATTGCTGCAAACTGGTTGTTCGAGAACGGTGTGTGGGAAGCCAATCCCTTCCTTTCCATGTTCATAGTGCTCATCGTGGCCATGGTCACCTCGACACTCATCGCCGTCATCATCGAGAGAGTCGCCTACCGACCCCTGCGGGGTGCACCCCGCCTGATCCCCCTGATCACATCGATTGGCATGTCCTTCTTCGTCCAGTACACATTCGCCGGCCTGTTCGGCGTCGGGTTCAACACCTATCCCCCGGCACCCGACGTCATCGCCGGGACCGTCAACCTCTTCGGTCTCGAGGTGCGGACAACCCAACTCACAGTCATCATCATCGCGATCCTGTCGATGATCGGCTTGTGGTACTTCGTGACGAAGACCAAGGCCGGCAGGGCGATGCGGGCAGTCGCCGAGGACAAGGAAATCGCCGGCTTGATGGGGATCAACGTCGACCGGACCATCGTCACCGTCTTCGCAGTCGGGGGGGCCATGGCCGGTGTCGCCGCCCTCATGTGGTCGCTCCTCTTCCGCTCCGTCAACTTCTTCACCGGATTCATCCCGGGCATCAAGGCATTCACTGCGGCGGTGCTCGGTGGGATCGGCAACATCGGCGGGGCCATGGGCGGTGGCGTCCTGCTCGGGCTCTTCGAAGGAGTGGGCCCGTTGCTCATCCTCGGTGGCCTCGGCATCCCCGGGGCATCCCAGCTGAAAGACGCCGTGGCCTTCATCGCATTGGTTCTCGTTCTCGTGTTCCGCCCCTCCGGCCTCTTTGGTGAGCGCCTCGGCTCCGAGGATCGGGTATGACAGCCACCATCGCGCCGGCGGGCACGCCGACCGAGATGAGCCGCTCGACCATCAACATGGGACGGGTGGTGCGGGTGGGGAGCCTGGTCGGCGCGGCCATGGTCTACATGTCGGTGATCGGCCTGTTGGCCACCTTCAACCGCCGCCTCCTGATCGACCCCTGGCTCAGCCTTGGATACCTGGTGCTGTTCGCCGCGCCAATGTTCGGAGGTCTCCAGTTCACCAAGCGAGTGAAGCTGGAAGGATTGGAGCCCGAGCCACCATCTGTGTCGGACCTCGTGCAGGCGGCCATCGCCGGCGTCGTCGGCGGCTTGATCGCAGCTCTCTTCGCCTCCCTGGTGAATGCCTTCCCCGACGTCCGCTCGACGTTCCCCAATTGGAGCCCCGAGTTGGTCGAGATCCTCACCCTCGGGCTCGGGGTCGGACCGGCCTTCTTGGTTCTTCCCCTCATCTCGGCGGCCGTGGCCACGGTGGCGGCAGGCTCGAGCTTCCTGCCAGAACGCACCCGAAAAGCCGTCGTGGCCGGCGTGCTCACCGTCGTCGCGGTGTCACTTTTCCAACCCGTTGTAGACGACTTCTTCGACTGGCTTCCGGCGATCCCCGACTTCCTCTACACGTCGACGCTGGCCTTGAGCCCAATCGCCGCGTTGGTGGTTTTCCTCATCGGTGCGGCCGCGTCGTACTTCAAGCCCGAGAGGAGGAACGGTCTCGCCAAGCGGCTCGGCTCCGAAGACCCCGCCGTGCGACGCCGCACGACCATCACTGCCACGATTGTCATCGGGGTAGCCATGATCGCCCTGCCCCAGTTCTTGGGCGGAATCATCAACGAGCTATTGGTCAACGTCGGGTTCTTCGCCCTCATGGCCATCGGCCTCAACGTGGTCATCGGCTATGCCGGCCTCCTCGATCTCGGCTATGTGGCCTTCTTTGCCGTCGGCGCCTACACCACCGGCGTGTTGACGTCGCCGCTGTCACCCACGTGGACCCCGATGCTGACGTGGTGGCAGGCCTTCCCGATCGTGCTCGTGATGGCCGCGCTTGCCGGACTGTTCGTCGGGACGCCCGTTCTCCGCATGCGTGGCGACTATCTGGCCATCGTGACCCTGGGATTCGGGGAGATCGTCCGCATCCTGCTGCTCTCCGACTGGCTCTCTCCCTACTTCGGTGGTGCGCAGGGTCTGCGCAACATCCCAGGCATCCCCATTTTCGGGACCGAGGTCAACGTCAACACACCACAGCTGATGGTCTACATGGTCATGGCGTTCGTGCTCCTCGCAGCTTTTGTCTCGTGGCGTCTCGAGGACTCTCGCATTGGGAGGGCGTGGGCCGCGATGCGAGAAGATGAGGACGTGGCCGAGGCCGTCGGCGTCGACACGGTGAAGGCCAAGCTCACTGCCTTCATCACCGGCGCGGTGATCGCCTCCTTCGCTGGAGCCCTGTTCGCGGCCAAGGTCGGGTCGGTCTTCACTAACTCGTTCGAGATTCTCGTCTCGATCGTCATCCTCGTCATCGTGATCGTCGGCGGCATGGGCAACATCCCGGGGGTCCTCGTCGGAGCTGTCGTCCTCATCGGCATCCTCGGCGGGCCCAGCCAGCCCGGCCTGCTCCAGGAGTTCGGGGAGTACAAACTCCTCGCCTACGGTGCTCTCCTCGTGTTCATGATGCTGAAGCGGCCAGAAGGCCTCATCCCTTCGACACGCCGCCAACGCGAGCTCCACCAGGAAGAGTTCCTCCAGGACGCCTGGCTCGACCGCACACCCTCCGCCCCAGGGCCCTCCGTGGCCGAGCCACACGGGGATGACCGCTGATGGCGGCCCTCTTGGAGACTCGGGCCCTCGAGAAGACATTTGGCGGCGTCCAGGCGATCCAAAGAGTCGACTTTGCCATCGACGAAGGCGAGATCGTCTCCGTCATCGGCCCCAACGGCGCCGGAAAGACCTCGTTCTTCAACGTGATCTCCGGGATCTTCAGCCCGGATGGTGGCGAGGTGCTCTTCGACGGCCTGGACATCTCAGGGCACACCCCGTCCCAGATCACCAAAGCGGGCATCGCTCGCACCTTCCAGAACGTGCGTCTCTTCCCGAACCTGACAGTTCTCGAGAACGTCATGGTCGGCCAGCATTGCCGTACTTCGAGCGGTGTCTTCAGGTCCATCCTGCGCACCCCGAGCCAGCGGCGCGAAGAAGCGGAGATCGAAGAAAAGGCAAAGGACATCCTCGGGTTCTTCGGTTCCCGACTCGTCGGATATCGCTTCGACCAGCCTGCGTTCGTCCTCTCGTACGCCAACCGGCGCAGGCTCGAGATCGCGCGGGCGATGGGAACCGAACCACGGCTCCTCCTCCTCGACGAGCCCACGGCGGGCATGAACCCAAGTGAGACCGTCGAGCTCACCGAATTGATCGGGCGGCTCCGCAGCGAGCGAGGCTTCACCATCGTGATCATCGAGCACGACATGAAGGTCGTGCAGGGAGTCTCCGACCGCGTCGTCGTGCTGGATCACGGTGTGAAGATCGCCGAGGGTCCATACGCAGAGGTCTCCACCAACGAAGACGTGATCGAGGCCTACCTGGGCCGGCCCGCCGACCTCGAAGGGGCGTCGTGAGCGAGCAGGACGGTAAGACCCCGGTCCTCGAGTTCCGCGGTGTCGACACCCACTACGGAGCCGCCCACATCCTCAAGGACGTCGACCTCGAGATCTACGCCGGTGAGATGGTTTGCCTCCTCGGGGGCAACGCATCGGGCAAGACGACGACCCTGAAGACCATCCTCGGGATCGTCGCGCCGAGCAAAGGCACAGTCCACCTCGACGGCGAGGACGTGAACGGCTGGACCACTGCCGACCGGGTCAAAGCGGGGGTGTCGATGGTCCCCGAGAATCGGCGCCTGTTCAAGCGAATGACCGTCAAGGAGAATCTCGAGATCGGCGCCTACCTGCGTGAGGACGAGGAGAACCTGGAAGGTGACATGGAGCACATCTTCGAGTTGTTCCCACGGGTGAAAGAGCGTCTCAACCAGAAGGCGGGCACGCTGTCCGGTGGGGAGCAGCAAATGGTCGCCATGGGCCGCGCCCTCATGGCCCGTCCCAAGGTCCTGCTCATGGACGAGCCGTCGATGGGTCTCGCCCCCGTCCTGGTGGCCCAGAACTTCGAGATCATCGACCAGATCAACAAGACAGGGACCACTGTCTTCATGGTGGAGCAGAACGCCAACATGGCCCTTTCCATCGCCGACCGGGGCTATGTCCTCCAGACCGGCCAGGTCGTCCTCAGCGACACCGCTAAGGGCCTCATGGAGAACCCCCAGATGCGCCAGGCCTACCTCGGCGAGGTCTGAGGCCAACCCGATTCAGAGCGAGCAGAGGACCCCCGCACTCTTTCGACACTGAGAGGTCTCCCTCAGACCTTCTCGTCCTCCTGTACTTCGTCTTCACCGACGGTTGTCAGCTCCTGGGTGTCGAATAGACGGCTCTGACTGCTCGAGCGCCTGCTGAGCCTGGCCAGACGGTCCGGTGGTTCGGTCATCTCGATCATGGCCTCGCTGGCCTCCTCCCACGACTGGCCGAGAACTCTGGTCCGCCAAAGATGGCCGATGACGATGCGGATCGCCGCGGTCGCGGGGATTGCCACGAGGACTCCAAGCAACCCGGCCAGGGATCCGCCGATGATCAGGGCGAGCACGATCACCAGCGGAGACAGGTTGACCCTGGCTCTCTGGATCATTGGTGTGATCAAGTGGTTGTCCACCTGCTGGACGCCGATCATGATCAGGACCGCCCAGAATGCCTGCCAGGGATCGCCGTTGAGCAGAGCCACGAGGGCGGCGAGTGCCCCGCCGACGATGGGGCCGAGGAACGGAATCAGGTTGAGGAACCCCGCCACAATCCCGATGAGCAGCCAGAACGGGAGGTCGATAGCCCACATGCCGACACTCGACGCCACCCCGACGAGCAACGCCACCAGGAGCTGTCCCCTGACGAACGAGCCCATCGCGGTTCCCACCTCCCCGCTCACGTACGCCATCTCGTTGCGATGACGCGGCGGGGTGAGCTCGAGTGTGTTGCTCTTGAACCGCTCGAGATCGATGAGTAGGTAGATCGCCAGCACGGGGGCCAGGCCGATCACAACGATGGTCTCGGCGACACCCCTCAGGACGATGCCGGCACCGGCGCCAAAACCAAACAGGAGCTCCTGGATGGTCGCTTGGTTAGCCGGGTCGCGTAACCAGGCCTCGATTGCCTGTTGGGAGAGGAACTCCTCGAGATCGAGGCCTACTGCCACACCGGCCTCGCGCAGCCAATCCACCACCGAGACGTAGAGGTCGGGGAGTTGGAGGATCAACTCGGCACCCTGCTCCTGGACCGTGGGCCAGACAAGTGCGCCGACCGCAACCACCACAGCCACCAGCACCAGAAAGGAGAGGACGGCCCCGATCGGGCGAGGGACCCTGAGCCGGTCGAAGACTCGCACTACAGGCTCGAGCAGGAACACCATCCCGGCGCCGAAGGCCAATGGGAGCCAGATGACTCGAACCGCCTCGCCGATGATCAGGAACACCCATCCCAAGGCGATCAAGCCGACCGCTATCCAGACAATCAAGGCGATTTGTCGAAGCCGGTCGCTGGGCACGTTGCGCGGGATTGTAACGATTGATCGTTCGGGGACTGACCGCTCAGGAGGGAGGCGGAGAGGCCGGGCCTGCGCTCACCACGGTGACCGTCGCGCCTGACGAGACCGTTATCAGCCACCCGCCGCCACCGGCCGGCGAGGTGGCTCCCTCGGCGTCGGCAACCCACGTGGCAGGGACCGAGGCTGTCCCGTTCACCCGTGCCGCCACGTCGTCAGGGATCACCAGCCGATAAGAGCCCTCGACGTCGACAGGAGCCTCACCAGTGGTAGCCCCCAGGTGGACCGTGCCCCCGCCGCCAAGGCTCAACTCGGTGATGGACAAGGAGGTCAAGTCGGCGTCGACGGCACCATCGAGAGTCAGGCGCCACCGCGGGTCATCGGAGAGGGTGATGTCCCAACCGGCGAACGTGTACAACCCGGGATCGACGGGAGCCGACAAGATGATCGACACCGAGGAGTCGGCGACCTGCTCGCTCGCACCGGGAATGCCGAAGGCCCCACCCCGTTTCACCGGCTCCACCTGATACAGGTACTCAGAGCCTCCAGACACCTCCACCACGCCGTCGATCTCGACCTGCAGGGAGGCATCGGTCACGGCGCCGGTCTCGGGCCCAACGAGCCTCTGAGCGGCTGAGGGCATGATGGACCAACCAGCGAGGTGACCCCATGCGAAAAGCCCGACGAAGAACAGCGCCACCAGCGGGATGACCCCGGCCACCCGGATTGCGCCGAGCTTTCGCTCCCTGAAGAAATAAGCGGCGATCCCCAGGCCGATCCAGACGGGCCACCATGCGATCAAATCGGCGACGATCGACCGGCTCAGCCTTCCCGTGGCCGCCACCCCGAGTAAGAGGGTGAGAGCGCCGATCGGGACGAGCCAGATTCTCGGGAATCCGCGGCCGAAACCGACCGCACGATGGGTCATTCGGTGAATCCGGTACCCAACACCAGCACGACGTCGGCGCCTTCCTGCAGCGCATCGTCGGGCAAAGGCTCCACAGTCGCACCCGGCACGAACTCGGTCAGTACGTTGGCCTCCGCCGCGAATCCCTCCCGATACCAAATGCGCGACGGGTTCTGCTCCGGTGTGAAGTTGTCGGGCGTGAGCGTCTGATATCCGGCTTCTGCGAGATCGGTGTTCACTCGCCCTGCAGCCCCGTCGAGTCCCATCGAGTTGAGCACGACGACCGTGACCTCAGCCGGCGGGCGAAGCGACACCGACGTCGTCGAAGTCGTGGCCACGGTGGTCGACGTCGTTCCATCTCCGTCGGTCGTGCTGGTGATGTCTTCACCCGTCGTCGACGTCTCGGCCGTAGTGGTCGTGGTCGTTGTCGGACCGGTCGCCGGTTGGTCGGCGAACAGGTACAGGAGGAAGAACACAGCGGCCCCCACCAGGAGGATGCCCAAGATCATGATGGCGAGGTCTCTGTAGAACGTCCCCGGTGTCTGCGAGGAGTGCTTTCCCTTGTTGGTCATCCCACTGCCAGCCCTGGCTCGATCGGCTCTTCGATGATCATCAGGACACGTTTAGTTGTGAGTGGGTCGTAAGCCAATGCTGCCACCCCCAGGACGAGCGACCTGAGTCGGTCGTAGTAGGCCGCGGCCGTCAGGCCGAGGGCCATCTCTATTGCCTGATCCTTGGGTCCCGGTTCGCGCCATGCGGCACGCTCGAAGTCGAGGATCGCCCTGTCCTCATCGCTCAGCATCGCCGAAAGAGTAAGGGGGATCGGGCCCGACAAGGAGGATTTGAGCGGCCCGACGTGGAATGAGGACCTCAGCCCGGGTTGGTCAGGGCAGTCTGCCCGACCATCTCAACGACCCGACACCGGCGAGCACGAGAATCGCCATCGCCGCCCCGGCGAAGAGATCGGCGATCTCGACTTGTTCCGCCTCGACCGTGACCGAACGGCCCAGATCCTCGTAGACGTCGGACAGCTGGTCGGCTGTCTGCGCCGTGAGGGCTCTGCCTCCGGTTTGATGCGCCAACTGCTCGAGAGCGGCTTCGTTCACCGGAACCTCGATCGTCCCGCCACCCAGGGGATCCTCGATCGTCCCGGCGTCAGTCCCGAAAGCGATGGTGTGGACCGGGATGCCGACGGCACGTGCCGCCGATGCCGCCTCGTCGTTGGGTCTCCCCATGGTCGTGTCGCCGTCGGACATCAGCACGATCGTCCCAATGGGTTGGGCCTCGGCCTCGGGCGCTGAGCCGACTTCGGCTTGACCCGACTGCAATGCCGCCAGACCGAGGTACACGGCCTCACCGATGGCTGTCCCCTCCCCGAGCGAGGCTGCCTCGATAGAAGACTCGATCACACTGCGAACTGCTTCCAGTCGGCTGGTGGGAGAGATCAGCTCGCGGGCTTGCCCGTCGAACGCGACGACTCCGACCGAAACGCCTTCGGGCACCGAGTCGAGAAATGCCACCGCCGCCTCGCGGGCTGCGTCGACGCGGGAGGGCGACACATCTCGCGCCTCCATCGAGATGGAGGTGTCTATGGCAAGCACCACCTGTTTGGTCGACTCCTCCACCTCTCCTGCCACAACAGGCTTGGCAAAGGCGAGCGTGACGATCGTGACCGATAGGGCCAGGGCGATGGCGGTGACGTGGCGTCGCCAGCCGGGTCGGTCGGGTGCGACCCGGTCGAGCATCTCGACTGTGGTGAAACGAAGGGCGTATCTGCGCCGCCGAGCCGCCAACACCACATAGGCAATGACGAGCGCGACGGGCACCGCAAGAAAGACGAGACGGGTCGGTTCGAGAAATGCGAGGTCGTTCATGGTCTGGGCCTCCTGGCTGAGACGAGCCGGGATTTCCGGCTGGAGACGAATCTGACGAAGTCGATCACCCAGTCACCGTCGGTGCTCAGGGTGAGATGGTCGGCGCCGGCAGACTTGAGCGAGGCGGCCACAGCTGCCCTGCGTTCGAGGGCGAGCGAGCGGTAGGTGTCCCTGACCGAGCGACGAGTCGTGTCGAGCAGACGCCGGTTGCCGGTCTCGGGGTCGACCACTGCAATGAGGCCCACATCGGGGATCGAGAGCTCCCGCGGGTCGACGACTTCGATAGCGATGACCTCATGCGTCCTGCCCAGAGCCCGCAGCGGCCGCTCCCACCCACTCTCCCCCAAGAAGTCAGAGGCTACGACAACCATGCCCCGGCGACGGGCTAGGCGCCGAACCACTCCCAGGGCTGAAGACATGTCGCCGACCTGGCCGTCAACCGGTTCGGGGCGCAAGGCGGCGAGAATCGTCGCGACGTGGCCGGCTCCACCCCGAGCGGGGATCATCAACGGCCGTCCCACTCCCTCCTGGGGATGGGTGCCCACAGCGCCGACCCTGTTCCCCCCGCCCGATGCGAGCAGGGCCATGGCTCCCAGGGCGGACCAGGCGATCTCGAACTTGGTGGCAAGCCCGGTGCCGAAAGCGAGACTGGCAGAGGTGTCGAGGACGAGCCAGACATCGAGCTCATGATCGGCGATCGTCTCGCGAACATGCGGCTCGTCATGCCGGGCGGTCACCGCCCAATCCATCCGCCGGGGATCGTCGCCGGGGACGTAGGGGCGAGCCTCGCCCATCTCGGTGCCATGCCCGGGGAACAAGCCGCCGTGGTCTCCGGCGAGGAGCCCATCGATTCGGCGCATCACAGTCAGCCGGAGACGCTCCACCGGCACCTGGGATGGTGAGCTGGGACGATCCCTCTTAGGGAGAGGCTCCACCCCGGAGGGCGGGCCGCCGCGACCCAGTCTCATCCGTGGATCGTGCTGCTCGCCGACAGGTGCGAGGAAGCCATCTTCGGGGCGACCACGGTGGTCAGGAGCTCGACGAGCAGGTCGTCGACCGTCACTCCATCGGCCACGGCATCGAAAGAGAGGACGAGACGATGGTTCAACACGTCGTACGCGATGTCGTAGACGTCCTGAGGAAGAACGTGGTCCCGGCCGCGGAGAAAGGCGAGGGACCGCCCCGCTCTGATCAGCCCAATGCTGGCTCGAGGGCTGGCCCCGTAAGAGAGCAGTCCATCGATCTTCACACCGTGCTCCTCGGGATGGCGTGTCGCCAAGACCAGCCGAACGGCGTAGTCCTGGACCGCCGGTTCGACCCTGATCCTCCCTGCCGCCTCCTGGAGAGCTACGACGTCCTCCGCCGCCAGCACGGTGGGCGACGAAGCCGGCTGCACCACACCGGAGCGAGCCACGATCTCGTGCTCCTCACGTTCGGTCGGGTAGTCGACCGGGATCCTCATGAGAAAGCGGTCGCGCTGTGCCTCGGGAAGCGGGTACACCCCCTCCGACTCGATCGGGTTTTGGGTGGCCAGGACGAGAAAGGGCGCAGGCAGCTGGTAGGTCGTGCCACCGAGCGATATTTGGCGCTCCCCCATCACCTCGAGGAGGGCCGACTGGACCTTGGCAGGCGCCCGGTTGATCTCGTCCGCCAGGACGAAGTTCGCAAACACCGGCCCGAGTTCGACATCGAAGCTCTCAGTCGAGGGCCTGTAGATCCTCGTGCCCACGATGTCGGAGGGGAGCAGATCGGGGGTGAACTGGATCCGGGTGAAGGTCCCCCCCAGGGTGCGGGCCAGGGTCGAGACCGTCAGGGTCTTGCCCAACCCGGGCACTCCTTCCAACAAGCAATGACCTCCAGAGATCAATGCCACGAGGACCCTTTCGAGGACTCGTTCCTGTCCGACGACGACCTTTTGCATCTGGGTCATCACCTCACGCAGCTGGGACACACGCTGGTCGAGGCTCGCCCCGTCCAGCACAGATTCGAACGTGTTCAAGCTGATCCTCCTTCGTCGGGGGCGGCACCAGGTGTCTGGAGCAGCCCTTCGAGCAGGTCTTGCAGCTCTGGCGGCAGATCGTTCATGCCGAAGAGCTCGTCGAGCATTTCGTCGAGGCCCGGCAACCCGCCAGGGCCAAAGGGATCCTCCAGCTCGAACAGGTCTTCGAAGCCGGGGAGAAGGTCTTCGAGGCCGGGAAGAAGCTGATCCAGCCCGGAACCGCTGTCGGGGGCCTGGACCGTAGGTGCATCGACACCACCCGCCTGCTCGACCTCATCGATCAGCGAGGCGAAGTCCTCGACGGGCACGGCGAAACCGACACCGTCGTTCCCACCCGACATCGAGGCGATGGCCGTATTGATCCCGATCACCTTCGCCTCGGCATCGGCCAGAGGGCCGCCCGAGTTGCCCGGGTTGATCGGGGCGTCGGTTTGGATCAGACCGGTGAGCAAGCCCATGGGTGTGTCCAACTCCCTGTCGACGCCGGAGATGATGCCTGCGGTCACCGACTGCTGGAAGCCGAACGGGCTTCCCAATGCAACAGCGGGCTCCCCGACCTCGACCGACCCGGGCTCGGCGATAGTCGCTGCGGTCAAGTCGCCGGCACCGTCCAGAGCGATGACCGCCAGGTCGCGCTCGGGTGCCCTGCCCACGACTCGACCCGTGAAGGTGCGGTCGTCGGCGGTCATGACCGTGACCTCGTCGGAGAACGAGACGACGTGATGTGCGGTGAGAATCAGGCCCGACTCGTCGTAGATGACACCGGAGCCGACTCCGCCTCCGGCGCTCAGACCTCCAAGGATCTCGATGTGGACCACGGCTGGGCCGAGTGCCTCCGCCACGGCAGTGGGGCTGCCTGCTTCCGCCTCGGAGGCGGGCACTGTCGGGGTGGTCGAAGCGGATTCCTGTTGCACGTACCAAGCGCCCGCACCGAGCAACGACACAGCGACGAACACGACCGCCAACAGAGGCAGTTTGCGGCGACTCGGGGGCGTTGGGTCAGACTGAAGGGTCTCCGTCGGAGGAGCCGGGGGCATGACCATGGTGTCGTGTGTGTCCAACAGGTCACCGATAGGCGGCGAAGGTGGCAAGTCGCGCCACGACCGCCGTTTGCTGCGGGTGACCCCAGGTCCGGGATCGAGTTGAGTCAAGAGAAACCTCCACTTGGGGTGGTGAAGGCGAGAACGTACGAGAGGACCTTTAAAAGCTCCGTCAAAGGGTGGCGGCGACCCGTTGCCAGGGCCGGACGCGGGGATGCACGGAGTCCTCGTCAACCACGTCGACACGACTCGCACCCGGTCCGAGAGGAAGCCACAGGGCGAAGACCGCCCCACCCCCCTCCTCTGACTCGATGGTCAGCACCCCTCCCTGGGCTTCGGCCAACTGGCGGGCGATGGTCAACCCGAGCCCGGATCCCCGATCGCGGTCTCGCCCGTGCCTGCCACGCCAGCCCCTCTCGAACACCCGTGCGTGCAGGTGGGAAGGAAGACCGGCTCCTTCGTCGAGAACTGCGAGCCAAGCCCATTCTCCCTCTGTGCCCCAGTCGAGTCCGATTGTCGAGCCTCTAGGCGACGAGCGCATCGCATTGCTCATGAAGTTGGCCACCACGGTCCGCACGGCATCAGGATCGGCGGCCACCTCGACGGGATCGTGCTCACTGAGAGAGATCCCCGCCCCGGCAGAGCGGATCGGGCCGTAGTTCTCGGCGGCCACCGATCTAGCCACCTCTCCCAGTTCGACCACGCCCGCCGTGTCTCCCACTGCGAGACCGCCGTGTCCCGCCAGATCGTCCACCGTCCGGGCCATGCGCGACACTGCTCGACGCGCCACATCGACGTACTTGGCAGATCGATCTGCCGGGCCGACACCCGCCAGCTCGAGGTTGGTCCCCATCACCGCCAGAGGTGTCCTCAGCTCGTGCAGCACCTCCTGCAGACGGTGCTCTCTGGAGCGCTCCGCCTCGTGGATCGACTGGCGGGCCAAAGCAAGGCTCGTTTCGACACGCCCGGCCATGGCCCATGCCAGCAGCGAGGCGAGAACGAGCGCTGCAGCCGGCGCTGCCATGCCCCACATGGCGATCGACTCTCGTACCGCGGCGACAGATGAACTGGCATCGGTAACGATCACGAGGGCATAGTCGTCGCCGACGCGTGCCACGCCTGCGTAGGCATCGGCTTGTGCCGGAGTTCCGAGGTTGTGGAGGGTCACCACAGAGATTGCAACTGAGATCAACACCATCGCCAGGACCGGCGACAGGAGCATGAACGCGAGCCGAGCCCGCGTCATATCTCTTACCGGCGAGATCATGGCGTCGAGCGAATGGTGTAGCCGCTGCGGGGAAGAGTGACGATGGGCTGACGACCGCCACCTGCCTCCGAGAGCTTGCGCCGGAGGTTTGAGAGCGTCTGGCGCACGGTGTTGGTGAAAGGATCTGCGTTTTCGTCCCAAACATGCTCGAGGAGGCGCTCGGCGCTGTGCACCTCTTCGGGATGGAGGAGGAACCAACGCAGAAGGGCGAACTCTTTGCTGGAGAGGGGCACTGACACCCCGTGGTAGGTGACCTCGTGCCGTGCCGTGTCCATGTCGATCCCGGCGTAGGAGATGACCGCTCCCCCGACCGAAGCATCTCGCCTCAACACGGCTCGAACCCGAGCCTCCAGCTCCTCCAAGGAGAACGGCTTCACCAGGTAATCGTCAGCGCCCTGGTCGAGACCGGCAATCCGGTCAGCAACAGTGCCTCGGGCCGTGAGCATGATGACCTTGGGTGGCGGGGCCGGATCGAATGAATGAATAGGCCCTTTGGTGATCTCCTTGCAGACATCAAGCCCGTCGCCGTCGGGCAGATTGAGGTCGAGGCAAACCAAGTCATAGGAGTTGACCGCTGCCATGCCCAAGGCGGTCCCGGCATCCTCGGCCAGGTCTATGGCGTAACCATCGTCCCTGAGGCTGTCGGCGATCGCCGCCGCCAGATCGTGCTCGTCTTCCACCACGAGTATCCGCATCAGCCGGGGCCTTCTGTGACATGACCAGGTCGGCGGGGATAGGGATATGAGGAGCGTGACGACATGGCTTGGAGAGTTTGTGCGTGGGTGAGACGTTCTGGAGGGCTGGGGGGGTTCCCGGGTGGCCTCGAACGCCGGCCGGCAGCCAACTCAGGAGGAGTCGATAGGGCGATTGTTCACTTGCTCCCGTCAAGGAGGCATAAAACGGCACAATGCGATTCGCGAAAACGCGAACTCAAGTATCGGGGACCTTCCTGCCGACACCATGGAGCTGAGGAGGCGAGTGAACATCGGGCGGATGCCGCGGCGTAAGACATCGGAACACCTGACTCGAATCGCCGACAGGGGACGACACGGGGTAGAACCTGCGTGGGAGGACCGTATGGGCCGACACGAAGGGACCGAGGGCGTCAAGCCGCCGATGACCTCCAGCGATCATGTCCAAGCCCTCGCTGAGGAACACCGCGGTCGTCACGAGAAGGCACCCCCGGTCTTCCGCAGCTCATTCGCCGACGACACAGTCGTGATCCCTTCCAGGGGAGGCTGGTTCGAAACCACACGCGCGCCGGGATCCGAGTGACTCCCCGGGCAGGGGAGTCCTGGAGCCGCGTACCGGAGTCGAACCGACGACCTGCTGATTACAAATCAGCGCGTCAAATGCCCACTACCTGGGCAAATGGGAGATCTCAGACCGTCTGGGCCACGCTGGGGCCACATCAGCTTCACGGAAACGGGCATCGAGACGCTCGGCGAGCTCCTCGAGATCCTCCTCGAAGAGCGATCCGTAGGTGTCCAAAGTCATCTTGGCCGACGAGTGGCCCAGCATCCGTTGGACCGCTTTGATCGACGCTCCAGCTGAGATCGCAAGGCTGGCCGCGGTGTCCCGCAAGTCGTGTACCAAGAGCCCATCGGGCATCCCGGACACCTCGCAAGCCTTGGCCCACACTCCGCGGCGGAAGTTTGATGTTCGAAGCGGGCCGCCTCTGGGTGCTGTGAATACGAGGTCATCCGGACTCATGCCCTCGACGTGATCTCCCAGTCGATCGGCGAGAAACGCTGGCAATAGGACCGTCCGCGTCTCGTGGGTCTTCGGTGTTCCCCACTCGAGACGCCCCGATACCTCCGTCGCCGAGCGCGCCACCCGGACCCGCCTGCGAGCGATGTTGACGTTGGAACGGGAAAGCGCAATTGCTTCACCCCATCGGAGCCCGGTGTAGCTGAGAAAGCGGACCAGGGTCCCGGCGCCTTCCTGTCTCTCCTCAGACGCATCTGCCAAGAGCGTCACCTCTTGAGCACTCAAGAAGAGCTGTCGTCTCGGCCTGACCGGTGGGGCTGGGACACGAGCGACTGGATTCCTACCGATCAGTTCGTCAACTACGGCCGTCTCGAGCATCTGGTACAGGAGCTGGCGCGCTTGACGTACCCGCGCCGGCCCGACCTCCTCCGCCATGTCGGACAACCAGGCTCGTATCTCGGAAGGGGTCATCTGTCTCAGCTGATGGTCGCCGAACACCGGGAGCACTCGTGACCGCAGGATCGACTCGTAGCCGGCCCTTGTCTTGGGTTTCAGGCTGAGGCCTCTCAACCAGATGTCCGCCCAATCGTTGACGGTCAGCCGGCCCGCCTGAGGATCGAGCCACTCACCGCGATCGAGTCTGCGCAGTTCGGCCCGGAGCCATCGTTCCGCGTCAATCTTGCGCTCGAAGCTCTTTGAGTGCTGACGCCCGTCTGGCCCGTTGAATCGCGCCCGCCAGGGCTTCGGACGATCACCTCGGTGCTGGATCGAACCCATCGAAACCCGAACGTACTCTCTCGGTAGGACAGGCCGCTAACCCACCCTGCTCGCTTGAAGTTGGCGTTCGATCCATTCCTGCACGTCTGATTGTCGGTATCGGACGTGTCGGCCGACCCGGAATCCGGGTGGTCCTTCTCGTCGGTATCGCCATTGGTAGAGGGTTCCGACGGGCACGCCGAGGTATTGGGCTAGTTCTTGGATTGTCATGAGCTGTTCGTCGGGTGTCATTCCGTGATCGTCTTGCTCAACCCTTTCCACAGCCTGCCAGCCGAATGGCGGCAACCCTTTCAGGAACCCTTTCGGCAACCCTCCAATCCCTGGTCAGGACATTCTTGGGTCTGCTGCAATTTTTCTTGCCCGGTTGTGGGTTGATGGTCGTGTGGCATTGGGCTGACAGGGTTTTGGACAGTCTGGTGAAAGGCTGGTCTGGTCTCCTTCGACGTCGAAGTGACCCCCAACCTCGCCAACAGCACCGATCACCATTTGATCGAGACCTGGCCGGCCGCTCTGGCATCTCGAGCTGGCGCAGCACCCCGCGTTCCCCAGGCCACATGTCTTCCTACTGATCGATCCGATCAGCACACACCACCAGACCAGCACCTCTCAGCCCCACGACTGCTGACGGACTGAAGGGACCAAGTCACGTGACCACCAGCAGAACAGGGCAACCGATCAGGAACTACAGACGGGTGCACACCTGCGGTCGAAAGGGTTGCGAGGGGGTGGGTGAGAGGCGGTGACGGTTCGGGTGACGACGTTGAAAGGGGCGGAGGCGGGCCGGTATTACACCGAACGCCTGCCGTCGTATTACTTGGATGGGGGTGAGCCGCCTGGTCGGTGGTGGGGTCGAGGAGCGGCCGACCTCGCTCTCGAAGGCGACGTCGACGCACTGGGCTTCCTGGCGGTGATGGCTGGCCGAGACCCTGACACCGGCGACCATCTGGGCCGCCGGTTAGGAGATGAGTCGGTCCGTGGGTTCGACGCCACCTTCTCCGCTCCCAAATCCGTGTCGCTGCTCTGGGCCCTCGGCGACCAACAGACCCAGGACGCCGTGTTGGATTCCCATGACCGGGCCGTCCACGCCGTACTCGGCTGGGTGGAAGATCATGCCCACACCCGGATGCGACGGAATGGTCATGTGGTCTGTGTCGACGCCGAAGGGTTAATCGTTGGGGTGTTCCGTCAGCACACGTCAAGGCGACTGGATCCTCAACTTCACACTCATGCGGTGATCGCCAACCGGGTGAGAGTTCCGGATGGGCGTTGGCTGGCGTTGGATGCGCGGACGATCAAGATCGACCAGCGGACCCTCTCCGCGTTGTATCACGGCAACCTTCGCTCCGAACTTTCCTTCAGCCTCGGGGTGGAATGGCGTACGCCGGAGCATGGGATCGCAGAGATCGACGGGATACCCGACGAGATCCTTGCCGAGTTCTCCCAACGCACCCGCGACGTCGAGCAACGTCTCACCCGCAAACTCGAACGGTTCGAAGCGACGTTGGGTCGGCCGCCTTCGGATCGGGAACGCTGGCAGATAGAACGAGAAGCCGTGTTGGACAGCCGGCCAGCCAAACCCCACGACGTGTCCCTCGACGAGCTCAGGGGCGGATGGCGGCAGCGGACCGTCGAACTAGGACACCACCCAGAGCGGCTCGTCAGCCGAGCCGTCGGGCGGCGTCGCACTCCTCTCGCCGTCGAAGCGGTCCAGGAGATGGTGGAACAAGCGTTGGAGGCTTTGGGGGATCGTCAGTCGAGCTGGCGTCCCGCCGAACTCCTCCGGGAACTCGCCGCAGCCACCCCAACCAACACGGCCATCCCCTCCGCCGAACTGACCAGACTCCTCGAAGCCCTCACCGGCCAGGTCGCCGAGAAACGGTGTGTCGACATCTCCCATCCGATCCTGGCTGGGGTCGAGTTGCGGGGTGATGGCCGTCCGGTGACAGAACCAGCAGTCGACCAGGCCCTCACCACCCGGTTCATCCTTGACGAGGAAGAAGGACTGGTGGAGTGGGCCCACCATCGCAAGGTGGGACAGCCCAGAACTGCCGGTCCGTGGGTGACCGTCGCCATCCGGGGACTGTCCGACGGCCAGGCAGCTGCGGTCTCGGCAGTGGTCGGGTCGGGCGGGTTGGAACTGATCGTGGGTCCTGCCGGTGCGGGGAAAACCACCGCACTCGCCCATGCGGTCGACACCCTCCGAACCCAAGAACGGACCGTGTTCGGTGTCGCCCCGACAGCTGCTGCAGCTGAGGTCCTCAGCACCGAAGCAGACATGAGTGCGGACACCTTGGACAAACTGCTCTACGAACACACCCACCCCGACCGGCCACCATCACCCGAATACGACCTGGCTGCCGGGACCACCCTGATCGTCGACGAAGCAGGAACCGTGTCGACACCGAAACTCGCCCAACTCGCCCAGCTCGCCGACAAGAAGCGGTGGCGTCTCGTATTGGTTGGTGACCCACGGCAGTTCGCCGCGGTAGGTCGGGGAGGCATGTTCGGCCACCTCGTCGACACCTTCGGAGCCATCGAACTCGACGAGGTCCACCGGTTCACCAACCAGTGGGAATCAGAAGCCAGCCTCCGACTCCGAGCCGGCGACCCGCTAGTCGTCGACGCATACGACAAACACGGCCGCATCCATGCAGGTTCAGTCGAACAAATCGAGGCTCAGATCCTCGGGGCGTGGATGGCGGCACGTGAACGGGGCGAGTCGGTGGCGTTGATGGCGAACAGCAACCAAACCGTCAACCGGCTCAACCAACAATGCCAACAACATCTCCTCGAAAAGGGAGACGTCAACGGCTTCCGCTGTTCCTTCAAGTCAGCCGGCCAGACTCTCTATGACGGGGACGAGGTCGTTACACGTCTGAACAATCGGACGCTTCTCACCGACCAAGGGCTGATGATCAAGAACCGCGACCACTGGACGATCCAACAAATCCACTCTGACGGTGCCATCACGGTCGCCGGAGCAACCGGGCAGGTGACCCTCCCAGCCGACTATGCCGCTCAGCATGTCGAACTCGGATACGCACAGACCAGCCACACCAGCCAAGGACGCACCGTCGACACCGCCCTCCTCTACATCGACACGCCTACCGACCACCCCGGCGTCTACACGCCAATGACCCGAGGCCGCCACGCCAACCACACCTACATCGCTGTAGACGAGAACCAGAATGCGGCCGACGTCCTCGCCTACGCCGTCACCCGGGAATGGGCCGACCAGCCAGCCGTAGCGCGAAAGGCCAGGCTTGAACGAGATCCCAAACGGCCACTTCCGAGTCCGGAGCCGACCCTCGAATCAATCTGGGGACTCCAACAAGCCCGCCCCAGCCGGACCCGAGAGCGACGATCGATAGGCCTTGAGCTCTGAGCAAACATAGCGTCACTGGCGCTATTCAGACAGGCCAAGGAGGCTGTTAGAGCAGCGTTATCCACCCGCTACAGAATGAAGCTCGTATGGATGTCAAGGGGTTTGTGCTCTGGCGTGGTTGGGACGCGTTGAAGCGGCCGGGCTGGTGTCCGACGGTTGTCTTGGGGTGGGCGTCTGGTGGACACGACAGGGATAAGCCACCCAC
>Ga0307505_10001419_pt1 | contig 19424 bp, 19 predicted proteins | sample 23_S_MG_FD_202183 | JGI IMG/M metagenome (GOLD analysis project Ga0307505, IMG submission 202183) | Soil microbial communities from Populus trichocarpa stands in riparian zone in the Pacific Northwest, United States - 23_S | ecosystem: Environmental > Terrestrial > Soil > Riparian zone > Trees...
GTACGCGACCTCGACGCGGCCGGTGCCTTTTACGAACGGCTCGGTTTCAGGGTCGGTGCGCGCAACCGGCATCCGTGGGGCACGCATAACCGCCTCGTGCAGTTTTCGAACTTCTTTCTGGAAATCCTGACGGTCGGTGAGCCGGAGAAACTCCCTCTGCCGGGCGACAACACGATCCCGTTCGCCACCATCAATCGGCATTTCCTTGAACAGGTCGGCGAAGGGCTGACCGGCATGGTGCTCGAAGGGTTCGACCCAGCGGGCGAACTGGCGGCATTCGAAGCGGCGGGGTTCGGCGGCGTGCCGCTCTTTCATTTTTCACGCAAAGGTAAGCGGCCCGACGGCAGTGATACGGAAGTCGGATTCGACATTGCCTTCGCGAGCTATCCCATATCGCCGCACGCCGTCTTCTTCACCTGCAAGCAGACACAGCCGCAGAATTTCTGGTCGGCGGAGATGCAGCGGCATCCCAATGGCGTGACCGCTGTCGCGGCCTGTGCGCTTGTCGCGGAAAATCCTACCGACCACCATGTGTTTCTGGAGACACTCGTGGGCGTCCGCGACCTGCGTTCCAGTTCGCTGGGTCTTGCGATCGACACCCCGCGCGGCGATGTGCTGGCGCTTGACCCGCGCGCTTTCGCTGACAGCTACGGTGTGGAAGCGCCGCACGATGCGGGGCTGCGGGTGAGCGCATTGAGCTTCCGGGTCGCGGACCTCGCAGCCACGCGGGCGCTTCTCGAACGGAACGGGGTGCCGGCGCGCGAGCATCGCGGAAAACTGGTGGTTTCAGGGCCGGAGGCGCGCGGCGCAGTGATCGCCTTCGAGGCCGATTGACCCCGGCGCGCCCGCGCAGCAATGTCCCGACCGTGAACAAGCCCCTCGACAATAAGCCCAATGCAGTGGTTTCGGCTGGCGCCGTGCGTTTCGGCAACGAACTGCCGCTCGCGCTGATTGCCGGCCCCTGCCAGATGGAAAGCCGCGCGCACGCGCTCGAAGTGGCCGCGGCGCTGAAGGAGATCACGGGGCGTCTCGGGATCGGACTTGTTTACAAGACGAGTTTCGACAAGGCGAACCGCACTTCGGCCAGGAGCCAGCGCGGCATCGGTCTGAACGGCGCTCTGCCTGTGTTCGCGGAGATCCGCGAGACGCTTGGCTTGCCGACGCTCACCGATGTCCACGAAGCTTCGCAATGCGCGCCGGTGGCGGAAGCGGTGGACGTGCTGCAAATCCCCGCCTTCCTGTGCCGGCAGACGGATTTGCTCGTCGCGGCGGCGCAGACCGGCCGCGTGGTCAATGTAAAGAAGGGCCAGTTCCTCGCGCCGTGGGACATGAAGAACGTGGTCGAGAAGATCACGAGCGCGGGCAACCGCAATGTGCTGGTGACGGAGCGCGGCGTCTCCTTCGGCTACAACACGCTGGTCTCCGACATGCGCGCGCTGCCCGTGCTGCGCGGCATCGGCGCGCCGGTGGTCTTCGACGCAACGCATTCGGTGCAGCAGCCGGGCGGACAAGGCACGGCCTCGGGTGGCGAGCGTGAGTATGTGCCGGTGCTCGCACGCGCGGCGGTGGCGGTCGGTGTGGCCGCGGTCTTCATCGAGACGCATCCAGATCCCGACAAGGCCCCGTCCGACGGTCCGAACATGGTGCCGATCAAGGAGCTTGAGCCGCTCCTGAAACGTCTCATCGAGTTCGATCGCCTCGCCAAGTCTTAAGCGGTTTTCCGTCCAATGATGTTCGTCCTGAACGTGATTGCCTGCGTGATTTTCGCGGGCGCGCTCAACACCCGCATGGTCGATCCGGTGATCCCGCAGATCGCGCTCGATCTCGGGGTTGAAGCATCGACCGCAGCACTGCTCTCGACCGCCTTCGCCTTTCCCTACGCGCTCATTCAGCCGGTGCTCGGCGCGCTGGCCGACACATATGGCAAGAAGCGGATCATGGCGCTCTGCATGAGCGGAATTGTATTGTCGGCGCTGGTCGGCGCGTTCACGCCGAACTTTGCCGTGCTGTTCGCCTCGCGCGTGGTGTCCGGCATGTTTGCAGGCGGCATCTTCACCGTCGGCATGGCGCTGGTCGGCGATCTGCTGCCGGTAGAGAAGCGGCAGGTAGCGATGGGCCGGCTCCTGTTCGCCGCCATGCTCGGCAATATTCTCGGCGCGACGGCCGCCGGCGTCATCGCGGACCTCACCAACTGGCGCGGCGTTTTCCTTGCAGCGGTTGCGATTGGCGTGGCCGGCGTTGCGATCCTGCTTTTCGGTTTGCGGGACGCCGTTAAAGACAAGCCGCAGCCTTTCCGCATTGAGGGGCAGGTCGAGAATTTCCGCGCAATCTTCGGGCACCCACTCGCGAAGGTCTGTTTCGGCGCGGTCTTCGTCGAGGGTGCTTGCCTGTTCGGACTGTTCCCCCATATGGCGACGCTCTTGTATGAGGGCGGCGAAACGCGCGCGTCGATTGCCGGCATTGTGCTCGCCGGATTCGGCGTCGGCGGCATGATTTACACCTTCGTCGTCGGGTTGCTGGTGAAGCACATTCCCGAGCGGCGGCTGATGCTGTCCGGCGGCTTGCTCCTGGCGCTCGGCCTGCTGCTCATCGCGGTGCGCGCGCCGTGGCAGGTGGAGTTTGCGATCTTCGTGCTGTTCGGCTTTTCATTCTACCTGCTGCACGGACCGATCCAGGTCTATGTCACGGAGCTGGCGCCGGCGGCGCGCGGGACGGCTGCATCCATGCACGCGGCGTTCTTCTTTCTCGGCCACGCGGCGGGGCCGGCCTTGTACAGTTTCGGCCTGAAATATTTCGGCACGACGGCGACGCTCGTCGTAGCCGCGCTGGCTATGGCGGCGGTCGGCCTTTGGTGCTCGCTGACGCTGCGCCGTGCGAAAGTTCAGCCGCGGCCGCGATAGGGCGCGACGCCCTGATCCGGCGCCCAGACGCCGCTCGGCAGCTTGCCGTGCTGCCAGAACACGTCGATCGGGATTCCGCCGCGCGGATACCAGTAGCCGCCGATGCGAAACCAGCGGGGCGCGAGCAGCTTCACGAGCTTCTTGCCGATCTCGACGGTGCAGTCCTCGTGGAACGCGCCGTGGTTGCGGTAGCTCGTCAGATAGAACTTGAGCGATTTCGACTCCACGAGCCATTTGCCGGGGACGTAGTCGATGACGAGTTGCGCGAAGTCGGGCTGGCCCGTCACCGGACAGATCGAGGTGAACTCAGGCACCGTGAAGCGCGCGACATAGTCGGTGTCGGGATGCGGATTGGGGACGCGCTCCAGCACCGCCTTGTCGGGCGACGTGGGGATGGTTGATGGCTTGCCAAGCTGGGCGAGGCCCTTGGGCGCGGATTTCGATCGGGACATGCGGGCCTGTATAGCACCCGCTTTCGGCTTATAAAGGCGCGGTCGATGCTTCGGTAAAGACCATGTTCCTCCGCGCTATCCTGCTTGCCATCGCTGTCACGGCCCCTTCGAGTGCCCATGCCGCAGAGGCGCTGGCGCTCAAGGTGTTCGGCTTCTCGCCGGACGGGCGGCATTTCGGGTTCATGCAGTATGGCGGCGTCGGCGACGGCGGCGAGTATATCGCCGAGGCGTCCGTCATCGACGTGGCGCGCGACCGGCTCGTGCCGAAGATGCCGCTTAGGCTTGAATCCTATCGCGAGAAAAATCCGATCGAAGACGACCGCCCTTACGACGAGTGGCTGGCGGCGGTGGCCGAGCGGCGTTTCGCCCCGACGCTGCGGCCCTATGGCTTCCGGCGGCCGGGTGTGGCGCTCGCGGCGGACGAGGGCGCGCAGACCGAAAGGACCTTCGCCATCTCGAGCGACAAGAGATTCTCGCTCGGCCTGAAGTCGCTCACGTTTCATCACGATCGGCTCGGGCGCGGCAGCGTCGAACTCGACGTGAAGCGCATGCCTTGGCCGCGCGCCAAGCGCAGCAGCCCGGACGCGCCAACTTGTGCCGAGGAAGTGGACTGGGAGCCCGGCGCGATCTTCCGCCTCACGCTGCGCTACGACGGTCGCACGGTTGTCATGAACGACGACAAGACTATTCCCGCCTCGCGCGGCTGCGTGCTCGACTACGGCATTGCCGAAGTTCATGCCTATACCCGTCCGGACGGGCTGGTGGCGCTTGCCGTCATTCTGGGCATGGCCGTGCGCGGCTTCGAGGGCAGCGACCGGCACTTCCTCGCCGTGACCGGGCTCGCCAAGCCCTGACGCCTTTGCGGGCGGGCCGCCATCGGCTAGAAGCCGCGTCATCACTCCCGGAGTCGCCATGCCCGCCATCATCGACCTGACCGCCCGCGAAATCCTCGACAGCCGCGGCAACCCGACCGTCGAAGTCGACATCGTCCTCGAAGACGGCTCGCGCGGCCGCGCGGGCGTGCCATCCGGCGCCTCGACCGGCGCGCACGAAGCGGTGGAGCTGCGCGACGGCGACAAGGGCCGCTATCTCGGCAAGGGCGTACGGAAAGCGATCGATGCCGCGAATGGTGAAATCTTCGACGCCATCGGCGGCATGGACGCAGCCGACCAGGCGAAGATCGACGAGACGCTGATCGCGCTCGACGGCACGGAGAACAAGGCCAGGCTCGGCGCGAACGCGATTCTCGGCGTGTCGCTCGCCGTCGCGAAGGCCGCGGCGCAGTGCGCGGGTCTTTCGCTCTTCCGCTATGTCGGCGGAACGAGCGCGCGCACGCTGCCGGTGCCGATGATGAATATCGTGAACGGCGGCGCGCATGCCGACAACCCGATCGATTTCCAGGAATTCATGGTGATGCCGGTCGGCGCGCCGACTTTCGCGGAAGCGCTGCGCATGGGCTCCGAAATTTTCCACACGCTCAAGAAGGCGCTGCACGACGCCGGGCACAACACGAATGTCGGCGACGAAGGCGGCTTTGCGCCGAACCTGAACGATGCAGACAGCGCGCTCGCTTTCGTCGCGAAGGCGGTGGAGAAGGCGGGTTACAAGCTGGGCGACAACGTCGTGTTTGCGCTCGACTGTGCCGCCACCGAGTTTTTCAAGAACGGGAAGTATGTGTACGAAGGCGAGGGCAAGACGCGCGATGGGGCGGCGCAGGCCGACTATCTCGCGGAACTTTGCAGCCGCTATCCGATCCTCTCCATCGAGGACGGCATGGCGGAAGACGACTGGGACGGGTGGAAGCTCCTGACCGACAAGATCGGCAAGAAGGTGCAACTCGTCGGCGACGATCTCTTTGTGACAAACGAAAAGCGCCTGCGCGAAGGCATCCGGAAGGGCGTCGGCAACGCGATCCTCGTTAAAGTCAACCAGATCGGCACGCTCACCGAAACCCTCGCCGCGGTCGACACCGCGCACCGCGCCGCGTATCGGGCGGTGATGTCCCACCGTTCGGGTGAGACCGAGGACGCGACGATCGCCGATCTCGCGGTGGCGACCAACTGCGGGCAGATCAAAACCGGCTCGCTCGCGCGCTCCGACCGGACGGCGAAATACAACCAGCTGCTGCGCATCGAGGAAGAACTCGGCAAGGAAGCGCGCTATGCGGGCAAGGCGGCGCTGAAGGCGCTGGCCTGACGCTTCTTCGTCATCCCGGCCGAGGCCGAAGGCCGAGAGCCGGGATCGTTCGAGGACGGTCCCGGATAATGCGCTTCGCGCATTTCCGGGACGACGGAATTAGGCGTTAACGCCCGCGCAACCCGCCCAAGGCCATAAACGCCCATGGTCGCGCGCACCCGACTCGGGCGATTTTTCCAAGGCTTGGCGCTGCATGTCGTGGCGGCGCTCATCATTGGCTACTTCGCCTTTCAGGGCTATCACGGCAATTACGGGCTGCTGGCCCAGCGGCAATTCGAGCAGGAAGTGGCCGACCTGACGCTGGAGCGCGACACGCTGCGGACCGCCCGCGCGCAATGGGAGCACCGGGTTGGGCTCTTGCGTGCCGACAAGCTCGATCCCGATCTTCTGGACGAACTCGCCCGCCGCGATCTCGGCTTTGTGCAGCCGAACGATCTCGTTCTTCTGAACCCTTCCCGCTGAAACTGCGTTGCGCCGGAAGGCGTATTTACGAAAGACCCTTGCGCGATCCACGGCGCGGGCGGCTCATGCGCGCCGCAGCGTGGCGCACGAAAGGAAATTGCGCTAAGCACGAAGAGAAACGGGGAGGAGCGAAAGTAGATGCCGGCCGCTGCCAAAACCCTCGACAGTTCAAGCACTCCCGCCAGCGCCAAGGGCGCGGCGAAGGGCAACGGTGCGGCCGGGGCCGCCATGTCCCCCAAGCAGGAACTCGAAGCCTTCCGCGAGATGCTCCTGATCCGCCGCTTCGAGGAGAAGGCGGGCCAGCTCTACGGCATGGGGCTGATCGGCGGCTTCTGCCACCTCTATATCGGCCAGGAAGCGGTCGTCATCGGCATGAAGATGGCGTCGCAGGACGGCGATCAGATGATCACCGCCTACCGCGATCACGGCCACATGCTCGCCTGCGGCATGGACCCGAAGCAGGTGATGGCCGAACTCACCGGCCGCCGCTCCGGCTACTCCAAGGGCAAGGGCGGCTCGATGCACATGTTCTCGACCGAGAAGCAGTTCTACGGCGGGCACGGTATCGTGGGCGCGCAGGTGCCGATTGGCACGGGCATCGCGTTTGCGAACCGCTACCGAGAGAACGGCCGCGTCTGCCAGACCTATTTCGGCGACGGCGCCTCGAACCAGGGCCAGGTCTATGAGAGCTTCAACATGGCGCAGCTCTGGAAGCTGCCCGTGGTGTTCGTGATCGAGAACAACAAATACGCGATGGGGACATCCGTCGAGCGCTCGCACGCGCAGCGCGACCTGTCCAAGCTCGGGCTTTCTTTCGATATCCCCGGCGAACCGGTGGACGGCATGGACGTGCGTGCGGTGAAGGCCGCGGGCGAGAAGGCCATCGAACACGCGCGCTCGGGCGAAGGACCGTTCATTCTTGAAATGCTGACCTATCGTTATCGCGGCCATTCCATGTCCGATCCCGCGAAGTACCGCACCAAGGACGAAGTCGAGAAAATGCGCACGACGAACGATCCGATCGAAATGGTGCGTGCGCGGTTGCTTGAGCAAAAGAGTGCCGACGAAGCCGCGATCAAGAAGATCGAGAATGAAGTGAAGGCGATCGTGAACGAAGCGGCGGAATTCGCCTCGCATGAGCCGGAGCCCGATCCCTCGGAGCTCTGGACCGACATTACGCGTTGAGGGGGCCAAGGTGCCGGTAGAAGTTTTGATGCCCGCCCTCTCTCCGACGATGGAGAAGGGTAATCTCGCGAAGTGGGTGAAAGCCGAAGGCGACGCCGTGAAGGCGGGCGACGTCATCGCCGAGATCGAGACCGACAAGGCGACGATGGAAGTCGAGGCGGTCGACGAAGGCACGCTTGGCAAGATCCTCGTGCCGGAAGGCACGCAGGACGTGGCCGTGAACACCCCGATTGCGATTATTCTCGCCGACGGCGAGAAGGCGGGCGACATTAGCGCCAAGAAAGCCGACGTAGCCGCCAAAGCCGCCTCCAAACCCACTCATGAGCAAGATGCTCCGGCGCCTGCCGAAACCCCGGCGGCGCCGGTTTCCGTTTCCGCGCCGACTCCGGCCGAAGTCGCCGCCGATCCCGACGTGCCGGAAGGCACGGAGATGGTCACGATGACCGTGCGCGAGGCGTTGCGCGACGCCATGGCGGAAGAGATGCGGCGCGACGAGGCCGTCTTCGTGATGGGCGAGGAAGTCGCCGAATATCAGGGCGCCTACAAGATCACACAGGGGCTGCTGCAGGAATTCGGTGCCAAGCGTGTGGTCGATACGCCGATCACCGAGCACGGCTTCACGGGGCTTGGCGTCGGTGCGGCGTTCGCAGGGCTCAAGCCCGTTGTCGAATTCATGACATTCAATTTCTCGATGCAGGCCATCGACCAGATCGTGAACTCGGCGGCGAAGACGCTTTACATGTCCGGCGGGCAGGTTACGTCGCAGATCGTGTTTCGCGGGCCGAACGGCCCAGCGGCGCGCGTCGCCGCGCAGCACAGCCAAGACTACACGGCGTGGTACTCGCATGTGCCGGGGCTCAAGGTAATCGCGCCCTACACGGCGGCGGACGCGAAGGGATTGCTGAAGGCGGCGATCCGCGACCCGAACCCGGTCGTGTTCCTTGAAAACGAAATTCTCTACGGCAAGTCGTTCCCGGTGCCGAAGCTCGAGGACTGGGTGCTGCCGATCGGCAAGGCGCGCGTCGCGCGTGCGGGCAGCCATGTGACGTTCGTGTCGTGGTCCATCGGTATGACCTACGCCTTGGCGGCGGCCGATGAACTGGCGAAAGACGGAATCGAGGTGGAGGTGATTGATCTCCGCACCATCCGCCCGATGGACATCGAGACGGTGCTGGAGTCGGTGAAGAAGACCAACCGCGTGGTGGTGGTCGAGGAGGGCTGGCCGCAGAACGGCGTCGGCGCCGACATCTCCGCGCGCATCATGGAGCAGGCTTTCGACTGGCTCGACGCGCCGGTGACGCGCGTCTCGGGCAAGGACGTGCCGATGCCGTATGCGGCCAACCTTGAGAAGCTCGCGCTGCCGTCGGTGGCTGAAGTCGTCGAGGCGGCGAAGGCCGTCCTCTATCGCTGAGGCCGCGCGCCATGCCCGTCAACATCCTCATGCCCGCGCTCTCTCCCACGATGGAGAAGGGCAACCTCGCCAAGTGGCTCAAGAAAGAGGGCGACAAGGTCAAGGCCGGCGACGTGATCGCCGAGATCGAGACCGACAAAGCCACGATGGAAGTCGAGGCGGTGGACGAAGGCACGATCGGCAAGATTGTCGTCGCCGAAGGTACGCAGGACGTGCCGGTCAATCAGGTGATCGCGGTGCTGCTGGAAGAAGGCGAGGACGCAGGCGCGATCAAGGGTGCGCCGTCCGCGCCTCCGCCTGCAAAAGCTGAATCAAAGCCCGCCTCATCCTTCGAGACGCCCGCTGCGCGCGCTCCTCAGGATGAGGCGGAGAAAAAACGCCCTCGTCCTGAGGAGGATGCGAAAGCACCCGTCTCGAAGGGCGAGGGCGCTAGGGCCAACGGCGGCGGTCGCGTGTTCGCTTCGCCGCTCGCCCGGCGGCTCGCGAAGGACGCAGGCATCGACCTCGCGCGCGTCACGGGATCCGGCCCGCATGGCCGCGTCGTCGCTCACGACATCGAGCAGGCGAAGAAGGGCGGCGGGTTGCGCGCTCCCGCGGCGGCCGGCGCGCCGTCGATCCAGGTGCCGTCGGACGAGCAAATTCGCGCGCTGTTCGAGGAAGGCTCCTACGAATTTGTGCCGCATGACGGCATGCGGAAGACGATTGCGAAGCGTCTCGTGGAATCGAAGTCCACGATCCCGCACTACTACCTCACCGTGGACGTAGAGCTCGACGCGCTGCTCGCCGCGCGGCAGTCGATCAATTCCGCCTCGCCGATGGGCGAGGACGGCAAGCCGCGCTTCCGCGTGTCGGTGAACGACCTGCTGATCAAGGCGCTGGCGCTCGCGCTGATCAAAATTCCGGATGCGAACGTCACCTGGACCGAAGGCGGGATGCTGAAACACAAGCATGCGGATGTGGGCGTGGCGGTCGCGATTCCGAACGGGCTCATCACGCCCATCGTGCGCCATGCCGACGAGAAGTCGCTGTCGGCGATCTCGAACGAGATGCGCGACATGGCGGGGCGCGCACGCAACCGCAAGCTCAAGCCGCAGGAGTATCAGGGCGGGACGACCGCAATCTCCAACCTCGGCATGTACGGGATCAAGGAGTTCTCGGCGGTGATCAACCCGCCGCACTCGACCATCCTCGCGGTCGGTGTGGGCGAAGAGCGTCCCGTCGCGCGCAAAGGCAAGGTCGAGGTCGCGACAGTGATGACGGCGACGCTCTCCGCCGACCATCGCGCGGTGGACGGTGCGCTCGGCGCCGAGTTATTGACGGCGTTCAAGAGTTTCGTCGAAAAGCCGATCTCGATGCTGGCGTGACGTGATGGCGGAGCCCGACGCAAAATCTGAATCGAAATTGCGTACGGCGCTCGTAATTTACTTTCCGATGTTGATCGCGGTGCTATCGCTCGTCACCTCGATCTATAACGGTTACCTCAACAACCGCTTCGTCACACTGATCCAAGGCAATGTCGGGCGTGTCGAATATCTCAAGACCTGCCGTGACATCATCGACGCCTATTTCCAGGTGAAGTTCCGCACCGACCTGATCCGCGGGCAGGCGGGAAGCACCGCTGAGGTCGAGGCGCGCAACGCCGTGAGCAAATTCGCCGCGCTCGGCACCTATCTCGCCAATCTGCGCGATGAGGACATCCGGCGGGAGTACACGGCGTTGACGAAGCAACTGGAAGGCGCTGTTGCGCGCGCCGGCGCGGCGCCCGCGGATGCAAAGCTCTTCGATGAGGCAGACGCAATGTTCGGCAAGCTCAACGACGACTGCATCAAGTCGGCGCAGTCCGCGCCGATGTGACATGGGCGACGTGTTCCGCCTTCAGCCGGCGCGCAAGGACGACGCGCGGGCACTCGCGCTCCTGATCGACATCGCGGGCGAAGGGTTTGGCACATATCTCTGGTCGCAGTCGGCCAGGCCGGGCGAGAGCGCGCTCGACGTGGGCATGAAACGCGCGCAGCGCGAAGAAGGCGGATTCTCCTATCGCAATGCGACGCTGGCGGAAGTGGACGGCGAGGTTGCCGGACTGTTGCTCGGCTATCGGCTCGCCGATCCTTATGACACCGGTAGTCTCGATGTGCTGCCGCCGATCATTCGGCCGCTCGTGGAGCTTGAATCTTGCGCGCCGGGAAGCTGGTATGTGAACGCGCTCGCCGCGTTTCCTGAATATCGCAATCGCGGGCTAGGGAAATACCTCCTGAATGAAGCGGACAGGCTCACCCGCGCGGCGGGAGCGAAGGCGACGAGTCTGATCGTGGCCGAAGAGAATGCAGGCGCGATGCGGCTTTATCTACGCAACGGCTATCGCGAGGCCGCGCGCCGTCTGCTCGTGCCGTTTCCCGGCCTCGGGCACGGTGGCGACTGGGTGCTAATGGTGAAGCCCGCCGCCTGAACGTCACTCCGCCGCGCTGATCGCCCGCTGTTCCGCCCGGCGGCTGAACCACTGCATCGCACCGATGGCAAGCGCGATACCTGCTCCGATCGCCGATGTCGTGTAGCCGGGGTGGATCAGCAGCAGTCCCGCGCAGGTCAGGGCAATCGATTGCCAGAGCGCCGACTTCGTCACGAGATAGCCGTGCAGCCCCGCGGCGAAGATCAGGACGCCAATCGTCGCCGTGCAAATCGCCCAGAGCACTGACGGCCAGTCGCCGATCATCAGCAGCGCGGGTTCATAGACGAACATGAAGGGCACGATGAAGCCGGCCGCACCAATGCGCACGGCGGCCCAGCCGCTCATCCAGATGTCGGCCTTGGCGAGGCCGGCCGCGGCATAGACCGCGAGGGCCACAGGCGGCGTGATTGCCGACAGGATCGCGAAGTAGAAGGCGAACATGTGCGCGGCGGGCACCACAACGCCGAGCTTGATGAGCGCGGGTACAAGGAGCGCGGTCATAATGATGTAGGCAGGCGTCGTGGGCATGCCCATGCCGAGAATGATACCTGCGAACATCGTCAGGATCAGCGCGAGCAGGAGCGTATCCTGCGAGAGATGCACAACAAATTGCGTAAACACGATGCCAAGGCCGGAGAGCGTGACCACGCCGATCACGATGCCGGCGCAGGCGCAGGCGCAGGCAACGGTGAGTGCGTTCTTCGCGCCGTCGTGCAGCGCGTCGATGATGTTCGGCAGGTTCACGTTGTGACGCGTGGATTTGCGGAGCGCGGCCACCGGGAAGCAAGAGAGCACGCCGAGGAGCGCCGCCATCGGCGCGCTGTAGCCCGAGTACATGACGGCGAGAATGACGACGATGGGCAAAAAGAGGTGCCCGCGCTCCGCCAGCACCCGCGTAAGGACGGGGAGTTCGGAACGCTTCATGCCTTCGAGTCCGCGCCTCTTGGCCTCGAAATGCACCGCGCCGAAGCAGGCGACGTAGTAGAGAAAGGCGGGAATGATCGCCCAGATGACCACCTGTCCGTAGGACACCGACAGGAATTCCGCCATGACGAAGGCGGCGGCGCCCATGATCGGCGGCATGATCTGGCCGCCCGTGGAGGCGGTCGCCTCGACGCCGGCGGCGAAGTGCGGGGGAAAGCCCGCGCGCTTCATCAGCGGAATGGCGATGGGCCCGTCCACCATTACGTTTGCGACGGCGCTGCCCGATACGGTGCCGAACAGGCTGGAGCTGACGACCGATACTTTGCCCGGGCCGCCCGCCGTATGACCCGTGAGGGACAAGGCGAAGTCCATGATGAGCTGACCGATGCCGGTGCGTTCGAGGAAGCTGCCGAACAGCACGAAGATCACGACATAGGTGGCGGAAACGGCGAGCGGGATGCCGAAGATGCCTTCGGTCGTCATGTAGAGCTGGTCAATGATCTGGTCGGGCGCGAGGCGGACGACGAACAGACCATAAGCCAGGAAAACGAGCGCCGTGATCGGCAGCGCCCAGCCGATCACGCGGCGTGTGGCTTCAAGGACCATAACGATCATGACAACGCCGAGCACCATGTCGGTCGTCGTCAGGTCGTCGATATAGAAGATGCGGTTGATGATGTAGTCGTAGTTGATGAAGAGATGCAGGACGGGCGCGGCGGCGAGCACGAGCAGCACATAGTCGAGCAGGCTGGGCGGCGTTCCGTCGGCTGCCGTCGTGCGGCGGTAGAACAGGAAGACCAGGGTAGTGGCAAACAGCAGGTGCGTGCCGCGCAGTGTGATCGCGTCCGGCGCGCCGAAGGCGATGACATACATGTGCCAGAGGGACATCGTGACGCCGATGATCAGCGTCGCAAGGCGCACAATGCCGCCGTGGCTCCAGTCGAACCGGAACGTCGGGGTTTCGGGCTGCAAGGAATGAGTCGGAATATCGGACATCGCCCGGCCCCGCTTCGATGACGTGAGGAGTACGGAAAAGACCGGCGCGGAAGGGCCCCGCGCCGATCTTCAAACGATCAGTTCGTTTTCACCGAGATGCCGGCTTCCTTGTAGAACTTCGCCGAGCCGGGGTGGAACGGCACACCGATATCCTCGGCCATCATCTTGGCGTTCAGCCCTTTCATCGCCGAGACGACGTTGCCGAGCGCGGGCACGTTGTCGGCGATGGTCTTGGTTAGCGTATAGACCGTGTCGGCCGGGGCCTTGCAGGAAACGACGAGGTGCGTCGCGTAGCCGATGACCTTGATGTCATTGTCCTGCTTCGGATACGTCCCCTTCGGCACGTTGACGAGCGTGTAGCCCGGATTGAGCTTGCGCATCGGCTCGAGCAGATCCGTCATGTCGATGAGCGTGATGTCCTGCGAAGACGCGATGTCCATCACGGCGCCGGCCGGGATCGTCGTGCCCAGGCCGAAGGCGATGGCGTGGCCGTCTTTCATCTGCGAGACGGAGTCCGTGTAGCCCACGAAGCTCGCCTTCACGTCGCTGTAGCTCATGCCGTTCACCTGCAGAATTTGCGCGGTGATCAGCTCGCCGGTGTTGCCTTTCTGCTGGGTGGTGACACCCTTGCCCTTAAGGTCCTTCACCGACTTGATGTTCGCGGCCTTGGGCACGACCATCTGGTAGTACTGCGGATAGAGCGTCGCGATGTTGCAGACGTTCGCATGCGGCTTGTTGAACGGCGCGCGGCCCGCGACGGCGTCCACGGTCGAGATCGAGTTACCGAAGCCGAGATCGGTCTTGCCCTCTTCCACGCCGCGCACGTTTGCGATGCCCGCGCCGGGCGACTGCGGCACGTTGAGGCCCGGGATCGCCTTTTCCCACAAGTCCTTCAACTGGCCGCCGAGGGGAATCCAAGACCCGCCCTGCGGGCCGGTCATCATCTTCAGTTCCGCGGCGGGGACCGCCGAAGCCATGGCCACGGCCAAGCCACCGGCAAGCATAAGGGTCTTCACGCAATGCTTCATGGACCTTCCTCCCTTGAAATAAATTCCGGTTTTAGGCACCCGGATTGGGCAGCAGGCTAGCCGCGGGTTACCCAATTCACAAGGGAAGCAAGGTCATCGAGGGGGTCGGACGACCGGGGCCGCATGTGCCGCATGGCGGTATGTGCAGTTCCGCATGATGGCACCGGCGAGATGTTGTCTATATTGCTCATTGTGCAGCGCGAGCGCGGACGCAATTTCACAGGATCGAATGGCAAATGGCTGACACTTCTTTCGACGTGCTGGTGATCGGATCGGGACCGGGCGGATACGTCGCCGCCATCCGGGCCGCGCAACTCGGACTCAAGACCGCGATCGTCGAGCGTCAGCATCTCGGCGGCATCTGCCTGAACTGGGGCTGCATCCCGACCAAGGCGCTGCTGCGGTCGGCCGAGATCTATCACTACATGCAGCACGCGAAGGATTACGGCCTGTCGGCGGATAACGTCTCCGTCGATCCCGCGGCCGTTGTGAAGCGTTCGCGCGGTGTCGCGGAGCGCATGAACAGCGGCGTCACGTTCCTGATGAAGAAGAACAAGATTCCCGTGATCTGGGGGCAGGCGACCATCGACGCGCCCGGCAAGGTGACGGTGAAGCCGGCGGAATCGCGTCTCGCCACCACGCCGCCGAAAGATGCGCTCGGCGCGGGGACCTATCAGGCGAAGCACATCATCGTCGCGACCGGCGCGCGCCCGCGTGTGCTGCCCGGTATCGAGCCGGATGGAAATCTGATCTGGACCTATTTCGAGGCGATGGTCGCTCCGAAAATTCCGAAGTCGCTGGTCGTACTCGGCTCGGGTGCGATCGGAATCGAATTCGCGTCGTACTACCGCACGATGGGCAGCGAGGTGACGGTCGTCGAAGTGCTGCCGCAGATCCTGCCGGTCGAGGACGAGGAGATTGCCGCACACGCGCGCAAGCGGTTCGAAAAGCAGGGCATCAAGATCATCACCGGCGCGAAGGTGACGAAGGTCGACAAGAAGAAGGATTCCGTTGTCGCCGAGATTGAAGACGGCAAGGGCGGCAAGCAGTCGATCGAGGCCGAGCGGATGATTTCCGCCGCCGGCGTCGTCGGCAATATCGAGAATTTGGGACTCGAGAAACTCGGCGTGAAGCTCGACCGCACGACCATCGTCGCCGACGGCTACGGCAGGACGAACGTGCCCGGCATCTATGCCATCGGCGATGTCGCCGGCGCGCCCATGCTCGCGCACAAGGCGTCACACGAAGGGATCGTGTGCGTCGAGGCGATCAAGGGCCTCAAGCCGCACGCGATGGAGAAGAACCGTATTCCGGGCTGCACCTATTGCAATCCGCAGATCGCGTCGGTCGGCCTGACCGAGAAGAAGGCGAAGGAGCTTGGCCGCGACATCCGCGTCGGGCGCTTCCCGTTCATCGGCAACGGCAAGGCGATCGCGCTCGGCGAACCCGAGGGCCTCGTGAAAACGATCTTCGACAAGAAGACCGGGGAGCTGCTCGGCGCGCACCTAGTCGGCGCGGAAGTGACCGAGCTGATCCAGGGCTTCGTGATCGCGATGAACTGCGAGACCACCGAAGCCGAGCTGATGAACAGCGTGTTCCCGCACCCCACGATCTCGGAGACGATGCACGAGAGCGTGCTCGACGCTTACGGGCGCGTGCTGCACGTCTGAGGTCCGCCCGGCTGGCGAAAGCCGGACGGCGGTCATGCGGGCAACGCTCCGCCTCGTGCCCGTCAGTATCTCGTAGCGATCGGCGTTGCGGGCGTGGCGAACCGGTAATTGATCGCGAACTTTACCGCGTGGACCTGCTGCTCGATGTCCCAGGACGGATCGGGCGGCGGCGCCGGTACGACGCCGAGACCGCTCAGCGTCAGATTCCGGTGCGTGCGGAAATCCATGTAGTTGTATTCGAGGCGCACGGTCCAGTTCTCGGGGTACGCCCATTCCCATCCGGCGCCGACGGTCCAGCCGCCGCGCGTGCGATGTGTGCTGCCGGCAACGCCGAGCGTCGGCGAACTGAACCCGTATTCCTCCCTTACCCATGCCGCGCCGCCCTTGATGTAGAAGAGCGAGCGGTCGTAGGCGATTCCGACTCTGCCCGTAATGGTCGCGAGCCAGTCGAGGCCGACGCTGAAGTCGGCGACCTCCGCGTTAGGCGCCACGGTCGTCCTGTTGCCATCGATGTTGGACCAGGAGAAATCCGCTTCGAGGCCCCAGACCCAGTTCTCGATCTGGTAGTTGAAGCCGATCTGCGCGCCGCCGAGCCAGCCGTTGGTGGAAAAGTCGGCGCCGGCGTCGAAGGACGCAATCGGCACCGTCAGATTCCATGTCTTGTCGCCCCAGCCGTAGCCGCCGTGCAGGCCGAGATAGGGGCCTGTCCAATTAAACAGCGGTGCGGTTACGGGCGCGGGGCCCTTGTACACGGGCATGTCGGCGGCGAGGGCGGGCTGTATGACGAACAGTCCGCCTAATGTGGTCGCAACGAATACGGCATTCCCGCGCATTGCTGCCTCCTCATGGTGCTGGCATGTGAGCGCCACGCGTCCGGCGGCGAGGCCGGGCGCGGGCGCCGAACCACTGCGAACAAGGCCATGCGAGGCGAAGGAAACCCGTCGAATTGCATCGTAACCTCCGCCGCCGGGATGGCCGATGAATCAATTTCAGGTTGCGTCACTGTACCGTTGTACCGTTCGGGCGCAATTAAAATGGTAGCGGGCTATAGCAATTCAGTCCGGATTTCGCGGCGCTGTGCCGGCGCTGCCACACCAGCGGGGACCTGTTGGAAATGCTGGGCCCGCAGGGGGACGAAAACGCGCGACGCTAAGTTGCGCGCGGCTGTTTCCCCGTCGGGAAAAAATTCCTCAGGAAAATCAAGGGCGAAAAATTTCTTTTTCCACGCTCTCCGCGGGAGCCTTAGGTTTGGCGCGTCCCGTTCACGAGGGGGCGCCTCCGGAGGCGTTCGGATCGCGGAGCGGGAGGCGGCGCCCGCTGCTGCGTCTCGCAAAAGCAGGATCGGGAGCCTTGGGGCTACGCTCGGCGGTCGAACAGGCCGCCCGCCAGGAGCTGGCTGAGAAAGGGCCGACCGGCGGAAGCCGAAGCGCCCGAGTAAAAGCGCGGCCCGAGGTTGAAGACGCCGCAATGGAGCGCCGGAAGGCGTGGCGTCTCGCAAGAGGCGCCAAACGACAATGATGTAGCGCCGACCGGCGCTCCATCCCCCTCGCTTTTGCGAGGGGACCGGAATGCCCATGCCCCGGGCGCAGGTCAGCGTCGCGGGAAGGCTTGGCGTGTTTGCCGTCAGGCCCCGAGGGGTGTAGCGATTCAGGCCCGCAGATGGAGGAATCCATGGACTATGCGTTTCTGAGCCAACCGGGCGTCGGCTTTTTCACGATGCTCCTGATCGGCCTGATCGCGGGCTGGATCGCCGAAAGGGCGACGTCGAGCGATCATGGGCTTCTCACCAACCTGGTGGTCGGTCTTGCCGGCGCGTTCATTGGCGGCAAGCTCGCGGAGGTGCTGGAAATTCCCGTGTTCGGATTCTGGCGCACGCTGTTCGCGGCGGCGATCGGCGCGGTCATCCTGCTGTTTATCTGGCGCGCGATAAGGCGGCGGTAACGCGAACAGGTTCCTATATAATCCGATCATGGCCGTCGTCGTCGATCTCCTGAGCGAACGCTCCCGCCCGCGCCACCCCGAGAAGGCGCACCGGGCGGACAAGCCTGTGCTGCCGAAGCCGGCCTGGATCCGGGTCAAGGCGCCGGGGCCGGGCGCGTTCGACGAGACGAGGAAGATCGTGGCCGCTGGCGGCCTGCACACGGTCTGCCAGGAAGCGTCCTGCCCGAATATCGGCGAGTGCTGGGCCGAGCGGCACGCCACGTTCCTGATTATGGGCGACACCTGCACGCGCGCCTGCGCGTTCTGCGATGTGAAGACGGGCCTGCCGGGCCCGCTTGATGTGATGGAGCCGGAGAAGGTGGCGGACGCCACCGCAAAACTTGGCCTGAAGCATGTCGTCGTGACGTCCGTCGACCGCGACGATCTGAAAGACGGCGGCGCGGCGCATTTCGCCGAAACGATCCGCGCCATCCGGCGGGCGAGCCCGGGCACCACCATCGAGGTGCTGACGCCCGACTTCCTGCGCAAGGACGGCGCGCTCGAGATCGTCGTCGAGGCGAAGCCCGACGTGTTCAACCACAATCTCGAAACGGTGCCGTCGCTCTATCTCACGGTGCGGCCGGGCGCACGCTACTTCCATTCGATCCGGCTGTTGCAGCGGGTGAAAGAACTTGATCCGACGATCTTCACCAAGTCCGGCATCATGGTCGGCCTCGGTGAAGAACGGAATGAAGTCTTGCAGGTGATGGACGACCTGCGTTCGGCGAACGTGGATTTCCTCACCGTCGGCCAGTATCTCCAGCCGTCGCGCAAACACCATGAGATCGTGCGCTATGTGACGCCCGACGAGTTCGAGGCGCACAAGTCGATCGCCTATGCGAAGGGCTTCCTGATGGTGGCGTCTTCGCCGCTCACGCGCTCCTCGCATCACGCGGGTGAGGACTTCGCGCAGCTCAAGGCCGCGCGCGAGGCAGCCAGCCGTGGCTGAGCGGATCGCGCTTGCGGCGCTGTTCGTTGCCACGCTGATCGTTCCGGCAATGGCGCAACAGAAGTCCGCCGTCCCGCAGAATTGCGAGCCCGGTTTCGTCGAGCGCGGCTATCCGCACGGGTCGGAGCTGAATTTCCGCTGCCGCACGCGCGTCATCGATTGCCCCGAGAAGAAGGGGCACCATGTTGCGATCATTCCCGAGCCGAGCTTTGAGACGGCGCGCGGGCTGCAATTCGGCTATCGCTGCCAATACACCGGCATGGAGCGTTGAGCCTTGCCGCGATTCGGAACGACGCGCCGTGTGCGGCACCGGGCGGCGGACATGTTCGATCTCGTCGCCGACGTCGAGAACTATCCGGCTTTCGTTCCGTTGTGCGAGCAGCTCGTTGTGCGTAAGCGCGAGGAGTTCGGCGAAGGCCATGCGGTGCTCGTCGCGGACATGACGGTCGCCTACAAGATCTTCCGCGAGACGTTCAAGAGCCGGGTACGGCTCGACAAGCCGGCGCTCGCGATCCTTGTCGAGTATCTCGACGGCCCGTTCAGCTCGCTTGAGAACCGCTGGCGTTTTGCGCCGACGGGGGAAACGACCTGCGACGTGGAATTCTTCATCGAATACGAGTTTCGCTCGCGTGCGCTGGGGGTGCTGATGGGGAGCGTATTTGAAACCGCTTTCAAGCGCTTCGCGGTGGCGTTCGAGAAGCGCGCGGATGAAATCTACGGCGCGCCGAAGGCCGCGACGGCCTAGCCTGCGTCGAGCATTTCGTTGACGAGTTCGAATGCCGCAAGTACCGAACGGCGGCGGACTTCACTGCGCCCGAGGTCGCC
>Ga0307505_10001420_pt1 | contig 19413 bp, 15 predicted proteins | sample 23_S_MG_FD_202183 | JGI IMG/M metagenome (GOLD analysis project Ga0307505, IMG submission 202183) | Soil microbial communities from Populus trichocarpa stands in riparian zone in the Pacific Northwest, United States - 23_S | ecosystem: Environmental > Terrestrial > Soil > Riparian zone > Trees...
GCGACGGCGAGCACGGGGATCTCGTCGATCAGCCTCGGGATGATCGCGCCGCCCACTTCGACGCCGGTCAGCCCCGCGGCCGGCGCGTGCACGCGGAGATCGGCCAGGGCCTCGTGACCGCGCTGGCGCTCGTTGTGCACGAGCACGCGCGCCCCCATCGCGGAGAGCACCTCGAGCAGCGCGGTGCGCGTCGGATTGAGGCCGACGCCCGCCATCTCGATCGTTGCATTCTCCAGGATCGAGCTGGCGACCAGGAAAAACGCGGCCGCCGAGAAGTCTCGCGGCACTACGCGGAGCCCGGCGGAAACGCGTGTGCCGCCCACGACCGAGATGTGCCAGCCTTCTCCAATCTGCACGGTTGGAAGGCCAAGCATCCGCTCGGTGTGGTCCCGGGACGGCAACGTCTCGATGACGGTTGTGGTGCCGCGCGCTTGCAGGCCGGCGAGCAGAACCGCGCTCTTCACCTGTGCTGAGGGCAGAGGCAGACGGTACCCGATGCCAACCAGTTCGCCCCCCCGGATCACGACGGGCGCCGCGGCGGCTGTCAGGTTGACGCCGGCGCCCATGGCGCGGAGCGGCTCAGCCACCCGCTCCATCGGCCGCGCCGAGAGAGAGGCGTCGCCGCGGAGCGTGGTCTCGAATGGCCTGCCGGCGAGTACGCCGGCCAAGAGACGCATCGTCGTACCCGAGTTGCCGCACTCCAACGCGCCGGCCGGTGCGCGCATCCCCTCGGGGCCGCGACCGGCTACCACGAGGCTTTCTTCCCGGCGCTCGATCTCGACGCCCAGGGCGCGGAGGCACATCAGCGTGCTCCGGGGGTCGTCGGCTTCGGGGAAGCCGATGATCTCGCTCTCGCCGTCGGCGAGCGCGGCCAGGATGACGGCGCGATGCGCGATCGACTTGTCGCCAGGCAGCCGAATTCGGCCCGCAATCGCGATGGCGGGCTCGACGGTGACCGCGCCGGCGCCGGCTGGCTTCACGGTGCCGGGAAGACGACCGGCCACTGCTCTGGCAGCTCGACCTCGCCCTCGCGGACGTCGATGCACTCGCGCGCGCGAACCGTCTGCGTCGTTACGATTCCGTCGGGCTGGACGTGATACGAGGCGAGAGTGCCACAGTCGCCTACGCCACGGGCACGGGTGAAAATGGTGAGGGTGCGAGTGGGCGTATCGACGCCTTCGAGACCGACGAAGAGCGACGACGTGTCCGCCGGCGCACCGGACTCGTCGAACTGCGGCGCCGCGACGAGGCGCGCGCGGGGGCCAGCAACGTGGGCGATTACGAGCGTGGCCTGCTGCGCGAACAACTGGCACGAGATCGAGACCAGGTACTCGTCGGCGCCCAGCTGGTAGCGGTGCATGATCCCGGTGCCGCTGGTAGAATCGGTTTGCTCGTCCGCGGGGAGGTCGCAGGCGTCTGTCCAATACAGAGCCGCGTCGAGTTCGCCCGCGAACTGTTGCGAGGCGGCAAGGGCCGAGTCGTAGGACGCCGACCACGAGCTGGTGTCCCACACGACAGCCGCCCGCTGAATCCAGGCGCCGGCGTCGAACGTGGTATCCGCTACCCGCGGCACGGGGCGCGCTGGGGCCGGCGCGTCGTCGGGCGCGCCGCAGGCGCAGAGGACGAACACGCACGGCAGGAGTCGGTTCAGGCTCATGCGAGAATCTGGGAGGTGACTTCCGCGAGAAGCGCTTGCTTCTCGCGGTAGGGCAAAAAGGCGTGGCGGAAGCCGTTCAACGCCACCTCGCGGAGCGTCGGCTCGGGGATTCCGCAGCGTGTGTGGGCGAGCCAGAGTTCATCCGTGACGGTCGTGTGGCTGAACAGCCTGCTGTCGGTACTGATGGTTACCGGCACGCCGGCGCGGGCGTACTCGGCGACGGGGTGCGCCTCGTAGTCGGCGACGACGCCCGTCTGCACGTTGGACGTCGGGCAGACCTCCAGGGCGATCTGGCGGTCGACGAAGTAGCGGAGCAGGTCCGGGTCCTGCCCCAGCGTCACGCCATGCCCGATACGGTGCGCGCCGCACTTGAACAGGGCCTGTCGGATAGAGGCCGGGCCGAAGCTCTCGCCGGCGTGCACCGTCAGGTTGAGGAGATGCTTGCGGGCATGGTAGAAGGCGGCGCCGTGCATCTCCGCGGGGTTGCCGCGCTCGGCGCCGGCCAGGTCGAACGCCACGACGCCCGGCCGGCGGTTGCCAGCCTCCCGGTGGCGCACGGCGAGCTCGGCCTGCGCCAGGCTGGCGCTCTCGTAGCGGTCGCGCAGCCCGCAAATGATCACGCCGGTGCGGATGCCGAATGCCTCCTCAGCGTCCCGGAGGCCGCCGAGCACCGCCTCGCTGACGGCGTCGAGGGTGAGGCCCTCCTCTACGTGCAGAATCGGGCCGTAGCGGACCTCCAGGTAGCGCACGTTTTCGGCGGCCGCGTCCTCCGCCAGTTCGTACGCCACTCGCCGCAAGGCTTCTGGCGACTGCATCACGGCTATCGTGTAGCGGAACCACTCGAGGTACTCCTCGAGGCTCGTTGATGCGTCCACACGTGCGAGATCCGCGCCCAGGCCCGCCTCGTCCGTGGCCGGCAGCAGGCCCGATTTCCCCTGCGCCCGCGCCAACTCGAGGAGCGTGGAGAGGCGGAGCGACCCGTCGAGGTGACAGTGGAGCTCGGCCTTGGGCCAGGCCAGGATCTCGTCGCGGGTGAGGGGCATGGGGGAAAGTAAGGGGGTGGGTGATTGGTGATGGGGGTGATTGGTGATGGGTGATGGGTGATGCCGGGTCGGCGTGGCAGCGCCTCTCGCCCCGCCGGTCCCGTGCGAACCGTGACCTAAGAACTGCACGTCGGTCCTTAGTCCCCAGCCTCCTCGCCCTCACGCCCCCGTACCTTCCCAGCTCCCCTGCCAGTGATCAGATGGGAAACGTCGGCTGGACCGAACTCCTGCTCATCTTCCTCGTGATCCTGCTCGTGTTCGGCGCGAAGCGGATCCCGGAGATCGCGCGCGGACTCGGCCGCGGCATTCGCGAGTTCAAGGACGCCACGACCGACATCAAGCGCGAGCTGGTCGTGGGTGATCAGCCGTCGCAGCCGCCCGTCGGCCAGGCGCGCTACGCGCCATCCGACGCGCTGCCGGACCAGCAGGGCTACGCGCCTGTGCCGGCGCCCCCGCAGGCTGCGTCCTCGGCCGCTCCGGTGCCGCCCCAGGCCCCGCCAGAGGGGGAAGGCTAGGCGGCCGTCGATTCAGCGATTGGGGGATTGAATCGATTGAGCGATGGGTGCGTCGGCCCCCCGCTGGCGACCAGGGGGCGCGGCCCTTGTCTTCCCTCGTTTCCCTCGTTGCCTAGCGTCCCTCGTCAACTCGTCCGTCCCCTTCGTCCCCTTCGTCGCCTCGCCCCCTCGCCCAACATGTCCGTCCTCGTAAACCGCGACTCCCGCGTTCTCGTCCAGGGCTTCACCGGGAAGGAGGGCTCCTTCCACGCCCAGGGCATGATCTCCTACGGCACGCAGGTCGTCGGCGGGGTAACGCCGGGCAAGGGCGGCACGACGCACCTCGACCGGCCGGTATTCAATACCGTGGCCCAGGCGGTCGAGGCGACCGGCGCGGACGTGAGCTGCCTGTTCGTGCCGCCGGCGTTTGCCGCCGATGCCATCCTGGAGGCCGCCGACGCCGGCGTTGCCGTCATCGTGTGCATCACCGAGGGCATACCGGTGCGCGACATGATTCCCGTCGTGCCGCACGTCGCCAGGCGCGGCGCGCGGCTCGTGGGGCCGAACTGCCCTGGGCTGCTGACGCCCGGCGAGGCCAAGGTGGGCATCATGCCGCCGATGATCTTCTCGGACGGCCCCGTGGGGGTCGTTTCGCGATCCGGTACGCTCACCTACGAGTGCGTCGACCAGCTGACGCGCGCCGGCCTGGGCCAGACGACCGCCGTCGGGATCGGCGGCGACCCGATCATCGGCACGACGTTCACCCACGCGCTCGAGCTCTTCGAGGCCGATCCCGAGACGGAGGCCGTCGTCATGATCGGCGAGATCGGCGGGTCGGCAGAGGAGGAGGCCGCGGCCTACGTGCGCGACCACATGACGAAGCCTGTCTTCGGCTTCATCGCCGGCCGCACCGCGCCCCCGGGCCGGCGCATGGGCCACGCCGGGGCGATCATCGCCGGTGGCAAGGGCACCGCCGCGGAGAAGGTCCGCGCGATGGCCGAGGCCGGAATCACGACCATCGAGAACCCCGCCGACATCGGCGAGACGGTGGCGGCGCACTTTGCCAGGGTGGCGTGAGTACGGGTTGTGGTGTATGGTGTATGGTATTTGGTAAATAGGGTAGGGGATATGGCCGAAACACATCGTCGGCACTGTTGCACAACTTATAACTCTTAAGCCATACACAATACACCATATACTATATACCGTATACCATCCTACCACAAACCTACAAGGAATCATTGATTATCCATTCCGTCGCCTTTGCCCGTCCCGTCGAGTCCTGGGGGATGTTGCCGGATGACGGGCTGGCGGAGGTAGCGGTCGTGGGGCGGTCGAACGTCGGGAAGAGCTCACTGCTGAACGCGCTCGTGGGGCGCCGGCAAGTGGCGCGGACGAGCCAGACGCCCGGCAAGACGCGGGCGCTGAACTTCTACCGCGTCGAGGCTTCGCCGGCGAAGGCCGCGCCGGCGCGGGCGTTCTACCTGGTGGACCTGCCGGGTTACGGGTACGCCAAGGTGGCGCGAACCCAGCGAGCCGCCTGGCAGCGCCTCGCCGATCGCTACCTCGCCGAGCGCGGCGCCGGCGGCGGACCGCTGGCGGCCGTCTGCCTGCTGATCGACAGCCGCCACGAGGCGCAGCCAGCGGACCTGGCGCTCCTCGACCGGCTCCGGGACTCGCCGGCGCCGTTCATCCTTGCGCTTACCAAGTCCGACAAGCTCTCGTCCAACCAGCGCCAACAGCGCGTTGCCGTCCTGCGCCGGCGCCTCGCCACAGACGGGCTGGAAGCGCCAATCGTGCTTACGTCCGCTGAGAAAAAAGAGGGAATGGAGGAGCTATGGGATTGGGTGGCGACGTTCGCTGTCAATAGTTGATGGTGTATGATTAATTGTGTATGATTAATAGTGTATGGCCGCCAGTGCGTTAAACCATATACCATATACCATTCACCAAATACCACGCACAGCGTGTTCCCTATCTAACCCCCAGCTCCGCCAGAAATATCCCGAGCGCCGGCGGGTACGTGGCCAGCGTCAGCACGAGGCCGCCGACGGCGCCGCCGATGTGGGCCTCGTGGGCGATGCGCCCCTTGGCCTGGCCGGCGGCGTAGGCTGAGAGAACGAGGTAGAGCACCGCGAACAGCGCGGCGGGGATTCCGATCGGGATGAACATGATGTAGATCGGATCCAGCGGCCGGAATAGGCAGAACGAGAAGACCACGCCCGCGATAGCGCCGGAGGCGCCCACTGCCGAGTACTCGGCGTTGTCGCGGTGCCGCCAGTAGGTGAGCGCGTTCGCCGCGAGCTCGGAGCCGAAGTAGAGCAGGAAGAAGCGCCACAGCCCCAGGCGCATCTCGATGAATGGCCCGAAGAAGAACAGCGTCAGCATGTTGAAGAGCAGGTGCCCCAGGCCGACGTGCACGAACCCCGCCGTCAGCCAGCGCCCCCACTCGCCCTTCCGCACCGCGTACGGCTTGAACGACCACTTGCCGATGAGCGACGGGTCTAGGAACAGCGAGTAAGCCCCCACCGCCGCGTTCGTCAGGAGCAGCAGTAGGGTTAGCGGGGCGTCGAGGAACATGGGTTGTGTTCGGTGTTCGGTGCTCGGTGCTCGTGGATGGCCTTGCTGGTGGCGGATGGCTGCAGGCTGATAGCTACGGGCTCGTGCCTCGGAGCTCGTGGCTGATAGCTGATGGCTGTTGGAAGGCCAAGCTGCGGCTCCTCCGCGTTGCGCGTGTAGCGCCGGCGCGTCTCCGCCATCCGTCCTGCGTGATTCGAGGCCTCCGAATCGCCGATCATCAACCACCAAGTACCGTGTCGCCCCGATTACCCGTCACCCATCACCCTCTCATAGTGTGCCTCGTACATCGGCACGATGCGGCTCTCGTCGAAGCAGTCGGCCGCGCGTGCGAGAGCGGCAGCGGCCATGCGGTCGTGGAGGCCCGGCTCGGTGAGAATCCGCTGTGAGGCCTCCGTCATGCCCTCAACGTCGCCGAGGGGGCACAGGAAGCCCGTCTCGCCGTCGACGTTGAGTTCCGGCAGGCCGCCGATGTCCGACGACACGACTGGCACGCCGCACGCCATCGCCTCGAGCGCGGCCAGGCCGAAGGTCTCACTGGCGGAAGGCATCAGGAAGAGATCCGCCACGGAGAGGATCTCCTCGACGGGCTCCTGCTTGCCGAGGAAGCGTATCTCGTCGAACACCCCCAGCTGTCGCGCGAGGGCCTCGCACGCGGCGCGGTCGGGTCCGTCGCCGACGAGCAGCAGCTTCACGCCGCCGGGTGCGCCGGCGCGGGGGTGGTCGGGCGGCCACGCGCCGGCCGCGTGCAGGCCGGCGAACACGCGGACGACGTCCTGCGTGCGCTTGACCTCGCGGAAGTTGGACACATGCGCAACGAGGCGCTCGCCTTCTGGAGCAATCGCGCGCTTGAAGTGCGTCTTGTCGACCTTCCGGAATCGCTCGGTGTCGACGAAGTTGGGAATCACCTCGATTGGCCGGCTGATCTCGAAGTTGTCCAGCGTCTCCTGGCGGAGCCATGAAGAGACGGACGTAACGCCGTCGGATGCGTTGATCGAGTGCTCGACTACCGGCTGGAAGCTGGGATCCTGCCCCACCAGCGTGATGTCGGTGCCGTGGAGCGTCGTGACAACCGGCACGCGCCGGCCCTCGGCCGCTAGAATGTCGCGCGCCAGGACGGCGCTCGTCGCGTGCGGGATCGCGTAGTGCACGTGCAGCAGGTCGAGCCCGGTGTGCCGCGCGACGTCGACCATCTTGCTCGTCAACGCGACGGAGTAGGGCGGATACTCGAATAGCGGGTACGTCGCGACCCGGACCTCGTGGAAGTACAGCCCCTCGGCGACGTGGTCCAGTCGCGTGGGCAGCGCGTAGGTGATGAAGTGGATCTCGTGGCCGCGCAGCGCGAGCGCTTTTCCGAGCTCGGTCGCGACGACGCCGGACCCACCGTACGTGGGGTAGCAGGTGATTCCAATCTTCATTCGTGTGGCCTGGCTCGTTGTTTGTTGCTAGTTGTTAGTTGTGAGAGTGATGGTATATGGTTTATGGTTTATGGTTTATGGTTTATGGTAGGCGGCCGCGAGTCTTGTGGCGCGAAGCTCGCCGATTGATGCGAGTGGCCAGCGTCTGCCCCGTACCAGTGCCCCCCGCCCGACCGTCCTGCTTTGCCCACTGCCAGCTGCCAGCCGCACCCCTGCCCCCACTCCAACACCGCCCCCAACCCCGGGCATGCGGCTAAGTTGCACCCCCCCGTCCCCCACAAGCCATGCGTTCTCTCCTCCTCGCGGCGCTACTCGCGCTCGCGCCGGCTGCCGCCGCGCAGATACCCTCCTTTGGCGCGGCCGTCGGTGTCAACTTCGCCAGCCTCGGCGACGCCGGCGCGGTGGACCTCGACAATGCGACGGGATTCCACGCCGGCGTGTACGCCGATCTCGGACTCGGCCCCGTCAGCGTGCGCCCGGGCCTGTTCTACGTCCGTGCCGGGCGCTTGCTCACCAGCGATGAGCAGGTCGACTGGATCGCGATCCCCGTCGACGTGCGTGCGAGCCTGGGCACGCCGCTCGTGAAGCCTTACGCTTTCATCGGACCGGAGGCTCGCGTTCCGCTGGGCGAAGTCTTCGCCGACGGCAGTCGCAGCTTCGCCCTGGCGGCCAACATTGGAGTCGGCGTCGAGGTAGGCGGGTTCCTCCTGCCGAACGCGTTCGCGGAGGTGCGCTACGGCCTGGACCTCTCCGGACTGCGCGACGACCCCGACGTGGATGAGTCGGTGAAGGTGAACGTTGTGATGCTGAGGATCGGGGCGGGATTGTAGTTGGGCTATCAGCTATCAGCAATCAGCCGGGCAGACACGGCACCGACGCTTGCCTGGGCTGCTGAGGGCTGACAGCTGACTGCTGACATCTAGAACCGCAACAGCGCCGCCGCCGGCCCGTGCTCCGCAAGCGCGGCCCGCGCCGGCTCGCTGCGGACGAGTTCCAGCTCGGCGCCCTGCGCCATAGCGCGTTCCAGCATCGCCTCGACAAGGTCCGACTCGCGCCGGATGGGGCCGCCGGTGGCCTCGTAGGTGCCGTCGGTCTGCGTCGTGAGCATGCCAGTGGCGTCGTCTACTCCGCCGGCGACACGGTAGGTCTCGTCGACGACGAGCGTCATGACTCGCTGCTGGTTGAGCATGTCCAGCGTGGGTTGAAGGCCGACGACGGCGCGCGTCGTGTTCAGCTCGGCGACGCGCGCGAGGGTGCCCATCTCCTCCCGCGTCTCGACCTCGCGCTGTGCCTGTTCGGCGCGCTCCGCGACATCGGCGACGGAGGCGTCGGTGTCGCACGCGAATTCGGCGGCGACGCGCTGGCGCGACCGCTGCGGAAGCGCATCCAGGAACGGCCCGGCCATGTCGGGCGGCGCGGCGTAGAGGATGTGCCGGGCCGCGAGCGAGTCCGCCACCAGGTCGAGGGCGTGGGCTGAGCGCTGCGCCATCGCCCGCCGATAGTCCGCCTTGATGTCCTGCCGCTGATCGCGCGAGGCGTGGTCCGTGAGTTCCACCTCGGGTCCGGTGAGCTCATAGACCTCCTCAACGAGGCCGATCTGCGAGAAGAAGAAGCGGCTCTTCGTTAGGGAGACAAGCGCGACCACGAAGCGGTCGTGCTCGTCGCGTACGCGAGCGAGGGGCCGCACGTACGCCGTGCGGTTGAGGTAGACCTGGTTCGGCAGCGTCACCGCCGTTCCTACCTGCTCGAACAGGCCGATCGACTCGCAGGCAAAGAAGGCCACACCGCGGCCGGTACGCGGCAGGCCGTCGGCCAGGGCGGACTCGATGCGGTCCAGCTCCGCGCGCACCTCTGCCTGGTGCGAACCTGCCTGCTCCATGGCCTCCGTGCGCAGAACCTTGAACGAGGCCTCCCACGCGCCGGCGAGGCGCATTTCCGGCGTGAGCTCCAAGAAGAGGCTCACGACGGGCGCGCCGTCCGACTGCGCCGCGTTCAGGCGCTGGATGTGGCCGCTCGACAGGAAGTGGAAGCCAGGAAGGCTGGCGCGTCGGCGCAGCTCGGCCAGGAGTGAGTCTCGTTCGTCCGGTGTCAGGGAAGCGCTCATAGGGGACAATTGGGGTGGCCGGTGGATCGGGCGTTCGATGGTTGAAGCGGGATGCGTGAAGGGATGTGATTAATGCGTGTTGCGATGCTGATAGCCGATAGCTGATAGCTAATTGCGCCGTTGCGTGTTGCGTGTTGAATGCTCATGCGCAGGCCAGCGTCTCGGAATACGTCTCCGCCCCCACTGCCTGGTTGTTTGTGTCTACCGTCTACTGACTACCGCCTGCGGCCTACGGCCAACCGCATACTGTCAACCGGCTACTGTCCACTGTCTACTGTCTACTGACTACTGTCTACTGTCTACTGTCCACCGCTATAACGGCTCGCCCGTGTACGAGTCGACGGCCGGGCCGTCCGGCTCGGGGATGTCGCGCGGCTGGATGCGCTCGCGCAGCGTCATACGCGCCTGGTTGTACGCTTCGGCGGCGTCGTTGAGGGCGACGTTCAGGATCTGGGACGTCTCCTCCATGCTCAGCTGGAACTCGCCATGGAAGAGGGCCACGCGACGGGCGGTGGGCTCCAGGTCGGCGGTGGCCAGGAGCTCCCGCTCCTCGTCGGTCAGTTGGCCGGAGCGGCCGTCGAGGTCGATCTCGATGTCGTCCGGCGCGGAGCCCGCGATGAGGTTCTCGTATGTGGTCACTTCGAATGGCTGCTCCCCCTCGTAGAGCGCCTCCTCGACCGCATCGGTCTCCTCGTTGATCGGGACCTCCTCGTCCAGCGAGATCGCCTTGCGGAGGTCGTAGCCCGCCTCGTCGGCCTGGAGCCGCGCGAGCGCTCGGTGCTGAATCCCCAGCAGCCACGCCCGGAAGCTCGAGCGCCGGCGGTCGAACTCGGCGCGGCGCTCGAAGGCGCGGAGGAGGGTCTCGCCGACGAGCTCCTCCGGCGTCAGCGCGTCCGGGCGCAGGTTGCCGGCGCTGCGCTCGACCTCGACCTGTCGCCGGGCCGACGCCATCAACGTCTCCTGCAACGGCGCGACCGCCTCCTCGAAGGCCTCGCTGTCGCCGTCGAGGGCCGGCTGCCAGAGGACGTTGGATGGGGCGTACGTGCGGGGGTCCATGGTGGCGTCGGTTGCGCCGGCCGCGCGGCCGGCGCTCCGTTAATGACTGAGGGCGGCGCGAGGATCCGGGTCAGGAGAAGTGGGAAGGGCTCGAGGGACTCGGGCGAGAGCGGAGAGGGAGGAAAGCGGGGAGCGAGAGGAGAGAGGAAGGCGGGTAGACAGATCGAGGGAACAATGCCCCCTGCTCTCGCTGCCGACTAGCTTCCCCGGCCCCCCGCGCCAATGCCGTCCACCTACCAGGTCGTCCTGCTGGCGGCCGCGCTATGCGCCGGCTGCGTCGGCGCGCCGGCGCCGGCCGGCGTCTCCGACGGCGCGCGAATACCCTTCGCGGACACGCCGGCCAGGCCGGACGGCTTCACGATCGCCACCTTCAATGCCGAGTTCCTCTTCGACGGAATCGGCAACGAGGGCCGCGCCGAATTCCCATGGAAGGGCGACTCGGCGCGGGCCCGAGTCCACCGCCAGGACGTAGCCCGGGTCGTGCGCCGGCTGGACGCTGACATCGTCGTGCTCGTGGAGACCGAGCACATAGGCGTCCTGCAGACAATGATCGAGCGCGACCTCGCCGGCATGGGGTACACGCCGCACCTCGTCGACGGCCGGGACAGCCACACCGGACAGGACGTAGGCATCCTGTCGCGGGTCCCGGTGAGCTCCGCATACCGGACCGACGATCGCGCGCCGGTGGCCGGCGGGGATCGGACGTACGGCGTGTCGAAGAACATCGTCATCCGCTTCAGCATCGGCGACACCCCGGTGAGCCTCGTGGCCATCCACCTCCTCGCGTGGCCCGACGATCCCGGGCGCGGCGCGCTGCGCGAGGCGCAGGCCGAAGTGGTGCGCCGGCAGGTGGTACACGAGGTAGCGGCCGGCCGCGAAGTGATCGTCGCTGGCGATTTCAACGACTACGACCCCGCCGTACCCGATCGCGCCGGCTCCGAGGCCCGCACGAACGTGCTCGCTACGATCCGCCGCGCCGGCGCCGGCGATGCGGACGACCTGGCCAACGCCGGCGAGTTGATTCCGCGTGCGCTGCGGTACACGTTCGGACGGGACTACAACGGAAACGGGGTCCTGGAGCCCCGCGAGACAGCTGCCGTCGACCACGTGCTCGTCTCGCCGGCGCTGCGCCGGCGCGCCCGCGACGGCCGCGTGGCGCACCTCGACGAGGTCCGCGGCGTGAGTGACCACTGGCCTGTCGTGGTCACGCTCGGGGAGTAGGCGTTAGCACGGGGGCCGGCCACGGGGCGGTGCCTCCACGGGCATTCACTCCACCTGGCCTCGTAAGCCCCCGCGCGGGGACCATGAGGGTCGCCGCTACGATTTGTCCGGCGGGCGACCACAAGGGCTAGCTCTACGCTTCGTCCGGCGGGCGACGCGCGGGCTCACCCTCCGCCGCGTCCGCCAGGCGACCACGAGGGTCGCTCCTACGCACCCCCGTTTCGTCTCCTCGATTCCCTCGCCTCCCTCGCCTCCCACTACCAGATATCCGTGTAGAAGCGGAAGCGCCGGGGGTCGATGGTGAAGCCGGCCGGGCGGACGGGCACCTCGCCGTCGGCCCACACGGGGCGCATGCGGCCGGTCATCGACTGCTCGCTGTAGAAGTGGCGCGTCTCCTCGGGGAACGGGCGGGCCGTGTTCCGGGCGTGGTACACGTCGTGCGCCACTCGAAGGGCGGTCTCCCAGCCCTGGGCGTCGGACGTGGGCGTGAGGCTCATGAACAGCCGGCGCTTACGGCTGCCGGGATTGAACGCGCTGAACTGGTACGGGTCGAGCACGACACCGCGGTACGTACCCTGCCCGCGGTAGCGGGTCTCGACGCGATTGCGGACTACCCACGCCACCAGCTCCTGCTCCTGGGCGCGCTTCGTCTCTGAGTAGATGCACCGCGCGAGCCACAGAACGTCGTCGCCCACCATTGCGGCGGAGTACGCCGGGACGGGGTCGATGTCGACAGGGAGCGTCTGCCCCGCCATCTGGTCCTCGAACGCCACGAACGCTGTAGTCAGCGCCGGCACGAGCATGGCCAGGACAACCGCCATGGCGGCGAGAGCGCGCTTCCCGATCGACTTCATACGCTTACTGGTTCTTGGCTTGGGGGACGGAGGGTCGACTGGATTAACCAGCGTTAATCATGCCAAGACCTTGCCGACGTGGGCTGCACCGAGTAGCAACGAGCGAATTCTGCCTCATCAGCGGGACGAAAAGGCGCCTGTATACGCTCGTAGGGGCGATGGAGGGCAAAACTAGGCGGGTGACCCGAAGAGACAGTGAAGTGCACGAGAAGGTCCGGCGATGGTTCTGCGAGGCTCCACGGCGCCAGCCGCGCGCGCCGGCGTGAAACGCATTAATCATCCCGTGAGGCCTTTCGGGCGGATCTTGAAGGGTGCCCGCGCCCGAACCCCTCCGCATCCTCGCCGATGCCGACGTTCCCCTCGTCGACGAGGCGCTGGCGCGGTATGGACCGGTCCGCGTCCTGCCCGGCGCCGCGATAGACCGCGCGGCGTGTCGATGGGCCGACGCTGTGATCGTTCGCAGCGTCACCCGGGTCGACGCGTCCATCCTGGACGACACGCGTGTCCGATTCGTGGGCACTGCGACCGCCGGCACCGACCATCTCGACGAGCCCTACCTGGCCGCGCGGGCGATCCGCGCGGCGTCGGCGCCGGGGTCCAACGCCGAGTCGGTCGTCGAGTGGGCGCTTGCCGCCCTGCTCGTTCTCGCCACACGACACGGGGCGCTCGCCGGCCGCACACTCGGAGTGGTGGGTTGCGGACAGGTAGGCGCGCGGTTGATAACGCGGGCGCGGGCGATGGGACTCGATGTCCTCGCCTGCGATCCGCCCCTCGCCGAGGCTTCCGATGCGGCCGGCGTGCCGCACGCATTCGTGTCCTACGCGCGGCTGCTCGAGGAGGCGGACATCCTCACCTATCACACGCCCCTCACGTTCGACGGCGAGCACCCCACGTTTCACCTCCTCGGCGCCGGCGCGCTGCGCGCTTCCCGGCGCGGCGTGTGGGTGCTGAATGCGAGCCGCGGCGCGGTGGTGGACGGGGCCGCGCTGGAGGCGGCGCTCCACATCGGGCACGTGGCGGCGGCGGCGATCGACGTGTGGGAAGGTGAGCCCGCCGCGCCGGCCGCGCTCGTCGCGCGAGCGGACCTCGCCACGCCGCACATAGCGGGATACGGCTACGACGCGAAGGTCGCCGGCGCGCGCGCCATGGAGGACGCGCTACGGGACTGGCTCCGCGAGGACGGCCACGCTCTGCCGCCCGCGTTCGACTGGACCGCCGCCGCGCCGGCCGCCGCGATCGAACTGGCTGCGCCGGCGCGGCAGATCCTGCACGACGCCGGCGTGGAAGCGTGGCTGGACGCCCTCGCGGCCGGCGCGTACGACATCCGCGCCGACGACGCTCGCTTCCGGGCATCCGCCCTCGATGCGGCCCTCGACGACGCCGAGCGCAGCGAGGACTTCTCCGCGCAGCGCCGGCGCTACCCCGTCCGGCGCTCGTGGGGCTTCCACCGCGTGGCCGGCACTGTCCCGGTGGAGCTGCGCAGGGCGGTGGCGGAGGGGTTGAGAATGGGGTCGGTTGGCAGTTCGCAGCCGTAGTTCGCAGGTAGTACCTGCAGGCGGACGTTGATGTGGGCTTGCAGATTGCAGCTGGAAGAAGGCAGCGGGCAGGTTGGGCTAGCAGCTTGCGGCCTGAGTTGATCTCTGACTTCTGTCATATGGATCGCGTCACTCTCCTCCGCTCCTGCCTCCTGTCCTCTGTCCTCTGTCCTCTGCCCTCTGTCCTCCGTCCTCTGCCCCTGCCCTCTGTCCTCTGCCCTCTGTCCTCTGTCCTCTGTCCTCTGTCCTCTGTCCTCCGCCCTCTGTCCTCTGTCCCCTGTCATCCCCATCACCCATCAAGGCCCCGCTACCTTCCCGCGTCCCCACCCCGCCCCCCGTGCGCCTCGTCTCTCTCGCCGTCATCTCATGCATCCTTCTCGCGGCGACGCCCGTTGGCGCGCAGGTGGAGGTCTCACTCCTGCGCGACGTTCGTCCAGGCGCCGAGAGTAGCGCGCCGTGGCGCGTCGGCGCGCTGGGGGACACGCTCCTGTTCATGGCGGACAGCTCCGGCGCCGGCGGGCCCGAGATCTGGGGCACCGACGGCTCGGCGACCTGGCACGTGTTCACGCCGCCCGACACCACGATGGGCCAGCCGCGCGTGCTCGGCCGCCTCGGTGACCAGCTTTACTTCCTCATCGGTGGCGCTCTCTGGCGCACCGACGGAGTGGCAGCCGACACGGTTCGCACCGGGGTGACGAGCCAGCGCTTCTTCACGCCGTGTGCCGGCCGCGTTCCGGCAGCGGTGCTGGCGGACCGCATCGTGTTCGCCGCCGGAGGCGGTTGCGACCTCTGGGCAGCCAGTGCCGACTCGTCCTGGTCCGTCGCTACCCCCGTCGTGGAGGGAGGCCCTGGGCCTGCGGTCGCGCAGCACCTCTTCGCGCTCGGCGGCCAGGCTTACGTCTTCTGGGGATTCGACGCGGTCGTCGGCCGCAGCATCTACCGCACGAGCGGTGCTCCGGGACACCACGAAAGTGCGCTGGACCCCGAGCCCAACCAGAGCCCGCGTGGCTGGGACGCCGCCTTCCTCTGGGAAGGTGCGCTCTACTTCGCGTCGGACCGCGGCGCGACCGGCGAGGAGATGTGGCGCTGGACCGGCGCCGGCGCGCCCACCCTCGTCGGCGACCTGGTGCCCGGCGCCGGCGGATCGATGCCGCGCTCGCCCTTCGCCGCGCTGGGCCGGCTCTTCTTCCTCGCATCGACTCAGGACACCGGCCGCGAGCTGCGCGCCTGGGACGGCACGTCCCTCATTACACCGTTCGAGGTGGCGCCTGGCGGCGGGCCGGCGGCCAACGTGTCGCAGGTCGGCCACCGCGAGGCCGCCGGCGTGCTCTACTTCTGGGTGCGCACGGGGACGAACGGGTCCGACACATTCGCGCTCCACTCGTGGGACGGCACGACGCACAACGTCGTGACCACCGGCCTCGGCAACGACGCCTTCCACGAGGCCGGCCACGTCGTCGGCGCCGGCGGCCGAGCATGGTTCGACGGGTGCGACCTCGCCGGCGCGCACGGCGCGAGCCTCTGGCACACAGATGGCGTGACCGCCTCGGTAGCCGTGGCCGGCTCGCCCGATGTGTGCACGGGCGCGCGGCCGTTCATGGCGATGGCGGAGGCCGACGGCTGGCTGCTCGCGCGCATGGACGACCCGGCGGTGGGCATCGAGCCGTTCATGGTCCGCTTCACGGGCTCCGTGGCCACGCAGGACGCGCCGGCCGGCGGCGCGCCGACGCTGCGGGTCGCGCCGAACCCCGTCGTGGGCGCCGGCGCGGTGACGCTGACGCTGGCCGCGCCGGCGCCGGCCGCGAACGTGACGGTGCACGACGTGCTGGGTCGGGAGGTCGCCGTCCTCCACGCCGGCGCGCTGCCTGCCGGAGCCACGCGGTTTGCGCTCGTGGCCGGCGTACTTCCGGCCGGCGTGTACGTGGTGCGCGCGGTGGCGCCGGCCGGCGTGTCCGCGACCCGCTTCGTGGTGACAGGGCGGTAGGGAAGGCTGTCAGCTATCAGCTGTGGGTCCGGCAGCCCTTCGGGCGTCATCGACTCTGACGAACGGTCCATCGAGTCCGGGGGCTGTCTCGCAGCGTTCGATCCCGATCCCGAACCCCGCTCCCCTAGTGGGCATCCAGCCAGTTCGGCCCCACGCCGGCGTCGACCTCGATGGGGACGGAGAGTGGGAGGGCGCCGGCCATCTCGGAGACCACCAGCTCGCGGACGGTATCGATCTCCGCGACCGGGACCTCGAAAACGAGTTCGTCGTGCACTTGCAGGAGCATCCGCGCGCCGAGGCCCTCTTCGCGGAAGCGCCGGTGGAGGGTCACCATCGCGCGCTTGATCATGTCGGCCTGTGAGCCCTGCATGGGCATGTTGACGGCGATTCGCTCGGCGGCCTGGCGCTCTGCGGGGTTGCGGGCGGTGATCGTGGGGATGTACCGGCGTCGGCCGAGGAGCGTCTCCGCGTACCCGGTTTCGCGCGCCCGTTCGATAAGGGTGTTGAGGAAGCCCACCACGCCGGGGTACGACGCACTCCACTGGTCGATCAGCGCCTGCGCCTCCTTCGATGGGACGCGCAGCCGCTGCGCCAGGCCGAACGCAGAGATACCGTACGGGATGCCGTAGTTCACCTGCTTCACCCGCGCCCGCATGTCGCGCGTGACGTCGTCCGGCGCCTCCACGCCGAAGACGCGCATCGCTGTCGCCGTGTGGATGTCCATGCCCGACTCGAACGCGTCGACGAGGCCGGCGTCGCGGCTGAGGTGGGCGAGGATGCGGAGCTCGATCTGGGCGTAGTCGGCCGAGAGGAGCAGGTAACCTGGCGCGGCGACGAACGCGCGCCGGATCTCGCGGCCGCGCTCCGACCGGATGGGGATGTTCTGGAGGTTCGGGTTCTGCGAGGAGAGCCGCCCGGTGGCGGCCACCGTCTGCGCGTAGTCGGTATGCACGCGCCCGGTCACCGGATGCACCATCGCTGGCAACGCGTCGACGTAGGTGCTCTTGAGCTTTGTCAGTCGGCGCCAGTCGAGGACCAGCCCGGGGAGCGGATGCTGCGCCGAGAGCTCGGCGAGTACGCGCTCGTTGGTGCTGTGCGCCCCCTTGCCGGTCTTCTCCAGCGGCTTCAGACCCAGCCCGCCTTCGGCCGGCGCGGAGAAGAGGACGCCCGAAAGTTGCTGCGTGCTGCCGATCATGAACTCGCGGCCCGCCTGCTCGTGCACCTCAGCCTCCAGTGTCAGGATCTCGGCCTCCAGGCCCGTGCGGATGTCGTCCAGGATCTCCAGGTCCACCTTCACGCCCGCCCGCTCCATGTCGGCCAGCACATGAACCAGCGGGAATTCGACTTCCTCCGCTATCGCCTTCAGGCCGTCCTTCTCCAGTCGCGCATCCAGGATTGGCCAGAGGCGGAGCGGAAGGTCGGAGTCGGCGCAGCCGAAGGGGGCCACCTGGTCGACGACGAGGTCGAGGAGCGGCACGGCCGCGCGGCCGGTGCCGGTGACGTCGTCCAGCGGCCGCGGGCGGAAGCCGAGGAAGCCGGTCGCGAGGTCCTCCAGCCGGTGGCTCGACTCCGCGTCGATGAGGTAATGCGCCACCATCGTGTCGAAGAGCGGCCCGGCGACGTCGACGCCGTGGTGGCCCAGCACGAGGATGTCCGACTTCACGTGGTGGCCCACTTTCCGCACCGTGGGATCCGCCAGCGCCGGCCGCACCGCGTCGAGTGCCTCCGTCGCCAGCGTGCCGTCCGGCAGAGGCGTGGGCACGTAATAGGACGTCCGCTCCTCGGGCGAGACAGCGACGCCCACCAGCGGCGCCAGGTGGGGGTCGCCGCCGGACATCTTCGCGTCGAACCCGACGACGCTCCTCCCCTCCAGCGCACCGGCCACGTCGGGCAGGTCCTCGCGCGCGAGGATGGTCCGATAGGTCACGTCCGCCGTATCGGCGGGCGCCGGCTCCGGCGCGGCCGTCACCTCGGCCGGCGCTGCGCTAGCGCGGGCGCTGCCTCCGCCGTCGCCGCGGGCGTAAGCCGCCACGCGTTGCCGCAGCGGGCCGCCGAACTCGAGCTCGTCGAAGATCTGCAGGATGGCCGGGACGTCCGGCGCGGTAACGTGCAGGCGGTGCCAGTCCAGGTCGAGCGGCACCCGCGTGTCGATAAGGACCAACCGCTTCGACAGTAGAGCAAGGTCGCGGTTGTTGATGAGGCCATCCCGGATGCGCTTCTGCGGGATCTCGTCCGCGTGCTCCAGGAGGTTCTCGACGGAGCCGAACTCCTGGATGAGCGGCGCGGCGGACTTGTCGCCGATGCCCGGCACGCCGGGCACGTTGTCCGATGTGTCGCCGAGGAGCGCCAGCACGTCGGCGAACTGCGGCGGCTCGAGGCCGTAGCGCTCGCGGAAGGAGGCCTCCGTCTCGCGGTCGAACGACTCGCCGCGGTACGCCGGCCGGAAGATGGAGACCGCGGGAGACAGCAGCTGGCGGAAGTCCTTATCCGGTGAGACGATCACGACGTCCACGCCCTCCGTCTCCGCGCGGCGCGCGAGGGTCCCGATCACATCGTCGGCCTCTACCCCCTCCTCTTCTACTACCGGGATGTCGAAGGCCTCGACGAGGCGCTTGATGTACGGCAGCCCGTCGCGGATGCCGTCCGGCATCGGCGGGCGGTTGGCCTTGTACTGGTCGTAGAGCGCGTCGCGGAAGTTGGGTGCGCCGTCGAGCTTGTCGAAGACGACGGCCATGTGCTCCGGGCGCTCGTCCTCCAGCAGCTTCACGAGCGCGCCGGCGAAACCGTAGACGGCGCTGGTGTTCTGCCCGCGGGAGTTCATCAGCGGCCGGCTGATGAACGCGAAGTGCGCGCGGTAGGCCAGCGCCAGGGCGTCCGCCAGGTAGAGCCGCTCGCGCGCCGCCGGCGCCGGCGCCGGCGCCGCGGCCGGCGTGGCCGGCGCGGGGTCGAAGAGGGTGGGGGCGGGCATGGTTTGAAGCTATCAGCTATCGGCTATGAGCTGTCAGCTGTCAGGGGCTCGCAGCTGGCAGCTTGCCGCTTGCAGATGTACAGGGGGAGGGGGCTGAATCGCCGGATCGCTGAATCGCCGGATCACCGGATCGCCAGATCGCTGAATACCTTCCCCAATGCGGCGCCACAACCCCACCTCCGTCCTCGTCACCGGCGGCGCCGGCTTCATCGGCTCGGCGTTCTTGCGCCGGGTGGTGCCCCGGCATGCCGGCGTCCGGTGGGTAAACCTGGACCTGCTGACGTACGCCGGCAGCCTTCTGAACGTCCGCGACGTCGAGTCCGCTTCCAACTACCGCTTCCTCCGCGACGACATCGCGGACGCGGAGGCGGTCGCACGGCTATTCGCCGAGGAGGACTTCTCGACGGTGGTCCACTTCGCGGCGGAGAGCCACGTCGACCGCTCGATCAAGGACCCGCTGGCGTTCGTGCGCACGAACGTTGTCGGCACGGCGGTGCTGCTC
>Ga0307505_10001421_pt1 | contig 19411 bp, 21 predicted proteins | sample 23_S_MG_FD_202183 | JGI IMG/M metagenome (GOLD analysis project Ga0307505, IMG submission 202183) | Soil microbial communities from Populus trichocarpa stands in riparian zone in the Pacific Northwest, United States - 23_S | ecosystem: Environmental > Terrestrial > Soil > Riparian zone > Trees...
CTTAGTGATCCATTGCGCGAGCCATCGATGATCGGCTGGGACCAAATGTCGAGCTCGAGACCGACACGCAGATAGACATCGGCCTTACGCACCTTGAGCATGTGGCTCGGTAGCACTTCGATGTAATGGACATCGCGATTGCCCGATGCGATGACATCGACGCGCACAAGATCGCCGCCGATTTGCTCCGCGAAGTATCCCAGATCTGACGTTGCCGCGACAATTTGGATTGGCTTCGCCACTGCATCAGAGGCCACAAGTGCTGTCAGCAGTAATAGTGCGATTGTTAGACGACGCATGTCATCCTCCTAAAACGCGTGGGGCTTATGCGGCCCCAGCGAGAAAACCAGTTGGAGGATGCCGGACCAATATCCCTCGTCTGCGGCGACATCCTTGTTGTAGGTGACAATCAGTCGAAGCAGCGATGTCTCCTCGACCGGGGCAAACCCCACAAATCCGCCGAGTCTCCACAATTTCTCGGTCTCATCTTCTGCCCCTTGGGCCCAATCGCCCATAGCACCGACATTGTACCGTTGACGGAATTGATAGTCGACGTATCCAAAGATCCCGTGACGATTGAGATACTCATGCTCCTCGTCCTCAGGCGCATTTGTGGCAGAAGTGAGTAGCGGCTCCTCATGCTCTTCGATGGGCTGACGATTCCCGGTGTATTCCCCGACCATCGTCAAGGAACGGTACCTGTCGGGTTTCCACCGAAACTTCACATCACCGCCCCAAATCCACCGGCGAGTCCCAGTTTCGGGCACCCCGGTTACAGCGGTGGCCCCGACCGAAAGCGAAGTGAAATCGTCCATGGGGAAGAATGATGTCAATCGTCCGGCGAACCCGCGCTCGTTCGGAGCATCTTCGATAACCTCCTCCTCATGTTCATGCGCATGGGGAGAGGTGAAGTCGCCCTTCAATAAGTCGACGGAAAGCATTGTAGCGACATTTCCGGTGGGGATTGGGAGCGAAGCATGCACGCCGACATCACGGAGACCTTCATCGCCGAAGTACTTCGTATTCGGAAGCGGAGAGACGATGAATGAGTAGGCATGCGGGTGAAGGGGATTGATCTTACCGAACTCGAGCAGATACTGCCCGGCCTTGACGGACAATCCGAACGGTAGCCCCCGCGTAAACGTGATGTAAAGCTCCTCGAGTTCAGCGCCTTCACCCTCATGGAATGCAATGAAGGCGTCACCGCGGGCATAGGGATTCAGATACGCCTGCAACGCCAGTTCGGCTTCGTGCAGGTTCAAGTTTAGACGGTCCGATTCAGGATCGTCGCTGTTGTTGTTCCATGACGAGCGGATGTCTCCGATGAGGGAGATGTCCGGATTGATCGATGATTGCGAATGTGCGGTCGTACCTAATGCCAAGGTAATGGTGCACGCCCACAGCAAAGTGATCTTGCGAGTCACTGTGACCCCCAAATGAGAACGGTGGCGCGGACAGACCTTTGCCGTCCGCGGATGTTGTTTACCGATTGATCAATTGAGAATCAGCAGGGCGGAGCGCGTGGGGCAGTGTGCAGGTTGGCATCAAGATCATGGAGCGCAGTGACTGTACTTTGGGAGAGATTGCGCGCTGACCAAACGATGACAAGTACGAACGCGACTGCAGGAAGTCCAATCGTGCCCAGGAATGAGTGGCATACCCAGCAGTAGTCATGGCACTCATCATGGTGCCCATGCGTACCCAAGCCGAGCAGGATGCCAACCGCCACCAGCGCCAAGATGGCGGAGATGAAATGAAGCCGTTGGCGGGTACTCGTACTCATACGACAAATGCCAGGGTATATACGATTCCATCCGAACACCAGTAGCCGTTATCGCACGAGTCTGGCGGGGGTTTACGGAAGAGGCTTGTATGTGTACGAACTGGCTGGGGGACAGGGATTCGAACCCCGATTCTACGCTCCAGAGGCGCATGTCCTGCCGTTGGACGATCCCCCAGGATCTTAAAGGCAGAAAGGGGCCGCCAGCATGGGCGGCCCCTCCGAAAGTAACACCTGCGCCCGTCCTCAGTCAACCCCGCCACGATGTTGCGAGGGTGCCTGGGCTCAGCGCTTGGACTTTTTCTTAGCCGGTTTCGCGGCAGTCTTCTTCTTGGCTACCGGCTTCGGTTTCGCCTTGGGCTTGGCTGCTGGCTTGGATTTGCTCGCCACCTTTTTTACGGGCTTGGCGGAAGACTTCACAGCCGGTTTGGATGACTTGGCCGGTGCTGACTTCGACTTGCCGATCGGCTCATCATGATCCGGGCCGACGCCAAAGTCGGCGTCAAGGTCGGGAGCGTCGACTAGGGCGACGTCGATTTCGGGAATGTCGATGTGATCGGCATCCAGATCATCATCATCCCCCCCGACAATCCGGGCCAATTCCTTGCGTTTCTTCCGCAGCTTGTCCTCCAACTGCTCGACCCGCTTGCGGTCAAACAGCCCGCCGAAACGAAGGGTGGACAACTGCTTTTCGAGCGAATCGATCTCACGCTTCAAGTGTTGCATGTCATGCACCATTAGTACCTCCGTTGCGACCGCATACGAACTCAGTTGCAGAGCAAATCGCAAGTAAGAATTTCTGTTATCTGCGAAGAATTTGCTAGAAATAGTCACGACGGGGTACAGAGTCGGAGTGCTCAACAGGGTGGACGTTTCGCTTGACTTTGACTCGTAAGTCTCGCAAAGTTCATGACTTGTGCCGATTCACGGAGTAGGCAGAATCGACCATAAATCATGACAACCGATGTCCTCAACAACTCAAAGCCAGCTTCGGCTCCTGCGGGTCTGTCCGCCGAGGACCAACGACGTCTTTATTACTTTCTGATCAAGACACGGCTCTTCGACGAACGCTGCCGCCGCCTGTTCAAGCAGGGACGCTTTCCCGGAACGTACTTTTCGGCGGTCGGTCAGGAAGCCGCCGGAGTTGGCTCTGCGTATGGGCTTCTCAAGGATGACATTATCGCGCCGTCGCACCGTGAACTTGGCGCCTACGTCACCAAGGGCATTCCGCTCGTTCACTTCCTGAAGCAGATTTTCGCGCGCGCCAACTCGTCGGATAAGGGGAAATCTCACCCGTGCCACTACGGTTCGACTGAGCACGGGCTCTACACTCCGGCATCGACAATGGCCGGGCAGCTCCCCGTTGGTGTGGGCATGGCGCTCGCATTCAAGATTCGTAAGGAGCCCCGTGTGTGCATGGCCTTCATCGGCGAGGGCGGGACATCGCGCGGTGGATTCCATGAGGCATTGAACTTCGCCGGAATTCATGATCTGCCCAACGTGTTTGTTTGCATGAACAACCTGTGGGCTGAGTCAGTCCCAGCGAAACTGCAAAGCAGAATCGAGAAGTACTCTGACCGAGCCAAAGCATACGGTTTCCCTGGCGTGACCATCGACGGTAACGATCTCCTGCTCGTCTACTCCACGGTCAAAGCCGCGATCGACAAGGCGCGTTCCGGAGGCGGCCCGACACTAATCGAATGCCTGACATATCGCTGGTATGGCCACTCTGAGATCGACCCGGCGAATTATCGTGCTCCCGAAGAAGTCGAACGGTGGAAAAAACGCGACCCGGTCCTTCTGTACGAGCAGCACCTCGATGCCACCGGAATCATGTCAGCCAGTGATCGCGAAGAAGTAAAGCGGGGGATCGATAAAGAATTGGAGGAGGCGATTGCCTTCGCCGAATCGTCGCCGCACCCCGAGGCAGAAGATGCCTACGACGATGTCTACTCATTCTCTCCCAACCCGAATTTCACCGGATAATCGTTGATGCGAGTTATCACATACATTGAAGCAATTACCGAAGCCCTGGCAGAAGAAATGCGTCGGGACGAGCGCGTTTTCGTGCTCGGCGAGGATGTCGCTCTCTACGGTGGCGTTTTCAAGGCGACGAAGGGTTTGCTCGATGAATTCGGGCCGCTGCGTGTAATCGATACGCCCATTGCCGAGGAGTTAATCGTTGGCGCCGCGGTCGGCGCCGCTGCAATGGGAATGCGTCCGGTGCCGGAAATTCAGTTTTCGGATTTCGCCTCATGTGGATTCGATCCGATTGTTCAGCAAATGGCCCGTCTCCGATACCGTTCCGGTAGCGCGTGGACTTGTCCGATGGTGTTGCGTATCTGCTGCGGTGGCGAGATCGGCGGCGGGATCTATCACTCACAGACCAACGAAAACTGGTTTTTCGGAACTCCGGGCCTTGTGGTGCTTGCACCATCGACACCGCACGACGCCAAAGGAATGCTCAAGTCAGCTATCCGTGGAGAAGACCCTGTCATCTACTTTGAGCACAAACGCCTCTATCGTTGGATCAAGGGCCAGGTTCCCGATGGCGATTTCACCGTCCCGCTCGGGCGTGCCGACATCAAACGGCCCGGGTCGACGCTTACCATCGTGACCTACCAACTCATGGTGCATCGAGCCTTAGAGGCCGCCGAAGTGCTGGCACAAGAGGGGATCGACGTCGAAGTTGTCGATCTACGCACACTGTTGCCGTGGGACAGAGAGATGGTGCTTGAGTCCGCCCGCAAGACCGGCAAAGTCCTTGTCGTGCATGAGTCACCAAAGACCGGTGGAGTCGGCGGCGAGATTGCCGCGACGATCATGGAAGAGGTCTTCGACTACCTCGATGCCCCTGTGGGGCGGTTGGCCGGTCCAGACATTCCGCCGATGCCGTTTGCTCCAGTGATGGAGAAAGAATATATGCCCGACGCCGAGAAAATCGCGGCCAAGGCCCGCGCGTTAGCCGCGTATTAGAGATCATTAAGAGGAGAATACTCAATGCCAGTTTCGATCATTGTACCACAGATGGGTGAAAGCGTTGTCGAAGGGACTGTCGGGCGTTGGCTCAAGTCCGAAGGTGACTCGGTACAGAAGGATGAGACCGTTGTCGAGATCATGACCGACAAGGTCAACGTCGAGATTCCGGCGATCTCCGGCGGTACACTCGGCAAGATTGTTGTGACCGAGGGCACAGTTGTTGGCATCGGGACCGAGATCGGAATCATCCTCGGCCCAGGCGAGTCGCTCCCCGGAGGCGCGTCGGCAAAAGCGGCACCAGCTGCCGCTCAGGCGTCTACCGGCGGAGGTTCAGCCGTGGCAACAGTTGCGGCACCGCCGACAGTTACCATTACTCGCCCCGGTGAGTCTGGCGACGGCGACAAACGGTCTTCGCCGGTCGTTCGACGTTTACTCCGCGAGCACAACCTGTCATTGGATGAAATCCCCGCTTCGGGTAGCGGCGGACGGGTCTCGAAAGAGGATGTTCTAAACTACGTTCGTACTCGTCAGTCAGCCCCGGCTCGGACGGCTCCAGCTCCAGTCACATCGAAGCCAGCCGCCGCGCCATCACCATTGCAGATCCCGGTTGTTCACGGAACTGAATCGGTCGAACGAAAGCCATTCGCTGGTGTCCGGAAACTGATCGCCGATCACATGGTGAAGTCGAAGCAGACATCGCCGCATGTGATGACGATGGATGAGGTAGACCTGACCGAATTGGTACGTGTGCGCAACAAACACAAAGACGAGTGGTCACAGCTGGCGGGTGTCAACGTCACATACCTGCCATTTTTCATCAAGTCCGTGGTCGCAGCGCTGCGTGAATTCCCCTCGATCAATGCTTCGCTTGATGGTGACTCGATTGTCTATAAAAAGTATTACCACATGGGTATCGCCGTGGCGCGCGATGAAGGGCTGATTGTGCCCGTCATTAAGCACGCCGATCAAAAGTCTATCATTCATCTGGCACGCGAAGCTGCGAGCTTGGCCGATCGCGCCCGAAACAACCAGCTCAAGCCCGACGACGTTGTCGGATCGACATTCACGCTGACAAACGCGGGGATGTTCGGCGCTTTGGCATCGACTCCGGTCATTAATCAGCCCGAACTCGCAATTCTGGGAATGCATATGATTCAGAAGCGACCCGTTGTCCGTGATGACCAGATTGTCATTCGTGACATGATGTACCTGACAATCTCGTTTGATCATCGCCTGATTGATGGCCACACCGCTGTACAGTTCATGCGCAATATCTGCAGGCGCCTTGAGAACCCGTACGAATTGATGATGACGATCTAACGCATCAGGTCGCTGACCGTGACGGGAGGGGGCTTCTGCCCCCTTTTGTCTGAAGGGAATAGTTGAAGATCAACGAGGCAGCCGTCAATATCCCATCAACCGGGTCCATTACAGTCGTGGATTGGGGGCATCTGGCGTATCGTGAGGCGCATGAGCGTCAATTGGCGGCGCTCACTCAGCGGATCGCCGGTCAGATTGGCGACACCGTGTTCTTGGTCGAGCATCCGCACGTTTACACATACGGGCGCGGTTCAAACCTATCCGAGCTGATGCCTGTAATTCCGGTCGAGGCGCGCACTCCCGTTGAGCTTGTCCCGGTCGAACGTGGTGGTGGCGTCACATACCACGGCCCCGGACAGTTGGTGGCGTATCCGATTCTCGATGTGCGCGCGAAGACTGGCGATATGCACAAGTTCCTGCGTTGGCTCGAGGATGTGATAATCCGCACAATCGCGACATGGGGATTGGAAGTCTCCCATCACCCGACACACACCGGTGTATGGGTGGAGGAACGTAAAGTCGCATCGCTGGGTGTCGCGGTGAGGCAGTGGATTTCCTATCACGGCATTGCACTCAATGTCTCGACCGATCTGCGGTACTTCGGCGCCATCCATCCGTGCGGATTGTCCCCCGAAGTCATGGCTTCGATGGAACTGCTCACAGGTCAAAGCATCCCGTTGGCCCAGGTCAAATCACGATTTGTAGAAGAGATTCAGAAGTAGCGGCTTACTTGTCGATCAGGACGATCGGCGTCCCCGGTTCGAGCGCGTAGTAGAGTGTCTGCGCATCTTTCTCAGTTACGACAACATCCAAGTGCGGTTGGCGCATGAACGGGATCCAGTTCTGTTGGAACTGCCCCATTTTCTCCTCAAAGCTGCGTTCTTCGCCAGCGCCTTCGACCGTCATGACACGGATGATAAAGTCATCCGTGAGGTCGACAACAAACCTGCGAGGCATCACCCTGCTAATCAATTCAGGATCGACCTTCGACACCTTTGCAACAACGCCGACTACAGTATCGGATACAGCGGGACGCCCCGACCAGACCTTTCGTTTCGTCACGCTCTGCCAGCCAGTAACTCGCTTCTCGCTCCACGCGTCGCTGTAAGACCTAACATCGCTTTCGTCGAGCACCGTGAATCGGCACTTGAGAAGCGGGACTTCTCCCAAATGAATTCGAAACGTTGAATCACGGGTGTCGACGCGAACATGGTAAATCGTGTCGCCCTTGAACCGTTGCAACGTGGCCATCAGGACCGAGTCGATCGGCTCTTGCGCCCATGCCCCGGTTGGCGATGCGAGCCATATCGCGACCGCTAAGGCCGCAACGTGAACCGATCTTGCCAGATAACGCGAAATGGGACTACAAGTTGCCATTAGAAGATCACCACCGGTGTTCCCATCGTGATCTTCTTGTAGAAGTAATCGAGGTCTGTAGCGGCGAGACGGACACAGCCGTGTGTTGCCGCAACCCCGATCAAACGCTCATACAGCGTACCGTGGATGAAGAACCCATCCCCAAATCCGATGGCGTAGTCGCCCATGACTTCGGAATCAAGCCGGTCATTGGGATTATTCGGTATCGGTTCGCCCTCTTCGATGAAGGCCCAGTCGGGCTTGCGCCACCACGGCTCAGTGGCACGTGACTCCACCGCGAACACCCCGCGCGGTGTATGGAATCGCCAGACGCGTCCGCCAACTGTATCCACCAATTCAGATCCGGTACCGGTCGAGCAGAGGGCCTCGTAGAGGATCTCGTCTTTGGTGCGCCAGTAGATCCTGTTTGTATGAGTGTCGATGACGATGTAAGGCCCCTTGAAATTCGCGGCGCGCTGCGACTTCTTCTTGCCCTTCTTCGTCACCTTGCCCTCAGTCTTTTCCTCGTCTTCGCTCACCGGCGCCAGTTTGCGCTGAGCCTGGATTGCCAATGAGTTGTCAGACAGGGGTGGTTCTTTCCATTCATAGGCCTTTGGTGACGTGATCGCCGAGTAGGCAATTCCCGACACCAACACCAATGGCGGAACAAGCAGAAGCAGCAGTTTCTTCAATCTGGCCATCCGGTCGCCTCCCGTACTATTGTAACGCGATCTCCGACGGACATTTTTGCCATCAATCGATCCATATCTTTATTGGACAGTGCGACACACCCCTCAGTCCAATCTTCACCCTTGCCGCCCTCGCCGTGGACCTCGATCAATCCGCCGATGCGGGCGTTGCGCGGAATCTTTCCCGCCTTCTTATTTGCCGCAAACCGCTTCTTGTCCTGCTCATTCGGATAATTAATGTTGAGCGCCTTATAGTATTGAGTATCACGGTCGCGCCACTTTGTCACTTGGTAGATACCCTCAGGTGTGGCGCCGTCGCCGGACCGTATCTTCTGTGCCCACGCGCGGTAACCAAACTCAACCGGGAAATCCTCGATGATTCGACCACCCTTGAGCAAATAGGCACGCCTATCCATCTTCACTACCACCAGTGCAGTCGAGCCATTCTGTTTGGACCATGAGACCGTCTCCCGCACCATGCGGTTCCAGCCCGGCAATTCGACCGGATCGACCCAGTCATGATCCAGCCGTTCCTCAAAATCGCGAAGGGCAGTCTGAGCAACGGGGATCGCGGCCAACGCCCGATCAATTTCTCCCGACTCATACGCATCCCGAAGTGCATCTCCGCTTCGGTCATCGTTTGGCGTAGCGGGATGCGTGCGAGGTGCCCGTTGATTCCCGACTTGTGTGCGGCGATTGTCTTGCTCAATGAGTCGATTGTCGCGGAGATAGTCAGCTTCTGTTGAACCCTGTTGACCTCTCCGGACTTAACAGCATCGCGCGCCGTGATCCCCGCACGAATCAGGAGCGACTCAGCTTGGGCGAAGTCGCGCTCAAAGAACCAGAGCCGATTTTGCGTCTCAATGATCAGCCAGGCGGAGTCATAGCGCGCTTGGGCGTGCTCCCAAATGTCGGGAGCGCTTTGCGCCGCGCCCTGCCGTTCGCTTTCCTGCAGCGCATTCCAAGCGACCTGCGAAAGCTGCGTCGGAGGGCTATCACAGCCCGCAACCGACGACAGGAATATGGCAAGTACAACGATAATTTTGATCGGCTTCATCATTTCAATTCTACACACTGAAACAGCGTATTCTACCGGGGTGTTCCGAGCTGAATCTTTGTCAATCAACGAGTTCTGCTCATAAGTCGACGGCCGTCCTATCAGATTTCACTGACGGACGGCCGTCGCTTGTTCCATCGAAACGGAAATTACTCCGTCACCGGTGTGGTTACCGTTTACCGCCGCGCTTGGCCATGGCCGCTTCGAGCGACGTTCTCATGGTGTTCATGCGGTCGCGAATCGTCTGCGCTTTGGCCTTGGCGCCGTCAAAATTGTTGCGCGTCAATTCGGCCTGGGCCTCGGAAAGCATCTGCTGCAGAGCGGTGAGATCCTGCTTCATCAGCTCGAGCTCGGCTTTGGTATCCTTGCCGGCCGGGGCATTGGCGATCATGGAGGCGGTCGAATCGAGCTCGACGCGAACCATGTTCAACATGTCTTCGGTCTCCTTGCGCACCCGCTCCATCTCAACTTTGGCATTTGTCGACGCGGTGTTCATCAGCGCGCTGGCCTTTTCGAACATGGCCTTCGACTTGCCATAGGAACGGAAGAGGGCGAACCGGCTGTCCTGTGCGGCCTTCTCGGCCTTGGCCGCCTGCAATGTGTCATTCGCCATCTGCCAGTCGGCAGCGGCATACTTCGAAGCCTGGGTAGTATTGGCGGCCTGCATCGCCTGATCAGCAGAGGCCATTTCCATCTCCGGCGGCTTCGAACAACCTGCCATCAGGGCCACCAACAGCGGCAACACCAATAGCATTCTCAACGTCTTCTTCATTTCTCCTCCTCCATGGGCTCCCGTCTGTGGGCCCCCAACGGTTTACTTTGTCGTTAGAATCGTATATTGCTATTCTACATTGAAACCGAAAGCTTGATCTGTCAACTATCAATCTTGGTTCGTCTGCCGTCCGACTCCTTTCGCTCCCAACTACTTCTCCCCCAAAAAAAGAGACCCGCCATGGTAGCGAGCCTTGTTGATGCCTGGGAGTGTGGGACGGTAAGGTGCTTAGCCGTTCATCATTTTTGGCCGAATCTCCTGATTCTCAACAACATCAGGCCACACTTCTGGTCTCGAGACGGCCTTCTGGAGGGCGTTAGATACACCCCTTAAACCCAATTGCAAGGGAAATCTTGCACAAACTTTTCGATCGGATGACACTTTCTGAATTTCCGGCCGCATCCACACATGAGAACCTGTTGTATTGCAGCGACTTATCGAATTGGCTTGTGATGTGCCGCGATGGGCCTATCATTGGCTCCCATGACTAAGTCTGACACAATTCATTCTCCCCGAGATTTGGCGGGCAAGACAGCCGTCATAACCGGTGGCACCAGAGGAATCGGACGTTCGGTCGCACGGAAGTTGGCGCAACGGGGCGCCGACGTGGTCGTCAACTACTTCCGCTCGCGAACTGCCGCCGCCGAGACTGTCGCGGAACTCGAATCGATGGGGGTTCGCGCGCATTCCGTGCGTGGCAACATCGCAAATAAAGAGTTCCACCAGAAACTGTTCGATGAAGTGGCCGAGAAATTCGGCAAAGTCGATATCCTTGTGTCCAATGCGGCGCTGGGCATCTACGCCAACGTGCTCGATGTTGACGAGAAGGCCTGGGATCTCTCCCTGCACACCAACGCCGAGGCGTTGCTGTTCTGCGCGCAACGTGCTGTCCCGATCATGCCAGAGGGCGGTAAAATCGTCTCTCTCTCCTCGCTTGGAGCACAGCGCTATATCCCCGGATACGCAGCGATCGGAATCTCAAAAGCAGCTATCGAAGCGCTCACCCGCTATCTCGCGACCGAACTTGCAGTAAGACGCATCAACGTTAATTGTGTATCGGGTGGATTCATCGACACGGACGCGCTCAAGATTTTCCCGAACTACGATGAGATGCTCAAGGAAGTAGTGCGACGCACACCATTCGGACGTGTCGGGACTCCCGACGAAGTCGCCGATGTGGTCGTGTTCCTTTGCTCCGATGCCGCACGTTGGATCACCGGCCAGATCGTGATCGTCGACGGCGGCTACTCGATGACGTAGCGCAAAATCCGGCTCAAACGCTCACCGCTCCTGCCGATAACTGTGAAGGGTGCGTACTTCAGTTGCCAGACACAATCAGTCCGGCTTCACATTGATCGAATTGGTCATTGTGATTGTCGTACTTGGAATCTTGGGCGGGGTGGCGATTCCCCGTTACTACGACATGGCCCTTGATGCCAAGACCATTTCCTGCCGGGCTGCACTTGGGGGAATGCGCAGCGGTATTTCAGTGTGGGAAGCGAAGGAGGTCTTAGCTGGCGTCGTGGTCGCGACATGGCCGCCATATGATTCCATGGCGACTCATGGTGTCGTGATGTCGCATCGGATCCCTAAGAACCCGTTCCAACTTGATAGCAACGCTCCGGATTCCGTCGTCCTCGGCGTCACGAAGGGTGTCACTGTTGGCACGCGCGGTGGCTGGGCGTACAATCCGTCGACAGGAGAGGTTTGGGCAAACACGTCGACAACTATCCCCGCGAGTGGATGCGCTCCCGAAACCGAGATTGGCGAGAATTCGTGGTGAGCGGACCGCATCTGCACGCAACTTTCGCAATCCCATCGCTTTCATAATCCCATTGTCTCAACTCGATCCTTCGCCGATATACCCGCCTTCACCGATTCACCGGAGAGCGGATGGCACTCGGCTGGGTCTACGTAATTCTCATTCTTGAGCAAGTTGTCGCCTCCGGGACATTTCTCGCCGCGAAGTGGGCGCTCGCGGAATTCCCGCCGCTCACACTCGCCTTCCTGCGATTCATCATTGCATCGGTCGGACTGTATCTGATCCACCGTGTGTGGCCGGGACGTCGTCCGATTGATCGGGAAGACCGGAGGATGTTTGTTTTGCTCGGATTTCTCGCAGTTGTGGTCAATCAGGGATTCTTCCTCTATGGACTGAAATTCACCACACCAACCCATGCGGCCCTGCTTTATGGAGCAACTCCAGTACTCGTATTCCTCTTTGCCATCCCGCTCATTGGTGAACGGCCGACACTTCTCAAGAAGATCGGTGTCCCGGTGACCTTCCTCGGTGTGGCGGTTGTCATCATCCATGCCGGGATGGAGTGGTCGTTCAAAGCACTGATCGGAGATGTCCTGATCTTGTGCGCTGTGGCGGCATGGGCGCTCTTCACGGTCCTGGGGAAACGGTTGGTCGCGAAGTATGGGGCGATTCATCTCACGGCGATGTCGATCATATTCGGCACCGTTCTCTTCGCGCCGATTGGAATTCTGACGTTCACACGGTTCGATCCGGATGTCATCACCATGCGGGGTTGGAACTCGCTGGCATACATTGCCATCGGGACTTCGGTAATCGCTTATTCCATTTGGTTTTGGGCGCTCTCGCGGCTCGAGGCGACGAAAGTGTCAGTCTTCAACAATCTGCAGCCGATATTTACCGCGATCATGTCGTTCTTTCTCCTCGGAGAAACTATCGGCCCCCGGTTGATCATCGGTGGAATCTTGGTTATCGTTGGGGTCATCCTAACGGAGAGAGGGTAATTCTATGGACAAAGTCATCGCACACATTGATACAAACCAGAAACGCTATCAGGATGAGCTCTTTGCACTCCTGCGCATTCCGTCGATTTCCGCCGATCCGGCCAATGCCGGCGATTGCCGCAAGGCCGCCGAGTGGACACAGAAGAAGTTCGAGTCCATGGGTATGACAGCGCGGATCTACGACACTCCCGGACATCCGCTTGTCTACGCCGAATGGATGAAAGCGCCGGGCAAACCGACTGTCCTCTTTTATGGCCACTACGATGTGCAGCCGCCGGATCCGCTCGACCTGTGGACCTCGGCGCCATTCGAACCGACTGTCCGCAATGGCAGTGTCTATGCGCGTGGATCGGCCGACGATAAGGGTCAGTTTCTTGCGAATGTGTTGGGGATGGAAGCATGGCTGCAAGCCAATGGCTCCGCGCCTATGAATGTGAAGTTTCTTATTGAAGGTGAGGAAGAGGTCACATCGCACAATCTTGAAAACTTTATCAAGGAGAACAAAGAGCTTCTGAAGTGTGACCAGATCGTGGTGTCCGACACGGCGCAGTTCGCTAAGGGCTACCCGGCAATCTGCTACGGCCTCCGTGGAATCTGCTATATGGAAGTGTTCCTACGTGGCCCCAAGATGGACTTGCACTCCGGCGAATATGGCGGCACAGTCACCAACCCCGCCAACGCGCTCGCGCAGATGATCGCCAAGTTGCATGATCCGGCGACTGGCAAAGTCGCGATTCCCGGCTTCTACGACGATGTCGTTGAGCTGACTCCGGCCGAACGCGCCGAGTTCGCCAAACTGCCGTTCAATGAAGACGAGTACAAGAAACACCTGGATGTGACCGCCACTCCCGGCGAGAAGGGATTCAGCATTCTCGAGCGCAAAGGTGCGCGTCCGACATGCGATGTCAATGGCATGAAAGCTGGCTACATCGGACCCGGGGCCAAGACTGTGATCGGCGCGGAAGCGTCGGCAAAAATCTCCATGCGTCTCGTGCCAAATCAGGAGCCCGCGAAGATTCGCGCAGCATTTGAGGCATACATCAAATCTATCCTGCCGCCAGGGCTCACACTTCAGATGGAAAACTATGGCATGGCCCGCCCCGTCGTCGTGCCGACCGATTCTCCGGCATTGTCGAAGGCGCGCACCGCATTGGAGAAGGCCTTCGGAGCCAAGACTGTCCTCATGCGCTCCGGCGGCTCGATCCCGGTCGTGGAGACATTCAAGAACGTGCTCGGTATCTCATCACTGCTTGTAGGATACGGGCTGCCCGACGATGCCCTGCATTCACCCAACGAGAAATTCTCGCTCGAGGATTTCCAGCGTGGCATCAAGACCTCAGCGTACCTGATCGAAGAATTGGCGAAGTAGTTTTCGGATGCGATCTACGGAGTGCGATCACGACTGATCGCACTCCGTATGCTTTTCCTGCGTGCTGTTATAACCGGTTCCCGCATCCGCATACAATTCTTACAAAATTTCGATTTCGCGATCGGCGTGAACTCATCGCTGTATGGTGTTGAGTTTCAATCTGTTTCGCAGCTGCGACTTCATCGCCCATGAAAAATGCGGGAACGACGGTAGAAAAAGTCGGGACCGAACAGCACACGTGCTTGTACCAATTAGCAAGACTCGGCACGACACATCCGCTTTGCCAAACAGATCGAAATCGAAGGGAGGAGCACGATGACACGCAATCGACACATCATTATGGCCGGACTTCTCACCGCGATTGTACTTACCGGAACTGCAACTGCTCATTCATCCGGTCTCGGGATCGGTGGGCACTACAGTTGGGTGCGCAATCAGGACACTGAAGAAAGCACCAGTATGCTCGGTGCCATGCTTCGTCTGCGCGGAGAAGTTGTCGGCGTTGAGGGAGCAATTGATTACCGCAAAGAAGATCTTGGCGGTGACACAGATCTAAAGTCCTGGCCGGTAACCGCCAGTCTGATGATTTACCCGATCCCCGTGATTTACGCACTCGGCGGCCTGGGCTGGTACAACACCACTCTCGACTTTCCCGAAGGGTCACTCTTCGAAGATCAGACAGACTCACAACTCGGATACCATCTTGGCGCCGGCGTTGAATTTCCGGTTGCCACGACGGTCAGTCTGACGGGCGACTTTCGTTACCACTTTGTTGACTACGAGTTCGATGAGATTCCCGAGAGCATAGGCAAAGTAGACGCTGATGCCCTGTCGCTGAATGGCGGACTCATCATTTACCTCAGGTAATACAATTCCCCCGGCGAGCCTGGCCACGGTAGGGCCGGACTCGCCAGGTTCTTAAGCACGACCGAACCAATTGGTTTAGTCCACACACGGCATGCTCGCGTCTTCAATGTGCCGGGCTTGGGTCTCAGAATTGGGAAGGAGAGTGTATGAGAACGTACCAACGGAAATCTTGGTCGGTAGTCGCGGCACTGTGCTCGATCGCCATCGTAGCCACCGGTTGCAATGACGACGACAGCGGCAATCAAGGGACGTCACAGCAGGGATCGATGATTCTGATGATGCATGACGCTCCCGTAGATGACTTTCGCGAAGTGTGGGTGACAGTGGAGTCTGTGACCATGCTCAGCGCGGATGCCGACAGCAGTGCTGCGGGCGAAGTTGTGCTTGACGAGGCAGTGCGTATGGATCTTCTCGCCCTCGATTCGCTTGCGCAGATCGTCGCCGCGGTAGATGTCGAGGCCGGATCGTACTCGAAAATACGTCTCCAGATTTCCAATCCCGAATTTATCCGGGATGACGACAGCGTGTTCACCGGTGACGACGTCCATCTCGTTGCCAACGGTCATGTCGACCTAAACACTCAGGGCGATGTCTTCATCGTCGAGGATGAGGTGACAATCGTCAGTCTCGATGTCGACCTCGACAATTCGTTGCAGATCAACCAGACTGGCAACGGCCGCTACATCCTGCGTCCGCAGATCTTCGTGGACAACGACATGTCCGGTGAGGAGGGCATCATCATCGATGGCGCCACAATCACTTCGATCGATCTGAATGCAGATGAGCTTACACTGTCCACCTCGGAAATCGACTCCGGCGTCGACATCGTTGTGGAAACTAACAACAACACCGAGATCCAGACCGCAGGCGGTCTGCCTCTTGCACTCACCGCACTGCTGATCGGAACCAATGTGGACGTGGTCGGCACTATTGATGTTGAGACTGGTGTCGTCACGGCCACTTCAGTCCAGGTCGAGCTATTCTGAGGAGGCGGCCCGGACATATACCAGAAGCCCAATGATCTCCCGAGCAAAATGGACCGTAAATGGACGGACGGTTTAATATAGAGCTTGGGAGATCGGGGCTAATGGGTTGGCGGCAATTTGCACGCGTCACAAAGGAGGCACGATGAGACGAGTGATGCTTTCATTCGCGACAGTAGCGCTGGTGTTCCTGACTTCGACAGGCAGCGCGGCTGCAATGGGCTGGGGCCCACGCTTGGGTTTGACCATTGATCCCGATCAGGTGCACTTCGGTGCACATCTTGACGCTGGTTATCTGGCGGACCAACTCCGCTTCCAGCCGAATTTCGAGATGGGAATCGGCAACGACCTGACACTTGCGGCGTTCAACTTCGACATGCTTTACCTGTTCAACAGCCGCATGGATGCGTGGCGTCCCTATGCCGGTGGTGGTGCGGGTGTCAACATTGTCAACCATGATGGAAATCGTGGCAACGATTCCGATCTCGAGGCCGGTCTGAATCTTGTCGGCGGCATCGAACGCGGCCTGTCGTCAGGCGGACGCTTCCTCACCGAATTGCGTCTCGGACTGATCGATGCGCCCGACTTGAAGTGGACTGTGGGCTGGACGTTCCAGCACTAACTCGGCTCCTGGGTCACAAGTGTCCCGGCGGAGGGATGTTTCTGCGCAAGGTACAGGCCACGACAGGCGGTGTATCTGGGGGCAGTGACACCTCCGCCGATGGACACATGGAGAAAACATCTACGGGGAAAGTGTCTGCGACGAGGGTGAGCCCATGCGCGAGGTGCGCGTCTTGCCAGGCCACGCCCTGCGGCAGTGCCGCCTTCGTCGGCAGACACAGGGATTGCTGTGAGATCGTTCCGCTTCGGGAGAGGACGATCCGATAGCCGCGAGCGGTCGGACCGCAGGATGGTCGGGGTTCGTGCGCCTCGATATGTTCCGCCCTCTCCCGTAGCGGGAGGATCGTAAGAGGAGGCTCGCCCTCTAACGAGACGGACTGTTCCATTGGAGGGCGAGCGTACTCGTCGAAGATCCTGAGCGAAGCGTAAGGGCGAGCCTGCTCTAAATCCCGACGACGACCTCCGACGGCACATTACCTTGGTGCCACTCCCCTCAAAGCCGTGTATACTTCCCATTAACCGATGGAGGGTCGAATGCACAAATCCAGAATCCTGATTCCCACAATCCTGATTGCGCTCTCATGTATCGCAAATGCTGATGCCGGGCTGGGCATCGGAGCGCGTTACAGCTATGTCCACAACAACGACCTTGAAGACAATTCGTCGATGATCGGTGCGATGGTGCGTCTGCGTCACTTGATGTTCTTCGGCCTCGAAGGGGCCATTGATGTGCGCAAAGAAGAGCTGAACGATGGCTCCGAATTGACTTCGACACCGATCAGCGTCAGCGCCATGGTGTATCCGATCCCGCTCATCTACGGTCTGGCGGGGATAGGATACTATCGCACGACTCTGAAAGTCGGGGACGACGAAGCCAGCGACAGTCAGATTGGCTACCACTTCGGTGCTGGTGTCGAGATGCCGATTGTGCCGCTTCTGAAAGTGACGGGGGATATGCGCTACCAATTCCTCGACTACGAGTTTGAGGACATTCCGGGCTCAGTCGGCAAAGTTGAGGCGAATGGCTATGCGATTAGCGCGGGGTTGATACTTTATTTGAAGTGACCCCCTCATTCACGCTTGACTAGACCTGTCATCGCCGCAACAGCGAGGGTCGACATGAGCCATCCGTAGCAGATTAGCACCCAATGAAACATCCATACCCCTTCTCCAAGGGAAATTCCAAGGAGCGAACCTTTACCAAGCGTGCGTGTAGGGTCTGGAAGCCAGTACCTCTCCTGATGCAAGTCCAAGAATGGGACCATCAGCTCAATTGAATATATGGGAGCAAGAAATTCTTGATTCGCAGTGTTGTGAGCCTCTGTGGGAACCATTATTCCTTGTCGGTGGGCCAAACAGAAGACTAGCCATCCCAAGGCGAGTCCGATTAGCATCCAATATGAAAGTCGCCCGCGCTTGTACCCATAACCTATCGTCCACTCAAGCAGCAAATTCCAAAGGTATGTCCCAGAAACCCGTGCGCCCAATTTTCGAACTGAAACATGCTTCTGGTATAGCACTTCTGCACGATCTGACTCATGCCCCATTGCGCGATACACTTTTGCGAGTTGCTCATATGGGCGCGAACTAAAGTTTTCTTCCGAGTCCTTTCGGAGCCATCGGAGCCTTTCCTCGACATTGCTTGTGGTTTCCTTGCCACGAAACATGTCGTACTCGAACCCATCGAGATCAATCGACCCCGCAGTCAGCCAGCTCTCAATGTCATCCCATAGCCCACTACACTTCGTAGATGCTAGGCTCACAACCCCGTCCCGAAGCGTCACGCTATGCATAATCAGAGTTTTCTTAATTGTCGATTGTTCAAGGATCAGCGCTGGTCCATCGACGTTCGTTATCGTCGTCCCACGAAGTAAAAGATTTCCTCCTATTTCACTGCCGCAGATGAAGACCGGCCCCGCTATGTTCGATCCATCGATCAACAGGTCGTGTTTGAATTCACTACATGATAGGTCCAAGAGCGGATCGGTGCTCGGTGACGATGTCATGCTAGCATTTGAAAGTGGCGACCCTGTCGCATTGCTCAGTTCGCTGTGAATTTCAAGATTTTCTAGACTTGCATTTAGTCCGAACTTCGACCAGCTAATCAGCATCGAGCCAACGACAACTCCGTTGTCAATCGACAGGCCACCGTCACAATCCACTCCCTGGGCGAACAAGGCGCATTTGGAATAGCCGTTCAACTCTATATGGTCACATGACAAATTTCGACCGATGCGAGCCCCAGGGAAACGAACTTGCCCCTCGATTCTCGTCCCCCTCAGTATCAACTCTCCCCCGCACACCATCCTGTCTCCGCTTAGTGCGTATCCGCTGCGGTTTATCAAGCTAGTGATCGCCACATTGCGATCACGTAAGCGACGTGCGGGATCTTGCGTGTGCTGTGCGGCATCCCATTCAGGCAGGGTAAATGAAAGATTTCCCCCGATTTTTGATCCTAGTAGCCTAAGTTCACCTCTGATGGTTACCGCCCGAAGATGAAGATCTCCACCGCACTCAAGACCGTCAGCGCTGACCTTGCCTAGGTACGATAAGTCCAAGTACATCCCGGGAACGGAGGTTCTAACCAGCTCGATGCCATGCGGAATAGCACATCTGAAAAGCAAAAGCGGGTGCAGAAGGCGCATGTGGGAGAGATCAAGTTGCCCGCTAATCAATGCGCCTGAAATTTGTAGGCCATTACTCAAATCGACTGAGTTGTTGTCGCACTCGGAGATGATCCAACGCAAAAGTGTCGCTCTGATTAGTCTACCTGATCCCCAATCAAGCAGCCCAGATGGAGAATCCGACGGTGGAACGCCAGGTCCGAGGTCGGTTTCCAATCCGGATTCGAGGTT
>Ga0307505_10001422_pt1 | contig 19380 bp, 13 predicted proteins | sample 23_S_MG_FD_202183 | JGI IMG/M metagenome (GOLD analysis project Ga0307505, IMG submission 202183) | Soil microbial communities from Populus trichocarpa stands in riparian zone in the Pacific Northwest, United States - 23_S | ecosystem: Environmental > Terrestrial > Soil > Riparian zone > Trees...
AGCGGCATCCGCGCCTGGTAATACGCCACCAACCGCGAGACGGCAGGCGGATCGACGTTGCCCAGGCCGATCACCACCTCGCCCAGCGTCGGGAAGATGCGCAGCTCGGCGTTCATGCCCTGCGCGCCGCCGCCGTGGCCGTACGTGGGCACGCCCTGTTCCGCGCCCACCCCGAATCCGTAGCCGTAGCCCGGGCCCTGATTGCGCGTGGCCTCGGCCAGCAGCGTTGGTGACAACAGCTTTCCCGATTGCAGCGCGCGCGCAAACTTCAGAAGGTCACGGGCGGTGCTGTAGCCGCCACCCGCCGCCGTGCCGCGATACGGCAAGGTGTCGGCGGCGTCGGTCCACGGCGCACCCGCGTCCTTGCGGGTGTAGGCACGTGCGCGCCCGGGCACTGTCATATCCTCGGGCAGCGAACCGCTGTCGCGCATGCCGGCCGGAGCGAAGACGTGCCGGTCCACGTAGTCGTAGTAGGACTGGCCACTGACGCGTTCGATGATGTTGCCGAGCAGCAGGAAACCGTAGTTGCTGTAACGCTGCCCCTCACCGGGCGGATGCTCGGGTCCACGCGCGCCGTACAGGCGCACGTAGTCATCGTGCGTCTTCAGCGAGAGGCGCTGCTTGTCGAACTCCGGTCCGAAGATGTCGCCGGTGCCGCCCGAATGCGTGAGCAGCTGGCGAATCGTGACCTTCGCGATCTCGGCGTTCGGATAGCCCGGCAGGTAGTGGCCCACGGTAGCGTCCAGCGACAGTTTGCCGGCCTGCACCAGTTGCAGCGTGGACACCGCGGTGAACATCTTGTTCATCGATCCCAAACGGAATTTCGTGTCGAGCGTGACCGGTGTGCCGGCTTCGCGATCGGCAGCGCCCCAGGCGCGCTGCAGCAGCAACGTGTCACCGCGCGCGACCAGCAGCACTCCGGCAAAGGCATCCTGCTTCGCCTCGGCATCAGCCCGCGCGGCCAGCGCATCAACCGCCGCGGCGGAGTCCAGGCGCGGGATGCGCAGATCCGCGGGAGGCTCGATGGCCTGGATGCTCAACTCCAGCGGTGCGCCCGCCGTCGTCGTCACTTTCACGCGCGCGATCGTGTCGGATTCCATTTCCCGCATCAGCGCGTGGGACGATCCAGGTTCGGACGCCTCGTATCGGATCAGCCGGAAGCCGCCGGTGCGCTTGTGGAAGTCGAGCATCCTGTCGACATCCATTGTCGGCTGATGGCGATCACGAAAATCTTCCAGCTGGTTGCGGTCGTTGGCATTGAAGGCCGCGAGCCACGCGTCCAGCACCTGGCGCGCAGGGTCGGACTCGGGCGCAACCGTCGCTGGAGTCGCCACGACGTCCGCGCCGGGTGGGCGGGCAGTCTGCGCCACGACCGACAGCGGCAGGCAGCAGGACAGCAACAGGGCAAGGCATCGGGTCACGGCAGCGGTCCAATGAGGAGTCTGCACAAGAGGATGCTGGAAGCGGACGAGCGGTTGCAGGCTCGGTCGATTCGACTTCGCGCAGATCGAACGAACAGACCAGCGCGCGCTATCCGTCGCCGCCGGCTCGCCGCAGGCTTTGCCGCTTGCTTGACTGCGTGCGTCGATCCTTGCGGCCAGCGGGTGTCGGGCTGGCGCTCAGCTTGAACACTGCCAACAACGTGAAATAAATGGCCGCGAACGCGAGCAGCCGATGCGGCTCGTCCACCCAGATTCCCTCGCCGGGCAGGCCCAGCCGGGCAATGGCTTCAGCATCCCAGCCCAGCGCAGGAACCGGCAACAGCACGGTTGCGAATACCAGACCGATCCACAACATCGTCGAGACGAACCACAGCTTTCCGGGGTCGAGGCTTTCATCGGCACCGCCGATGTTCCATCGCGGCAACACGTAGCGCGACAGCAGCAGCCAGGCGAAGAACAGCGTCGGCCACCAGGTCTGCAGGACCACGCTGGCGCCAACAGCAAAGCTCAAGTAGAGGAGCACGCCCAAGGGCAGCGCCGCGCGCGGCCACCGATCCGCCATGATCACCACGATCAGAGGCAACATGATCAGGCCGTGGATGCTCAGGAATTCGATCAACATGATCAGCGCGGTGACGCGCAGCAGATCGTCCGGCAGTGCCTCGGGTGCCCACCACGTGGCGATGCAGATACCAGCGGTCAGCAGATCGGCCAGCGCCGAAGGCAGGCCGGCCAGCACGCGTCGGATCGCACCCGCGGGGGGTGGACTCCCGGTTGCGCCCGGATTGCTCGAGTCGCCGCGCATGGGAGAAGCCTAGCGGCTACACGCAGCAGTGGCCAGCGGCACCTGCCGCTCTCGGCGCAAGGCACCCAAGACAGGCAATTCAGGGACACCCATGATTCCGCACCGCCCCAGTCGCATCGTGTTCGCTGACGAATCCAGCACCCTCAGACGCCCGTTGCCCCACTCGCGCGCTGGAATGGTTGGTGTCCCTGTGTCGACGAACGCACGCGAGCCTTCAAAGCCCAGCCGCCGCCCGCAACGAACGCAGCCGCCTGATCGAACTTCAACCAACGCCAACGAAACTGCCGCAATTCCACGGCAACACCGTCCGCCATCGAAACCCGGCTTCCGCGATGATCCGCATCAGTCAACCGAACCTGGTAACAGCCCGCTTTGGGACAAGCGCTACGAGCGCGCGTGGGTGTTTGGGCTACCAGGTCCGGATCTCATCCAGAGCGCGGCGCCTTCCAGTGCGCCACCACGCCGCCGTATACATGTCCGTGTACCGATCGCATTCAAAGCCGGAACTCAGGGGTTGTCCGGGGGCGTCCATGCGTATCCCGGTGTTGTTGCGTCTCGCGCGCTTAGCTGGCAAAGACAAACCCTACCTCGAACATGCGGTTGTCGGCTCTTGTCCGAAAGCGGACTCCGGCCTGGGACGGCTAACGAACCTCGTGGTCAGCGGCAACCAAGTCCTTGATTCTTCTCCAGCTACGTCATTCGCCTTATGGCCCCCGCCTGCCTGACGTACCGAGAATCCGGACACGCCCCGAAGGAATCTGTCATGCGCCAAGTTCTGGTCTACGATTTGCCGACGCGAATTTTCCACTGGCTGTTCGCCGGCTTTTTCATCACGTCGTTTGCCATCGCCAATCTGGTCGACGATGACTCGGCCCGATTTTCGCTGCATATGTTGGCGGGCCTGGGCATGGTGTTCGTGGTCATCCTGCGGCTCGTCTGGTCGCTCGCAGGAACCCGTCATGCGCGGCTCTCCGACCTGGCCTTGAATCCGGCGCAACTGATCGCCTACTTCAAAGGCATGTTCTCCGGGGGCAGCGCGCGCTGGATCGGACACAATCCGGCCTCAAGCTGGGCGGCGGTGACCATGGTGGGCCTGGCGCTGGGGCTGGGCATCACCGGTTATCTGATGGCCGCCGGCGGTGAGAACGACTCCATCAAGGAGGTGCACGAACTCATGGCCAACGCCTTCCTGGTTGTCGTGCTGCTGCACATCGCCGGCGTGGCGGCACACGTGCTGCGACACCGCGACCATCTGGAATCCAGCATGGTCACCGGCACGAAACAGGCACTCTCCAACGATCAGGCACCCGTGCGCTCTGTCCCCGCCGCCGGATGGACATTGATTGTTCTCACTGGCCTGTTCATGGGGTATCTCGTGCAGCACTATGATGCCCAGGCACGCACGCTGGATTTATTCGGCACCACCCTGCAGTTGGGCGAAAGCGAAAGCGAGACCGAACGCAAGAGCGAAGACGATGACTGAAGACGACCCTCGCGCAGGATCGAGTGGCAGTGCGCTGCTGACTAGCGAGCGCACCGTCATCGCAGGCGTGCTCGCCGTGATCGCGCTGCTGGCGGGCATTGATGTGATGGTCGACTTGCGGCAAGGCGTCTCCCTGTGGCACGTCCTGGCCGAGGCAGCCGTTGCCGTGGCGGCGTGCTTTGGCGCGTTCCATCTGCTGCGTGGCGCGTGGCAGCTGCGCCGACGCCTGGATGCCCAGGGCCGTGATTTTTCGGCCTTCAGGCAACAGGCCGAGGCATGGCGCAGCGGATCGAAGAAGTACCTGGACGGCTTGTCGCACTCGATCAGCCGACAACTGGACCAATGGCAATTGTCCGCGGCCGAAAAGGAAGTTGCGTTCCTCTTGCTGAAGGGCCTTAGCCTGAAGGAAATTGCAGTTGCGCGCCGTACCACTGAAAAGACCGCACGCGTGCAATCCAGCGCGATCTATACGAAATCCGGCCTGGCCGGGCGTTCGGAGTTGTCGGCCTTCTTCCTCGAGGATTTGCTGCCGCCGGCTACCGCCTCGGCAGCCAGTGGATCAGGTGAGTCGCAAACACCTTGAACGGCAACCGGACAGCGTCCGCTTCCGACCCAGCGCGTGCCAGCCTGGAAGGGTTTGCCGACGGAAAAGATGGATGTCCCCGCGCTGCTGCTTCGGTGGTGGCGGCGAGGAAGGTGAATTCCGGCGCATGCCTGGCCGCGACTGGTCCCGCTACGTCGCCGTGGGCTTCCGCACAGTAGAAGTCGACCCTGACCCGGGGGTTTCGCGATCAGCGAAACTCGAACAGTTCAAAGCGCAATTGCGAATCCGGCACGCCCAGTAAAGTCATTTCATCCCGGACTAGCTGGAGCAATCCCTTGGGTCCGCAGAAGCACAGCTCGACGCTGTCCGGGCCGCATTCTCCGATGATTGCGGCCAGCCGCTGTCTGAACTTCTTTCCCTCGTCACTGCCTGACAACGCGATCAGCTCGACCCCTCGCTGTTCGGCAAGCATGCGCACGTCATCAACTACTGGAAACTCGCGCCCCGGCGTGTTGAACAGGAAAAGGCTGACACGGTCGAGATCGTTGGCCGCGTCATCCTTAAGCCAGGCCACGAAGGGTGAAATGCCAACGCCACCAGCGATCCAGACTTCTCGCTTGGCACTGGTCGGCCGACAGAAACGACCGAACGGCGCGAAGACCTCGACGTGCATGCCCGCTTGCGCCTGCGCGACCAGGCGTCTCGTGTAGTCACCGACCGCCCGGATCAGGAACTCCACCGGCTGTTTCGGCCCGCCTGCGCTCGCGATGGTGAACGGGTGCGGCTCGCGCAAGCCGCGTTCATGGATGGACAGAAAGGCGAACTGTCCAGCCTTGAAATGAATGCCAGGGCCTACCGGGCGCATGACCAAGCGGATGGCCGCGGGGCCAGGCGAGACTTGTTCGACGCAGTACTCGGCGTGCGGCGACATGAACCGATACAGGAGCAGCTTGTAGAACGCTGCGCTCACGCCGAGCACAGCCATCGCCGCCAGCCAGATGCCGCCCGGCGAATTCAGGATGATCGGTGACTTGAAGCTGAGCCAGTGCAGGATCACGATCAGGAACAGCGGCCCGGACAGCTTGTGCCACCAGCGCCAGCTCGCGTAGGGAATCTTGCGGTTGAGTGCCAGCAACACGATCAGCACGAGAGCGAGGAAGCTCAGCTGACGCACGAGGCGCGTGTAGAACGGTGGCAGGCCGAGAATGGCTGCCGTATCCCAGCCCTCCATGCCAGCCTTGAACGTGAAGTGCAGCGACGCGAAGGCCAGCGCCCAGACACCCAGCCACTTGTGGGTCTCATACACCCGGTCCAGGCCGCCGAACACGCTTTCGACCCACGCCCATCGCGCGCTCAGAGTGGCAGCGCCAGCCATGAGAACGAGGGCCGAAATTCCCGCGCCGAGACTGAGCGTGGCGCTGGACAACCAGGTCGTGGAAGGTACGGCTGCCAGCGCGCAGGCATAGCTCAGCAGCACGAGTGCGCTGATCAACGGTACGCTGGTAACGCGCATGAGTGCAGGCCCTCTACTGGCATGCTGAAGGTGGAGATGAGGTCAAGCATCCTGCCACGGCCAAGATGTCTGGCGTTGACGAGGATCAAGCAGCGCCCCGATCCTCGAGCCGCACTCCTCTACGCCAAGCGCATCGCCGCTTGCGGAAACTGATTCTTCGCCAGACAGCATGGGTCTGGCGAAGAAGTGCACGAAGTGCGGATGATGACGCCTGACAATGACCCGACCCGAGCCGAGCGCGGCTTGAGACTGCGGCCCGAGTATTGATGATGCTGCCGCGGCCGGGATCACTTCATTGCCCGGTCAATGGTCACTGCCCGATCAATGCGGCTTGATCGCCACCTTCAGCACGCCGTCGCGCTGGTTGGCGAACAGGTCGTAGGCAGCAACGATGTCGTCGAGCGCGAAGTGGTGGGTAACCAGTGCGCCAAAATCCACGCGGCCCGAAGCGACGATGTTCATCAGTCGACGCATGCGCTCCTTGCCGCCAGGGCACAGTGCGGTATTGATCTTGTGGTCTCCAAGCCCGGCGGAGATCGCGGCCAGCGGGATGGTCAGATCGCTCGAATAGACGCCGAGGCTGGACAGCGTGCCGCCGGGCTTGAGCACGCGCAACGCGGACTCGAACGTGCCCTGGGTACCGAGCGCCTCGATCGACGCATCGACGCCGCGGCCGCCGGTGAGCTTCATGACTTCGTCCACCACATCGCACGTCTGGAAGTTCAACATCACGTCCGCACCCATCTGCCGTGCAATGCCAAGGCGATGGTCGTTGCCGTCGATGACGATGATCGTGGATGCACCCTGCAGGCGGGCGCCTGCCGTCGCGCACAGGCCGATCGGTCCTTGCGCGAACACCGCCACCACGTCGCCGATGCGGATGCAGGCGTTCTCCGCGCCCTTGAAACCGGTGGACATGATGTCCGGGCACATCAATACCTGTTCGTCACTGAGGCCGTCGGGAATCGGTGCCAGGTTGCCCTGCGCGTCGGGCACCAGCACATACTCGGCCTGGGTGCCGTCGATCAGATTGCCGAAACGCCATCCTGCCGTCGCCTTGTACCCGTGAGCCCCACAGCGACCGCTGCCGATCAGATAGCTGCCGTCCTGCGAGGCCACGCCATCCTGCGCGGCATAGGAGTTGAAATCCGGACAGATCGCGCCGGCGATGACGCGTTGACCTTCCTTGTAACCGGTGACGGCGCTGCCGAGCTTTTCGATCACACCGACCGGCTCGTGACCGATCGTCAGGCCCTTGGCCACCGGATACTCGCCCTTGAGGATGTGGATGTCGGTGCCGCAGATGGTCGTGGTCGTGATGCGGACCAGTGCGTCATTGGGTCCCACATCCGGAATGGCCTTGTCGGCAAGCTCGATGCGCCCGCGATCGACGAATACCGCCGCTCTCATCATGGCCATGTCCCATGCTCCGGTGAATTCAAACACCAAGCTTAGTGCTTGGCAGCGCTGCGGTTCTGTGCGCTAGCCGGCCGGGCGGGTACCGGATTGCGGCGGCGTCAAGCGGATCCGACGGCAAGACAGGGATTCCCATGATTCCGCACCGGCACCGCACATCGTGGTCGCCGAATGATCCGACACCTTGACGAATCGCGGTATTCGGAGCGGTTCTGGTCGCGGTGTTGCGCAGAGAAGCCGGGTGTCGCCGCATTTCAGTTCCGCGTGGCAGCAGCGACGAAGGCCGGCCGCGACAGCCACTGGTTCAATGTATGCGGACCAGCGTCGGCTTGAACACGTTCTCAGGATTCAGGCGACGACCACACTGCGAACTCGTTGCCACTGGGCTCAGTGAAGTGGAACCGGCGACCGCCCGGGAAGGCGAATACTGGCTTTACCACCTTCCCGCCAGCAGCGACGATTCTGGCAAGCGTGTCCTCCAGTCGATCGCTATAGAAGACGATGAGGGCACTGCCCTCACTGGTCCGGGAGGCGAGTTCAGAGCTGAAGAAGCCGCCGTCCAGGCCTTGATCCGAGAATGCCGAGTAGTCCGGACCGTAGTCCTGAAACTGCCACCCGAACGCTTCCTGAAAGAAGCGCTTGGTTGCGCTCAAGTCCCGCGCAGGGTACTCGACGTAGTTGATCTTTTCGTGTGTCGGCACACCTGTCTCCTGAGGGCTCACGCTCTCGCTGGCCGCCCTGCGACCGACTGTGGTTGCGGCTGAGGCCAACATACGTGCGACTTGATTGAGCAAGATCGCGTGATTCCAGGAAACGTGAATCCCTTCGGCGGAATTCCATGGCGGGCGCGCGATGCGGGATCCGATGCATGCGCACCCGCCATTTCGTCAGTTCCAGATCAGGTTGGAGCGCGTGGCCGTCATGCAGTAGCCGGTTGCCATTGTGCCGCTGATGAACCAGCCGGCGGGCAGCGGCGACAGCGGGCAGACCGCCATACCGTTCACCGGTAGGCGCAACGTGTATTGGTTCGCTCCGCGGCAGATGCTCGAGAATGCGATGCGCTCGACCACGTAGCTCGGCGGGATCGGCGACAGCGTGCAGACATTGATGCCGTCGGTGGCGACGGTGAGCGTCTTGCGATTGCCGCCGTCGCAGATTGACGCCAGGTCAATTCGGCTGATGACAAGGTTCAGGTCGGCCGGAATCGGCGATTGCCAGCAGACCTGGCCTCCATTGCTCACGTCGAGCAGGCGATGCGCGCGAAGCCCCTTGCAATGGGACGAGGCGCGGATCTGGTCGATGCCGTATGGGCTCGGCACCGGCGACGTCGCGCAGACTTCGAGTCCGCTGTAGGGCGCGCGCAAGGTGTATGCATTGAGGCCTTCGCAGTTCGATACGGAGGTGATCGCATCGAAGGTCCAACCGACGGGGATCGGCGAAATGCTGCAGACCTTTTGGCCTTCGGAGGCGACCGCAAGGTGCCAGGTCGCGAGCGTGCCGCAGTGGCGACGATCAATCGACACGATGACGTGGTTGGCCGGCAGGCCCGTGCCGGCGCAGACCCACTGGACCACTTGCTGGGTCGGGACACTACTGACGGCAACATCGATTGCGACATCGGCATGCGCGGAGGTCGCGGCGGCGAGAAGCGCCAGGCAGATCAGATTTCGGGGGAACGAACTACTCAAAGGGGGACACTCCAGAGCGAAGGGAAGGCGGCGCAAGCGCCGCCCTCTTCTACTCGGAATGCGGAAGGCAGATGGATCACCCGGCATGGAATGCTTTGCGAGCACGCCCCTCTTGCCGACCAGTCTTGCGAACGGTGACCTCGTTGTCGTATGGGCGCGCGATCCTTGCTTGCGCCGGGACGACGCTCACTTCCCGGCTTCCTTCTTCCATCCCCTCGCTCGCAATTGCTCCGTCAATAACGTCGCCATCGTCGGGGCTCAAGTTGACAAACGCTGTTGCGCTCGTGCTTGCTTGAGGGGGCGTCCAAGCCGCATGACTTGAGAGATCTTGAAGATCAAACTGGCGTGACGTATCGCATTTCGATCGATAGGACTTCGCCCGGCAAGCCGGGCGCCGCCTCTCACATCCAACGTTGGGCCAAGGACTATGCGCCACGCCATACATCTGTTGTTCGGTCTGATTTTCCTGTCGTCATGCATGCCGGCACCATCTCCGGAAACCGACAAGGTTCGTTGCTACGGTCGCTTCTATGCAGACGACTATGAATCGGCTTGGCCGGCATGCCAGCGATCGGCCGACTATGGTCACGCCGTAGGGAAGTATCTGCTTGGGCTGATGTACGTACAGGGGTTGTCCGTACCAAAAGACGAGAGCCGCGGCATCGCCCTTGTTCGTGCCGCTGCCGAGATGGGGTACGGCGACGCCCAAAATGGTTACGGCATCGCGTTGCAACACGGTCTTGGCGTGACGCAAGACATTGCCCAGGCGTGTCTGTGGTGGGAAAAATCTGCGCTTGCGAACAACTTTCTAGGTCAGCAGTACCTTGCAAGTTGCTATCTTACGGGGGAGGGTGCTACGGAGGACCCTTCACGAGGATTTGCCTACTTGTTGCTTTCGCGCGATGGTGGCAACAAGAAAGCGCATGAGCTTATTGACAGCATCCGACCGGAAATTTCAGCACTCGATCAAAGCCGAGCCGAGCAGATCCGCCGGGAACTTCGCGACAGAATAGACAAGGCTCACGAGTAACCTTTATTGGCAACTCCGAGCCAAGAGCTTGGGGGTCACAGAACACTGCTATTTCGAGGCGAGTCTTGTCTCGCCACGCACCACGGCGCGATGGGCCGCTGTGTTCGCCTCCCGCGGGTCGAGATGGGGTCAATGTGCGAAAAGACCTGGCCCTGCTTTCTCGAGCATCCGGGACGGGAAGGCTCGTGAGCGCTTTACTCGCCAGCTTGTAACGACAGGCTGTCCCAGATCCGTCCTTGCCGTTGCGCGCGGGTGCTGATTTCAATGACCGCCTGTTCACCCAGACGGTCGCGCAGTTGCTGCAGATACAGGCTGCGCGGCATCACCGTCTGGCCGGCCGATTCCACGATTCCCGCCGGCTCTTCGGGTGGAAATTTTCCACGCGTCACCACGCCGACCTGCCCCACGCTCCAGTTCATCGCGAACGGTGGCGCCTGGACGACGTACTGCTCGTGTTCGGTGTTCCAGAACATCTGCTGTGCGCCGGCCCAACCATGCCCGGAACCGCTGTACCGCCGATTCTGCGCGCGCAGCATATAGCCCTTGGTGTTGTCGTAAAGGACGCCGGTAGACCAGCGGTGGTGCGGACCACTGTCGTTGCTGTCGTCCACCGCGGCGCAGTCCAGAAACACGTTGGGGCCCGGAACTTGCGCGCCGATCACGAAGGTATGCCGACCGCCCCGGTTGTAGCAGCGCTGGGTCAGATTGAACGCGGAGTTGCCTTCGTAGAGGAACACATAGCGACGGGCGCCTTCCGTTTCTCCATAGCGGGGATCGAGGTAGGCAATGTCCTCGAAGGTGTTGAAGTGGGCGCCGCTGCGGGTCGTGAACCCATGCGACACGAAGCGCACCGTGACGTTGCGGATCCAGGAATCGCGGATCCCACCGAAACGAATCGCGGTGAAGGGCCCGGTGTCCGGGGTGCTGTTGGCGGTACCGGTATCGGGATTGCCTTCGACGCCGAGGTCTTCGATTCCCGCCTCGGCGATGCGGGAGACATCAGTGCGATACACATGGCCGCCGCCGAAGCGTGCCTCGATGGCGTCCACGATCGGCGCGTCGAGAGTGAGCGTGTTGCCGTCCACGACTTTCACAACGCGTTCGTAGTACATGGCGTAGTCGGCAACCTTCCAGCCGTAGCGAGCAGTATCGATGCCCTCGGGTCCTAGCCATGCAACATTGGGTCCCCTGGCGATGGCGATGGTGTCGCCAACGCGGTAGCCCGCCGCGGATACCACGTCGATCCGCATCGCACCGACCGGCACGAAGTCCGTTGCGATCTCTGTGCGGTGAGGATCCGCAGCCTCGCGCGGCACCCGCGACTCGGTGTTGCCCACGTCGATGATTTTGCCGAGGCGCCGGCGAATGGTGGATCGAAGGACCGTGCCGTCTGCGCCGCGACCTTCGCCGCGCAGCACCACCCCGCCGGTACGGAGGGCCAGGGTGTCGTTGAGCGTGTACCGGCCGCGTCGGAGCAAGATCGCGCCACGCAGTCCACGGCTATCCGGACTCAACTGGGAGACCGCGTCGATCGCCGCCTGGATGCGCGCGTGATCGTCACCGTTGGCGCTGGGCGCGAGGGTCTGGCGCACCGGGATGCTGTCGCGGGTCGGCAAGCCGATGCCACCGCCCCGATAACCGGCGCGCGAGAAATCCGGCACGATACTGCGCGCATTGTCCGCGCCGCGCTCGCCGTACAGACCGTAGTGCAGGCGCTCGCCATCGCCACGCAAGCTGACCAGCGGCGCGTTTGCCTGGGTGTTGATGGGATGCGTGAACGGCCCCGAGTCGCTGCTCGCGCTGTGCACGGGACCGCTGCCTGAGCCTTCCTGCGACAGATCGCTGCTCAACGACGGATCTTCCCCGCCACAACTGGCCAAGACACATAGAAAAAGCGGTGCAAGGAATCGAGACAAGATCACGAGGTGCATGGAAGGCTGTTCCGAATTTGCAAGGTTTCTGGCGCGAGACAGGAGATCCGGGACTTCGACAGCTGATCCGGGACACCCAGATTCTCCACCGGCAGCAGCGCATCGTGGTCGCCGAAGCACCTGATCCCTTCAGGAGCCCAGGATGTTCGGAATGTTCCCCGAGCAGGTCTACGCCCAATGGGCATTGGACACTGGATCGGAGTCCCGGAACCGCGGAATCGTTCGCTGCTCCCGAGGGATAAAGCAAGCAGGTGCCGTCTTTTTTCTCCTCCCGCTGTGAGAGGGTCTAAGCCTCCACTTGCGGCTTGGCGAAGAGTGTTTCGACTCAGCGAAGCGGCCATCGTGCGAGATCTCTCCCTCATCCGGCGCTGCGCGCCACCTTCTCCCGAGGGGAGAAGAAACAAGAACTCATCCGCCAGGTTCTGGTCTGCACGGAGTCGACGCGCATCGGCGTCTCTGGGGGCGCCGGATTGTCCTTGACCCCTTCGACGTAGCGCACACCAGCGGCGTGTAGGCGCTCCACCGTCCGGCAAGACAGGGACACTCAGGATTCCGCACCGGCACTGCGCATCGTGGTCGTCGAACGATCCGATACCTTGAGGACTCGCGGTGCCGGAGCTGTCATGGTTGCGGTGTTGCGCAGAGAGGCCGGGTGTCCCCGCATTGCTGTTCCGCGTAGCTGCAGCGATGAAGGCGAAGTCCATGCGTTGTCCAGGCCGCGATGGCTTCCACGACGTCGCAGCGGACTTGAGCGCAAGAGAAATCGACTCTGAACCTCGCTTTCTCTGACCGTTCTTGCGCAAGTCGACACTGACCCGGCTTTCGCGGCTTTCGGACGCGGCTTCCGGCACAAGCCGACCAAGCTGTGCGACCATCTGCGCATGCCTGCATCGGTCCTTGATTGGCGACGCCATTGGCTGAAGCCCATCTTCTTCCTCGCGTTGATCGCGATGGGATTGTTTGCGCTTGTCTACTGGCTCGACCATCGCGCCGCCGGCCAGCTTTCGATCAACGCGCTCGAGCGATACGTGGCGCTGGATGGCGACTACCTGACCGATGCGATCAGTCAGCTCGCGCCAGTCACGATCGCCATGTTCGGCATCGTCGTCACGGTCGTGGCGATCATCGTGCAACTGGCGGCGGGCCGTTACACCGGGGTGGTGCGCATGTTCTTGCGCGATCGCGTGAACGCCATGGCGCTGTCTTTCTACGTGGTGCTTGGCGTGTTCGGAATCTGGCTGAGCGTCGGCTTGCAGGAGGGGTTCGTGCCGCGCCTGGCACTCATGGCCGGCATGGCCGGCGCCTCGCTGGGGCTGCTGCTGATGCTGCCCTATTTCGGCTATGTGTTCTGGTTTCTTGAGCCGACCAACCTGGTCAACCGCATCTGCCGCAGCGCTGCGCAGACGGTGCGCCGCGCGACAACCTGCAAGGTCGGCAGCCGCCTGCACGCCCTGCAGCGCCAGACGCTGGAAGCGATGGCCGAGCTGACCGACATCGCGAGCCATTCGATCTCCGGCAAGGACAAGATCATCGCCTCGCGCGCGGTCGATGCGTTTCGCGATTTCACCATCGACTACCTGGCAGCCAAGCCCCGCCTGCCCGATGCCTGGTTCAGCATCGGGCCGGAGATACGCGGCAATCCGGACTTCGTGGCGATGAATTCCGAATCGCTCGGCGACCTGGAAGCACGCCACACCTGGGTCGAATGGCAGGTGCTGCGGCAGTACCTGGGGATCTACACCGAAGCGCTGTCGCACATGCCCGACATCGACTACCTGATCGCCATCGACAGCCGCTACATCGGCGAGGCCGCCGCCGAGCGCGCCGACGACGCGCTGGTGGACCTGATCCTGTGCTTCTACAACTCCTATCTGCGCGCCACCCTCAATGCGCGCAGCGTGCGCACGGCCTACAACGTGCTCAACCAGTACCGCCTGCTGGTGGAGGGCCTGTTGCGCCTCGGAAGCAGCCGGCATGCGCTGGACGGGGCGCGCTTCATGAGCTACTACGGCCATGTCGGCTACGACCTGCATCTTCCCTTCGTCACCGAAACGGTGGCCTACGACCTCTCGTCCCTGTGCCAGGTGGCGCACGCGCTCGGCTCGGGCGAGGAAGACGGAATCCTCAGCCATTTTCTCGAGCTCGACCGCCCGCTGCGCGCCAAGCAACAGGAGCGCGCCCTGCTCGGCGTGCGCAAGGCGCAGATCAAGCTCGCGGTCTACTACCTCAGCGTCGGCGAAATCGCGCGTGCCACATCGATCGCCACCGACATGAAAGACGAGCCAAAGGAGCGCATCGCCACCTTGCGCCTGGAGCTGGAACGCGCCACCAGCAAGGACTTCTGGGAGATCACCGACCGCGGTCGCAACTTCGAGTACATGCCGCCGCCGCAGCGTGCCCGCCTGGCCGAGTATTTCGAACTGCTCGCAACGCAAGCCGGCACCGCCTGAGGCGACCCGCAGGGACCAGGGGATTGCCGTCCGCCTTCGCCTCTCGTCGTAGAGCTTGCTCCGCTTCTTTGTTGTTGCCGTCTCCCGCACAGGATGGAATGGCAGCCGAGCAAGCTCGGCTCTACGGGATCGTCGCCCGCCAGTACGGGGTGCTCGCCCCGCCTCCGCCCCTCGTAGAGCGGAGCTTGCTCCGCTGTCTTTGCTGTTGGCAGTTCCTGTGCAAGGTGGAAAAAGCAGCCGAGCAAGCTCGGCTCTACGGGGTCGTCATCCGCCTTCGCGTGCCTCGAGCCTTCGGGACGCGAAACTCCCGCGGGATCATCGGTGGACAGTTTCAGGTGCCGCGCGAGCCAACCCAGCGTGGGTCCCTGGATGATGCTTGAGACCATTACGACGAAGAACACGGTGTTGAATATCATCTGCGCGCCATCGATTCCGGCGACGATGGGAAAGGTCGCCAGGACAATGGGCACAGCACCTCTGAGCCCTGCCCACGAAGCGAACAGTTTGGCGCGCCATCCGTAGCGTGGAAACGGCGGCGGCGATGGGATCGCAGGAAGACGACCGCGCAGGACCTGGGGCGGGGTGTACTTTCGGGTGACCGCATGTGGCCGTTCCGCTACGGCGCCGCCGGTCGCGGCAGAGTTCAGATCTCGGTCTGCCCGGCGCGCTCCAGCGCGTCATCGACCCGGACTGCCTGGATTTGTGCCGAGCGAGCCGGACGCAGGGCCGCTGACCTGGCGGCGTTCTCAATGTTCCGTCGGCGACACGGGTTCGATGACATGCACCGACGAGGTAGAACACCGCTTGCGTGCCTGCCGCCGACTCGTCCATACTGAACCACATGGTTCAGCGTTCTCAAACACACTTCAATGCCTCGTTCGCCGCCCTCGCCGATGCCACCCGGCGTGGCGTCCTCGACCGGCTCGCACGCGGCGACGCCTCGATCACCGAACTCGCCGACAAGTTCGAAATGACCCTCACGGGCATGAAAAAGCACGTCGGCGTGCTCGAGCTGGCCGGCCTCGTGACCACCGAGAAGGTCGGCCGCGTGCGCACGTGCCGCATCGGCCCATGCCGTCTCGAGGAGGAAGCGGAGTGGATCGCGCGCTACCGCCAGGTCTGGGACGCGCGCTTTGAAGCGCTGGACGATGTCATCGACCAACTCAAACGACAGGAGAAGACCCGTGGTCGCAAGAAAAGAAAGTGAATCCCCGCGCACGACGGTACAGAAGAAATCGGAGCGCGAGGTCGTCGTCACGCGGACGTTCGACGCGCCCGCGCGCCTCGTGTTCGAGGCATGGTCCAGACCCGAGCTGTTCAAGAAGTGGTGGGTACCCCGTTCCATGGGTATGACACTTCGCTCGTGCGAGATGGATGTGCGCACCGGCGGCAAGTACCGCCTGGTGTTCGGCGACGATCCTGCGAACGCGATGGCGTTCTTCGGCAATTACCTCGAGGTGGTGCCCGACAAGCGCATCGTCTGGACGAACGAGGAAAGCGGTGACGCGGGATCCGTCACCACCGTGACGTTCGAAGAGCGCGACGGCAAGACGCTGCTCGTCATGAGCGAGCTGTATCCCACGAAGGAAGCGCTCGACGCGGCCGGCACCGGCGCGCAGGAAGTGACGCACGAGACGTTCGGACAGCTCGACGAACTGCTCGCCGAGCTGTCCGCGCGCTGACTCCGTTCGCGGTGAACCCCGAGGACTGCGAGGTCGACGCGACGGCCTTGGCCCAAGCCGCTTCAGCGACAGCGTGGTGATGACGCCCGGACGTGTGCCGGGCTTCGTCGTCTCGGGGCCGAATTCTTGCCCTGCTGTGCCGCCAATGCCCCGAAGCGATCATTCGGAAACTCCAACCTGGCCCCTGCTTCCCATCGGGCCGAATGCGTAGCTGGCGCTGTCAAACGGCTGCGAAACAGATGCGCGTCGCAAACCTGTCGCGACGCGCAGAAAGCTCCGCGTCGCGTTTCGGAGAAACACCGCGGGCAGCTCGCAAGCACGTTGCTCGCACCAAGCGAGCACCCGCTTCCTGGCGATGCCAGGAAGGTTGTGGATTCGAACTACCTTCGCGTAACGGGCTGGGTCAATCGACCGATGTCTCCGCCCGGCGGCGGAAGCTGATACCTCGCGAGCGACCTGCATTGAGCTCAAACCCGGTGATGTCGCCGTTGCCGTTGCGCTGGAAACGCAGCAGGCCGCTGCCCGTGAAGGCATCGGTGAACGCCGGTGACAGCGGCAGGGCGTCACCGCGGCGCGGATGCAATTTCAGCTGCGTGCCGTCGACCGCCAGACGCCAGCGGGCGTCGAGCTCCACGCTTTCGTACTCGCCGGCGAACGCGGCGAGGGCCTCGGCATCGGGGGCGAAAGGCGCGACAGCATGCATCTCCGTGCGCTGGTCGCCGATATCGAGCGTCATGCGCCGCTGGCCATCCTTGTCGCGGACGACTTGCAGGACGGCTGGTACAGGCACATCGAGCATTCTGAAGCGGTTGTCGCCTTCATAGGCCAGTTCGTTGTCTCGGCCCCCGTCACGCACGTACCAGAGCTTGCCGTCGCGGTTTTCGATCCGGCGCACCAGCGACTGGTCTGGCCCGAAGTAGGTACCGATGTAGTGGTCGGGCTCGAACACCGGCGCCTTGGCCATTGCCTTGCTTGTTGCGTCGGCGTTTGCCGCTACGGCCGCGGCTTTCGGTGCGGCCTGCAGCCGATCCTCAAGCACCACGTCGGCCACGGCGCGCAACAGCGTCCAGGGTTGGCTGGCGCCAACATTGCACAAGGCTGCCGCAGCAATGCCGGTGCTGGGGAAACGCAGCAATTCGGCCCGAAACCCGATCCACGAGCCGCCATGCGAGACAGCGCGCAGACCGCGGTAGTCGTCGATGATCAAGCCGCGCGCGTAGGTGATCGGTTTGCCGTTGTTGAGGATGCCGACCTGCTGCAGTTGTGCGATCAGGGCCGCGCCGCCGACCTTGGGCTCATGGAAGTTCGCGTCCCAACGCGCCAGATCCCGCACCGTGGTCTGGACCTGGCCATCACCGGTCTGCTCCCAGGCAGAGGTCGACAACACCCAGGTGCCATCCGGACGGGGCGCGTAGGACGTTGCGCGATGCGGAATTATCTGTGCGTGGTCGTCGAGAAAACGGGTCTGGTGCATGCCGAGCGGCGCGAAAATCCGTTCGTGTGCGAATTCGCGCAGCGATTTCCCGCTTGCCTTCTTGACGACCAGTGACAACAGGAAGTAGCCGGAATTGCTGTAGCTGTGCTCGCTGCCGGGCACGAAATCCAGCGCCTTCTGGCGCGCGATCACTCGCAGGGCGTCGGCGTCGGTGGCGTGATCCTGGAAGTTGATGCCGCCGAGCATGAGCAGGCCGATGTAGTCGCGGACGCCGCCGGTGTGATTGAGCAGGTGGTCCAGCGTCACCTTGTCGAAATACCCGGGCAGCTCCGGGATGTACTTGCGCACGCTGTCATCGAGCGCAAGTTTTCCGTCCTGCGCCAGCAGCAGGATGCTGGTGGCCGTGAACTGCTTGGAGGTCGAGCCAATGTCGAATACCGTCTGCCGCGGATCGATCGCCAGGTCATGTTCGATGCTGGCCAGGCCGTATCCCTTCTCATAGAGCACACGACCGCGCTCGTACAGCGCAAACGCGCAACCGGGCGAGCCGGGCTTGGCGTACTCGGCAAAGATCGCGTCGATGCGCGGCGCCATGGCCGGATCGAAGACCGTGTCCGCGTGGAGCGGAGACGAGAGCGGGAGCATCAACAACGCAGCAAGGCGCGAGCGAAAGGGCATGGTGGCTCCTGAGTGGTCAAGTTCACGTGCGGCGCAAGCGAGGCTCCGACGCGCGGGATTCCGAGGATGGCGGGGAAGTCTACCTTCGTTCCCGGCATTCCCGGGACACCCAAGATTTCGCACCTGCACCACACATCTTGGGGGCAGATACACCCCATGCCTTCGGGTACCTCAAGTGTCGGAACGGTCGCGGGCGCAGTGCCGTGTTGATAGCTGGCCCGATATCGGCGTTCGAATCAGGTGGGAGGGACGCGACGGAAATTGCACTCCGAAGCCCACGTTCCCGCCAGGGACCAGAAGAGGCCGACCCAGGTTTTTTCGACCCGGGTTCTTGCCAAGCGCCGTCAGGGCGAAGGGGTATAGGTCAGCGTCGCGCTGAAAGAGAGTTGCGTGATGTCGGCGGCGGAGGGGTCGGTCGCGCCCAGCGTCCTTACCCGGATGCCGATGCGATCACCGGCGGCGACGACCAGGGATCCGCCAATGTGGTTGGTCGCCGTGCGGAACGTGCCTGGGATCACCACCGTATTGGGCGCCCCGAACCGGAGCGAGCCGGTCAGTGGTGTCGTCGTGTAGGGCGCCGAAAGATGGTCGATGCCGTTGTTGGGGCTCGACGGCGCGCGAAACACCTGGAAGTCGTACTGCAGGCCGATCGTGTTGATGGCAGACGCCGACGCCACGAGCAGGTCGGCGCTGATCTGCAGATTCGAGATCGTGCCGGCGAACGGCACCGGGAACGCGAAGCCGCCCGGCTCCGGCGGCATGGTCGACTCGCCCGAGCCATCGATGACTTGAAACACGCGGCTGCCGAAACCCAACAGGACCGGCTGGCTCGACACGACGGTTGCGCCAGCGAGAAGCGGACCGGACGAGAACGCGATCACACCGCCCGACTGCGGCGTGAGTTGCCCCGCATCCAACCCGTCGAGTTTGTCGGCATTGATCGCATAGGGCGTTGCGTTGACGGGCTGACGCGGCGTCAGCAACTGGAAGCTGCCACCCGGCGCCTGTACCTGGATCTCAAGCCAGACGGGCGCGCCAAGGAAGACACTGGCGCCGAAATCGAGCGTGGTGCTGAAGATGCCCTCGACCACGTTCAATGGCGGCGTATCGATCGCCGGCGCCAACGCTGCGCCACCACTGGCCTGACCGAACGGGGTGATGCGCAGCACGTAGTTTCCGTCCGCCGGCACGGCACTATCGTACAGCCGCCCCTGGTAGGTGAACGTCGTCGGAGTCTGGGCAAGCAATGGCAGTGATGTCAGCGCCAACAGCAGCCACAAGAT
>Ga0307505_10001423_pt1 | contig 19365 bp, 19 predicted proteins | sample 23_S_MG_FD_202183 | JGI IMG/M metagenome (GOLD analysis project Ga0307505, IMG submission 202183) | Soil microbial communities from Populus trichocarpa stands in riparian zone in the Pacific Northwest, United States - 23_S | ecosystem: Environmental > Terrestrial > Soil > Riparian zone > Trees...
CGCCCAGTCACCGCCGAAACCACAATCCGATATTCGCGCGCCCAGTGACACGAGACCTTACCGGCCTGGTTTTGCTTTTCCTCCCTCACTTCCCCGCCAAGTCGAGGCCGTGCCCGTTCGCTCGAACACCTTGCTGCCTTGCCTTTATCCGCGGCCTCTGAGCTTCTCTGCGTCTCTGCGATTGAGCTTTGTTCAGCCTTGACCCCGGGAGGCATCCAAGCCGAATTCGTCTAAGATAGTCCGCGATAAAGGGGTGCCCCGCCCCGCCAGAACGACCCAGGAGAGTCCATGAAAACCAAGAAGCGCGTCCTGCCCGCCCTGCTGCTGTCCGTGTTCGCCGGAATGACGGCCCCCGCCGCCGATGCCGCGCAGTTCTCGGGCGTATACGTGTTCGGCGACAGCCTCTCGGATGCCGGCTACTACCGCGGCTTCCTCGCAGCCCTCGGCCTCCCCGCTCCCGTGGTGGCGCAGCTCGGCCGCTTCACCACCAACCCCGGCCCGGTGTGGTCGGAGCTGGTCTCGACCTACTACGGCGTCACGCCCGCTCCGAGCAACGTGGACAGCGGCAACATCTTTGCCCAGGGCGGCGCACGCGTGGCCGCCAATTCCGCGAGCACCCCTCCAGGCTCGGCGCAGCGCCCGGTGAGCGTGCAGATCGACGAGTACCTCGCGCGCAACGGCGGCGCCGCGGATCCGGACGCGCTCTATTCGGTCTGGGCCGGCGGCAACGACTTCCTGCAGAACTTCCAGCAGTTCTCGACCGGCGCGATCACGCAAGCGGAGCTGCAGACCAACGTGCTCGCCGCAGCGAACGCGGAGATCGGGCAGATCGCGCGCCTGCGGGCCGCCGGCGCGCGCTACATCCTTGTGTTCAGCCTGCCCGACATCGGCGTCGCGCCGTTCGCCGCCGCGGGCGGCCCCGCGGCGGTGGCGGGAGCGACCGCCCTTTCCGCCGGCTACAACACCACGCTCTTCACCGGCCTCGCCGCATCCGGAATCCGCGTGATCCCCGTCGATGTGTTCTCGCTCATCAACGAGATCAAGCAGAACCCCGCCGCGTACGGGTTCACCAATACCACCGGCATCGCCTGCGGCCCGTTCCCGCCCATCACGACCTCGGGCAACTCGCAGTTCTGCCTGCCGACGAACCTCGTGGCCCCGAATGCCGACCAGACCTACCTGTTCGCCGACGGAGTGCACCCGACCTCGGCCACGCACGCCATCATCGCGCAATTCGTCCAGTCGCTGATCGAGGGCCCGACGCAGTACGGCATGCTCGCGGAAGCGGCGCTGCGCACGCGCGAGAGCCACATCCGCTCGCTCGCCGACGGCATCGCCATGGGCCGCAAGGACGAGCCCGGCAAGCTGGGCGTCTTCTTCGGCGGCGACCGCGCGGACTGGCAGCTCGACCGCCAGGGCGGAAGCGAAAGCATCGACAGCAGGTCGCGCGCCGGCACCATCGGCGTCACCATGCGCGCCTCCGAATCCGTCGTGCTCGGCGTGGCCTACGGGTCGAGCCGCAACCACGGCACGTTCGGCAACAACGCGGGCCAGTACACGATCGCCGAGAACATCTGGTCGCTGTTCGCATCGGCGCGCTCCGGCGGCTTCTACGGCTCGGGCGTGCTCTCGCTCGCCGACATCCATTTCAGCAACCTGAAGCGCCACATCCCCCTGGGACCCGCGGTTCGCACCGCCGAGGGCAGGACCGAAGGCGCCAACTCGTCGGCCCACCTCGTCCTCGGCTACGACTTTCCCATCGGCCGGCTGACGATCGGCCCGACGGTATCGGCGACCTTCCAGAACGTGACCGTCAACGGCTTCGACGAGACCGGCGGCGGGTCCGCGGGGCTGCGGCTGATGGAGCAGAAGCGCCGCTCCGAGGTCCTGAGCGTCGGCGCGCGCGCCTCGATCAACCTGGGCCAGTGGACGCCGTGGCTGCGCGTGACCGCGGACGAGGATCGCCGCGATGACGTGCGCCACGTCTCCGCGATGCCGCTCTCGATGGCGGCGATCGGCAGCACCTACGACATCCCTGCATACCGCCCCGACTCGAAGTACATGACGGCCGCCGTGGGCCTGAACGGCATGATCGCGCCGAACGTGGGCCTGAGCGTGGGCTACTACATGATCGAAGGCCGCAACGGCAGCAAGGAAGACGGATTCCAGGGAATGCTGTCCTTCCGGTTCTGAAGAAGGTCCACGTCGCGGCAAACCTCCCGGAGGCCCACCTGCTGGTGGACCTCCTCGCCGACCGCGGCATCCGCGCGCGCGTGCTGAACGCGAACGCCGCGGGCGCCGCGGGCGAGCTGCCGATCGACGCCGCGATGCCGCAGGTCTGGGTCGACGATCCGGCCGACGCGGCGCGCGCGCGCGAGGTGATCGACGCCTTTTCGCGCGCTCCCACCGGCCCCACGCGCAAGTGCCCCGCGTGCGGCGAGGACAACCCCGCCGCCTTCGACCTCTGCTGGGCCTGCGGCGCGGGGTTGGAAAACCAAGGCTGAATCGCAGAGACGCAGAGAAGCGCAAAGGCCGCGGAAAAGAGCAAAGGCAATAAGGTGTTCGAGCGAATGGGCACAGTATCGACTTGGCGGGTAAGCGAGGGAGGAAAAGCAAAACTAGGCCGGTCAGGTCTCGTTTCACTGGGCGCCCGAACCCGGATCGGGCGAAGCGAGTCCGGTCAAGCTTGGCGTTGACTAGCCACGCGAATCCCCGATACGCCCCGAATGCCTATCTGATCCCAGCCACGAGTTCTGACCGACCTGGTTTCGCACTTCCTCCCTCGCTTACCCGCCAGGTTGAGGCCGTGCCCATTCGCTCGAACACCCTTTTGCTTTTTTTCCGCGTCCTTTGCGCTTCTCTGCGTCTCTGCGATTCAGCTTTGATTGGTCAAGGAGTGCCGACGAAGAGGTAGAAGCGTCCCCTGCCATTCTTGGCGTCGGCGACGCCGAGATACACCGGGCCGATGGGCGTGCTCGCCGCGAGGTAGGCGCCGAAGGAACGCTGCCAGCCCGTGAGCGTGGTCTCGGTGATGAGCTTCTGCATCCGCCCCGCCTCGGCCGCCACCCCGGCGATGAGCGTGAGGCCGTAGAGCGGCGTGCCGAAGTTGAGCCGGTACTGCGCCTCCAGCCGCCCGAAGCCGTAGTCGCCGCCGCGCATCTGGCCGGCCGCGAAGCCCGAGAGCCTGCGCGGGCCGCCGAGCGTGAAGGAATCGCCGAGCGGCAGCGTGCCCTTGAGCGCCACCCCGCCCTCGAGCCCGCCCAGCACCACCCAGTCGCCGAGCGAATGCGCGGCGCCGAAGCGCGCCTCGGTGCGCGAGTACTTGAGCCCGCCGGCGGTCACGCGCAGCGCCTCGAAGTGCGTGAGGTCGAGCTTCAGCCCGCGCGTGGGGAAGAACGGCTGGTCGTAGGTGTCGATGGCGAGCGCGGCCGTGGGCCCGCCGAGGCGTTCGGTGAGGTTGGGCACGGTGTCCGGCCCGGTGTCGAGCACCGCGCCGATGCGCCGCTCGACCCAGCCCCCGCGGACCTGCCCGTGCACGCCGAGGTTGGCGCCACCCTCTAGGCCGGCGGCGCTTTGCTGGATGCGGTACACCGCGAGCCGGTCGCCGCCGAAGAAGAGCGGCGCCTTGGCGAGCGACGTGCTCGCGTACGGGCGCACGAAAGTCCTGTGGCGCTTGTCGAGCGGCTGGTAGAACTCGGTCCACCCGGCCTGCTCGCTGCCGATCTGCGAGCCGAACAGCCACTCGCCGCCGAGGGAATTCATCCACGTCTTGCGCAGCAGCGCGCGCACGTTGAAGGTCGCGTCGCTGCGGAAGTCGGAGGCGAGGTTCAGGCCGAAGCGCAGGTAGTTCGGGCCCCACGGCTTCTCCACCGGCGTGATCCTCAGGATGGTGCGGTCGCGCTCGTGCACCACGTTGTAGTCGAGCGAGTGCAGGTCGCCCTCGTTGAACTCCCGCACCAGGTCGCGGGTGAGCGCCGCGGCGTCCAGGGGCTTGCCCTCGCGCTGCGCGATGCCGCGGCGGATCACGTCGGGGCTCACGAAGCGCGTGGGTGCGATCTCCAGCTGGTCGATCACGGGCGGGATGTGCTCGCCGGCGAGGCGCAGGTTGTCCTGCCATTGCGCGTAGGCGGGACGCGATACCGCGAGGCGCTTCAACTCGGCCGCGGCCTCCTCGGCGGCGAGGCGCCCGCGCACGCGCGCCTCGAGCTAGCGCGTGAACGCCGTGGAGGTGATGTTGCCCAGGTTCGGCCGCAGGTAGACGTCCCCGGGCCTGAGCTCTCCCATGGAGCGCGCCACGTTCTGCTCGGTGAGCAGGTTCACCACCTGGCCCAGCACCGTGACCACGCCCTTCACCTCGTCGGGGCTGTACAGCGGCGAGCCCACGTTCACGGCGATGATCACGTCGGCGTTGCAGAGCGCGCGCGCCTCGGCGATCGGCAGGTTGTCGGTGAGGCCGCCGTCGACGAGCTTGCGTCCCTCGCGCAGCACCGGCGCGATGAGGCCCGGGACAGACATGCTCGCGCGCATGGCCGAGGTGAGGTTGCCGCTGCGGATCGCCACGCGCTCGCCCGTGCCGATGTCGGTGGCGACGATCGCGAGCGGCATGCGCAGCTCCTCGATCGGGCGGTCGCCGAGGTCGGCGCGCACCAGCTGGTTGAAGAAGAGCTTCAGCTTCTCGCCCGCGAGCGCGCCCTCGCGGAACTTGACGCCGTCGAGCGACACGCCGAACTCGAGCCCGGAGTAGAAACGGTCGTCGAGCTCCTTCCTGCGGATGTCGACAGCCTCGCGCCCGGCGAAATCGTCGAACATCGAGTTCCAGTCGGTCTTGCGGACGTTCTCGATGATCTCCTGCGGGGAAACGCCCGCCGCGTACGCGCCGCCCACGAGCGCTCCCATGCTGGTCCCCGCGATGCAGGAGACCGGAACGCGGAGCTCCTCCAGCACCTCGAGCACGCCCAAATGCGCCCCGCCGCGCGCGCCGCCGCCGCCGAGGACCAACCCCACGCGCGGGGGCTTGGAGGGCGGTTGCGCGAAGGCGGAGGCAGCGGCCGCGAGAACAAGGCCCGCGGCGAGAAGGCGCTTGAGCATCGCTAGACCCTGATGGAGAACGGCGTGAACCTCGTGTCGCGGTCGTAGTGGTCGATTCCCTCGGCGCGCTTCAACCACCCCACGATGGCGTAGGTGGCCGGGGTGAACAGCACCTCGACCACGACCTTGGCCACGAACTGCGCGAACATCACCTTCGGCAGCGCCTCGTCGGGGATTATTCCCGTGCCCCAGAAGGCGAGCGGGTAGAAGATGAGCGAGTCCACGCCCTCCCCGAAGATCGTCGAGCCGATCGTGCGGCTCCACAGCCAACGCCCCCGCGTCGCGATCTTCATCTTGGCGAGCACGAACGAGTTCACGAACTCGCCGCAGAAGTACGCGATCATCGAGGCGAGCGAGATGCGCCACGTGTTTCCGAAGGCGACCTCGTAGGCGGCCTGGTTCTTCCAGAAGGGCGCCGGCGGAAGCGACACGACCACCCAGGCCATGAACGAGGCGAAGAAGAGCGCGGCGAAGCCCGCCCAGATCACGCGGCGCGAGCGCGCGTAGCCGTAGACCTCGGTCAGGATGTCGCCGAAGACATACGAGATGGGGAAGAAGAGCACGCCGGCGCCGAAGGTGAGCAGACCCAGCGCGGGCAGGTCGACCTGGACGATCTTGGCCGGCCCGACCAGGTTCGAGCAGACCAGGACCACCACGAAGGCGACCATGACGAACTCGTAGTAGCGCGGTTGCGGCGCTCTCACCGGGATGCTCTTTCGAGGACGAACGCGAGCGCCTCGGTGAACGAGGGCTCGTCCATGGCCACGTGTCCGTTCGTGTACTGCAGCTCACGCAGGCGCAGATTGGTGTAGCCGCGCGCGGCGAGGCGCTCGTGCAGCAGCCCGACCCGCGTGCCGTTCCCCTGGCTGGTGCCTGCGAGCACCAGGCTCACGGGCAGGTTGCGGTCGCGCTCGAACATCTGGCGCTCCATCGTCGTGGCGGGTTCGCCACCCTGGGCAGGCTCGAAGGTCATGTCGGGACGGGCCCAGAACGATCCGTCGCCCGAGATGAAGGCGTTGAAGTGGCGCTCGCCCGGGCGCTCGAGGTAGAGCGCGTACACCGCGAACTGGCCGCTCAGGGAGTGTCCCGAGTAGACACGCATCGCCGGATCGGTCCGGTAAATTGCATCGATCGAGGGGACCAGCTCGCGCGTGAGGAAGCGGTAGTACGCCTCGGCGCCGGGCATGGTGAAGTCGATCCAGCGGCGTTCGGCGCCCATGTGCCACACGGTCACCAGAATCGCATCGCGGCGCTGCACCTCCAGGACTCCGCTCAGCACGGGAAAGCGGTACTCGCCGTCGGCTGCGTAGATCACCGGATAGCGCGCCGTGCCCTGCGCATATCCGGGCGGCACGTACACCTGGTAGTTGTACGTGACCCCGGTTTCGACCGACGTGATGGCCGACAGCGTGCGCGTGCCGGGCTGTGCGGGCGCGTTGTTGCCGCTCTCGCCGCCACCGCCCGCGCCGCCGCATGCGACCACGAGCGACGACAGGACGATTGCGACCCAGCGCCTCATGGCTTCCTCCTCTGGCGAACCGCCTCGAACAGGGCGAGCGAGCCCGCCACCGCCGCGTTGAGCGACTCGGCCCGCCCGGGCATCGGGATGCGCGCGAGCATGGTCGCACGTTCGCGTACCGCGGCCGACAGCCCAGCGCCCTCGCTGCCCACGACGAACGCCACAGGGCCGAGCAGCTCGACATCGTAGAGCGATCGCTTCGCCTCGCCCACAAGCCCCACGGCGGTGCCGCGATACGTGGCGAGGAACTTCGCGAGGTCCACGCCTTCGGCGATGTTGAGCGCGAAGTGGGCGCCCATGCCGGCGCGCACGGTCTTGAGCGACCACGCGAACGCGCATCCGGGCGACAACCCCACGTGCCTCGCCCCCGCGGCGGCGGCGCTCCGCATCAGGGTGCCTACGTTGCCCGGATCCTGGACGTCCTCGAGCAGCAGGACGAGGTCGGCATCGGGCGGTATCGGGGAGCCGGCGGGAGCGCCCACGGCGGCGACAAGGCCCGTGGCGGAGTCCACCGTGGAGAGCGCGTCGAAGAGCTTGTCGGCGACCACGGTAACGGCGGCCTGCGGCACGCGTGCGACGAGCGCGCGCACCTCCGCGCGGTCGAGCGCGGAGCGGCGCACCATGAGCGAATCGACCGCGTGCCCGGCGTCGAGGAAGGCGCCCACCAGGTGCGCGCCATCGAGGACGGTGAGGCCGCGCTTGCGCCGTTCGGCGGCGCTCGCGGCGAGCTTCGCCATCGCCTTGAAGGCCGGGTTGTCCCTCGAGTTGACGGTCTTCATTCGCGAAGCCGCATCCCACGTTTGGCCCCTCTCCCTTGGGAGAGGGTTCGGGTGAGGGTCATATCAGAACGGCAGGTCGTTCTGCAGCAGCACTTGCACCGGCTCGAAGCTGCGGCGGTGGATCTCGCACGGCCCGCGGCTGCGCAGCGCGGCCAGGTGCTCCGGCGTCGAGTAACCCTTGTGGCTGGCGAAGCCGTAGCCGGGATAGCGCTCGTCGAGGAGCGTCATCTCCGCATCGCGCGCGACCTTGGCGAGGATCGACGCGGCCGAGATCGCGGCCACGAGCCGGTCGCCTCTCACGATGGCGCGGCAGCGGCAGGCGATGGGCGGAAGCATGTTGCCGTCGACGCAGACCTCGTCGGGCTCCATGCCGAGGGACTCGACCGCGCGCTTCATCGCAAGCAGGCTCGCTCGCAGGATGTTGATCGAGTCGATCTCTTCGACACTGGCACTGGCGATGGACCATGCCAGTGCACGGTCCTTGATGCGTCCGGAGAGCATTTCGCGCGTCTGCGCGTCGAGCAGCTTGGAGTCCACCAGGCCGTTGATGCGCGTGCGCGCCGGGTCGAGCACGACGGCGGCGGCGAAGACCGCCCCGGCGAGCGGCCCGCGGCCGGCCTCGTCAACCCCGCAGAGCAGCAGAGGGTCGGTGGGGCTCTGGTAACGCCGCGGCATGGTTCGATTTCCTCTCGAGATACGGCTCCAGCGCCTGGACCACGCGCTCGTCGTGGCCGCACGCGAGGCTCGCGTGCAGCCGCTCGAAGTGCCCGCGCAGGCGGCCGCGCGCCTCGCGGCTGTCGAGCAGGTTGCCCAGCGCCTGCGCGAGATTGGCAGGCGTGGCGTCGTCCTGCAAGAGCTCCGGCACGACGAACTCGCCGGCGAGGATGTTGGGCAGCCCGAAGTACGGCAGCCGCGCCTTGCGCATCACCAGGCGGTAGGTGAGCGGGTTCAACCGGTAGGTGATCACCATCGGGCAGCGCGCGAGCGCGGCCTCGAGGGTCGCGGTCCCGCTCGCGACGATGGCCGCATCGCAGGCATGCAGGGCGAGGCGCGCGTGGCCGAAGAGCACCTGCAGCGGCAGCTCGCGCCCGCCCTTCGCGTAGAGGCGCGCCTCGAAGTGGTCGCGGGTCTCGCGCGTGGCGAGCGGAACGAAGAAGCGCAGCTCCGGGCGGTGCGCGGCGAGCGCCGACGCGGTGTCGATCAGGAGGTCGGCGTGCATCTCGAGCTCGGAGAGGCGGCTGCCCGGCAGCAGCGCCACGGCGACCGCGCCGGGACCCAGGCGCAGCTGCGCGCGCGCGTCGGCGTGGTCGGGCGCCAGCGGCATGGCGTCGGCCAGGGGGTGGCCCACGTAGCTCACCGGGATTCCCGCGCGCTCGTAGATCGGCTGCTCGAACGGGAACATCACCAGCATGCGGTCGACCGAGCGGCCGATGGAGTGGATGCGCTCGGCGCGCCAGGCCCAGATCGACGGGCTCACGTAGTGCACCGTCGGGATCCCCGCCGCCTTGAGCCTGGCCTCGAGCCCGAGGTTGAAGTCGGGGGCGTCGACGCCGATGAAGAGGTCGGGTGGGGCATCGAGCAGCGACCTGAGCATGCCGCGGCGGATGGCGAGGATCTCGCGCAGGCTCTTCAGCACCTCGACGTAGCCGCGCACCGCGAGCTTTTCCATCGGGTAGAGGCTCTCGGCGCCCTCGGCCATCATCCGCGGCCCGGCGATTCCGTGGAACCTGAGCCCCGGCCAGCGCGCCCTGAGCGCCCGGATCAACGCCGCGCCGAGCAGGTCACCCGATGCCTCCCCGGCGACGATTGCGACCGATGCCATCGTCACCGCACGATGCCGCGCGAGGAGGCCGCGAGGAAGTCGAGCAGCGTGCGGACCTCGGGCGATCCTTCCGCCTGGCGCCCGATCTCCGCCTTCGCCTCGGCGAGCGTGAGGCTCGACTTGTAGAGCGCCCTGTACGCGCGCTTGAGCGCGGCGATCGCCTCCGGCGTGAAGCCGCGGCGCTTCAGGCCCTCCGCGTTGATGCCGTGAGGCGCGCAGGGCTGGCCGGCGACGGTGATGAACGGAGGCACGTCCTGCGTCACCACGCTGGCGATGCCCGCCATCACGTGCGCGCCCACCTTCACGAACTGGTGCACGCCCACGAAGCCGCCGAGGATGGCCCAGTCGCCGATGTCGACGTGCCCCGCGAGCGTGGCGTGGTTGGCGAACACGGTGTTGTCGCCCACCGCGCAGTCGTGCGCCACGTGGCAGTACGCCATGATCCAGTTGTCGTTGCCGACGCGCGTCACGCCGCGGTCCTGCGCGGTGCCGCGATTGAGCGTCACGTACTCGCGGACGGTGTTGCGGTCGCCCACCTCGAGGCGCGTGGGCTCGCCCTTGTACTTCTTGTCCTGGTTGGCCTCGCCGATGGAGCAGAAGTGGAAGATGCGGTTGTCGCGCCCGATCGTGGTGTGCCCGGTGATCACGTTGTGCGCGCCGATCGTGGTGCCCTCGCCCACCTCGACGTTGCCGTCGATGATCGTGTACGGGCCGACGCTGACGTCCGCGCCCAGCTTCGCGCGCTTGTCGACTATCGCTGTGGAATGGACGGAGCTCATGCGTTTCGGCCTGCGGCTGTTAAAGACGGGAAGAACGAGGAAAGGGAGGAAAGAGAGGAGGAAGGGTGAACTGGGGCAAATGCGAACATGGCCACGGCATGGATCGTTTCACACGAACCAACTCCTTTTACTCCCTTTACTCGTTCTTCCCGTCTTGAACTCACAGCTCGCGTAGGGCACACAACAGCTCGGCCTCGGCGACGACCGCCTCGCCCACCTTCGCAACCGCGGTGAACTTGGCCATGCCACGGGCGAAGCGGCCCGCGTCGACCTCGATACGCAGCTGGTCGCCGGGGGTGACCGGGCGCTTGAAGCGCGCGCCGTCGATGCCCACGAAGTAGTAGACCCACTTGCCGTCGTTCTTGTGGCCCATGCTCTTCAGCGACAGCACCGCCGCGGCCTGCGCCATCGCCTCGACGATGAGCACGCCCGGCATCACCGCGACGTGCGGGAAGTGCCCGGGGAAGAACGGCTCGTTCACGGTCACGTTCTTCAGGGCGACGATGCGCTTGCCCTTCTCGAACGAGAGCACCCGGTCGATCAGCAGGAACGGGTGGCGGTGGGGAAGATACTCCTTGATCTCCTCGATCGTCATCTCACTCACGGTCGTCTCCCGGCTGCTTCTTCGGCACGCGCCGCACGATCTCGTCGAGGTGGCGCAGGTGCGCGGAATTGCGCAGCCACTCGCCGTGCGGCATCGCCGGCGTGCCCGAGGTGTAGGTGCCCGGCTTCACGATGGACTTGGTGACGAAGGTGTAGCCCGAGATGGTCACGCCGTCGCAGATCGAGAGGTGCCCCACGATGCCGACGCCGCCCCCGATCATGCAGTCGCGCCCGATGGTGACGCTGCCCGAGATCCCCGTGCATCCCGCGATCACCGTGTGCGCGCCGATCACCACGTTGTGGCCGACCTGGATCTGGTTGTCGAGCTTGACTCCGTCGCCGATGACGGTGTCGTCGAGCGCCCCGCGGTCGATGGTCGTGTTGGCCCCGACCTCGACATCGTCGCCGATGCGCACCCCTCCCACCTGCGTGATCTTGAGCCACCGCCCAGCCTCGCGCGCCATGCCGAAACCGTCGGCCCCGACCACGGCTCCCGAGTGCAGGATGCAGCGCGCGCCGATCGAGCAGCCGTCGTAGACGGTCACGCGCGGATGCAGGCGCGTGCCTTCGCCCACCGAGGCGCCGCGCCCGATCGACGCGTGAGCCCCGATGCGCGCGCGCGCCCCGATCGACGCTCCCGGCCCGATCACCACGAACGCGCCGATCTCGGCTGTGGCATCCACGTTGGCGCTGCCGTCGATCTGGGCGAACGGGTGGATGCCTGGGCTCCACGCCTCCTCGGGGTTGAACAGCGCCACCGTGCGCGCGTAGTAGGCGTAGGGGTTGTCGCTCACGATGCGCGGCATGGAAGCCGCGTCGCGGTCGCCGGGGCCGAGGATCACCGCGCCGGCGCGCGTGGTGGCGAGGCGACCGCGGTACTTCGGGTTGGCGAGGAAGGCGATCTGCGAGGGACCGGCGGAGTCGAGCGTGGCCACGCCCGAGAGCGGCGCGCTCACCTCGCCCACGGCCTCGCCGCCGAGCTTCGCGACGATCTCCCTAAGCGTGAGCGCGGGCGGACCGTGGCCTGTCCCCATGACTCACCTGTCGGCGAGCGCCCGGATGACCTTGTCCGTGATGTCGATGCGCCCGCTGGCGAACACCGCTTCCTGGAGGATCAGGTCGAACTTCTCCTGCTCGGCGATCTGGTTGATCACGCGCGTGGCCCGCTCCTGCACCTTGGCGAGCTCCTCGTTGCGGCGCAGGTTGAGGTCCTCGCGGATCTCGCGCTGGACGCGCTGGAAGTTGCGGCTGATGTCGGCGAGCTGGCGCTCCTTCTCGCGCCGCGTTCCCTCCGGCATGGTGACATTCTCCTTCTCCAGCTCGGTCTGCAGGTCGCGCCCCTGCTTCTCGATGCGCCCCAGCTCGGCGTTGCGCGCCGAGAACTCGCGCTCGAGCGCCTGCTGCGCGCGCTTGGCGGGCGCGGCCTCGCGGAACACGCGCTCGGTGTTGACGAAGCCGATCTTCATCTGCGCCTGCGCCATGCAAGGCGCAAGGGCCAGCCCCATCAGCACCACCGCGATCAGATGTCTCATGGTCAGAACACCCTGCCCAGCTGGAACTGGAACCTCTCTATCTTATCGCCAGTCTGGCTGCGCACCGGCGTGCCGAGCGAGAAGCGCAGCGGCCCCATGGGCGAGTCCCAGCTCACCGCGAGCCCCACGCTCGCGCGCAGGTCCCCGGCATTGATCTTCTGGTCCGAGCCCCAGACGTTGCCGAAGTCGGTGAAGACCCCGAGGCGCACGTTCTTTTCCTTGTACCCCGGCATGGGGAAGAGCAGCTCGATGTTGCCCACGAATCGCCGGTTGCCGCCGAGGACGTCGTCGTTCAGGTCGCGCGGGCCGAGGGTGGCGGTCTCGAAGCCGCGCACCGAGCCCACGCCGCCGGCGTAGAAGTTCTTGAAGAACGGCAGCGCCTTGTCGCGGTAGCCGCCGGCGTAGCCCAGCTCGCTGTTGAGCATCAGCGTGAGCCAGGAGAAGCGGTCGAACGTGTGGAACCACTGCGTCTGGTAGTTGACGCGGTAGTAGGTGAGATCGCCGGGCGGCACCCCGACCTCGAAGCCGATCTCGTTCAGCCATCCCTTGGTGGGCCAGGTGAGGCTGTCGCGCGTGTCCCTCGCGAAGCCCACGTTGGTGCGCAGCGTGTCGCTCTTCTCGCCGAACTGGTTGATGAAGTCGAGGTAGCGCGGCGGCGCGGTCCCGAGGTCGAGGGCGAGCTTTGTGCGCTCGGCGGTGAAGCCGATGTTGACCGTGTCGAACTCGGTCACCGGGACGCCGAAGCGAATGCCCACGCCGGTCGAGTAGGTGTTGTACGACACCACCGAGAGCGACGCGGTGTTGACGTCGCGGCGAAAGAAGTCGAAGCCGCGCGATATCCCGTCGGGGGTCCAGTAGGGGTCGATGAAGGTGAACGAGTAGATCTTGTTCACCGAGCCGCTGCTGATCTGCAGCGCGAGCATGTTGCCGGTGCCGAGGATGTTGGACTGCGAGATCGAGCCCTGCAGCGAGAGCTTCTCGGCCGCGGAGTAGCCGACGCCGAAGTTGAGCGTGCCGGTGTTGCGCTCGACGACGTTCACGTTCACGTCGACCTGGTCGCTCGTGCCCGGCACCGCGGGCGTCTCGATGTTCACCTCGGAGAAGTAGCCCGTGCGCTGCAGCCGCTCCTTGGAGCGCGCGATCTTCTCGAGCGAGTACCACGATGCTTCGAGCTGGCGCAGCTCGCGCCGGATCACCTCGTCCTGGGTCTTCTGGTTGCCGGCGATGTTCACGCGCCGCACGTACACGCGCCGGCCCGGGTCGACGAAGATGGTGAAGCCGGCGATGCGCTTCTCGCGGTCGAGGTCGGGGACCGGGTTCACGTTGGCGAACGAGTAGCCGTCGTTGCCGAGGCGGTCGCTGATCTTCTTGGTGGCCTCGACGATGCGCTCGCGCGAGAACACGTCGCCGGCCTTCAGGCGCGTGAGCGCGCGCAGCTCCGGCTCGGGCGCGATCAGGTCGCCGGACAGCTTGATCTCGCCCAGGCGGTAGACCGGGCCCTCGGTGATCGCGATGGTGATGAAGATCTGCTCGCGGTCGGGCGTGATCGAGACCTGGGTCGACTCGATGTTGAACTCGAGGTAGCCGCGGTTGAGGTAGAAGGAGCGCAGCGCCTCGAGGTCGGCGGTGAGCTGCTGCTTGGAGTACTGGTCGTCCTTGGTGAACCAGGTGAACCAGCCGGGCGTGGTGAGCTTCATCTCGCGCTTGAGCTGGCGCTCGGTGAAGTCCTTCGCCCCGATGATGTTGATGTCGGAGATCTTGGTGACCGCGCCCTCCTCGATGTCGAAGCGCAGTGCCACGCGGTTCCTCTCGAGCGGGGTGACCGTGGTCTTGACCACCGCGCCGTAGAAGCCGCGGCCGGTGTACTGGCGCTTGAGCTCCTTCTCCGCGCGGTCGAGCAGCGACTTGTCGTAGATCTTGGATTCCGAGATGCCGGCCTGCTTCAACCCGTCCTTGAGGTTGTCCTTGGTGAACTCCTTGGCGCCCTCGATATCGATGGTCGCGATCGCGGGACGCTCCTGCACGCTGACGATGAGCACGTCGCCGTCGGCCTCGAGGCGTATGTCGGAGTAGAACCCGGTGGCGTAGAGGGCCTTGATCGACGCGGCCGCCTTGTCGTCGTCGAGCCGGTCGCCGACCTTCACGGGCAGGTAGGTGAACACGGTGCCGGCCTCGGTGCGCTGCACGCCCTCCACCCGGATGTCGCGGATGGTGAAGGGCTGGATGGCGAGGGCCGGAAGCGCGACGGCGAGCCACCAGGCGAGGAAAAAGCGCTTCAAGGAGTCAGCCGGTGAAGAGTCTGTTCAGGTCGTTGTAGAACGCGAAGAAGGTGAGGCCGAGCAGGAGAGTCAAGCCCAGCCGCTGCCCGATCTCCATCGTCTTCTCGGACACCGGGCTTCCCTTCACGATTTCGGCGAAATAATACACCAGGTGACCCCCATCCAGCAGCGGTATCGGCAGGAGATTGAGCACTCCGAGGCTCACGCTGACCAGCGCGAGGAATCCGAGCCAGGTGATCCAGCCGAGCTGCGCGGACTGCCCCGCATAGTCGGCGATCGTGATCGGCCCGGAGAGATTCTTCCAGGACACGTCGCCCACGATCATGCGCCCGAGCATCTTCACGCTGAAGATCGAGAGGTCCCAGACCTTGTGCGCCGCGCGCGGAAGCGCCTCGATGGGCCCGTAGCGCACCGTCGTGGTCATGCGCTCGTACTCGCGCTTGAGCGCGGCTCCCGGCTCGATGCCGAGGCGGCCGATGCGGCTCGCGCCCTCGCCCACGGGGTCGGGCGTGGCACGCACCTCGAAGCGCCGGCCCTGGCGCTCGATCTCGATGGCGAGGGTGCGGCCCGGGTTGGCGGCGATCTCGGCGGTGAAGTCGAACCAGGTCGCGATCGGCTTGCCCCCCACGGAGACGATGCGATCGCCCTGCGAGAGGCCGGCCCGCTCGGCGGCGCTTGCGGGGAGCACGCGTCCCAGCTCCGCGGCGACGCGCGGGCGGAAGGGCCTCAATCCCAGCTTGCCGAGGAAATCGCGGTCGAGGTCGTCCTTGGTGATCGCCCCCATGTCGAGGTTGCGCGTCGAGAGCCCGCCGCCGTGCTTCTCCACCTCGATCGGAGTCACGCCGCGCTTCACCGCCTCCTTGAGCAGCAGCCAGCGCACGTCGGTCCACGTGTGGACCGTCTCGTCGGCGACCCCGCGGATGGTGTCCCCGTTGGCGAGCCCGGCGAACGCGGCAGGCGAATCGCGGGGCGGATCGCCGAGCACGGGCTTCACGCCCGGCAGCCCGGCGATGAAGAGCACCCAGTAGATCAGCAGCGCGAGCAGGAAATTCGCGAACGGGCCGGCCAGCACGATGAAGATGCGCGCCCACACGCTCTGGCGGTTGAAGGCGCGCGGCAGGTCGCGCACCGCGACGCCGCCTTCGCGCTCGTCGAGCATCTTCACGAAGCCGCCCAGCGGAATCGCGGCGATGGCCCATTCGGTCTGGTCGGCACCGAAACGGCGCATCCAGAGCGTGCGGCCGAAGCCCACCGAGAAGCGCTGGATCTTCACTCCCACGGCGCGGGCGGCGGCGTAGTGGCCGAGCTCGTGGATCACGACGAGCACGCCGATCGTGACCAGGAACGAGAGGATGGTGACGATCGCGCTCATGCCAGCATTCTAGGCCGCCGCGCCACCACCCGGCGCGCGGCCGCGCGCGCCTCGATGTCGGCGGCGTACACGTGCTCGAGCGAGGCGAGCGGCTCGATCGCGGCCTCGGAGAGCACGCTCTCGATCACCTCGGCAATGGCGGTGAAGGCGAGCCGCTCGTCGAGGAACGACTCGACCGCGATCTCGTTGGCCGCGTTCAAGGCCGCGGGGGCCGTGCCGCCCAGCCGCATCGCCTCGGCGGCGAGGCGCATGCAGGGGAAGCGCGCCTGGTCGACGCGCTCGAACTCGAGCGCGCCCAGCGTGGTGAAGTCGAGCGGCGCGACCCCGGCCTCCACGCGCTCGGGCCAGGCGAGCGCGCAGGCGATCGGCGTGCGCATGTCGGGGGTGCCCAGCTGCGCGATCACCGACCCGTCGCGGTACTCGACCATCGAGTGGATCACGCTCTGCGGGTGGATCACGACTTGTATCGCCTCGGGCGGGGCGGCGAAGAGCCAGCGCGCCTCGATCACCTCGAGGCCCTTGTTCATCATCGTGGCCGAGTCGACCGAGATCTTGCGCCCCATCACCCAGTTGGGATGCGCGCAGGCCTGCTGCGGCGTCACGCGCGCGAGCCGCTCGATCGGGGTGGTGCGGAAGGGGCCGCCGGAAGCGGTGAGCACGATGCGGGAGACGCCCGCGCGCTCGAGCTCGCCCTCGCGCCCGCAGGCGAAGCCGCGCGGCAGCGACTGGAAGACGGCCGAATGCTCGCTGTCGATCGGCAGCAGCCGCCCGCCGCCCTCGGCCATGGCCTCCATGAAGAGCGCTCCCGACATCACCAGCGCCTCCTTGTTGGCGAGCAGCACGTCCTTGCCGGCGCGCGCGGCGGCGAGCGTCGCGGGCAGCCCCGCCGCACCCACGATGGCCGCCATCACGGCGTCCACCTCGCGCAGCGCAGCGATGCGCTCCAGGGCCTCGGCTCCGCTCGACACCTCGGTGGACAGGCCCGCGGCGGCCACGGACTTGCGCAGCCGCTCGGCGGCATCCGGATCGGCCATCACCGCGTGGGCCGGGCGGTGCGCCTTGCACTGCGCGAGCAGCAGGGCGTCGTTCTTGCCGGCGGTGAGCGCCACCACCTCGAAACGGTCCGGATGGCGCGCGACCACATCCAGGGTGTTCGCGCCGACGCTACCCGTCGACCCGAGGATCGCGAGGCGCTTCATCCTGCGGCTCTCTGCGCATACAGCGCCAACGCCGCCACCGGCAGCGTCGACGTGAGCGCGTCGATGCGGTCGAGCACGCCCCCGTGGCCCGGCAGCAGCCGGCTCGAGTCCTTGAGGCCCGCGCCGCGCTTCATCCACGACTCGAAGAGATCGCCCACCACGCTCACCGCGGTCAGGGCCAGCATCACCACGACAACCCCCGCGGCGGCGCCTTCGTCGAAGAGCCCCGTGAGCGGCGTGGCGTGCGAGTTCGCTACCCAGGCGAGGGCCGCGCCATAGGCGACCACGCCCACGAGCGCGCCCGCTACCCCTTCCCAGGTCTTGCCGGGGCTCACCGCCGGGGCGAGCTTGTGGCGGCCGAAGCGCTTGCCGGCGAAGTACGCGGCGATGTCGGCGACCCACACGAGGGCAGCCAGCGCGAGCAGCAACCAGGGGCTCGTGTCGCGCAGCACCACGAAGGCGAGCCAGGCGGGCCAGGCGACGATCCATCCGGCCGCGGCGCAGGTGGAGGGCGAGGGACGCATGCGTTGCGCGAGCCAGAGCGGCGCGCCCAGGACCCAGAACGCGGTCGCGACGATGAAGCCGGTCAACGCCATCGCGGCGAAGTTGCCCGGCACGACCTGCAGGTACAGGAGCCAGAGGAACGCGCCGATGGCGCCGGATGCCGCGAGGTAGAGGCCCTGCCCGGCCGCCGTGAGGCCGCACATGCGCGACCATTCCCAGCAGGCGAGCAACGCGATCACGAGCACGAAGAGCGCCCAGGCCGCGGGCGAGGCGAGGAACAGCATCCCCAGGACGACCGGCAGGATCGCCAGCGCCGTGACCACCCGCGTGAGCAGCATCAGATGCAGGCCCTAGCCCGCTTGCTCCACCGGCTCGCCTTCGCGCAGCTGCTCGCTCGTGCGGCCGAAGCGGCGCTCGCGGCGGCGGTAGGAAGCGAAGGCGTCGAGCAGCGCGGCGCGTCCGAAGTCGGGCCACAGCGCGTCGGTGAAATGGAGCTCGGTGTACGCGAGCTGCCAGAGCAGGAAGTTGGATACGCGCTGCTCGCCGCCGGTGCGGATGAAGAGGTCGGGCTCGGGCGCGTAGCTCATGGACAGGTGGCTCGCGAGGCGCTCCTCGGTGATCGCGGCCCGGGGATCCTCGGCGCGGCAGCGCTCGGCGGCCTGCAGGATGTCCCAGCGCCCGCCGTAATTGGCGGCGACGGTGAGGGTGAGCTTGGTGTTGGCCGCCGTGAGCTCCTCGCCGCGGCCGATCAGCTCCACGATGCGCGCGTCGAAGGCGGCGAGGTCGCCGGCGACCTTGAAGCGGATGCCGTTCTCGTGCAGCTTGCCGACCTCCTGCTCGAGCGAGCGCAGGAAGAGCTGCATGAGGAAGGACACTTCCTCGGCGGGACGGCGCCAGTTCTCGCTCGAGAAGGCGAAGAGCGTGAGGTACTCCACGCCCAGCTCCGCGCAGGCCTTGACCACCTCGCGCACCGCCTCCACTCCCTTGCGGTGGCCGCCCACGCGGGGCAGGAAGCGTTTCTTCGCCCAGCGCCCGTTGCCGTCCATGATGATGGCGACGTGGCGCGGCACCTCCCCGGGGTCGGGGACGGCCTGGGTGGAGCTGGTGAAGTCGGGCATGGCGATGGGACCGCGCGCGGGAACTTGCGTTCCTACACGGCCATCAGGTCCTTTTCCTTTTCGGCCACGAGCCTGTCGATGTCGGCCGTGGCCTTGTCGGTCATCTTCTGCACCTCGTCCTGGGCGCGCTTCTCCAGGTCCTCGCCGATCTCGCCGTTCTTCATCAGGTCCTTCAGGTGCTGGATGGCGTCGCGGCGGATGTTGCGGACGGCGACCTTCGCGTCCTCGCCCTCGCGGTGCACGAGCTTGGCGAGCTCGCGGCGGCGCTCCTCGGTGAGCGCGGGCATGGGGATGCGGATCACGTCGCCGGAGGTGGCGGGATTCACGCCGAGGTCGGAGTCGCGGATCGCCTTCTCCACGACCTGGACCATCTTCTTCTCGTACGGCTGGATGGCGATGGTGCGCGCATCCGCCAGGGTGATGTTGCCCACCTGGTTGATCGGCACGTCGCTGCCGTAGTAATCGACCTTGATGGCGTCCAGGAGCCCGACGTGCGCGCGCCCGGTGCGCACGTGGGTCAGGTTGACCCTCAGCGTCTCTACCGACTTGGCCATCTTCTCCGTGGCCTGCTTCTTGATATCGGCGATGCTCATGCTCTCCTCCACCGTCACCCCCGCGAAGGCGGGGGCCCAATCATTCAATTATGGGTCTTCAGGAAGTCGTGTGGGTAAGTTGATGCGGTAATTGGCCCGGTTTCCCTCTGGAGGCGGGTGTTTTCGGGACTGCCGGAAACTGCGAACATGTTTGCATGGCTACCTCATCGAAGCGAAA
>Ga0307505_10001424_pt1 | contig 19330 bp, 17 predicted proteins | sample 23_S_MG_FD_202183 | JGI IMG/M metagenome (GOLD analysis project Ga0307505, IMG submission 202183) | Soil microbial communities from Populus trichocarpa stands in riparian zone in the Pacific Northwest, United States - 23_S | ecosystem: Environmental > Terrestrial > Soil > Riparian zone > Trees...
TTGACGCCGCCTCGACGAGCGCGGCGACCAGCATCAGGGCGAGGGACCACGCGAGACCCTTCACTCCCGGCCTCAGCAGCGCTCGTCGGCGACCGAACACCAACAAGTCGAAGAGAAGCCAACCAAGGTAGTGACAGGCAGCCGCAGCCAGGGTGAAGGCCAGGAACTCGAGGCTGGCATGGGGAAGCAGAAAGCGCAGTTCGTGTGGCGCGCCACGAGCCAAGGCCGTGGCATCCAAGCCAAAGCGAAGGCCGTTTCCGATCAGCACGACGACGCCGGCGACGCCGAACGATGCGACGCCCGCACACATGTACAGCCACAGGCGACCGTTCTCCTTGGCGATGACACGAAACGCCTCGGATCGAGACACCTCGACTGGCGTGAGCTGGGTCGTGTCCACCCGGTGCCCCTGCCAGAGCCCGATCGCGGCCCCGCATCCAACGGCAACGATGAGCGCCGTGGCATACAGGACCGCGACACTCGAGAACGACGGCGGCATGGTCGCGAGGCGCCTTGGCAGCAACCGCGTCATCGGACACCACGGACCAGATGAGGGAGGCCATAGACCGCCAGGGCAAGCAGTTGGGCTCGTGCCAGCGAAACACCAGTCAAGGCGCGGTACCCAGCGCCGAAGAGACCGTGAAGCCATAACGTGCTGCCCTCGCCGATGCTCTTCACGACAACCAACGCCGGGTCTTCCTGCATGAGCCTCGTCAGTCGCTCAACGCTCGCGCCGGCCGCCAGGACATCCATGCCGCCTGTCTCGAGAGGGGATCGATAGGTCCACGCGACATAGACGAACGCGAGCAACCACGGGACCTGGGAGTAGAAGGCCAGAGCGTTGAACTCCAGCAGACGAACGACCCCCGCCGATTCGGCGCGAAGCACCTCGAAGGCGATCATCACGGCCGACGCCACGAGCCACACCACGACACACACGGATGCTGCGCTGACCACGCTCATGTGCTGCAGTGAGAGCACGAACGACGTCGGGACGTTCGACGCTGAGGCCGCAAGGGCCACAAGAGGGGTGATGTGGGAGGTGAAGCCAACGTACCCGACCACCGTCAGGCACGAGCACACGAGCGGCCCACCGAGGGCTACGCACCAGGAGGGGGGCCGTCCCACGCGGCCTTCGAAGAACACGACGGGCCGCCACGTAAGGTCCCGAAAGGACACGAGACAGGTTCTGACTTTCCCGCCAACCGACTTCGGCACGAGGACGGCCCTTCCCGTTCTCTAGAGCGCCTGCAGGACGTAGCAGACTGGGGGCGCCAACGGAATGAAGAAGCACCCCAACTGCATCGCAGCGCCCAACGCGATCGCGCCGTACTGGCTCTGGCTGACGGAAACCCACGCTGCCATGTACGACATGGGGCCGACGGGCAACGCGTAGAGCAGCGGGGCCGCCGCCAACACCACTGCAGCCGCACCGCGGCGGAGCTCCTGGCTCGCCACCGTCTTCAACACCGCATTCACCATGAGAACCTCCCTTGGATGACCTCGCTCAGACCGACATGGCCGGCGCGGGTCATCGACCACCAAGGGAACCAAAGGACGTGCCACGGACGGCAACGAACCGAGGATCTGGAAATCGCTGGGAATGTCGGGGCGGAGTACCGGAGGCTGGAGGCGAGATCCCGTGACGGGCGGTGTTTCCTGCCACGTCGCGTGAGCGCGAATCGGCGGAAACTACCTAGCGAGGCGGAGCCTCGCTAGCCTTCTGAATCAGGAGCCGCTGCGCACGGCGGTTGGTCACGATCTCCGCCGCGTACAGGTTCCCCTTCGAGTCCGCCGCCATGTGGTGGACGATGTCGAACTCGCCAGGCCTGGCGCCGCGGCTCCCCACCGAGCCGACCTGCGTCAGCGTGGCGCGGTCGAAGATCACGATTCGCATCGGGCCCGAATCCACGACGTACAGGTACTGCTGCGCCCTGTCGGGCGAGAAGGCGAAGCCGGCCGGCACGGGCGTCGTGGTGCTTTCGGGGGTGATGCGGACCTGCCTCAGGAACTTGCCCTGCGTGGTGAAGGTCTGGATCCGGTTGTGGGTACGGTCCGCCACGTACACGACGCCGTCCTGTGACACCTTCACGGCATGCACCAGGCCAAACTGCTCGCGCTTCTCGGCCGCCACCTGGTCCTGCGCCGGGGTCGGGGGGTTGGGCGCCATGGCGGCCGGCGGCATGTTGCCGTAGGCGCCCCACGAGCGCTTGTACTTGCCGGTCGTGGCGTCGAACACCACCACGCGCTGGTTGCCGTACCCGTCGGCCACGTACAACTCGTTGGCACGCGCATCCACGAAGGCGTCGGCCGGCTGGTGCACGTTCATCGTGTCGGCGTTGCCCGTGCTCTTGCCGCGGCCACCGATCTGCAGCACCAGCTTCCCCATCGCCGTGTACTTCAGGATCATGTCGTCGCCGCTGCCGTTGCTGGTGGGCTTGGGCCACCCGCCGTTGCCCGTGATCCACACGAAGCCGCGCGTGTCCACGAAGATGCCGTGCTCGCGTTCGGGCCAATCGTGGCCTTCGCCCGGACCGCCCCAACTGCCGACCAGCGTCCCAGACGGGTCGAACTCCAGCACCGGCGGCGCCGCCTGCGCGCGACGACCCTCGGGGATCGACCGTGGCCTGTGCAGCACCCAGGTGTGATCGCGGGCATCAACGGCGATCGAGGTCACCTCGCCCAGCACCCAGTTCGAGGGCAGCGATGGCCACGTGGTGTCGGATTGAAACGTGGGCACGACGGGCGCGGCGGGGCCTTGCGCCGTCACAGGTGCCGACAGGCCCGCGCACAGGAGCGTGACGACTCCCACGCTTGCGAGAGCGAGCGTGGACCGGCGCATCACGGGTGGCGTCATCTGGATTGCCTCACCCTGACGCTGGCGTGACAATTCGTTTCCAGTCTCCAGTCTCCAGTCTCCGGTTTCTGGTTCATGGTTTCGACACAATCGGGCTAATTGATCTTGTCCAACCCTTCCGTGAGCTCGATGTAGGTGCCCCACGGATCGGTGATGAAGGCGATGTTGAGGCCAAGCGCCGGCGCGGGCCGATACGGCGAGGTCAGCTTGATGCCCTGCGCTTCGAGCTGCTTGGTGAACGCCTCGAGGTTCTTCACCTCGAAGCCGATGTGGTCCACGACACGGCCCTGCGTGCCCACGACCGGAGTGGTCGCCGGCGAGAAGTTCATCCCCAGGCCCGGCAAGCCCGCGCTGATGAAAGCAGATGGATTGCCAGACACGGTGGCCGTGGCGCCAAACGTCTTGATGTACCACGCCTGCATCTCCTTGTTCGCCCCGAAGAAGTGTAAGTGGTGCGACGAAATCGGCACGGCTTGCGCCTTCATCTCCAGGATCTCCACCTTCACGTCGTCCGGGCCCATTGCGTAGGAGATGCCGCTGACCGGTCCACCTTCCACGACGCCGATGTCGTCCACCACCTTGATGTTCGGCGGTGCTTCGGTAGACGTGACCATGCGGAACCCGCCGGCCTTGATGCGGTTGACCACCTGACGCAGGTTGGGCACCGAGAACCCCACGTGGTCGAACGTCGTGCCCTTGGTGCCGCCCGTCGGCTTCTGCGCCCGCAAGAGCAGCAGCGCGTTGTGGAACTTGATGACCTCGCGCTTTTCCGGACCCACGATGACCATCGTGCCGCCCAGCGCGTCGATCCAGAACTTCTTGTGCTCGTCCATGTTGGACGCGTTGACGTGGTGATGGCCGTAGACGATGGGTCCGTCCTTGGCGGCGACAAGCTGAGCCGAGACCGGGACGGTGGCCAGCAGGGCAAACGCGGAAAACAGGCACAACACAAGCAGTCGGCGCATGCAGGACATCCTTATCTCTCCATCACGGGGTTGCCGGAGATTATCACGTGGAAGGCGAGGCGGCAGGGCCTGAGACGATTCGGCAATTGCGATAGAGTTTTCGGATGAAGGCGCTCCTGACAGGGCCGTTTCTAACAGTGGCGTCCCTGGCGACGCTCCTCACCACGACGCTGGCGGCCCAGTGGCCCAACTTCGTCCGCGCCGACGTGCCACGCACGTCAAGCGGGCAGCCGGATCTGAACGCACCCACGCGGCGGCTCGCCAACGGGAAACCGGATCTGTCCGGGGTCTGGGAAAGCCGCATTCCGCCCGGCGGACGACTGGGAGGCCCGGCCCTGCCGTCCATCGGCGAGGTCGTCCACACCAAGGACGAGGTGGTGATTCTGTACGAGGCCAACGCGGGACAACGACAGATCCTGACCGACGGGCGCACGCTGCCATCGGTGGACGCCAACCCGTTCTGGGATGGCTACTCGGTGGGCCGCTGGGACGGCGACACGCTGGTGGTGGAATCGATGGGCTACCGCGACGACGGGTGGCTGGACGTGAACGGGAGCCCACTCGGCAACACGACAATCGAGTTCGTGTGCAACGAGAACCAGCGGTTCCGTTCGGCCACGCCGACGGTCCTTCGCTGACGCGGGCCGCAGTCCGTGCGCGCCTTCCGGCGGCCAGCGCCGTCTACGATGGGCGATGGCCGTGGTCTTCGTGCAAGTGCCGCTCGAACATGTCGATCACCACATCCAGGTGAGCGTCGGTGCGTTGCACCTGCTCGGTGGTGCGCTTTTGTGCTTCCGCGATCTGCGACACGCTGTCGACGACGTGCCCGACGATCGTCGTCAGGCCAATGAGTCCATCGGCCACCCGGTCGGTCTTGACCGACAGCGCCTCCATCCGCGTGTCGAACCGCGCCTGGCTCGCCGCAAGATCTGCCGCGAACTGCGCCTGCTGATCGAGCACGAATTGCATCGCCCGCTGCATCTGCTCGAACGACATCGGTTCAGAATCCATCGACAGCACCTCCACCCGGCAGTGGAGCGGCCATTATGGCATCGTCCACGCTCCAGGGAGGACGCAACCGTCGGGCCATGGTTCGACCACCGGAATTCGATGTCGTTTTAGCGGTCGCGCCCGCTGTTGCGCGCGCGGCATGATCCGCGCATGATGATCGCCACCGACATGTCTATCGCTACCGCGGCCACGCTGCCCTTGTGGCCCCTGCCCGCCCGCGAGGAGATGGAACGCGCCTACCAGCGCTCCGATGCCTCGTATGACGGCGTCTTCTACCTCGGCGTCCGCACGACGGGCATCTTCTGCCGGCCGTCGTGCTCGGCGCGCAAGCCAAAGCCCGAGAACGTGGAGTTCTTCGCCGTTCCGAAGGACGCGGTGTTCGCGGGCTACCGCGCCTGTCTCCGGTGCAAGCCGCTCGACGACGAGTTGGCGCCGCCCTGGGTCAAGACCCTGCTCGACCGCCTCGAGCGGCGCCCCACCGAGCGCATCCGCGAAAACGACTTGCGCCAGATGGGCGTGGAGCCGGCACGCGTCCGCCGGTACTTCGAGTCCCGCTACGGCCTCACGTTCCAGGCCTACTGCCGCGCGCGGCGGCTGTCGCGAGCCTTCGAGCGCATCCGCGACGGCCAACCGCTGGATGAGACGGTGTTCGACACCGGGTACGAGTCGCACAGCGGGTTCCGGGACGCGTTTCAGAAGGCGTTTGGCCAGACTCCCGGCAACGCCACCGACGCCAGGCAGGTGTGCCTGACGTGGGTGGAGACGCCCATTGGGCCGATGATTGCCGGCGCCACCGACGCCGGGCTGTGCCTGTTGGAGTTCACGGACCGGCGAATGATGGAGGCCCAACTCGCCACTGTGCGGAAACGCCTGGGGGCCGCGCTGGTGCCTGCCGATCACGCGCACCTGCGAACGCTGCGGCACGAGCTGACGGAATACTTCGCGGGCACGCGGCGGGATTTCACCGTGCCGATCGATGCGCCGGGCACGCCGTTCGAGATGCGGGTGTGGGAGGCCCTGTGCCGGATTCCGTTCGGGGAAACGCGTTCGTATGCAGACGTCGCAGTGGCCGTGGACAGCCCGGCAGCCGTTCGCGCCGTGGGCCGGGCCAACGGCCTGAACCGCATCGCCATCGTGATCCCCTGTCACCGCGTGGTGAACAAGAACGGCGAGCTGGGCGGTTACGGCGGCGGCCTGTGGCGCAAGCGGCGCCTGCTGCACCTGGAGCGATCGGTCGGCACGGGAGCCAAGCCGTGAACGGCGCCTTCGTGCCAGCGTAGCGCGCGACGGTCAGGCGCCCCGCACCTCGAATCCGTGGGTCCGGGCCGCCGTGGCAAGAGCCGTGTCGTGCGTCGCGACAACAAGAGGCAACGCCATGCGCTCCCTCCACACGAGCGCGGTGGCCAGGTGGATCGCATCGAGCGTGCCGAGCGACGTGGGCAGCGGCCCGCTGGCGCGGTTGAGCACGACAGGGCGAATCAATATCAGATCGATGGCCTCGAGCCAGGCGGTCACCGCCGCGCCTTGAACGGCGGCCTCCTCCACCGTCAGCGCTCCGCCCAGTCGCAGGCGATCGATGGTTCTGAGGCCCTCGACGGCGGTGAGCTCGCTGGAAACCAAGGCGTCGAAGGACCGCAGTTCGTCGAGCGCCCCTTGTTCCTGCAACACGAGCCGGAGAAGAGCCGAGGTGTCGATGTAGGCCGTCATCGATGCCGTCGGTCGTCGAGCAGAACGGCGAGGCTGTCGGTCTTGGCCACCGGAGGCGGCGGCAACTCGACGTCGTGTGCCCGCCGGGTCGCTCGCCGCATCTCGAGCGGTTCCGGCGCATACGGCACGATCTGGGCGATCGGCACATCTCGATCGAGCACGGTGAGCGTGCGGCCCTTCTTGACGGCTCTGAGATGTTCGCTGAGCTTCGCCTTGAGTTCCGCAATCCCCACCGCTTTCATGGTCACATAGTAGTCATGAGTGGTCATGTCGTCAAACATCCGGAGCCCCAACCCGAACCTCCATCAGGTAGACTGCCGCCGTCTCTGGAGGACCGCCATGGCACGTCCGCACCTGCTGTTACTCGTTGCCCTCGTGGCTGGAACCATCTCGTCACCGACGTCCACGTCGCTGCAGGCGCAAGCACCGGCGGGCGGCGCCGCGGCGCCGGCGGTCCTCAAGGGCACGCTCGAGCGCATCAACGTGCGCGGCAAGTCGCTCGAGGGCAACTTGATGAAGGAGTCCGTCGAGCCCGAGGTCTCCATCTACCTGCCGCCGAGCTACAACACGGACCGCGCGCGGCGATATCCCGTCGTGTACCTCCTCCACGGCTACACGAACACCGACCTCGGCTACTTCGGCCCCGAGGGGCGCCAATTGCACGTCATCGCCGAGCGCGTGTTCGCCGCCAACCCCGCCAAGGAAATGATCCTGGTGATGCCCAACTGCATGAACGCGTACGGCGGGTGCATGTATTCCAACTCGGTCACGGCCGGCGATTGGGAGGGGTACATCGCCGAGGATCTGGTGGCCTACATGGACAGCCATTACCGCACGTTGGCCAACCGTGCCAGCCGCGGCCTGGGGGGCCACTCGATGGGCGGCTACGGCACGCTTCGGATCGCGATGAAGCGCCCCGATGTCTTCAGCTCCATCTACGCGCTCAGCTCCTGCTGCTTGAACGAAGGCACCGTGCGCCCACCGCGCGACGGCGCCCCCTCGGCCGCCGAATCGGTGAAGACCATGGACGAGGCGCGCGGGAACCGCGCAGCCCAAGGCACGCTGGCCCGCGCGGCAGCCTGGGCGCCCAACCCGTCGAACCCGCCCTTCTACCTCGACCTGCCGACGAAGAACGGCGAGGTGCAGCCGGGCGTGGCCGTGAAGTGGGCCGCCAATTCGCCAGTGGCGATGCTCGATCAGTACGTGGCCAACCTGAAGAAGTACAAGGCCATCGCGCTCGACATCGGCCTTCAGGACAACCTGATCACCAGCAACCAGGTGTTCATCGAAGGGTTGAAGCGCCACGGCGTGGCACACACGTTCCAGACCTACGAGGGCGACCACGGCAACAGGATCCCGCAGCGGCTCGAGGAGCACGTGCTGCCCTTCTTCTCGCAGCACCTGACGTTCGACGCGGTGGCGCCCAGCATCTCGTGGAGGCCCCAAGCCAGCGCGTCGCCGACGCCGGTGCCGCCGGGCGTGGCGAAACCGAGCACCGCCGACGCGGCGGCCATCGCTGAGGTGCTTGCCGTCGAGCGCGCGATGGAAGCGGCGGTGGTTCGGCAGGACACCGCGTTTCTCGAGCGCGTCCTCGCGCCCACCTTCGTCTTCACCCACGGCGACGGCTGGGTGAATGGCGGCGCGCCGCTGAAGGTGGACACCAAGGCCACGTGGATCGAGTGGGTGAAGCGCCAGCCGGCTCCGTACTGGTATCGCGATCTGGACCACGTGCAAGTGGAACTGCACGGCGACGTCGCCATCACGGTCGGACGCTATTTCTACCAGCCGCGCGTGGCCAACCAGGTCACCGCCAACCATCAGCACGTGTGGTTCGAGCGCGTCTACGCGAGGCGCAACGGCCAGTGGCAGCACTTGTCGCACCGCACGGTGAAGGGGCCATTGCCGACGGCGCCGAGCGGCAGTTGACCCGCGCGTCGGCGGATCGCGGCCGGGTCGTTGTAGACTGCCCGCCATGATCCGCCTGTCAACCATCGCGTTTGCCTTGGCCGTCACGGCTCTCCTGTCGCAGCCGCTGGCGGCGCAGCTCCCGCCATCGGCCCAGTGGGCCGTCCGCGCGGCCAACAACTACCAGACGACCGCCAACCTCACATACCTGACCGCGAGCGGCTACGAGTCGAAGCTCGACATCTACTCTCGCCGCGGCGCCACGACGCCGCAGCCGACGGTGGTGTACTTCCACGGCGGCTTCTGGGCCGCGGGCGCGAAGGAAGGCTCGCTGATGTCCCTCGTCCCGTGGATGGAGATGGGGTGGAACGTCGTGAACGTGGAGTACCGCCTGGCGCGCGTGGCGCCGGCCCCGGCCGCGGTCGAAGACGGGCTCTGCGCCCTCCGATACCTGGCCGCACAGGCCAAGACCTACAACATCGACGTGAACCGGCTGGTCGTGACGGGGGAATCAGCGGGCGGCCACCTCACGCTGACGAGCGCGATGATCCCCGAATCGAGCGGCCTGGCGCGGCAGTGCGCCGGCACGACGCCAGTCCCTCGCGTGGCAGCGGCGATCAACTGGTTCGGCATCACCGACGTGGGGGACGTGATCGAAGGCCCCAACGCGGCCAATCTGGCGGTGACCTGGCTGGGCAGCCTGCCGGACCGAATGGAAATCGCCAAGCGCGTGTCGCCGCTCACCCACGTGCGCGCGGGCTTGCCGCCGATCCTCACCATCCACGGCGACAAGGATCAGCTGGTGCCCCACGCGCACGGCGTGCGCCTGCACGACGCTTTGACGAAGGCCGGCGTGGCCAACCAGCTCCTGACGATCCCCGGAGGCGGGCACGGTGGCTTCACCCCTGAGGAACGGACGAAGATCTTCACGACGATCCGCGAGTTCCTGACCAGGCACGGCCTGCCAGCGACCAACAACTAATTTGGCGCGGGACGGGCCGCGGTTTCGCGGTACCGAAACGCTTGCCGAGGTCGGCGGCAACGAGGTCCATACCTGCGAAGGCGCACAGGCCGTCGGGCGATCGCTTCGACCTGCCTTGCGCTCCTCGCTCAGCTGACGAGCGCATTCGCGTTCGCCGCAGAAAACCTCCGAACATCCTCCGACACGCGCGCGTCATCGCTTGCTCGTTGCCAGAACTCACGCGCGGCCGCGCGGGCGTCATCCCACACATCCAGCGTATCGGCGGTCGCGTGCGGCGGTGCAAAGATTCGCGGCGCCACGTGGCCATCGGCCGTCGGCGCGTACAGCATCGATACCTGATCGAACGCCGGCGCAAGCCGTGGCGTTGCACCGTCAGCAAAGAAGACGACGTTGTACGGATGCCGATCCGTATTGGCAATGAGCGTGCCGAACGCATCGAGCCACTGAAGGCGCCGGGCGTCTTCATGAGACAGACGCCCGGCGTCTCTCAGGAGAACAGCCGCCCGAGCCCATGGGTCCGCGGGATCGTCTTGAACCGCCGCCAGGCTCAATACGGCGACACGGCCCCTGATGCCGACGCGATCAAATCGGTCGCTCTCGAGGAAATAATGCGAATCGGCGTCGACAAGGCTCGTTTGAGCCGTGGGTACGCCGCGAGAAGACACCACACTTAGCGCGAGCGCTTCGAGTACGAGGAGATCGCACCAGCGCCTGGCGACGGCATCACCGGCACCGCCACGAGCCGCGAACTTGACAAGCACGTGACGTCCGTCAACGAAGGCTCCGAACTTCGGACGTTCACCGCCCGCAGACGATCCCGGAGGATGTCCCGCGATCGTGGCCTCGGCCAAGGCAGGATAGTCGCCACGCCTCCTGACAGGAATATCGAGCGCCTGCCAGCGAGCAAACGACTCATCTCCAACAAGGAGATTGCCAGGCAAGTCCTCACCACGCCGCGACATCGCCAGCAGAGTGTGATGATCGGACCAATCGACCAGGCGCGCCGGTAGCCGCAGATCGGCGTGAATCGCCGCAAAGTGTCGTCCGAGGAATCCAGACGGACGTGCGTCTGCGAGCTGTATCGGAAGCCCGTCTGACACGGTGCCGCTGGGCATCCAAACCGTCTGTCGCGCCACCAGCGTGAAGAGTTCACCTTCCGACCGGGCGGTTCCGGTTTCGAGAACTCGAAACATGGGAAAACGTGAGGTATCCAAGGTCGGCCACGTTTGGCGCAATCCGTAACGCGTGGCAGGGCCTCGACCGATTGGAATAACGTCGGTCCCGGCCTCCTGTATCCCGCGCATCAGCGTGGTTCGAGACACGCCGAGTCTCTGCCGAAGGTCCGCCGCGTGAAGGACTCCTCGGCTGAGCTCCGCTGAAACAGTGCTCATTACGGAACGATTGTATCACGACATAATTGCTATTATTATGGCAATATAGTCGATATATACCAACAAACAGAAACGATTAGTGAAACGATTAAATGACGATTGGCAAAGAACCGAAGGGGCCGGCGCCTCTGGCGGACTACCGGCCAGGCGCGGTACAGCGGAAGTTCGCCGCCTCGTCGATGCTGCCTTTCCCCGTGTAGCGCGCCACCTGTGGATAAGCGCACAGGGGTCGCGTGCGCACCACCTTGTCGCCGACGACCTTGCTCGCAAGCAGCGTGTCGGGCGCTTTGCCCTTCTCCACCCAGTCGATGATCGCGGTCATCGGGTCGTGTCGATCCGGCCCCACGCCGCCGCCGCAGTGCGCCATGCCCGGAACCATGAAGAGGCGGAAGAAGTCCGTCGTGCCGGGGCCATTCACCTCCAGGGCGCGCTCGTAGTAGTTGACGCCCATCATCGGCTGCAGAATCGAGTCGGCCCAGCCGTAGGTCATCAACACCTTGCCCCCCCGCTTGCGGAAGGACGACAGGTCGGGGTTGTTCGCGTTGGCCAGGGCGCCCCACCGCGTCAGGAGCTGCGGATCCTTGTCGAAGTCGAATGTCCGGAAGTCGTAGTCGGGGTTCGGCGGGTCGAACACGAGGTACTTCATCGTGCCCTCGGCCAGGTTGAAGTCCGCCGGCTTGGCGTCGGCCTGTCGGGGCACGATCAGGTTCACCCAGCCACTCGCGACGGCGCCACCAGGCCCGGGCACCACGGCCTCGCTGCCGGGCATGAAACCGGGGAAGAACGGCTTGCCGTTGCTCGTCACGCCACCGTAGATGCGGTTCAAGGCACTCGCTTCCGCCGTGGTGAGACAGTCCGCGGTCGAGGCTCCAGCACTGCACGCCGGCACATCCTTCGTGGCGTCGAACCGGCACGCACGCGGATCGTCGATGAGGCCGTCGGTCAGGCCATCCACGGCGTCGCAGCTAGCCATCACGCGCCCGGCGACGAACGCCATCTTCTCGGGGGTGAGTTGCGCTTCCGTCACCGCGCGCTGGTTCCACATGGCGCCGATCGTGAAGCCGGTCTGATCCGTCCACGGCGCGTTGGCCACCACACCGTCGAAGTCGTCCGGGAAGCGCTGCGCCTCGATGAGACCTTGCCGCCCGCCATTCGAGCACGAGTTCCAGTAGGAGTGCTCGACCGGCCGGGCATAGTACGTCTTCGCGAGATCCTTGGCCGCGACGGCCGACACGTGCACCGCGCGATACGCGTAGTCGATGGCCTTTTGCGGGCTGCCAAGTGCGAAGCTGGCTCCAGGCTCCTTGGCCGCATCGTGACCCGTGTTGGTGCCGGCCATGGCGAACCCAAGCTGCAAAGCCTCCGCGCGCTGCGCGGCACGGCCCGGGTTGTCAGGCGAATCGCCCGCGTGGCCGCCGTTGCCGATCATGTAGAACCGGCCGTTCCACCGGGCTGGCAGGTTGACCTCGAACGCCACCTCGGGCGCAATCACGCCGTTTACGCGGCAATGGGCGGGCACGGCGCCCTCCGCGGGCACCTCCCGCGCACGCAGGGTGACGAGATCCGGCAACTTCATCGCGGACAACGCGTCGCACGACACGCGAGGCGCGTGGTCGGCCTTCGTGTAGTTCACCAGCCCCTTCTTGGCGTCGGCAAACGCCTGAGCCTCCGCCAGGCCCGGCACCATCGCCAACAGGCAGGCGGCGCCCAGCACCGCAATGGACGTCGTGACACGCTCAGCGCCGTTCTTCATCGCCCAACTCCTTCGCCGGTCCACTGCCACGCCTGGCACATCTCACGACCGGCCGCGCCGATTGAACTCTTCACCGTGGCCGCGTGTCAATCGCGGGCGTATACTGCCGCCGCATGACCGACGGCGCGTACAACGCACCCGTGCTGATCGCGGGTGGGGGCCTGGTGGGCCTGTCCGCCGCCATGTTCCTGGGCCAGCACGGCGTCGCGTCGATCATGGTGGAGCGTCTGGCGGCCGTGTCGCCCCTGCCCCGCGCGGCGTTCTTCCACATGCGCACGCTGGAGTTGTTCCGCTCGGCAGGCATCGAGGACGCGGTGGTGGAAGGCTCCCGCCGAGACTTCGTGCCCGATGGCTCGATCGTCCTGATGGATACGGTGGCCGGCAAGAAGCTGGGCGACATCATCGGCGACTTGAACGCCGGCGTGGACGCGGTCAGCCCCTGCCGGCGGATCTTCCTCAACCAGCCGAACCTGGAACCGATCCTGGCGGAACGCGCCAGACAGGGTGGCGCGACGCTCCTGCGCGAGCACGAGGTGGCTGACGTGTCGCAAGACCCGGACGGTGCGTCGCTGACGGTCCGGCATGTGGAAACCGGCCATGAACGCATCCTTCGGGGGAGATATCTGATCGGCGCCGACGGCGCGCACTCGCGCGTGCGAGAGGTGCTGGGCATCGGGCGCGTGGGGCGGCCCGTGTTCTCGAACTCGATCACGATCTACTTCACGGCCGACCTGTCCCCCTGGCTCGCCGACCAGCCCGTCAGCATCATCTACGTGAAGAACCCCGTGTTGAGCGGCTTCTTCCGGATGAACCGTGCCCAGACCTCTGGCTTTCTGGTCATCAACACCATCGGTGATCCGAACGTGGATCCCGTGGCCGCGGCCAACGCCGCCGGAGACATTCGCGAGGCCACGCTGATCGGCCACATCCGCGCCGGCGTCGGCGTGTCGGACCTGCCCGTGCGTATCGACGGCGTGTCCCGGTGGCGGGCCACGGCGGAGGTGGCGTCGCAGTTTCGGGTGGGCCGCGTGTTCCTGGCTGGAGACGCGGCGCACGTGATGCCGCCCAACGGCGGCTTCGGCGGCAACACCGGCATTCACGACGCGCACAACCTGGCGTGGAAGCTGGCGCTATGCCTTGACGGGCGCGCGGGCGATGGGATCCTGGACTCCTACGACGCCGAGCGACGGCCGGCTTCCCACTTCACCGTCGAGCAGGCGTTCGCGCGGTATGTCACCAGAAGCGCGCCGTGGCTGCAGGTCACACCCCCATTGGCCCCGGTGGCTCCGGACTTCGACATCGAGATTGGCTACGTGTATCGCTCGGGCGCGGTCGTGGCGGACGATAGCGGCCCAATCGGACACGTCGATCCGCGGACGTCATGTGGGGCGCCGGGCACACGCTTGCCGCACGTGTGGGTGGAGCGACACGGCCAGCGCGTGTCCACCCTGGACCTGTCCACGTCGTTCCTGTTGCTCGCCGGTCCGAGAGGTGGGCGCTGGCGCGATGCGGCCCAGTCCATCACGTCACCGCACGTGGATGCGTGCGTCGTCGGAGAAGAGGTGACGGAGTCGGGAAACAGCGTGACCGACGCCTTGGGGATCACCGAGACCGGGGCCACGCTCGTGCGCCCGGACGGGTTCGTCGCGTGGCGTGCCGCCACGCTGGCCGAGCGACCCCAAGTGACCCTAGAGGCAGTGATCGAGCGGCTCCTATCCTAGCCGCGACGGCGTTCCTGTCCTCGCCACACTTGATGTTAGAGTGCGCGTTATGCCGATCCTGTCCAAGCCAATGGTCGCCGCAGGTCTCGTTTTGGCATTGGGCGCCCCCCGCCTGATCGCCCAAGCTGGCGTCGAGCTGGTGGACCCGGCGGCGGCCAAGCTTCTTTCCAAGGACGCGGCGGTGCAGAAGCTGGCCGGCGGCCTCCAGTTCGTCGAGGGACCGGTCTGGGTCGACGCGCCCGGCGGCGGCTACCTCGTGTTCAGCGACATCCCGGCCAACGAGCTCAAGCGGTGGGACGCGGCCGGAGGCCTGAAGACCTTTCGCGCCCCGAGCGGCAACACCAACGGCAACGCCGTGGATCGCGAAGGCCGGTTGCTCCACGCCGAGCACAGCGGCCGCCTGGCCCGGACCGAGCGCGACGGCACCGTGACCACGGTCGTCGATCGCGCCGACGGCAACAGGCTCAGCTCGCCGAACGACGTCGTCGTCAAGTCCGACGGTACGATCTGGTTCACCGACCCGTCGTACGGGCTTGCCGGCCGCAAGCAGGAGACGCCCGGCAACTACGTCTACCGCTTCGATCCCACCACATCGAGGATCACCGCTGTCGTCCGGGACACGGTGATGCCCAACGGCCTCTGCTTCTCGCCGGACGAGGCGACGCTCTACGTCGCCGACTCGGGCAAGCCGCGGCACATCCGGCGGTTCACCGTCGGCCGCGACGGCACGCTCGATCAGGGGAGCGTGCTGGCCACGCTCGACAAGGGCATTCCCGACGGCATCCGCTGCGACGAGCACGGCAATGTCTGGTCCAGCGCCGGCGACGGCGTGCAGGTCTTCTCGGCGGCCGGCGCCCTGATTGCGCGTGTCCTGCTGCCGGAGTCGGCGGCCAACCTCGCCTGGGGCGGCCCCCAGGGGCGCACGCTGTTCATGACGGCGCGCACGTCGCTCTACTCGATCGAGACGTTGGTGCGCGCCGCCAGCCGGCCACGCTGAGGACCCCCGCCGTTCCTCTGGACGGTTTGAGGCAGAGCTTCACTAGCCCTGCGACGAAGACGCCAAGGCTAACCCCGCCACCGCTGTCGCCGCGGCGGCCAGGCCCCACGAGGTCAGCAGCCCGCTTTCGATCAGGTACCCGGCCAGCAGCGGGCCCACGATCATCGCGCCCGAGTTGAGAGACTGAATGAGCCCCAGCACAGACCCCTGCTCGTCGCGAGGCGCGGCGTGGGTGATGAGGCTCGTCAGCGCGGGCCGCACCAGCGACCCCATGGACATCACCGCCGTCGCCGCGATCAGTACGGGGATGGAGTGGCAGAACGCCATCAGGAGGTATCCGCCCACATAGCCCGCGAACCCGGCCTGGTTTAGTCGCCGCTCCCCGAACGCCCGCACCAGCCGGCCGAGCGCCGGCCCCTGCCACACCACGCCGAAGAGCCCCGCAAGCGCCCAGGCATAACCCACTTGCTCAGGTCCGAAGGGCCGCCCCTCCCACGTCAGCCGCCGCTCGAGCACCAGCGGCATGCCGGCCACGAAGATCGAGAAGCCTACGGAGAAGAGCAGAAACTGCCAGAGCCTCGACGACAGCTGCGGGTGCTTGAAGTACGCGGCGTAGGCGTTCCACTGAAAGAGCGTGAGGCGGCGTGGGGTCGCCGCCCCGCCGGCGCCGCCGGGCGTGACGGCCGGCAGGAGCCGCCACGTCGTCAGGACGCTCGTCGCCGACAGCGCCGCGGCCGCGAAGATGGGCAGCCGGTAGTCGTAGCCGGCCAGCAGGCCCGAGATCGCCGGGCCCAGCAGGAAGCCCAGCCCAAAGGCGATGCCGATGATGCCGAAGGACTTCGCGCGGTCTTCCGGGCGTGTGATGTCGGAGATGTATGCCTGTGCCAACGACAGATTGCCGGCCGTCGCGCCGTCGATCGCGCGCGCCGCGAACAGGATCCACAGGTTCGGCGCGAACGCCGTGACGATGAACCCGAGACACGTCCCAATCTGGCTGACGATCAGCAGCGGCTTGCGGCCCAGCGAATCGGACCAGCGCCCGAGGAAGGGCCCCGAAACCAGTTGGCACGCGGCGTAGATGCCAATCAGCCAGCCCACTTGGGAAGGACTGGCACCCATGCGCTCCGCGTAGAACGGCAGGAGCGGAATCATGATGGTGAGACCCAGCACGTCCACCGCCACGATCAGGAACACCGAAAGGAGGGGCCCGGAAAACACGAGCGCCCATCATGCCACAGGGCCAGCGAGGCTTCGCCCGGACCGACAAGCATGTGGCTCCGCCTCGCTGGGACAGTGTCTCCTTTGCCCCGCGTTGCGGGGCGGAGAAAACTTGAATCATTCGATGGAAATCAAAGGAGTCAAGTTTTCTCTGCGGGCCGGCGCCGGCGCGCGGCCGTCTCATCAGCCGGTATGATCAGGCGATTGACTCCCCCTAGGATTGTCGCCGTGTGCCTCGTGCTGGCAGTCGCCACCGTGGCCCACGCCCAGGAAGCCTCCGAGTCCGACGCACCGTTCTCCTTCGGCGGTCCCCCGGCACCCGCGGCGCCGGCCGTCGTCACAAGAGACGCCGAAGGGAAGGCCACGGTGCGAGCCGTTCGCCTGACGGCGCCGCTGCGCGTAGACGGCCGCCTGGACGAGTCGGTCTACAACACCATGCCGCCGATCGGCGACTTCATCCAGCAGGATCCTGTCGAGGGTGTTGCGGCGACAGAGAAGACCGACGTCTGGCTGCTCTTCGACGACCAGGCCCTCTACATCACCTTTCGCCTGTGGGAGAGCCGCATGGAGGCCCTGGTGGCCAACGAGATGCGGCGCGACAGCAACAACATCTTCCAGAACGACCACGTCGCGTTCCTCCTCGATCCCTTCTACGACCGTCGCAACGGCATCGAGTTCGCGATCAACGCGCTGGGCGGACGGTGGGACGGCCAGATCTCGAACGAGCGCAACGCCAGCGGCGACTGGAACCCGATCTGGAACGTCAAGGTGGGGCGCTTCGACGGCGGCTGGACGGTTGAAGCTGCCGTTCCCTTCAAGTCGCTGCGCTACAGGCCCGGCCGCTCTCAGAACTGGGGCTTCAACGTCCGGCGGGTGAACAAGGCCAAGAACGAAACGTCCTACCTGACGCGCATCCCCAGGGCTGCCGGGATGCAGGGCCTGTTCCGGGCCTCGCTGGCAGCCACGATGGTCGGCCTCGAGGTGCCCCAGGGCTCCCGCAACATGGAGGTGAAGCCCTACGCGGTGTCGAGCTTGCAAAGCGACATGACGGCCGTCCCACGTGTGCGCAACGACCCGGCGGCCGACGTGGGCCTGGACGTGCGCTACGGCATCACGCAGAACGTGTCGGCCGACATCACCTACAACACCGACTTCGCGCAGGTGGAGGCCGACGAGCAGCAGGTCAACCTGACACGCTTCAGCCTGTTCTTCCCGGAGAAGCGCGAGTTCTTCCTGGAGAACCAGGGCGTCTTCGGTTTCGGCGGCGTGGGCACCAACGCGGCCGGTGATACGCCGGTCCTCTTCTACAGCCGGCGGATCGGGTTCGATCAGGGACTCGGAGTGCCCATCGAGGCGGGAGGACGCGTCACGGGACGGGCGGGCCGCGTCAGCATGGGACTCCTCAACATCACGGCCAACGACGATCGCACGGGCGGCGTGGGGCGCACCAACTTCTCGGTGGTGAGGCTTCGGCGCGACATCTGGCGCCGCAGCAGCCTCGGCGCCATCGCCACGAACCGGTCGAATCTCGCCGTGGCAGCCGGCAGCAATCAGGTGTACGGTGTGGACGGCACGTTCGCCTTCTTCAACAACCTGTCGATGAACGCGTACTGGGCGCGCACGAAGAGCACCGGCGTCTCGAGGGAGGACACGAGCTACCGTGGCCAGCTCGAGTACGCCGGCGATCGGTACGGGATCGACTTCGAGCACCTGGCCGTGGGCGACAACTTCCTGCCGGAGGTCGGGTTCGTCCGGCGCGACAACATCCGGAAGTCGCTGGCACACTTCCGCTTCAGCCCGCGCCCGATCGGCCGGCGACTGGTACGTCGCTACAACTGGAGCACGACCGGGATGTACATCGAGAACTGGGCGGGACGCGTGGACACGCGCAACCTGGCGTCGACCTTGACGTTCGAGTTCCAGAACAGCGACCAGGTCTACGTAGGCGCTTCGAGCACGTACGAGTTCCTTCCGCGACCTCTGAACATCGTCGGACTCACCGTGCCCAGTGGCGGCTACGACTACGGCATCGGCACCATCGGGATGAACTTCGGCCGGCAGCGGAAAATCTCGGGGAACGTCTGGATGGAACGCGGGACGTTCTACGGCGGCAAGCGGACCACGATCGGCATCAGCCAGGGCCGCTTCAACCCCACGCCGCAGTTGGCGCTCGAACCCACCTATCAGGGCAATTGGGTAGACATCGCGGTCGGCACGTCCACGACGCACCTGGTCGGCACGCGCGCCACCTACACCGTGACGCCGACGATGTTCTCGAGCGCGCTCGTGCAATACAACACCGGCGCGCGGTCCGTGTCGGCCAATGTGCGATTCCGGTGGGAGTACCGCCCCGGCAGCGAGCTCTTCGTCGTCTACAACGAGCAGCGCGACACCGGCGCCGTCCAGTTCCCGGAACTGATGGCGCGGGCGCTCATCGTGAAGGTGAACCGGCTCGTGCGGTTCTAGGTCTCCGGGCTCCGGGCTCCAGTCGCCGGTCTCCGGTAGTCAGTCTCCGGTCTCCAGTCTTACCTCATCCGATCGATGTCGGCCTGACAGCCCTGAACCTGTCCTATGCTGGACTCACGCGCCATGTCCAAACGCTTCAGTCTGGTCGAAGTCGGCGTCGTCTGCCTTGTTGTCGCCACTCTCGCTGGGGTCGCGGGACGTTGGTTCGGCTCGTCGTCACCCCGGACCGACCTGGATGAGAGTCGTGCGGTCGCGGAGATCGGCTCTGCACACCATCTGGGTGAAAAAGGAGCCGCTGTCTGGGCTGAATTGCAAAGGCGCTATGGGACGCGGAACTCGCGCAATGCCGAGGAATGG
>Ga0307505_10001425_pt1 | contig 19324 bp, 15 predicted proteins | sample 23_S_MG_FD_202183 | JGI IMG/M metagenome (GOLD analysis project Ga0307505, IMG submission 202183) | Soil microbial communities from Populus trichocarpa stands in riparian zone in the Pacific Northwest, United States - 23_S | ecosystem: Environmental > Terrestrial > Soil > Riparian zone > Trees...
GCACGTCAAGTTGGTGATCTCGCTCGACTGAGGCTTCCAACTCATGTGACCCGCCGCGTCAAACGCCCGTCCGGGACATGCGTGATTTCGCCGAGTTGATCGCCGCCCAGACTTTGGCCGGCCGCAAAGGCATCTGAAGGTCGGTTACACCGTACGGGGCGAGGGCATCGATCGTGGCGTTGACGATGGCCGGGGGAGCGCCGATGCATCCTGCTTCTCCAGTTCCTTTGGCGCCCAGGGGGTTGGACGGAGCGGGGTGCACCAGCCTGGTGGACACGACAGGTGGGGCGTCGGCGGCTCTGGGCATCGAGTAGTCCATCAATGTGGAGCTGAGCAGTTGACCATCTTCCGAATAGACGATGCCCTCGTAGAGTGCCTGGCCGATCCCCTGCATCAGCGACCCATGGAGTTGCCCTTCGACCATCATGGGGTTCAAGACGTTCCCGCAGTCGTCGACAGCGACCATTCGCAGCAGCTTGACCTCCCCGGTCTCGACGACCACCTCGACGACAGCGACGTGGACCCCGTAGGGAAAGGTCTGTGCCCCGGGGACGTACCACTCTTCCGCGGAGAGATCGATACCCCGGTCGCGTGCGGCAGCGGCGAGATCGGGCCAGGTGACATCGGTGCCAGGAGCGCCCACGATCGAGAATGTCCCGTTCTCCACGACCACGTCTGCGGGTGAGGCTTCCAACAGGTCTGCGGTGAGCTCGATAGCCATCTGACGTACCACGTGGGCCGTCCGCCAGATGGCGGAAGCGCCAACCTGGGTCGACCTGCTGGCGAACGTGCCCACTCCGCGGGTGACCTCGTCGGTGTCACCTGCGACGTAGCGCACATGTGCCGCTTCGACCCCGAGGGCGGCTGCGGCCACCTGCGCCCACGCCGTCTCGTGACCCTGCCCTTGTGAGGCGGATCCGGTGCGCAGGATCAGGTTTCCCTCGTCGTCCACCTCCACGCGGCCGTACTCGCCGGAGTCGACGGCTCCTCCCGCTCGCTCCACGAAAGCTCCGAAACCGACTCCGATGGGGTGTCCGCCTTCGGCCCTGCGCTGGCTTTGAAGTTCTCGCACTCCCTCCAGATCGATCAGTTCGACGGCCTTGCGCAGAGCAGCGCCGTAGTCACCCGAGTCGTAAAGGGCTCCCGTGTGCGACTTGTAGGGGAAGGCGTCGGGACTGATGAAGTTCGTGAATCGGACCTCGACGGGATCGAGGCCGGCCTCACGGGCGAAGGCGTCGATCGCTCGCTCGATCGCGTACGCCGCCTCGGGGCGCCCGGCACCTCTGTACGAGCCGGTGGGAGCGGCGTTGGTCACCACCCAGGTGGTGACAAGGGAGAAACTGGCGATGTCGTAAAGGCCGAGTGCGACCAGGCGGGAGAAGGCGGGAACACCCGACCCGTTGTGCGGGTAGGCCCCGACGTCGGCAAGCACCTCGATCTCAGCACGATGCACACGGCCTTCCCGCGTGCCCATCAATCGAACCTTGTGAACCGAACCGCGACCGTGGGTGCCCCCGCTGAGGTGCTCGCGGCGACGCTCCGCCCACATCACAGGCCTCCCTAGCTGCAGGGCGATCGCGGCGGTGACCGTGTGCTCGGGGTAGGTCATGCCTTTCATGCCGAACGCTCCGCCGACATCTGGCACGATCACCCGGATCCGATCCTGTTCGATGCCAAGGAGCTCGGCCAGAGTGGTCCGGGCCCCATGCGGGCGCTGGTGGCTGATGTACACGGTGAGACGTTCGCCCTCGGGTACTGCGAGTATTACGCGAGGCTCGATGGAGTTCGGGGCAAGGCGTTGGTTGACGACTTCGATCTCGGCGACGACTTCGTAGGAGTCTGCCGCGTCTTCTCCCTTGTCAAGCCGTGACCGTCCGACGACATTGGTGCCCGCCGACTGATGAACGATGATCTCGTCGCCAACACTCTGCTTGGGGTCGATGACGGCCGGGAGGATCTCGTAGTCGACAAATACGAGGTCGGCTGCGTCAACCGCCGCCGTCACGGACGTCGCCGCCACCACCGCCACGGGCTCCCCCACATATCTGACCCGGTCCCTGGCCAGATGCGGCCTGGGGAAGTCCGGTGCCTGAAGCACCTGGCTGTCTCCCGGGATGTCCTGGAGTTGCAGGTCGTCCGCGGTGAAAACCCCGAGTACCTCGGCGGAATCGACCGAAGAGGAGTCGATCTCCGTGATGACAGCATGGGCCTCCGTGCTGCGAACGAACGCGAGATGCACGGTCTCGGGCGGAGCGAGGTCCGCCACGTAGCGACCCGCTCCAGTGACCAGACGTCGATCTTCGAAACGCAGATGCGATAGCGGTTCGAAGTAGGGGATGTCGGCCACGGCCACCCTTTATAGCTCCGACCATGGAGGCGGGCAATCGATTGCAGAGTCTGGTTAGGATCGATGGTAAGCCCACCCGAGCAGCGAGGGGATCCATGTCGAGTGTCAGAGTCGCCAGCATCGGTCTGGGATGGTGGGGTAAAGAGCTTGCTCGGGCGGCAGGCACTGCCGGGATCGAGTTGGCAACATGCTTTGCGCGCACCCCGGAGAAGCGGGACGAGTTTGCGGCGGAGTTCGGTTGTTCCCAGGCGTCGACCCTCGATGAAGTCCTCGAAGACGACTCCGTGGACGGGCTACTCATCGCCACGTCCCATGCCAGCCACCGAGACCTGATCGAGCGGGCGGCCGAGGCGGGCAAACACATCTTCATCGAGAAGCCCCTGGCCCTCTCGGTCGCCGACGCCAGGGCATGTGTCGAGAGCGCCCGGAGCGCCGGTGTCGTCCTCCAGGTCGGCTTTCAGCGGAGACGTCTGCCCGCACATCGCAAGCTGAAAGAGCTGATCGACGACGGGGCCATCGGGGACATCGAGATGCTCGAGGCCCATCACTCGCTGCCCAACCGCATACCCGAGGGTGCGTGGCGGTGGGACGAGGAGCAGAGCCCTCTGGGATCGATGACTTCCCTCGGCATCCACCAGATAGAGAACTTCCACTATCTAGCTGGTCCCATCGCCCGGGTTGGTGCCATCAACCGCCCGGGGCGAGATGTATCGATCGACGAGGCGGTCGCCATGGTGTTCGAGTTCGCCAGCGGAGCAGTGGGAACTCTGCTGTCGTCGTTCTTCACTCCATGGCGGATCAGCCTCGCCGTCTACGGGACCGGAGGGGCAGGTTTCGCTGATCGCGACGGCAGCACCTTGCACTTCCAGCCAGTCGATGAGCGGGAATCGACCGAGATCCCGCTCACCCCCCTCGACGTCGTATCCGATCAGCTCGCCGAGTTCGCCGATTGCATCCGCCATGGCACCTCACCTGAGGTGAGCGGGGATCAAGGATTCGCCGTCGTCGCCGTATTGGAGGCTGCCACGCGCAGTGTCGCCAGCGGAGAATTCGAGACGGTAGCCACCATTTGAGCTCGTCCTCGACCTCATGTCGGAGGTCATGACTCGTCGCGAGGCGACCGCCGACCCTCGCCGGGACGGTTGCTCCGCAAACGTTTGCGCCCTACACTTGCCGACCGGTGGACTCCAGACGACCCAAGGTGGCGATTCTCGGGACACGGTTCCGTGATTTCGGCGTGGAGAAGGACGTCCTGGGTGACATCGACCTGGTCTCCGGCCCGGGATCGACCCCTGACGAGATCATCGATGTGGCTTCGGGCGCCGACGTCATCCTGGCGGGGGCAGCCCCCGTTTTCGATTCTGAGACCCTGGAACGCCTCGGTTGCCAGGGCATTGTCCGACTCGGCGTCGGAGTCGACACGGTCGATCTCGGCCGGGCGCGTGAGTTGGGTATCTGGGTCGCAAATGTGCCCGACTACGGGACCGAGTCTGTCGCCCTGCACACTGTCACGTTGATCCTTGCGTCGATCCGTCGAACGACCGCGGCCGACCGACAGTTGCGTGAGGGATCTTGGGGTGTCGCCAACCTGAGGCCCTTGCATCTCCCTGAGACGCTCACCGTGGGGATCGTCGGCTTCGGGCGGATCGGCCGCCGGGTTGGCCAGATGCTCATCGGAGTCGGATTCGAGAGATTCTTGGTGACCGATCCTCTCGCCGGGCTCGAAGATCTCACCACCGTATTTGGTGACCTCCCGGCGCGTCTCGTCGAGTTGCCCGACCTGTTGACCGCCGCCGACGTGGTGACGTTGCATGCCCCACCTGCGACTGAGGGTCACCTCATGGACTCAGAGGCCCTTCGAACCATGAAAGAGGAGTCGATCTTGGTGAACACCGCCCGGGGCGCCCTCGTCGACACTCGAGCCCTGGTGTCGGCTCTCCGACACGGACGTCCAGCCATGGCCGCACTCGACGTGTTCGAACGTGAGCCGCTCCAGATCGAAGCGTTCGACGGTGTCCTGGATCGTCTGATTCTTACGCCACACATGTCCTGGTACACCGAGGAGACCGAGCTGGCGATGAGACGCCAAGCCGCAGATGAGGCGAGCCGCATTCTGTCCGGCCAGCCACCGATCCACGCCGTGGTGACGCCCGCCACGGCTGAGGTGCGTTGAGATGCCGGGTCGATCGATCTACGACCTGACTTCCCCGGACGTCTCCGAACTGTTGGCCCGGACCGGGATAGTCGTCCTCCCGGTCGGCAGCGTGGAACAGCATGGGCCCCATCTTCCCGCGGGGACCGACACCATGGCTGCCGAGTTGGTAGCGGTGGATTTGGCCCGGAGGCTCGACGCCATGGTCGTTCCGGCGGGTCAGTACGGCGTCACCCCGATTCACGCCGGGCACCCCGGGACGATCTCGCTGCGACGCGATGTGTTCGAGGCCTACCTCTCCAACATCTGCGAGGAGATGGTGGCCATGGGAGCGAGAGTCTTCGTCTTCGTCAACTGGCATGAGGGGAACATCGCCTCCCTCGACTCAGTGGCCACCGATCTCCAGACCGCCGAGGATGTATTGGTGATCACCGCCCACGCCTGTTACACGGCACAGCGCATCTACGAGACCCGAGGCGGCGAGTTGACCCACGGTGGCGGCATCGAGACTCTTGCCGTCCTGGCCCACGACCCGGACCTCTATTTGTCCGATCGGGTGGACGAGCCGACCCGGCCCGAGGACGCAGACGCGCTCGATGCGATGAGGAGATCGAGGGAGGTCTACGGCTACATCACCGACGTGACCGAGATCGCCGACGACGGCTGGTATGGGAACCCCGCCTGGGCAGACGAAGAAGCTGCTGTCGACTTCGCGGCCACGGTGGCGGGAGACATCGCCGACCGGGTGACCTCGATCCTCGAGTTGCGTGAGAGGCGATCGTGACCGTCGTCGGCCCTGGAGAGCTCGAGTTTCGTGACTTCCCCGGACGGACCACGTCCGACCCATTTCGTCGCGCCGGACAGGGAGAGTCGACCGTGCGCCAGGTCGTGATCGAGCACGTCTCCTCGAGATCCCCCCATCTCCATCCCCAGAGCGAGGAGATCGTCTTCGTGGTGTCCGGCACGGGCCAGGTGTGGCTGGACGGGACCTTCCATCCGGTCGGGCCGGGCTCGTGGTATCGCATCCCAAAGAACACACCACACGCCACCATGGCGGACTCCGGCGAACGCATGTGTCTCGTCTGCTTCTTCCCTCACGACGATTTCGCGAACAACATCGAGGAGCTCACAGTGGTTCTGGACGCCAACCAAGAGGAGGAAGAATGAGTGAGCGAGTGAGGCTCGCTTCCCTAGGGCTGGGCCGGTGGGCCCGTGTCCTCGCCAGGGGTGCCCAGCGGGGGGAGGTCATCGAGCTTGCGAGCTGTTTCTCGAGGTCACCCGAGAGCCGGGAGAAGTTCCAGGAGGAGTTCGGGATCCCGCGGTCGGCAAGTTCACTCGACGAGCTGCTCTCGGATCCTGAGATCGAAGGGATCCTGTTGACCACCCCGAACGACACGCACAAGACCGTCATCCTCGAAGCCCTCGACGCCGGCAAGGCCGTCTATACGGACAAGCCGATCGCGCACACCATGGAGGACGCCGGCGAGATCGCCCGTGCCGCCGCTGCCTCGGGTCGTCCGTTCGCCGTCGGCCACAGCGCCCGTCGCCTCGGCGGCCACCGCGCCATGAAAGATTGGGTGGACTCAGGCAAGATCGGCAAGGTCTCCCTCGCCGAGGCCAACTTCTCCAACGAGCGCGGCCTCGAGCTGACAACGGACACGTGGCGTTGGTACGCCGACAAGAGCCCCGGGGGAGCGATGATCCAGCTCGGGGTCCACCATGCGGACAATCTCCAATACCTCCTGGGGCCGGTGGCAGCGGTCAGCAGCCATGCCAGGAAGCTGTACACCGCGGCCGAGGTGCCCGACGTCATCATGTCGATCCTCGAGTTCGAATCCGGGTCTCTGGGTTATCTGGGCGCCGGCTGGGCCTCCCCGGGCGTCTATCAGCTTCGGCTGCAGGGGACGGAGGCGAACCTCTTCTATGACCTGGACTTCAACAACTGGGATGAGTCCCATCTGGTCGACTCGAAGAGCACCCTGGTCAGCCAGGCCTATCGGGAGTCCGTCCGGCCGCCGGTCGAGATGCCCCACACCGACATGTTCCGGGAGCAACTCGACGAGTTCGCACTGGCCATTCGGGGAGAAGCCGAGATCGAAGTCGGCGCATTGGAGGCGGTCCGCGCACTTGCGATCGTTCACGCTGCCCTCGAGTCGTCCCAGCGCAACGGTCAAGCGGTGGCCGTCGCTCCGATGGTGGAGAGAGCCGGAGCCCTGGGGTGAGAGTCGACCCGGCCGAGACCCGGACGATCCACCACCCGGACCCGCTCGTTCAGGAGGTCCTGGATATCTGGGCCGCCCGGTTCCTCGCCGGTCAGATTCCAATCGGTGACCTGACCGCGACCCTGGGCCGTATCGACCAGTGGTCGGACTGGGGCCCGGAATGGGCTCTGACTGCTCAGCAGCACGAGGAGATGGGTGAGACGGCTTGGGAGGAGGGGCGGAGGCTGTCGGCGGTGGCCGCGTTCACGACCGCGGCCCGGTGTTACCACCTCTCCTACTTCCTGTCGGTCGATGACGAAGAGGGCCATGCCCGACGACTCTCCAAGATGGTGGAGTGTCACGACCGGGTGCTCCCCTTCATGGAGCCCGCGGTCGAGAAGATCACTATTCCATTTCCAGAGGCCGACCTCGTGGGTCTGCTCAGCGTCCCATCTGGGCCGGCGCCGGCGCCGCTGGTCATCGTCCTCCCGGGTCTCGACTCGACCAAGGAGACCCGTCACGGCGGCCGGGGACCGCTGCTCCGGCGAGGGATGGCAGTGCTCAGCCTCGACGGTCCCGGACAGGGTGAGATGAGCACCAAGCTCCCGATACGCCACGACTACGAGGTCGCCGTCTCCGCCGCGATCGACGCTCTCGAGGGCCGTGAAGAGATCGACACCGGGAGGATCGGGCTGATCGGCGCGAGCCTCGGTGGCTACTACGCCTGCCGTGCTGCCGCCTTCGAGCCGCGAATCACGGCCGCGGTGGCCAACTGCGGCCCCTACAACTGGATCGACTGTTGGGACGAGCTGCCCGAGGTGACCCGGGGCGCCTTCCGTCAGTACTCCTGGGCGACGAGCGACGAGGATGCCAGGGAGAAGGCCAAGGCCCTCGACCTGGCTGGAGTGGCCGAGAAGATCACTCAGCCGCTCGTCGTCGTACATGCGATGCTCGATCCCCTCATCGGTGTGGAGCATGCCCGGCGAATAGCCGAGGAAGCCCAAAACGCCACCCTGATCACGGTCGACGATGCAGCCCACGGTGTCAGCAACCTGGCCTACAAGTTCGCCCCGTGGGTCGACGACTGGATGGCGGGCCAGCTCGGCGGCACCATCACATGACATCGCCGGCCGATGACCTGACCTTCACGGTCGAGGCCGACGATATGTGCATCGACTACCAGGTCCCGGTGGACATGAGTGACGGCGCCGTCTTGCGCGCCGATGTGTTCCGCCCTTGCGATCAGGGCCGGTACCCGGTGATCCTCTCTCACGGCGTGTACGCCAAGGGACTCCCGTTCAACGGCCCCATCTACCAGATGCAATGGGACAAGCTCCTCGCCAAGGACCCGACGGTCCTCGAAGGCTCCACCGGCGCGTACCAGGCGTGGGAAGTCACCGACCCGGAGAGATGGGTGCCCCACGGGTACGTCGTCGTCAGAGTCGACTCCCGTGGTGCCGGGTGGTCGCCGGGTGTCCTCTGGCCCCGCAATCCCCTCGAGTACGACGACATCGCCGAGTCGGTCGAGTGGGCGGGTATCCAGCCTTGGAGCAGCGGCCGTGTCGGGATCATGGGGATCTCGTATTACGCAGTGATGGCGTGGGCTGCCGCCGGGCGACAACCCCAGCATCTCGCCGCCATGATCGCATGGGAGGGCTTCAACGACCCCTACCGCGACGCCTATTACCACGGTGGGATTCTGAGTGAGTTCACCAAGCGGTGGCAGGAGCGTCAGATCAACCCCATCCAGTACGGGAGGGGGTCGCGGGCCCCGGAGAACCCCAACACCGGCCAGTCCGTGGCCGGTCCGGTCGACCTCTCCGAGGATGAGCTCGCCGACAACAGGATCGAGGCATTCCCGGACATCAAGGCTCACCCGCTCTGCGACGAGTGGCATCGTGACCGGGCTATCGACCTGACACGGGTCACGGTCCCGTTCCTGTCCGCAGCCAACTGGGGTGGCCAGGGGATCCATCCCCGGGGGAACTTCAACGGGTACACCAATGCCGCCTCGGAAGAAAAGTGGCTCGAGGCTCACGGCGACACCCACTGGACCCATTTCTACTCCGCGTACGGACGCGATCTCCAGGAGCGATTCTTCGATCACTTCCTCAAGGGGGAGGCCAACGGCTTCGACCGCACCCCTCGTGTCCAGCTCAACATTCGCCGCCCGGGCGAGCACTTCGAGTGGAGAGGGGAGAGCGAGTGGCCCCTCGCCCGAACCCGATGGACCCGTCTCTATCTCGATTCGGCCGGGTCACTCGGTCCCGAACCGGCATCCGAGGCCGGGCGTCTCGAGTTCGAGGCGCTTGGCGAGGGCATCAGATTCACCACGGGGCCATTCCGCGAAGAGACCGAGGTCACCGGCCCCCTGGCTGCCAAACTGTTCGTCTCGTCCACGACGGCCGATGCCGATCTCTTCCTCGTCCTCCAGTTATTCGATCCGGATGGTGAGGAAGTGACCTTCGAGGGGTCGACCGACCCCAACACCCCAATCGCCAACGGCTGGCTGAGGGCGTCGCATCGCGCCCTGGACCCCGACCGGACCCGTCCCTGGCAGCCCTTTCATCCACACGATCGCACCGAGCCTTTGGAGCCGGGGATCGTCTACGAGCTCGACGTGGAGATCGTCCCCACCTGCATCGTCGTCCCGGCCGGATATCGACTGGATCTATGGGTGCGCGGAAAGGACTACGAGTACCGCGGCCCTCTGGACGAGTACGGGCAGACCTTCTATTACGCCACCAAGGGGACGGGTGGCATGACTCACGCCGACCCCGACGATCGTCCCGAGGACGTCTTCGGCGGCACCGTGACGATCCATGTCGGCCCCGAGCACGAGTCCCATCTTCTCATTCCCGTGATCCCGACCAAGACGACCGAGGAGACAACGTGACCACGATCACAGATTTCGTCATCGCCGGGGGAGGCCACAACAGCCTCATCACCGCGGCGTATCTGGCCCGGGCCGGGCACGAGGTGGTCGTGCTAGATGCCCGAAGTGTGCCCGGTGGTGGAGCGGCCACCGAGGAGATTCTCCTCCCCGGCTACGGCTTCGACACCTGCTCTACCGGGCACACCCTGATCCAGGTGAATCCGCTGTTGGCCCGTGACGAGCTCGGGCTCATCGCCGAGCACGGGCTCGAGTACGTTCTTCCCGATCCTGTCGCGCACCTGGTGTTCCCTGACGGAGAGCACTTCACGATGTGGCTCGATCTCGACAGGACCCTCGCCGAGATCAGCCGTTTCTCGAAGGCCGACGCGCTCGCTTACAAGCAGATGCTCGATGAGTTCGAAGAGGTCAAGAGCGTCTACGGCTCCCATCGCTTCACACCGATCGGGTACGGGCCGTCCTTGGACGAGCGTCTTGCCGATCACCCCCACGGTCAGAGGTGGATACGACGCAACGTGATGTCGGCCTGGGAGGTGATCCGCCGCGAGTTCGAGAGCCGCCACATGAGGGCATTCATGGCGTGGATGGCGTTCCAGACTGGCCAGCCTCTCGACTCACCCGGGTCCGGGTCTCTCGCCTATTCGCTGGCGGGCGGGAGGCAGCGGCGCAGTTGGTCGATTCCCATCGGTGGCTCCTCCAGTCTGCCGCGGGCGATCGTCGCCGCGATCGAAAAGCATGGGGGGTCGATCGTCACCGACACCATGGTCACGTCGCTCATCGTCGAAGACGGTCGGTGTGTCGGTGTCGAGACCAGCGATGGAGACCAGTACCGCGCCAGGAAGGGCGTGGTGTCCACGATCCACGTGAAGAATCTCGTCGAGATGGCGCCGGCCACAGAATGGGGTGAGGACTTCCTGTACGGGGTGGACACCTACGACGAGGGGATCTCCTCGTTTGCCTCGTACTACGCAACCACTGAGCCACCGAAGTTCTCCGGGACCGACGGCACTGTGGAGGCCGTCTCGGCTGGGTCGGCACCATGGGCAGAGGATGTCATCGAGTTCGGTCGCGGCCTGCGAGAGCGACGTCTCCACCGGCCGGGCACCTTCCTCCTCTTCGCCACCCCCACGATCGTCGATCCATCACGCGCCCCGGAGGAGCACCACACCGTGAAGATCTTGAGCTGGGCGACGTGGGAGGTTCCCGACGACCTCGGCAGCAGCTGGGAGGAGGGCAGGGAAGTGTTGGCCGCCGAGCATCTCGAGATGCTGCAGAAGTGCGCACCGAACCTCACCGAGGACACGATCCTGGCGCGCAAGGCGAAGAGCCCGGTGGATATCGAGGCCGGCAACCCACACATGTGGCACGGCACGATCCACGGTGGTGACCGCGGTCTGGCTTACGGGGGCGCCCAGCGGCCGGCACCCGGGTGGGCCCAGCACCGCATGCCGATCCCGGGGCTGTATCAGACCGGGGCCACGACCCACCCCGGGGGCTCGATCACGGGCGGGCCGGGCAGGAACGCGGCGATGGTCATCCTCGACGATCTCGGCACCAGCATCGACGAGGTGCTCTCCACTTGATGCTCGACCGGTGTCACGGCCGTTTCACAGTATCCCTCAGGACCGCAATCGATTTCGCAGCTATGGTGACCGAACCAAGATGAGGAGGATGTCATGACCGTCGATCTCGGTTTCGCCCCCAACGAAGACCCGTTCGTCGTGGTCCACGGAGGCTTCTATCGCCGGTGGTTCTCGATGATCGACGACATCGCCGAGTTGGAATCCACCGTGGCGAGACTCGAAGGGACCACCCAGGACAAGTGGGTCCCGGTCTGGGAAGAGGTGGCCCAACGTCACGAGGCGGAGGGTGATCGCCTCACGGAGGCCGGTGACCACGAGGCGGCGCGTCAGGCGTTTCTCCAGGCGAAGACCTATTACGCCATCGGTCGGTTCCCTGGCGAGGTCTCGGACGTCAAGCGGAAGATCAGCGACGACTGCGCCCGGGCATACCGCAAGGCGTGCGCCCATCTCGATCCTCCGGTAGAGGTGGTCGAGTTCGAGCACCAGGGCCAGACAGTCAGGGCTCACTTCCGGGCGCCACACGCCGATGCCCCGGTTCCCGCTGTGCTGATCATGTGCGGGGCCGACGTCTTCAAAGAAGATCGAGGCTGGGCGCAGGACATGTGCATCGACAAGGGCATGGCGGCCCTCGTGATGGATGGCCCGGGCACCGGGGAGAACCCGTTTCCTTGGGCTCCCGAGTCTGTCAGCGCCTGGGAGGCGGCGATCGACTACCTCGCCGGCCGGCCGGAAGTCGACGGAGAGCGGATCGGTGCCTTCGGGATCAGCCGCGGCGGCTACTCGGTCATGCAATTGGCGGGAACCGCTCCCGAGAAGCTGAAGGCAGTGGTCGCCAACGCCGGACATCCTTTCGGTTACGTCATGGGAGACGAAGAGCTCGAGGAGTTCGTCCGGGTGAGAAACGAACGGGCCACATGGCGGTTCGGGGCACCGGACGACCCGCCCTCATTCCCGCCGACCTCCGTCGAGCAGGAACGCGCCGAGTTCTCCAGTTGGGCACTCTCGGAGCAGGGCATTCTCGACAACATCACCATGCCTGTGTTCATGATCAACGGCAAACACGACCATCTGGCCCCGATCGGGAACATCTACTTCATGCTCGAGACAGGTCCGGCCACGGGGAAAGAGGCGCGGGTCTACGCCGACGCCGGCCACTGCGCCTTCAAGTACTTCGATGACTGGGCCCCAGCCACCTTCAGTTGGCTGGCCGAGAAGCTGAGTGTGTGACTCAGGGCAAGCGGATCGATCCCTGCGGCTTCTCGCGCATCAAAGTGGCGCGGAATCAGCGCACTCTGTGCGCGAAAACTGGCCAGCCGACCCTACGAGTCACCCCAACGCCTCAGATGACGATGAGCTCGTGGGGGAACTTGGTCACTTGTTCTTTGCCCCCGTCGGTGATGACGTAGGTCCTTCCGAAGAAGAGGCCCAGCAGACCGTCGGGGGTGATGATCGTTGGCTCCAGCATCGCCACGATCCCGGGCACCAGCTCGAGGGCAACGTCCTCGTCGGTCGCTTCGACGCGATCCCACATGACATGAGGGTTGTGGCTGATGAAATCGATGCAATGCAGATACAGGGGTCGTGAGTCGTAGCCCTTGTCCCTGAAGAACTGGCTCGCTCTCATCACGTCGTCCCAAGTGTTGCCGCCGATCAGCTGCTCGGCCATCAGGTCGTAGCCTTCGATCACGTCGGCGAAGAAGTCGCTGATCCAGCCCGGCGGCTCACCGATGCAGATCGGGGTTCCCAGCTGCACCGTGTAGCCGTTGTACCCGCAGGCGAGCTCGTTGATGATGATGTCGCCCTTCTTCAGCTCGCGCCCCGAAGGCCACGGATTGCCGAAGACCATGGCGGGGTTGTCCATCGGCGTCGCCCCGATGATGTTGAAGTCGATCTGGCCCCCGCCGTCCATCACGGCGTGGGTCGCGGCGGCCGCCAGTTGGTACTCGGTGACCCCGGGGCGTGCCGTCGCGATCATCGCATGGAACGCCTGATCCATGAGTTGGCCCGCCCTGCGGACACACTCGATCTCCTCGGCGCTCTTGACGTGGACCAACTCGTGGAAGAAGTCTCCAACACGTTCCAGTGTGGCCTCGGGGAGGCCGTCACGGAGTCGCTCCCACTCGTCGACCGGCGGGTACTGCTCGAAGACAGGGTCGACGTAGGAGACGCCGATCGTCCCGTTGGCGAGCCCCCACTCCCCGATGAGGTCGGCGATCACCTCGCCCGATCGTCCCCAGCGGGAGTGACGAACGTCTTTCAGCGGGGTGACACGTCTCACCGCTTCACGGTGGGCGCCCCCAGGCCCACAGATGAGAACGGGCTCGCCCTCAGGCGGGACGACGACGTACGCCGACATGCCGTGCCACTCCCAGTGGTTGCTCAACCAACGCATGCCACTGCCCCAGCTCCAGTGGTTGGGGCCTCCCGACGCGATGAGCACGTCGAGCCCGATCCGCTTCATTTTCTCCTGGGTCGCATCCAAGCGCCGCTGGTACTCCGCATCGGAGAACCTCTCGTATACGGCGTCGGAATACCACGGAGAGTTGGCGACGCGTCCGAAGAGCTCGGTGTGCATCTTGCCTACAGCATCCTTGAAGTCGATGTCACCGGGTGTCATGAGGAGATGGCCCCGAGCAGCCCGAGTGCGTCGAGGTCGGAGCGCATGGCGTCGACTTCCTCCTCACCCATTGCGATCAGAGGTGGGCGAACCGGGCCTTGGGTCATGCCCATCAGCGACATCCAGGTCTTCAGCTGGGCGATGGGGATCGCACCCTCGCCGCGGGCTAGCCACTTGTCCCGCATCCAAAGCTGGAACGCCTCGCGCTCTCCCTGCAACGTCTTCTGGAGCTCCCAGGCGCCGTCGATGTCACCTTCGTCGGCGAGCTTGGTGTAGTCGAGGATCGGCCGGTGGGTCGGGGTCTGGAACATCGCCAACGCCGGTGTCGACATCAACGCCTGGAACCCGTGGTCGAGGTGGAGTTTCAGCCAGTCACCCTCATCGGCGTCACAGACCACGATCCGGTCTCCGACCAGCGACTGCACCTCGAGGAGGTGATCCAACGATTTCGGGTTCTTGATCCCACAGACGGTGTCCAGCTCGGAGAGCTCTGCGATCAGCTGCGGGCTGATGGCATAGCCTGAGTAGGAGGTGTTGAAGAGGAAGAGGGGAACGGATGACTCGGCGGTGAGACGGCGGTACCAATCCCGCACGATGTCGTCAGACGGGTTGATCGGGAAATACGGGTTCATGGCGATGACAAAGTCGGCACCTATGTCCTCCGCGTGACGGCTCAATTGGGCGGCCTCGGAGTAGACGTGATGCCCGATGTGGGCCATGATCGGCACCCGACCGGCCGCGGCACCGACCACCAACTCGTGACAGCGAGCCCTCTCCTCCACTGTCATCGACCAGAACTCACCCATGACCCCGCCGCAGAAGATCCCGTCGACCTCGAGAGCGTCGATGTAATAGTCCACCGCCTTGCGAAGGGCACCTTCGTCGATTCCCCCGTCCTGGGTGAAAGGCGTCGGAATCGCAATCCACAGCCCTTGCACCTTCTCGAAAGCGGCTTCCTTGGCCGGGCTGAGCATGCTCATGATGCTGGATCTCCTTTGCCCCCGAGTGCCGGGACGGTCGATGTTTGGGCATTTGACGCTAGCAGCGCATACGTTTGTGCGCCCACGGTACGCTCCCGTGCCATGCAACAACCCGAGTACACCAGACAAGAAGCCAAGGCCTGGGCGAGAGAGACCTTCCGCGGAGCCTGCAACGTCATCATTCCTTCTTACACCTCTAATCTCAAGAGCCTCAATGAGACAGCGATACGCCACGATGTGCGTCGCAACATCGAGCTCGGCTTCTGGGGCGCACTGTTGGTATCGGAGGCGGGAACCACGCTCGACGAGATGCGGACCTTCATGGAGATTGCGATCGACGAGGCGAGCGGTGAGCACCGCTTCTTGCTCCAGGGGGCTTTCGACACCGCCGAGGACATCGTCACCTTGGCCAACGACGCCCGCTCGCTCGGGATCGACGGGATGCTGCTCGGCCACCCCAACAGCTTCTATCCCACTTCAGCTCAGGAGGTCGAGGACTACACCGTCGAGATCTGCCGGGCAACCGATCTCGCCATCGTGTTGTTCTTGGTGGAGCACTCCAACCTCCGTCGCCTGGACGCTCGCGGATTTCCCGCCGACGTGCTCGATCGGCTCACCGAGGTGGACACCATCGTCGCCGTCAAGTACGAGGTGGGACGCCAGCAGACCACCAACACCTACGAGACGTTCAAGAGGCTTCAGGACGCCGATGTCCTGTTGTCCGACCCGATGGAGTTCTCCGCGCCGATGTGGGTGGACTTGTTCGACATGCAATGGATGGGGACCAGCAACTACGAGTACTACGGGGACTATGTGCCCCGGCTCCTCGACCTCCTGCATGCCGGCAAGAGCGAGGAGGCGATGGAGGAGTATTGGCGGATTCAACCGGCCCGTAATGCCCGATCGGCGACAATGAGCTCGGGTGGCGCCAACTTGGTCCATCGTTATCTGTGGAAGTTCCAAGCGTGGCTCAACGGCTACAACGGAGGGCCTATCCGCCAGCCGGCGATGAAGCTCTCGGAGAGCCAGATGAGGACCGCTGCCGAGGGAGTCCGCAAAGCGGAGATCGCTCCTGGCGACGAGCCGTTCGCCGAGTTCTTCGTCGGCCGGAACCCGGCCTGACCTATGGTCAGGATTCTCGACGCCGGCGCCGTCGGCGAGCTCATCGACGAGGCTTCGGTGCTCGAATCGATCCGGGAGCTCTTCGAGCTACCGACCGACGCGAGTGAGATTGGCTTTGGGCGGATCGACCTGGCCCACCCCAATGGGTGGTTGCGATCGCTACCGGCGTACGTCTTCTCCAAGGACCTCCTCGGGTACAAGGTCCTTCACCGCACCGAGGGGATCGGGATGCGCTACACGATCTACGTCCACCGGCTCAGGACGGGCGAGTTGTGGGGGATCGTCGACGCCCTGGAGATCACCAACCTGCGCACCGGGGCGGTGTCCGCAGTCGCCACCGACCAGCTCGCCGTCGAGAACGTGGAGGTGGCCGCGATCATCGGGACCGGCCCGGTGGCGCGCGGCCAGCTTCGGGCTATCGACCTGGTGCGTCCGGCTTCCGAGATCAGAGTGTTCGCCAGGACACCTGCAAGCCGAGATTCTTTCGTGTCCGAGATGGGCGGCCACGTGTCCGGAGATCTCGTCGCGGTGGGCACCCTCGAGGAGGCCGTGGGTGGCGCACAGGTGGTGACGCTGGCCACCAAGGCGGCTTCGCCGGTCTTCGGGGCGGAGCACATGCAGCCGGGGATGCATGTCAACTCGGTCGGGCCGGCGAGCCGCGACCGGGTGGAGGTCGACCCGGCCATCTTCGGCTCATTCGACCGATTCGTTTGTGACTCCGCATCCCTGGTGCTGGACGAGGCAGGGGACGCCTTTCTCGCCGTCACCGAGCATGGGCTGGCCATCGACCGAGCTCACGAGCTGAGCTCGGTGATCGCCGGGGGCTCACCGGGTCGCCAGAGCCCCGATGAGGTCACACTCTTCAAGTCGGTCGGGAACGGAGCTCAAGACCTGATCGTCGCGGCCCGAGTTCTGGAAGCCGCGGAGAAGGCTGGTCTCGGGACCGAGGTGGGTGACGTCAACTCGATCAAGCCGGCGTTGCCCGGCGGATGACCCTGAGGTCAGCCTGCCCGGATCAACTCGAGGGGGAAGTCGTGCAGAGAGCGAGCGCCGTCGTCGGTGACAACGCATAGCTCACCGACCTGGACGCCTACCTTCTCGTCCGCCGAGATCACGTTCGGCTGGATGACAATGGTCTCGCCTGCTTCGAAGACCCATGTGTCGTCGAGCCCGTGTGTGGTCTGCCTCGTCCGGATTGAAGGCGGGAGAAGACCGATACCGAATCCGTGGACCAGCCCGTCCCTGATCGTGTAGCCGCCGTCAGCGATCACGTCGGAGGCATGCCACACGTCTTCGATGGTCGCCCCGGTCTTGATCGCAGCGGCGACATCCCGGTAGACCTGCTCGGCGACGGCGTGGAGCTCGGCGATCTGCGCCGAGGGCTCCGCCTCCACGGTGTAGGTGCGCAGACCCTGCCCGGCATATCCGGCGTAGGAAATGCTGATCTCGCACGTGACCACATCACCTGCCGCGATCTGGCGATTGGAGAGGACCTGGGCAGGCACGCATCGGTCAGGCTGGCTCATCGGTGTCGAGGCGATGTAGTAGAAGACCGTCTGCCCTCCATTCCCGAGATAGGAGCCCTCGATGGCCTCGGCCAGTTGGTACTCCCGGATGCCGGGCACGAGGGCGTCGCGAAGAGCGGCCAGCGCAGCATCGGTGAAGGCGGCTCCCTGTTCCAGCCACTCCAGCTCCTCAGAGCTCTTCTTCAGCCTGAGACGTCTGAAACCGGCGGTCACATCCCGGAACTGGGCGCGGTCGCCGACGGTGTCCCGCATCGACTGGTACTGCTGATACGGCATCCAACCGACTACCCCGACCCGGCCGGCTCCCACGTCCAACAGCTCCCGACCGACGGTCTCCCCGTTGTCCACTCCGCCCCAGCGCACGTCATCGAGGAACGAGACCTCTGAAGCGTTGGGCACGTGGTTGTAGCTCTGGGCGAAGAAGACGGGGTCGCCTTCGGGGGGAACAACCACATAGTTGTCGCGCATGCCCAAGTACCCGGCGAGGTAGTAGACGTCCGCCTGTGCGGCCCTGTTTTGGGCCGACCATCCGAAAATCACCAGCGAGTCGAGCCCTTCTCGTTCGAGAAACTCTCGGACCAGGGTCTGCCGCCTGGTGATCTCCTGTCGGCTGAATCGGGGATAGAGGCTCATCTCGTTTCGTCTCATGGTGCTCCTATGGCTCGGTGACTCCGGGGTGTGCGAAAAATGGGCGTTGATCGTCTTGAAGACGTGCCCCATTTTGGTTGACAGTCCACTTCGAATCGGGTTAGCGTGCAAACGATTGGGCTGACGGGGCCCGTCTGTGTGGAGAACAATTTTGAGGAGGACTCCCATGGGACAGAAATCGATTGCGATGAGGATGTTGGCTTTATGCGCCATTCTCTCGCTCGTCATCGCAGCATGCGGTGGTGATACCACGGGGGATACCACCGAGGGCACCGACGCCCCCGGGACCACCGGAGACGGAGGCTCCTCCGGGGACGTGCCCAATCCCGATGTCATGGTCGTCACAGTCAACGACGATGTGTTCAACCTCGACCCCGCGGCGGTCAACGGCAACGACGTTGGCATGAACGTCATCTTGAACGTCTACGACCGTCTCGTGGCTCTGGCGCCGGAGGACGGCGCGGTGATTCCGGCGTTGGCGACCGAGGTGCCCACCATCGAGAACGGCATGATCTCCGAGGATGGCTTGACCTACACGTTCCCAATCAGAGAGGGCGTGGTCTTCTCCGATGGGAGTGAACTGACTGCCCAAGACGTGGAGTATTCCTGGAACCGTGTGTTGGAGATGAACCTTCCAGAGGGTCAGGCGCAGCTCTTCGACAACGTCGCCTCGTTCAGCGCGGTCGACGACGTCACGTTCGAGGTGGTCCTCGAGCAGGTCGACGCACCCTTCCTCGCCTTCCTGGCTGCTCACCCCGTTTCCAGCGTCGTGAGCGAGGACGCCGTCGAGGCCAACGGTGGCGTGACCGCCGGTCAGCCCAACGAGTACATGGCACAGAACATGGTCGGGAGCGGTCCCTATGTCCTGACTTCGTGGGAGCGCGGCGACCGGATGTCCTTCGACATCAACCCCGACTACTGGGGCGAGCCGGCCAAGCTGCCGGTCCGCTGGGAGCTGATCGTCGACTCGCCGGCCACCGGACTCCAGGCCAGGGAATACGACGTCGTGGACATCAGCCCGACGGACGTGCCCTCGATCGAGCCGATCGAGCATGCCGTGGTCGACACCAGCATCCTGGACCTCCAGGTGCTCCAGATCGGGATGAACATGAACATCGCCGAAGGTGTCCTGCCCGATGGCGACACCATCCCACTGGACTTCTTCCAGGACGTTCGTGTGCGGAAGGCGTTCAACTACGCCTTCGACTATCAGGGCTACATCGACGGCATCCTCGGAGGCCTCGGTGGGCGAAAC
>Ga0307505_10001426_pt1 | contig 19323 bp, 13 predicted proteins | sample 23_S_MG_FD_202183 | JGI IMG/M metagenome (GOLD analysis project Ga0307505, IMG submission 202183) | Soil microbial communities from Populus trichocarpa stands in riparian zone in the Pacific Northwest, United States - 23_S | ecosystem: Environmental > Terrestrial > Soil > Riparian zone > Trees...
CGCGGACAAGCTCGACGCGACCACGCGCACGGATCTGCTCGCGCGCACCGAGGCCAGCATCGAGCGCGACGTCTACCCGGCCTATCGCGAACTGATTGCCTACTTCATCGCGCTGCAACCCAAGGCGCAGGGCAACCACGGCGTGTGGAACCTGCCCGACGGCGACGCGTTGTATGCGTGGGAAGTGCGCAACCATACGACCACCGACATGACGCCGGACCAGGTGCACGATCTGGGCCTCGCCGAGGTCGCGCGCATCGGCGCGGAGATGGATGCGATCCTGCAGGCCTATGGCCTCACCGAAGGCAGCGTCGGCCCGCGTCTGCAACAGCTCGCGCAACGCCCTGAACAGTTGTACGAGAATTCGCCCGAAGGCAAGGCCGCGATGCTCGCGCAGTACCAGGCGATCATCGACGACATCAACGGCAAGCTCGGCGATTCGTTCGGCGCGCGACCCAAGCTCGGCGTCGAGGTCAAGGCGATTCCCGAGTTCTCCGAAAAGACGGCCCCGGGCGCGTATTACCAGATGGGTTCGTTCGACGGATCCCGCCCCGGCGTGTTCTACGCCAACATGCGCGATCCGGGCGAGACGCCGAAATTCGCGATGCGCACGCTGGCCTATCACGAGGCGATTCCCGGCCACCATTTCCAGATCACGATCGCACAGGAACTCAAGGGCGTGCCGTTCTTCCGGCGGATACTTCCATTCACGGCCTACTCGGAAGGCTGGGCGCTGTACGCCGAACGCCTTGCCTGGGAACTCGGCTTCCAGGACGACCCGCTCGACAATCTCGGTCGCCTGCGCGATGAGATGATGCGCGCCGTGCGCCTCGTCGTGGACAGCGGCATCCACCACAAACGCTGGACGCGCGAACAGGCCATCGCCTACATGCTCGACAACACCGGCATGGGCGAAGGCGATGTGATCGCCGAGATCGAGCGCTATTTCGTCAATCCCGGCCAGGCCCTCGCCTACAAGGCCGGCATGTTGAAGATCCTCGACCTGCGCGAAGTGGCCAAACGCGAACTCGGACCGGCATTCCGGCTCGCCGATTTCCACGACGAGATCCTCACCCATGGCGCGCTGCCGCTGTCACTGCTCGAACGCGTCATCGACGAGTGGATCGCCAAACGCAAGGGCGGATGACATCGCTGGTCGCGCTGCTCCTGTTGGGAAAACCTTCAGGCCCGATGCCTTTCTTCAGGGTTGAACGAAAGCATCGGCCCTGATGAGCCCCCGCAACAGCATGGCCTCGACAACCTGCGAACGCCCAAGCATCGCCGCTGCTTCTGTGGGAGGGCCTTCAGGCCCCATGCTTCTGGTCAGGATTGCAGCAAGGCATCCGTCTTGAATGGTCTCCCAAACTGCCAGCGCCGGCATTGGGGGGAATCCTGTGGGAGGGCCTTCAGGCCCGATGCTTCTGGTCGGATTTGCAGGAAAGAACACCTGCCCCGAAGTGTCTCCCAACGGATCGCTTCCTACAGGACGATCCAGAGCGACACCTCTGCCAGCGCAAAGCCGATCGCGGTGGCGATCAGCACGTCGGTTGGGTAGTGCAGGCCGAGAACGACCCGCGACATCGCCACGAGCACCGTGAACGGAATCAGCACGGGCGCCAGCAGTGGGAACCACGCCAGCGCGATCAGCGTGAACGTCACCGCATGCAGCGTGTGGCCCGACGGGAAACTGTATTCGTCCAGCGGTGCGATATGCGCAACGATGCCGGCATGCGCGCGATACGGTCGCGGCCGCCGTGTCCAGTGCTTGAGAACTCGATACAGAAGGGCGGCAACCGCGCCGGTCAGCAGCATGTGCAGCGCCGCGGCTGGTCCGTTCGCGCCACCGAATATCGCGATCGCCAGAATCAGCATGTACCAGAACACACCGTCGCCGAGCCGGCTGACCGTACGAAACACGCGTACGATCGCACGCTGCGCGCCCCAGCGATTGCAGGCCAGGCACAAGCGCGATTCGCCGCTGATGTGCTCGATGCGTTGCCACCATGCGATGCGCGTCATGCCGCCCTCCGCATGGCGAGGTCGGCAAGCAGATCGGCGAACGCCGCGCAGACGGCCTCCGGGCTCAATGTCTCCACCGCATGTCGGGCCTGCACGCGCATGCGCGCACGCCGATCCGGGGATCCCGCCAGCGCAGCGGCCTGGTGCACGAATGCCTCGTTGTCACCGAACGCGACCCGCACGCCGGCCATCGGACCGGGGATGTGCTCGCGTGCCGCGCCGTAGTCGAATGCCACGATCGGCAGCCCACTGGCCATGGCTTCCAGGGTGACGTTGCCGAATGTCTCGGTAGTGCTCGGGAAAAGGAACAGATCGCCGCTGGCGTAGTGGCGCGAGAGCTCTTCGCCGCGCCGCACGCCGGCGAAAACCACATCGGGGTTCTCCGCGGCCAGGCGTGCACGCTCGGGTCCATCGCCGACGATGACGAGTCGCGCATCGACATTGGAGCGATAGATCGCACGAAACGCGCGCACGGCGACATCCAGATTCTTTTCCGCAGCCAGTCGACCGACATGCAAGACGGCGAGGGCGTCGTCACCCAGTCCCCACTGCGCACGCAGCGCGGCATCGCGCCAGCGGGGATGGAACTGTGCGGTATCCACCGCGCGACGCAGCACGCGCACGCTGCGGAACCCATGTGTCCCGAGGAATTGCGCCAATTCCGCGGTCGGCACCAGGGTAGCGTCGGCGCGATTGTGGAATCGACGCATGCCGGCGAACACGAGCGGGGTCAGCCAGGCGAACCCGTAATGCCGCACGAAATCATCAAAGCGCGTGTGGAATCCCGTGCACACGGGAATGCCGAGTCGTCGCGCCGCGTTCAGGGCGCTGTGGCCGAGCGGGCCCTCGGTCGCGACATACACCGCATCGGGCCGCGCCGCGCGCCAGTGCCGGATCAGGCTTCCGGGTGCGGGAATGCCGAAACGCAGGCCCGGGTAGCGCGGCAACGTGCCACTGCCCACGAACAGCGTGGCGAACCCGTCCGTGCACCCTGCGCCAGCCGAATCCGGCTGTCTCGGCCGCACGATACTCACGACATGACCGAGCGCCCGCAGGCCCGACGCGAGCCCGTGCACGGTCAAGGCAACGCCGTTGATCTCGGGCGGCCAGGTCTCGCTGACGATCGCGACGCGCATGCACGCCTCCCGCTGTCGATGGCGGACATGCTGGGACGCGCCTGTTAAGCCCTTGTGTCAGCGGTGCTGCAGCAGGATGAAGCGACTCATTCCGGCCGCAGCACGCGGGAAGCGCGCCAATCCCGTTGACGAAAGCAGCTTGGAATGTGATGCCCGTCGCATTCTTGATGAGGCGCACGGGAGCGAAACACCTGGTTGCAGCGACAGATTCAAACAATGAGGTATCAGATCAATGTGCCCGTATTCCGTCGTTGTCCACAACCACTGGAACGCAACCGTGCGGCGTTGTAGTCTCGCCGCTTCCGGCAGCCGGCCATGGCGAGCGCACGCGCCGTCTCGGCCGCATATTTCGGACACAACACCAGTTCGAACTCCTGACCAATTGCACGCGAAGTCTGGATCTTTTTCCCACCTATAGCAGAACCTTAGGACAACTCATGCGCAAGCTGGAACAGTCTCGCCCCATCGGATGGACGATGAGCTGGTACCTCATTCTGATCTGTCTTGCGAGCGTCGCTTCGCACGCAAACGCGCAGTCGATTCAGTTGTGTACGAGCAATCAATACGTCCCCGCGCCCCCCCCCCGAGCCGGGCTTTGATTCGGGGTGCTTCCCGACGCTGGAAGAAGCGGAGGCCTACATGAAGGCCGAGGGAGTCCCTGCCCGCGGAAGGTCCTTACTCGAGCTTGTTGCCAGCGTGCCGATGTCGGGCGGCGCGCATATCTGGCGAATGGAATACGAAGTCCACCCTCGTGCGGTCTCTCCGGCAGGGGAGCTTTATGGGGCATTGCATGTTCCAGGGGGGCACAGTATCGGCTGCCGAGACACGACTCATAGTTTCCTTGATCCACGAATAACAGGGTGCCTCGATGAGGACGCTCTTCTGGAAGCGGTCCGCCTTGCGGATCCTCGGCCATGTAGAAGTTATGTGGGGCAGTGGCGAGATGTGCCCGTGAGTTGGGTAGGGAGGGTCCCCTATCCGGACTATGCGGCATGGGATGATCGGGGAATGCTCGATGCGGAATTCAAGGCGGCCCAACCTGACAACAGAAAAATCCTGACATACCAGTGTGCCTCGGGTCCACCCTCTCCTCCCTATCCAGCTTGGTACACGGTTGGAAGGGCATCGTACTTCTGGTGCCCTTCACATTTCCGCAAGAATGGTCCTCCCAATGCTTATTGGCCCAATGTCTGTACGAATTCTCAAAAAGGAACCATCCGGGCACGCATCCTGCAGGCGGACGCCTGCCCAGTCGGCAACCCCTGCATTCCGTCCAGCGGCGCAAAAATCCAGACCGACGAGGACTTCTCGTGGGGTCGCCTGCGATTTGACCGTACCTACAACTCGCTGCGGCAATTGGCAGGTACTTCCGGTCTCGGGGACGCATGGAACCATGGTCTGTCGATGCGGGTGTGGACCGCTACGCAGTCGGGCGTACTTCATGCCTACGTCCTGGGAAGTTCCAACGAACTGGAAGATTTCCGGCTTGTGTCGGCGGATCGTTTTGCGTCCGTCAATATTCCGGGCAAGATGCTCTACCGGGACCTGGGGTCGACAAATGCGCGCTGGCTCATGCGTAAATCCGGCGGCGAGGCGTGGCAGTTCGACGCGGGTGGAAAGCTCGTTGCTATTCTGTACCCGGAATCGCCAGCGGACTCGCTGACGCTCGTCCACTGCACTGACGCGTTGTTCACGGCGGGAACCTGTGCAGTCCGCGACTCGTTGGCCGCTGTCGTCGACGGCCGCGGACGGACGCTGACGTTCGAGTATCGCATTGCGCAGTATTCGCCGGGATCCACGCCGGAGTACACGCCGGCGCGCCTTGTCGGTATTCGCGATGAAAGTGGCTTGCTCGTTTCATACGAATACGATGCGCTCGATCGCCTTTCCCGGGCCGTCTTCGCTGCGGGCGATCCCATGGAATCCTCGCGCACGTACCACTACGGCGAATCCACGCACGTTTGCAGGGATGGTGCAGGGAATCCGACTCCGAGCTGTCCTGTCACGGGTTTTCCTCATCACCTGACCGGCATCGACATCAACGCCATACGCTTTCTTGACGTGACCTATGATCACCGCGGCCGTGCGACGTCTTCGAGCCACGCCAATGGCGCAGACCGGATTGCCCTGAGCTATCCGTCGGCGTCGGTCACCCAGGTCGCCATGCCCGACGGTGCGCTTCGCACCTACCAGTACGGTTCGCAGATGTTCCGGCGCCTGGGCGACTATTCGGTGGCGGCTGACGGGTCCTCGCACACCATCGTGCGGACCTACGGGGCGAACGACCGCCTGTTCAGCGTCACCGATGCGCGCGACGCGATCACCGAGTACGGTTACGACGCGTTCCGTGAGACTTCGCGGATCCAGGCAAAGAACACGCCTTCGCAGCGAACCCATGAGTCCAGTTGGGACGATGCGTTCAATCGTGTATCCGAACGGCGAGTGCGCGATGCCGGCGGCGCGCTGACGGAGCGGATCAACACCGCCTACAACCCCCGCGGCCAGCAGACCGCCCGCTGCGACATCGATCCGACCGACGCCGCGGCGATGTCCTACACATGCAGCGACAAGACCGCCCCACCCGCAGGCGCCAAGGTCCGCCGCACGGTCAACACCTGGTGCGAGACTGGCGACATCAGCGCCGGCACCTGTCCGCTGGAAGGTCTGTTGATTGCGACCAATGGCGCGCGACCGACCGGCGATGCGGGCATGGCCGGTCTCGACGACATCACGACCTACAGCTATCGCATGGAGGATGACCCCACCTGCGCCACCGCAGGTGCCTGCACGTACCGCAAGGGCGACCTGTGGAAGGTCTCCAACGCGCTCGGCCAAGTCAGCGAGACAGTGACCTACGACAAGGCCGGTCGCCCGACCCGCGTGCGCGATACCAACGGCACCGTGACCGATTTCATCTATCACCCGCGCGGCTGGCTCGTCGATCGCATCGTGCGGGCGCTGGGCAGTGGAACGCCTTCGCAAGCGGATGCGACTACGCACATCGACTACGACGCGGTCGGCAACGTCACCCAGGTCACCCAGGCCGACGGCAGTTTCCTCGTCTACACCTACGATGCCGCTCATCGCCTGATCAAGGTCACGGACAATCTCGACAATGCGTTGGACTACTGCCCGGGTGGCGTCGGCTCGGCCGATTGTCTCGACGCGGCCGGCAACCGCCGCATCGAGCAGGTCAAGGATCCGCTCGGCACGATCAAGCGCAGTCTGCGACGCACGTACAACCAGCTCGGCCAGGTCACGGCACTCCTCAACGCGCAGAGCCAGGCCACGCTGAGTTATCCGGCCGCGACCGGTTACGACGCCAACGGCAACGCGACCCATTCGCTGGACGGACTCGGTGTGGAAACCCGCATGGAGTACGACCCGCTCAATCGCTTGAAGAAGACGATCCAGGACTATCTCGGTCCCGACCTGGCCACCCGCGACACGACCACCGAGTACGCCTATGACGCGCGCGACAATCTGCGCGAGGTCACCGATCCGGACGGCCTGACCACGACCTACGACTACGACGGTCTCAACAACCTCACGGGCCTGCACAGCCCCGACACGAACACGACGAGCTACAGCCACGATCCGGCCGGCAACCGGATCACCCAGACCGACGCGCGCGGGATCACCAGCACCTACACCTACGACGCACTCAATCGAGTCACCGGCATCGCCTACCCGACGAGTGCGCTCGACGTCACGTTCCACTACGACCAGCCCAACACCACGACCGGCTGCGGCAACTCGTTCCCGACCGGCCGCCTGACCGGCATCGTCGACGCAAGCGGCAGCACCACCTACTGCTACGACCGCCGCGGCAACGTCACGTCCAAGATCCAGGTCACCGGCGTGGTGACGCGAACGGTCGACTACACCTGGACCAAGGCCGATCGGCTCGCCTCGATCACCTACCCCAGCGGCGGCCTGGCCACCTACACGCGCAACGCGATCGGCCAGGTCATCGGCATCACCTGGAAGGCGACGCCCGCGGCGACGTCGGTCAGCCTGATCGGCAACGCGACCTACTACCCGTTCGGTCCGCTGAATGTCCTTACGTACGGCAACGGACGGACCCTGACTAAGAGCTACGACGCCGACTATGCGATCGACGCGGTCGCCAGCTCCGACCCCGGTGGCCTGATCTTGGACCTTACGACCGACTTAATGGGCAACATCATCCAGGCCCGCGACACGCTCGGCGCGCCGACCCCGACACGTACCTACAGCTACGACCGCCTGTATCGCCTGACCGGCGTGGTCGACAGCGCGAGCGCAACGCAGGAAGGTTTCAGCTACAACAAGACCGGCGACCGCACGAGCAAGACCCTGCCCGGGCAGGCGCCGCAGGTGTACAGCTATCTGACGGGTACGCATCATCTGGGTGATATCGCGGGAACGCCCCGCGACTACGACGAGAATGGCAATACGCTGGATCGTGGCGACGGCATTCCGCTGGAGTACGACGACCGCAATCGCCTGAGCGCACTCAATGGTTCACCGGCGGCTCAGTACGGGTACAACGGACGCGGCGAACGTGTGATGAAGACGGTCGGGTTTCAGAACTTTGGTGGTACCGAGACCCTTGCTGTCTACGACGAACAGGGCAAGCTCCTGGAAAACCTGGTCTATTCGATCGACAGCAGGGGCAAGCGCACGCTGCAGCAAACGATCGACCTGATCTATCTCGACGACCAGCCGATCGCGCAGATCACGAATGGCGCGATCAGCTACCTGGAGACCGACCACCTCGGCACCCCTCGCCTCGCCGCGGACCCCGCCACCAACGCCTGGCAATGGGAATGGAACTTCTTCGGCAGCACCTTCGGTGATCACGAACCGATCCAGTCGGAAACCGATGGCATCGAGGTGAGCCTGCGCTACCCCGGACAGCAGTACGATGCTGAGACGGGGCTGCATTACAACTACTTCAGGGACTATGAGCCGGGGACGGGGAGGTATGTTGAGAGTGATCCGATTGGGTTGAAGGGTGGCATCAGTACATTTAGCTATGTACTACAGAACCCGATGAGTGGGAGCGACCCACTAGGCCTTCAAGTGTATTACTGCAGGCGGCCTCTAGGCCGTAGGGTGGGGTCTCAGGGAATCTACGCGTTTAATCATCAGTTTCTGTGTGTGATTAATGAAAATGGGATGCCTGAGTGTGGAGGGTTTTCAACGGATGAAATGAATTGGTTTTCTCCATCTGATGGTCGTCCTTCACGGCCGGATGAAGATCAATTTCATCCAGGTTCTTGTGGTCAAGTTAACGATGCGTCGAATGAATGCATGGCAGAATGTCTTTTGAAAGCAATTCGAGGACCGCGTCCGCAAAAATATTATGTTCTTGGTCAGGCCTTCGGCGCGCCAAATTGTCAAACGTGGGTCCATGAGAATTACGATGGATGTAGGGAAATATGTAGAAACAGAAAATAATAACGCTATTAGTAATTATAGGAATAATTTAGAATGAGAAGGTATCTTGCGTTCGAATCACTGAGATTGGCTTGCTGGATACTCCTGTTTGCGTATGCCAAACTTTGGTACATGCCAAGAGTTGAATTTATTAACGAAGCAATAATGTTTATCGGAACTTTGTGTTTTCTTTTGGGGCTTCCATACTCATTCTTAGGACGAATTCCAATATTGACAAAAAGTTTTACACCAGACCAAGATCCTTTGCTTGTAATGTACTATTTTTTCATGCTTTGGATTCTAGGCGTGGCAATTATTTTAATCTCATCATATCTTGCCAAAAAACTAATAGGAAAAATGGGTGGTTAATGATAGAAAGAAATAGGAAAGAAATAGGGTCAGGTCTAGCAAAGTAGTATCAGGGTCTCGCGGTTGCTAAGGTTCGCTTCATGGCTCGGCCGATCCGGAGGGGAATGGGGTCACCATTTCGCCGCTGCTGTCAATAGCGCAATGCTCTCCCGTCCGCTTCCTCAGGCAGCGGAATGATTGAACCCGTTCCCGCCACTGACCGTCTCCCGCCGTGTTGCTGTTGGGTTGGGCGCGACACCGCACCAGTCACCCTTCTGGCTTGGCTCCAGGCGGATTGCCTTTCGCCTTGCTGACCCTGGCGTGGGTCAGCTCCAAACACTCATCGGTTACCGCAGGATCCGTCCATGAGCTGGCTTTCGCTGCCTCAGGTCTGTTGATTCGCATGCGCATGGCTATGCGTCACCCTTCATTGGCTCGGGCTGCGGGCGGTGTGGACGACAACAGGTGGGCTCCGACGAGGATGTCCATTCAGATCTGGTGGTTGATGACCAACCCCTTGGACTGGCTCATCGTCGTCGGGCCCGGAACTAACCAAAGGCGCGCGCGATGTCGAATGGCGTTCGTTCGCGCAGCACGTGGTAGCAGCCACGCGCGATCTTGTGCGCCACCGCCTTGCGCGCCTTGACCAGATTGCTCTTTGCCAGCTTGCGCTGATACCAGACGCGAACGGGTTCGTGGCGCAGCGCGTGGTGCGCGGCCTCGATGTAGGCCCAGCACAGGAATCGGTTGCCGCACTTGCGGTTGCCTTGGCCCTTCTTCTTGCCGTTGCTCAGGCGCACGCTGTCGACCATGCGGCAGTAGGACGCGTACTCGCCGACGCTGGCAAAGCGGGTGATCGGGCCGGACTCGAGCAGTGCGGTCAGCCCGAGGATCTTGCCGATGCCGGGAGCGCTCTTGAGCAGAGTCAGGCCGGGGCGGTCATGCTGATGGTCCAACACACAGCGTTCGGTGGTGGCGACTTCGTCCTGCAAGGCCTCCCAGGCGCGGATGCGCGACAAGGCGCCGGCGCGCACAAGGGAGTCGGGAAAGGCGCGCACGATGGCGGCATCGTCAAGCGCACGGAAGTCGTTGGCCGATAGCGTCTTGCCGGTCATCCGACACCATAGCGACTGGATCGAATGCAGCAGCGTGACGGACTGCTGCACGAAACGCAGTCGCTGCCGCAGCAGGTCGCGCAGCGCGCGTTCTTCGCGCGGAAAGATGAAGCCTTCATGCACCAGATCGAGCCGCGCCAGATTGGCGAGGTGCTCGGCATCACTGTCGTCATCTGCGTGCTTGAGGCCGCTGTACTGCTCGATGCCTGGGGGATGTGCAAGTTGCACCCGATGCCCCGCATCCTGCAGGCCATCGACCAACCAGTACCAGTTGAACGTGGACTCCACCACGACACTGCCAAGCTCGTCCTTGTAAGCCTCGAGCGTCTTGAGAATGGGCTGGATGTCGTTGCTGTAGCGCCGTCGATGCAGGCGCTTGCCATCCTGGTCGATTACCGCCAGAACGCTGTTCGTGGAATGCAGATCGATGCCGGCGTAAAGTGACATGGTCGTCGCCTCCTGTCGTTGGTGGGGCCGAGCCAGACAGGTTTTACACCGTGGACGGCACCGCCGGAAACGGGAGGCGGCGACATGAGTCTTCAGGTCTAGCAAAGTAGCACCAGGGTCTCGCGGTTGCTAATGTGCGCTTCATGGCTCGGCCGATCCGGATCGAATTCGAAGGTGCGCTGTATCACGTGACCTCGCGAGGGGATCGCCGGGAGGCGATCTTTGAGGACGACAGCGATCGCGAGCGGTTTCTGGAACTGCTGGGTCAGGTGAAGACGCTGCTGTTGGGTTGGGCGCGACACCGCACCGGGAGAACGGGCGAAATGGTGACCCCTTGATTCCCTTTGGCCGTCCGTGGCCCTGTCGTGGCTTTCACCTGTCGAGACAGCACGCGGGCAGGCGTTTCGGCGGCGCCCTACAGGCCGATTTCACCGACCTCGAAACCACTCCGAAACATCACGTCCGACAAGTCGACGATCTCGAAACTGCGGCTCAGCGGCGGGCCAGCCTGGCCACTGGCTCCATCCTGCGCGTAGGGCGTCGCAGTCAGGATGTATGAACCGGGCAAGCTGGCGAAGCCCTCCGGCTCGACTGCCGCGGTATACGGCGCATCGTTCTCGAAGCGATCCAGCGTGACCGGGCCGGTCATCTGGAACCGCACCGAACCTTCAGTCTGCGTCTCGGCGCGGATATTGATGCTCGCCGGCAGGCTCGTTCGTGGCACCCGCAACCCTTCAACCAGGACGGCGATGTCCACGCTGTTGGCGGCATCGGTCAGCACGAATCGGGTAATCACCAGCGGCGATTCTGCTTGCATACCGAATCCCGCGCGCATCCAGGCGTTGATCGCGGACGCCGTCAGAACGGGGTTCCAGTTGCTGCGGGACTGCGCATGCATCGCAGCGACCAGTGCTTCGAAGCTGTTGCCGACGCCCAGTTCGATCGCGTAGCGTTCGAGCGTGCGCTGCGGGTCCGGGAAGTTCATGCCGCCCACCTGTGCGCCTGTGTCGCCGGTGGCCGCAATCCAGCCCGCCAGATCGCGGTCAATGTCATTGACCCGAAACTGGCGATTGGCAGGCGCCGTCGACTGGTATCGATTGCTGCCAGTGAAGACATAGCCGCCGGTTCGCACCTGGATCGAAGGCTGCGCGGATGGGCTCTGCACCGTGTTGTCGAGGAACACCACGCCACTGACATTGCCGCCATCGAGCAGGCGCACGGCGGCGCCACCGGTGCTCAGATTGGCGGCCACGTTCCGGGAGATCAAGACATCGCGACCGCCGCCCTGGGCGATCATCTGCAGGCCCCAGGTGTTGGTGATGCCGGTGCGCTGGTGCGCGATCAGGTTGCCGGTGATCAAACCCGAGTCCCAGTCGCTCAGTTCGATACCCCACGACAGGGACCGGTTGGTCGGCCGGGTCCGGCCGATGTCGGTGACCACGTTGTTGCGCAGCACGTAGTCCTGGAAGCGGAACGAGCCGGCGTGGTTGCCGCCGATACTCATGCCGACTTCGCCCTCTGCGTAGAGGTTGTCCTCGACCACCACGCCGCGGCTGTTCGACGTCCACTTGTTGCCAATCGACGAGCTCCGCAGGAACAGGTTGCCGCTGAAGATCACGCCGTTGGCCGCAGTGAAATAGGTGTTGTGGTTGAAGAACGTGGCCTGACCGTCCTCCTTCGAGTTGTCGCCGTTGCGCGACTGGATGCGCCAGCCGTTGTGGTCGAACAGGTTCTCCTGCAGCAGGACCGACGGCTGCACAGGCTGGCCGCCGCCGACGTGGTACAGGCCCTGTGCGTGTGCCTCGGTGGAGAAGTTGCCAGAAATGATGCTTCGGCGCATCACGAACCGGGTGATCGGCAGGGCGCCATTGTCGCTGCTGCCGGTCAGCACGTTGTTGGCGTAGGCGCGGAACAGGCAGTCTTCGATCAGAATGTCGCGCACCTGCCGGACATCGCTGGCCTGGCGTGTGTACAGGTTGAAGCCGCTGATGCCGGCATAGGACACGAAATGTGGCCCGTCCGTATCGCGGGTATGCGCCCAGAAGCGCAGGCCGACGATGGCGACATTGCTCATCTGTGCATCGGAAAGTGCGCGGTTTACACCCGTTCGCAGCTCGGGCCGTGCCCCTTGCCCGTAGCTGGTGGCCACCTGTCTTTCGGCGGGCGATCGGCCCCGCTTCAAGCTCAACGATTCACCGGTCCAGCTTCGCCCGGCGCGCAGCAGCAGCCAGTCGGGCTGGTCCTGGCGCAGCCGGGCGTGCGCTGCGGCGAGGGTCCGGTATGCGCGCACGTTGCCCGTCGGTTGCCTCGGATCGGGTCCGATTTCGGCGTCTGCCCATGCGTGGGCTTGGCCCGTGGCGTCGTTGCCGCTGACCGAATCGACATAGATGAGCCGGCTGTCGGGGCTTGGCGCGAGCAGGCTCCAGCCCTGCGCATCCTGGGCGGGCAGGTTGAAGTCCTCGATGGTCAGCAGGTCAGGAATCTGGGCGCGGACGGAGCCCACATGAAAGACGACGAGGAAGCATGCGGCGATCAGAGCGATCGCACGACCGCGTCGACTGCGAGTCACGGGGGATGGGAGTTGCATCGGACGAGCCTCCGGTCAGGTTCAGGGCACGCGACGGGGCTGCGACCAAGCTGTGGGCCTGTGGAAACGGGCGCCAGCCGGCCGTTGACCATCGCCGATAAAGGGGCTCACCCCACGGTCATGCAGCTTACGCAGTGGGGCGGCAGGTCAAGTGTGTACAGTTGGTTGCGCTTTCCTGTGAGACCGATCACGCAAAACCGAGCGCAGACCAAGCTCTGAGCCAGTTCTGATCGTCTGCTGAGGCAGGCCTGATCTTCGAGCGCGGGTTTGGCCGCCCGCCTGGCCGACGATTGGCGCATTGAGGCCGGCCCGGGCCGGACGCACAGACCCGGGCATGACGGGCGCAAGAACGCTCACGTGCGCGCCCCGCCGGTGCGGTTTCACAGCAAAGTTCGAAACACATCCCCGCTGCGCATCGACCGCGCTGAACCGGCCGACGCTGCCTGCTGGCCGTCGGCTTGCTCGACCAGGCGAAAGGACGCCGCGCTGCGCTGCGTCGGAAACCGCCAGGTGATGCCGGAACAGGCAGCGATGTGCCTGTCCATCTGTCCGTTCCGACCTCCGCCAGGTCAGTGAATGCTGGCGGCCTGCGCTTCGGGCAGGACGCGTCGCTCGCCGGCCAGGGCATCGGCGATATTCTGCGCCGCGCGCCAGGATTCGATCGGACCGACCCGGCGCAGCACCTGCGCGCGCAGCACTGCGGCCTCGAAATGGCGATCGGGGTGCACGCCCAGTCGATCCACCAGCGCGAGCGCTTCGGCCGCTCCATCCGACTGTGCGAGCAGCCACGCGACGTTGCTGCGGGTGACATCGAGCAGCAGGCGCGGCGAGCCTGCGGACCGCGCGATGTCGAGGGCATGCCGGTAGTGCCGCGCGGCGTCCTCGTCGCGTCCTAGCGCATGCGCGTGCTCGGCGAGCGCCAGCGTCAGGCAGGTGCGCGTCAACGCGGTGTCCTCCCGGCCTGGCCAGAGCGCGAAGGCGCGCAGCTCCTGTTCGGTGGCGACGGTGTCACCGCTGAGCAGCCAGGCGCGGGTGGCGCTGAGCCAGGCCGAGGCCACGATGCCACGCAATTGACCGTCGGCCAGTGCCACAGGCGAATCGAGCACGGCGCGTGCGGCCTCCAGCACCTGCTCTTTCGAGCCGGCATCCTCCAGCGTCCATTGCGCGCGCATGGCCTGGGCAGCGAAATGCAAGCGCGTCCAGTTCAGGTTTTTTTCATCGGCTACCAGCAGCGGCTGCAATGTCGCGTCCGCAGCCGCACTGCTGCCTTGCGCGCGCCTCAGCATCGCCAGGGCAAGCCGCGTTTCCGGATTGTCTATGTCCGCCGCCGGAGTCGCGGTGAATTCCGGCATACGTTCTGCTGTGCGAGCTGCAGCCGAGATGTCGAGCAGACCGAGCTGGGCCCTCACGACGGCGGCGCTGGCGCGCGCCAAGCCACGCCGATCGCCAATGGCCTCATAGCCGGCTGCGGCGCGTTCAAGCCACTGCAGCGCGTCAGCATGTTGCTCCCCCTGGGCCTCGAGAATCCCGCTGGCGAGATCAAGGTGCGCCAAGACCTGCATGTCGCCGCTGCCGGTCAGCAGGCTGCGCGCGCGCAGCAACGAGGCGCGCGCTTCGGGCCGCTGGCCCGCGCCTACAGCGATCACGGCCAGGTTCAGGTGCAGGTTCGCGGCCGTTCGGGGATCAAGCTCTGCCTGCGGCTGCCGCACGAGATCGAGCATCAGTGCGCGCGACGCCGCAAGTTCGTCGAGCGATGCCAGCGTGACTGCAAGCCCGGCGCTCGCGCGCAGCCGCAGTGCCGGGTCGTTCCTGACCTCGGGATGCTGAAGCAGACTCTCGAATCGCGTCCGCGCCAGCGGCAGCTCGCGACGTCTGAAATGGAGGCCTGCCTCGATGTAGAGCAGTTCATGGTGCTGACGCAGGTCCGACGGGGCGGCCAAGAGCAGTTGCAGCGCTTCGTCATACTGCTGGTCGAGCGAGGCCGCCCGGATCTGGTAGCGCAGCCGCTGCAGACGGGTGTCGCCCTCCGGCCCGGGTGCGTCTGCGAGGCCAAGTTCAAGCATCAGCGGGTGCAGCGCATTGCGCAGTGCCGCCAGGGCGTCGCCGGCCTCGGCGCGCACGACCCGAGGCGATGCGCCGCTGCCGATATCGCGCACCACGACCGCCCATCGATGTTCGACGCGCCGAACTGTCGGCTGCAGCACGATCTGGCTGCCGGTCGCCTCGACGAGCCGCCTCACGCGAGCATCAGGCGCGCTATCGGCCTGGACCGCCAGCAGCTGCAGGACGGTTTCGACCGGTACCACCCGCAGGCCAGCCTCGCGCAGATGAGTGGCGAGCAGGTCCATGCCGCCCAGGCGCAGCCAGGTGGCTTCGCCGTTGTCGACGTCGACTGGCAGCACCAGAACCAGGGCGCCTTCGTTTTCGTGTCCGCTCCAAGCCGTCTGGGGTACGCGCGACAGCCGCACCAGCAAGACCACGGCCAGCAAGGATGCGGCCAACAGCCACAGGGCCGGACGGTGGATCGTGCGGCGCCGCGGGAACGTCTGCTCCCCAGGCGGTGTGGCGATTGACCTGGGCTCCACGCCAGTGACTGCCGCCGGTGCGACGCTGGATCCATCCGGCGATGAGATCGAATCCTCAACATACGCATAGGTGGGCGCGATCCAGCGGTAGCCGAATCCGCGAATCGACTTGATGTACTTGGCGCCCTCGGCATCGCCCAACAGGCGCCTCAACTGCAGGATCGTCTGCGACAGCGCGCCATCAGTGATGTGCGAGTGGCCCCAGATGCGCTCCACCAGTTCATCGCGCCCCACAGCCCGATCCCGGTTCACCAGCAGATACACCAGACAGGCAAGGCTCTTCGGGGCGATCGCCACCTCTTCGCCAGCGCGGCGCAATTCGCGCGCAGCCAAGTCCAGCCGAATGTCCCCGAAGCTGAGGATTTCACGCTGCGTTGGTGCGTCGGTTGGTGCGTGGTCGTTCATGGCCGGACGTGCAGTAGTACCAGACCCGGCTGCGCGCGGACAAGGCCAGAATGCGGGCTCCATCGCTCCGTGGACCCGGAGAAAGGGGTTGCCATTCCGCCGCTGCGGCCAACAAGGCGATGCTCCCGTGTCCGCTCCATCAGGCAGCGGAATGATTGATCGCGTTCCCGCCACTGAACGGCTTCCTTGGCGTTGCGGGTGGGTGGGGCACGACACCGCACCGGTCACCAGGCCTGCCACTCCTTGGTAGAATGCCGCCCTCTCGCGGGCCATGCTCCGCGCTCGCAGTGACCCCCTCAAGATGAATGCCCTCGAAGGCACCGCCCGCAGCCATTCCGATGCGCGCTTCGCGCTTGTCGCGAGCCGCTGGAATCCGCGCATCGTCGACGCACTGGTCGAGGGCGCGCGCCGCACGTTGCTCGCGCATGGCGTCGATGAGGACGCGATCGAGCTCGTGCGCGTGCCGGGTGCCTGGGAGATCCCGGCGGTCGCGGCGAAGCTGGCCGCGCGCGGACGGCATGCAGCGATCCTGGCCTTGGGCTGCGTCGTGCGCGGCGACACGCGGCACTACGAGCACGTGGCTGATGGTTGCGCGCAGGGACTCATGCGCGTCGCGATCGAGCACGGCATTCCAATCCTCAATGGCGTGCTCGCGGTGGAGATGCACGCCGACGCCGAAGCGCGTGCGGGCGGCAGGCATGGAAACAAGGGCGAGGAGGTCGCGCTGGCGGCCCTGGAGATGGTGGACCTGTGGAGACAGTTGTGAGCCAGTCGCGCCGACCCGATGGAGTGGATCTTGCCGCGCGTTCGCGCGCGCGCCGTCGTGCCGTGCAGGCGATCTACGCATGGCAGGTCGGGGGCAATCGCATGATCAGCGTGATCGAGCAGTTCCGTCACGAACAGGACATGGAGATCGCCGATCTTGAGTATTTCGAGGACTTGCTGCGTGGTATCGAGAAGCATGTGGCGGATCTCGACACCGGGCTCAAGACGCACCTGGATCGCGAGGTCGCGCAGCTGGACCAGATCGAACGCGCGGTGTTGCGCCTGGCGGCGTATGAACTGCGCCATCGCCCCGATGTGCCGTACCGCGTCGTGATCAACGAGGCGGTCGAGGTGACCAAGCGCTTCGGTTCCGACCAGGGACATACCTACGTCAACGGCGTGCTCGACAAGCTCGCCGCCGAGTGGCGCAGTACCGAGTACCGCAGTGGCGCAACCCGCGGCACGCGGTGACGCGGTGCGGTTCGCGCGACCCGCGGGCGGAGCGCTCCGGCGATCCGTCCGGCGTGATGCGCGGCAAGGCTGACTGTTCATGGCTGTGGATTTCCTTCCTGTGCAGCGCGAATCGCCGGACACCGGCCTTCGGCGCTGCGACGCAATGGTCCCGACTCGGAGAATTGCGGGCGACTTCCGCATCACGCGCGAATGAGGCCCGGACCCTCTCCTCAACCCCTCTCCCGGCGGGAGAAGGGCTATTCTGCTCAAGGCGCGCCGCGTGCGATGAAGAATCCTGGCAAAGAGATTCGCCAACGGTATCGCCACGCAGACGACAGCCGGTATGGCGGGGGAGGGCATGAGTTGGCCGAGTTCGCATTGATCGATCTCATCGCCGCGCGCTGCGCGCTCGCGCGCGAAGATGTGTGGCTTGGTATCGGTGATGACGGTGCCGTGCTTGCGCCGCCGCCCGGCATGCACCTCGTCGTCGCCACCGACACGCTCGTTTCCGGCGTGCATTTCCCACCGGCCACGGCGCCCGCGGATATCGGCTGGAAGGCGCTCGCGGTCAATCTCAGTGATCTTGCCGCGATGGGCGCGACACCGGCGTGGGCCAGCCTTGCGCTGACGCTGCCGACAGCGGATCGCGATTTCGTGGCCGGATTCGCCGATGGATTCGCCGAACTGGCGCGCGCGCATCGCGTCGCGCTGATCGGCGGTGATACGACACGCGGACCGCTGGCGATCACGCTGACCGTGCACGGCTTCGTCGAACCCGGGTGTGCGTTGCGTCGCGATGGTGCGCTGGTCGGTGACGGCGTCTACGTGACTGGCACGCTGGGCGACGCAGCGGCGGGTCTGCGCTGTATCGACGCGGACTTCGAGCCAGGTCTGGCACCAACCACGCGCGCGGAACTGCTGCACCGCCTCAACCGGCCGCAGCCGCGCATCGTCGCAGGCATTGCACTGCGCGGACGCGCATCCGCATGCATCGATGTGTCGGATGGGTTGATCGCCGACCTCGCTCATGTGGCCCGGTGCAGCGCGGTCGGCATGGAAATCGATGTGGACGCGTTGCCCGCGTCGGCGGCATTGCAGTCGCTGGCCGACGCCTCGGCGCGGACGCAACTGCAACTTGCCGGCGGCGACGACTACGAACTCGCATTCACGATGCCCGCTGCTCATGCGGCGGTGTTGCAGGAGATCGCCACGCGCGACGAATTCGTGTTTACCTGCATCGGTCGCGTGGTCGAAGGTGCTGGTGTGCGGTTGCACGATGCACACGGAAACCCGATCGAGACGCCGCAACGCGGGTGGGAGCATTTCGCATGAGACTCGACGCGCAACAGCGCCGCGCCGTGCTCGCCCACCCGGCCGGATGGATCGCCAGCGGATTCGGGTCGGGACTGAGCCCGTTCGCACCCGGCACCGCGGGATCGGCGGCCGCCTTGCTGCCCTGGCTTGCGCTGCGTGAACTGCCATTGCCCGCGGTCGTCGTCGCGATCGCGATCGCATTCGCGATCGGCGTCTGGGTATCCGATGTCGTCGTGCGCCGCCTCGGTATCCAGGATCCCGGCGTGATCGTCTGGGACGAGTTTGTCGGCCAGTGGATCACGTTGCTGCCCTTGCTCGTCTGGCCCGGGCATTGGCTGTGGATCGTCGCGGGATTCTTCCTGTTTCGCCTGTTCGATGTATGGAAACCGTGGCCCGCGTCGTGGGCCGACCGTTCGGTCAAGGGTGGATTCGGCGTCATGCTCGACGATGTGTTCGCCGGGCTGTGGGCTGCGCTTGCGCTCGCGTTGTTGATGTGGCTTGCGCGTTGACCAGCAACGACAGCGGAGCAAGCTCCGCTCTACGAAAAGCGAAGGAAGGCGACCGTCCCGTAGAGCCGAGCTTGCTCGGCTGCATTGCGGTCGTGCGCGGGAAACGGCAACAGCAAGGACAGCGGAGCAAGCTCCGCTCTACGAAAGGCAAAGGCGGGCGACCGTCCCGTAGAGCCGAGTTTGCTCGGCTGCATTGCGGACGTGCGCGGGAAACGG
>Ga0307505_10001427_pt1 | contig 19306 bp, 18 predicted proteins | sample 23_S_MG_FD_202183 | JGI IMG/M metagenome (GOLD analysis project Ga0307505, IMG submission 202183) | Soil microbial communities from Populus trichocarpa stands in riparian zone in the Pacific Northwest, United States - 23_S | ecosystem: Environmental > Terrestrial > Soil > Riparian zone > Trees...
TGTTGTTTCTAGGATTGTTCAGTTTCGCCATTCAGGAATTTCTGGCGCCGCAGGCGAACCTCCTTCAGGATAAATATCGGCAGCTTCTTAGGAGCCGTGGGGTGAGCCAGGAGTCAGGCCGATTCTGGGTCGCCGAAGAGGAGCGGATATATTCATTTAGGCATAGCACCAGGGCGTCTGATAACGAAAGCAGCGTTGAGGCCGTTTGGATGTATGAGTTTGCGAATAACGGTGAGTTGCAAGGCCTGTACCGTGCGGAGTCTGCTCGCTGGGAGCAAGGAAGAATACTTTTTTCAGGTCCAGTTAAGCGGAGTCGACTTTCAAATGGTGGTGTTGAGAACTTGACTGAATCCGGCGGGGAACTGGCGGCTGGGTTGAATCCGTTTAAGGAGGTCCGCAAGAAACCGTCACAACTTTCGATCTGGGAAACTCGTTCCAGGGTCGAATCGAGCGAATCGGAGATCGAGCGGGCCTCGTTTGAGGTCGCGCTGGAACGTAAATGGTCGACGCTCATTCTGCCGTTCGTCATCGCACTTTTTACCGCGCCGTTTGCCCTTAGTCTTAATCGAAAAGGGAAGGTTGCGACAGTCGGTTACGCCGTTGGGTTGCTCCTTGTGTTTATGGCAACGACGTCGGTCTTTGAACAGTTTGGTTTAAATGGATCGCTGTCGGCGCGCGTCGCGGTATGGGCTCCGTTGGGGCTGTTTGCAATGTTTGGGATATACCTGCTGTCGAAGGTGAAAACTTGATCGTGCCTATCCTGAAGACCGGCCTTATCTATTTTGCGATCGTATTCTGTGTCGGGTTCTTACTTGGTACGCTTCGCGTTCCGTTCCTCGTCCCAGCATTTGGCGAGCGTATCGCTGAGATGATCGAGCTACCCTTCATGCTTGCCGCAATATTCTTTGCAGCCAGATGGGTTGTTCACGGTTACCGCCTGACTGTTAACCTTGGTTTGGCGCTGTTGGTCGGTCTTGTAGCCGCGATCGTTCTGCTCCTCGTGGAGTTTTCAGTCGTACTCTGGCTGCGGGGAATTTCGATCGGTGAGTTTCTGGCATCGCGGGACCCGATCGCGGCAACTCTCTACTATTTGGCGGTTGCGATTTTCGCGATCCTGCCTGCAGTTTTCGTTATTGTCGCGCGTCGCCGTGGAACAGGTCCGTCCTGATCACTCATCCTTTCGAGATTCCGATGCCAACCAGAAGCAAGCACCTATCATTCCGAAAACGCACAGAGCTCCGAGAAGTGCCGTCCAGCCTGTCGGGTTTCCGGACAAGAACTTCGACGCATTTAACGCCGCAAGTCCAAGTGCTAATGCGTGCGGCTTCCACGTTATAGACCGCGCTCCATATGGCATTTGCCACCCGGTTAAGTGGACCGTTCTCACCAAGAGCCTTATCGCCTTTTACGAAGGCTTGCATTTCCGGTGACAGGTCTTTGCGTCTCACACGAACTTCATTCGCCCACCGGCCAGCCCTTACGAACGAGATCGCGAGCATGATCAAGGCCCCGAGAGGTATCACAGAAAATGCGATCGCGGTAAACGGAAGATAGGCGAAGGCAAGTACTGCCGCCCGACATAGGAGTACTGAAAGCGCAGATTTTGGGCGGCGAACTCGTTTGTCGGATCCAGCTTCAAAGCTTCGCGAAAATTATCCGCGACCTCATCCTTGTCTACGGGATTCTCCTTGGCGAAGATCGTCAGCGATACCGCTTTCTTGAAGATTCCTTCGCCCTCAGGAGCGGACTCCTGTCGGAGCATCGCAACACCAAGATTGTTCCTCGCGTCTGCAAAATTTGGATTGAGATGCAGTGCGCGGCGGAACGCTTTTTCAGCTTCCCAATAGTTTTGTTCCTTTAGTGCGACATTCCCAAGGGTGAAGTGAGATTGCTCCAGGTGCGGAGCGATCTCGACCATCTGTTCGGCGATCTCGCGTGCCCGTTTGGTCTTGTTGCGTTCGAGAAGGATCGTGGCGAGCGTGTTGAGCGTGAAAGGTTCATACGGAGCGATCCGAGCAGCTTCTTCAGCGGACTTGAGAGCACTGCCGGCATCACCCATCTGAAGCAGAGCCAAGCTCCGCAGGCGATGGCCCCATTCTTCATCCGGCTCGGACTCGATCGCCTTCTCTGCATATTTCAAGGCCTCGCGTTTATTTCCGAGAGAGTAATGACAGAGCGACATCATCGCATTTGCGTGAAAGTCCTCGGGATCGGAGCCAAGTGCCTTTGCAAGAAGACGTATCGCCTCGCTCCAACGATCGATCTCGACAAGATGCTCTGCCCGATTGATCAGACTGTCGTAATTGTCTGCCATAAAGAGGTCTAGATCATCCTCAGTTCCTTCAAATGTTCGATGAGGTCGTCGTAGATCCCGCCGTCGTTCGCGAACAGTGCATAGTTCTTGGCGATCTCGAACCATGGCCGAGTTGACGATCGGACCTCGCGAATTGCTCGCTTGAAATCGTCTTTCGAGATCGAACGAACAACGCCGCTTTCGAGTGAGTCTTCCATTGCAAGCTCGGCCGCGGACTCGACCAGGTGTGCTACATCGGCTCCGGAGAATTCCTTCGTGTTCTTGGCTATCCAGGCGATATCGACCGTTGCATCGATCGGGCGGCCGCGCAGATGATATTCGCCAATGCCCATCCGAGCAGGTTCGTCCGGCGGCAGCACAAGCACCGTCCGATCTAATCTGCCGGGCCGTCTAAGTGCGGAATCAACATCCCAGGGATGATTGGTGGCTGCAAGCACAAAGACACCGTCATTCGTCTGATTCATTCCGTCGAGTTCGGAGAGAAGCTGATTGATGGCCCCGCCAGCCTGATTTCTCGTCAGGCTTCGCTTGCGTCCGAGGGCATCGAGTTCATCAAAGAAAAGCACGCACGGGGCATTTCGACGGGCGCGTTCGAAGATCGAATGAATGTTCTTCTCCGAACTGCCGATCCACATATCGAGCACGTCCGACAAGCCGACAGAGATGAACCGTGCACCAAGTTCGCCGGCTACAGCCCTTGCCACGAAAGTCTTTCCGCAACCCGGAGCGCCATATAAGAGCAGTCCCCCACGAAGAGATTTCCCGTAGAGCTGCATCATTTCAGGATTCTTAAGCGGCGAAAGAAAGGCGAGATTCAGCCGACGCTTCACTTTCTCGAGTCCAGCGACATCCGACAGACGCAAGTCCGAATACTCAACATCGACATCGAACCCGGGTTCGTCTCCCTCGTCCTCGCCATCGAACTCGTCAAATCCTTTGACGGCATTCCGCAGAGGCTTTCGTTCCCTGCGAGGAGAATCATCGATGATCTCGTCCCAGCCGTCCGCATCCGAACGTTTTGGCGGCGGAAGTGGATCACCATCGAGGGCTCGAACGAGCTTGCGATAAGCCGCTGCTTTATCCAGCTGACCGATCTTTTCGGCGGCGTTCGCGGCAGTAGAAAGTGCTTCAGCGTTAGCCGGATCCTTCGCCAAGACAACCTGAGCCTGCTCGAAAGCCTCGGCAAAAAAGTTGTCGCCGAATAACAGGGAAGCGAGGTGCAGTCGGAGCGCAGTGTTGTCCGGATCGCGCTCGACTGCAGAGGAGATCGCGGCAATTACGGGGTTATCTGTGGGCATAACTTCAAGTAACGACTAGAATAATAAACCTATGAAGCCGGATGTAATCTCTATTCTGAACGGATTTCTGAAACTTCCGAACCTCCAGAAGCTCGAACTGGTCAATGCGGTGAATGAGTACTTCGATGAGATCGGAGAAAGGGAATCATTCCGGGCTAACGTTGAACAAAAATTCAGCGAACTAAAAGACGACTCTGCAAGTTTCTCCTGCATTTGCTGCGGACGCGAATGACCTATTGCAGTTTCAGGCAAATGTAATCAAATACAGTGGCGCCGACAGATCCGGGCCTGACCTTCGATCGTGTCTCGCTTTTGACCAGGTCTGACCCACGCGGATCTACTGATTTGTTGCCGCCGTCATAGGCCTTTGTATCCTCGAAAAACACTGTCCGTTTTGTGCAATCGACAAGAGCCTTCTGAATCACAAAAGCCGACTCGCGCGGGAGGCTATAGCGCCGGTTGAATGCGGTCGCGTTCGTCGGCACGATCTTGACCCAGAACTCGAACAGCGTATCCGTCTTTGGCTGCATATTGCGGGTGAAGAGTGCGAATCCGCGCGTCCCTTCTGTGGGTTTTCCGAGATCCGACCAGAATTTCTGCTCAAGGAATTCGTTATTGATCACGGGCGGTACCGACGGAGCCTTGTCCTGGGCGATCGACGGCACAACGAGAAGCAGCAGAAACAACGGCAAGAGTTTACGCATACGCTAATTATCTGTAGTTTAGGCAAATTTGCAAGGCATATTCACCGCTGGCATCCTTGCCCCAGAACACTCGACCCAAGTAATCTAGATTCGCCACACCAAATTACATTGGAGAACTCAATGAAAAAGATCCTTACCGGCGTGCTAACTTACGCTCTGCTGCTTACGACCCTCACCGCTCAGACGAATGGCGACGATGCCGCTCTGATAGCCAAGGCACGCAAGATCCACAAGGACGTGATCACGCTCGACACGCACGACGACATCAACGCTGCGAACTTCACCAAGGACCGCAACTATACGCAGGACCTTCCGAGTCAGGTGACGCTGCCGAAGATGAAGTCTGGCGGGCTAGACGTCGCATGGTTCATCGTTTACACGGGCCAGGGCCCGTTGACCGATGCCGGATACGCAGCCGCCTATAAGAACGCCATCGACAAATTCGACGCGATCCATCGACTCACGAAAGAGATCGCACCAAACGAGATAGAGCTTGCATTGACCAGTAAGGATGTCCGACGCATTGCAAAGTCCGGTAAGCTCGTTGCCATGATCGGCGTCGAGAACGCGTATCCGATCGGAACGGACATCAGCCGGGTCAAGGAATTCGCCGAGCGAGGAGCACGTTATATGTCGCTCGCGCACAACGGCCACAGCCAGCTTGCCGATTCGAACACCGGCGAACGCGACGGTAAGTGGATGCACAACGGTCTGAGCGAACTGGGCAAACAGGCGGTTGCGGAGGCAAACAAGTGGGGAATTATGATCGACATCTCTCACCCCTCTAAAGAGGCGAACAAGCAGGCGATCGCACTGAGCAAAGCGCCGGTGATCGCGTCGCATTCCTCGGCAAGAGCAATCGCAAATCACAGCCGCAACCTCGACGACGAAGAACTCGCATTGATCAAAGCAAACGGCGGCGTCGTACAAGCGGTTGCATTGAAGGCGTACGTCAACGTTGAAAAGAGCGCCAAACGTAGCGAAGCCTCAGCCGCGATCTTGAAGGAGATCGCCGACAAGGAAGGCTTCACGATCCTCGAACGTCCTGCCGTGATCGCTTTGCCGGAAGCCGACCGCGCTGCTTATGGTGCGAAGCTCGCCGCGATCAGATCCAAGGCTGCTCCGGTTCTCGCCGAACGCCTCAAGGAAGTGGCCCCCGATGTGAACGTAAAGGACTTCGTTGACCACATCGATTATCTGGTTAAGAAGATGGGGATCGATCACGTCGGCATCGCGTCCGACTTTGACGGCGGCGGCGGAGTCGAAGGCTGGAACGATGCGTCCGAGACATTCAACGTAACACTCGAACTTGTCCGTCGCGGCTACACAAAGAAACAGATCGAAAAGATCTGGAGCGGAAACCTGCTTCGGGTATTGGATGAGGTTCAGAAGGTCGCGAAGAAACTTCAACGATAGTGAGTCAGTCCAAACTGCCTTTAAACCACATTAACTGACGATCTTCGACGGTTAACAAACGACCTTAAGAACAGACGGGGCCGGGAAAGCGGTCCCGTTTTTCGCAGCTTGAGCAGCTAAACTATTGAAAGCATTAGAGCGGCTTGTCCCTGTCCCTTGTCCCAACTGTCCCCACACAACAAATTTCGATTTTTCAGGGGTATTCCCCGGTTTTCAAAGAACAGATGCTCAGTTCTGAGCCGGAACAGTGTGCCATACGTAGGATGCATAGTCAATAGGTAGGTTTAGTGGAATTTTGCGAGTAGGGAAGCAGCGGGAGGCTCTGATTCAAGTCGTGAGATCTTTAGATCAGGGAACGAAGTTGTAGGTGATGACCCCGCTGACGCGTACGGCCTGGCCCATGAGCCGGGTTTGGCTGAATTCGGTCGAGCAGGCGGCGGCGCGGGACGAACCGTGCAGCAACGGATGACCGCCGACTGGCTCGGCTGAGAATATACTTCCATCTTCATCGATCAGTACCTTGATAGATACTGCCCCCGACACTCGCGCGGATCGTGCCTCTGGAGGATATACAGGTCTGCCCATCTTCTTTGCTCTTCCATTGACGACCCCGGCGTTGATCAATCTCGGCACTTTGGTGGAATTCTCCCGAGCGGGTTCAGCGGGCTTAACACCCGGGTTGTAGATCTCGTCACGAGGCTTGCCGAACGGAAACTTAACGCCGATCCAGAGTTTCGAATTCTTTTCGGAAGCGGCGAACTTCGTATCTTTCGCGACCAGCTTGGCAGTTTCGCGGAGGGCAAGCACGTCCGGACGCGTCACCGATGGGCAAACCCAATCCGGCCCGACCGCGTCGCCGACTTTTGTTTCCTCGCCGGCCTTGTTAACCTCGACCTCGACATTCACCGTTCCGCCCAAACCAGATTCGACCGCCGAAGCAGGAAGAGCATGCTGCGGGCTTGAGAGGATCTGACGTGACTGTTGAGCGACGATCGTCGTGCCGGCCGCGAATAGTGTAGAGAGCAGGAGAATGAGTTTCATGGAGTACAGGCTATATGAAGTCTAAGGAACGAAATTGTACGTGATCACGCCGCTGACCTTTACGGGATTGCCCACTAATAAAGTCGGCGTGAACTGTGCGCCACAGGCCGCATTACGTGCCGCCGCACGCAGCAGCGGATGACCGCTGACCGCCATCGCCGAGAAGATCTGGCCGTCTTCATCGATCAGAACCTGAATGCTCACCGCACCCGACGCCCGAACGGCTCTCGCTGCGGGCGGATATGGCGGCTTCGGCAGGGAAACGGCTTTGCCATTAAGCACGCCACCGGAGATCTGGCTAGGAATGCTCGAACGTGCTCCAGCCGATGACGTTCCTGAATTGCTGGTACTAACAGCGGGACCAGTGTAATCGGGCGGCGGCGTGTTGCCTGCGGTGTAATCACGATCGCCCTTGACAGTAAAGCGACTATCACCTTTGATCGTGTATCGGTCCTCCGTTCCAGCAGGCTTAGCACCCGACGGTTCGTCCTTGCGGATCGGGCCCGTATAACTCACATCGTCCATTGGAGTCGGGAGCCGCGATGGTGACGGAAACTCGAAGTTCAGATAAACTACGGTCGCGTTCGGATCTGCCGATGGAGCAAACTTTGCGTTCGTCGCCGCGGCCCGTGCCGACTCGCGAAGCGCAAGCACATCAACGCGAGTGACGGACGGACACACATTCCCCGGTCCCGTCGCCTCGCCGACCGATACGACGTTTCCAGACTGATCAACCGTAACCGCGACGCGAACCGGCCCGCCGAGTCCGCTGTCCTTGGCGATCTGCGGATGCTCAGCATTCGGCGTCACCAATATTTGCCGCTCCTGCGGAACCTGACCAAACGCCGCGATGCCCGTTAGGAGAAGTGAGAAACACGCGATAGCTATTTTCATGACAGAAATAATATCCGAGATGCGCGGGTTGGACAAGATATTTTGACGCTTGCGGCTACAGCGTTCGTACATAGTCACGAAGTTCTTCATCGGCTACGAACTTGTACTCGTCGTCGAGGTTCCACAGCAGGTGGTTTAGATTGATCGGGTCGCCGGCCTGGTAATCGACATAACACCAAACTTCGCCAAATTTGAATGTCACGCGACTGTGGCTGGGCCTTTTGCCAAGGAAGAACGGAGTGCTAACGCCGTCCAGCATCGCGATGCGGCTCAAGGCTCGGTGCTCGTGTATGTAAACGGGCGGCCTGAATGCTTCTTCATGCTCGTGCACATCAAATACGACCAGTGAAATCCGATTGATCTCCGAGATATGTCCGATGCGCATACGACGGATGGTAGCGCACTTTACGCTATTTCATACCGGTGCTAGGATAGCGAATGTTGTGAGAGACGGCGAAAAACTTGACAGTGCTCATCGCGGAATCGACAGGCTGTACTATTTCCTCGCACGGATCGCCATGATCCTGGTGATGGTGTTTGCGCTCAACTTCTTCGGGTTTGAAAGCGGTGTGATCGGGTACGTTTCGCTAGGCATCTCGATAGCCTCGACAATTCTCGACGTGATGCGGTTGCGAAACATTGGGGTCAGCCAGTGGTTCGTTTTTCTCCGCTTTGTACCTTACGTCGGCCTGCTCCTTTCGATCGGCCTCCAGAGCGCACAATCAGGCTGGGCTGATACGAAACGCCTCGACCGTGCCGGCTGGGCGATCATCGCCACACACGTCGCGATCGTTGCCGTAATGATCTATCTTCTTTCAAAGACTAATATCGAGATCTTCGGGATCGTCTTTTGATCATCAGAGCGGCACTGGCTGTTATACTTGGGTCAATGAAGAACAAATACACAGCAGTTATCAAGCAGGATGAAGGCTGGTGGATAGGCTGGGTCGAGGAAGTTCCCGGTGTCAACTGCCAGGAAGCGACCCGCGAAGAATTGCTTGAGAGTCTTCGCGTAACACTCGGCGAGGCATTGGAGTTCAATCGTGACGATGCCCGAAGAATGGCCGGCGTCGGATTTGAAGAGGCTTTGATCGCGGCGTGAAGCGTCGTGAATTCCTCAGACACTTACGCGAACATGGCTGCGAGCTTCTCCGGGAAGGTGGCAGCCATTCATGGTGGCACAATCCGAGCCAGAATCGTCGCTCCGCGGTACCTCGCCACACCGAGGTAAATGACAATCTTGTTATCAAGATCTGCAAGGATCTTGGGATCCCAAAGCCGTAAGTCCTACTTAATCTCCGCCCGCCGAAGCTCGATCTTTTGGATTCCTTTCGCCTGCATTGATTGCAGGCCCGCAGTCGCGGGCTTGTCGTCAACCGTCAAGATCTCCTGCTCAAGGACCTCGCCGCGAAGCCGCATGGTCGAGACCAGTAGGACATTGCCGGATTTGAACGGAACGACGAGCGAATCACCAATAACACGCGCAGTCAGCCTAACTCCGCCGCCTTCGTCGATGTAGATGTCATCTGCACCGCTGCCTCGACAGATCTTATAATCCTTCACCGTTGGTGCTCTACCCGCTTCCGTGTAAGTCGTTTTCCACTGAGCGCAAGCGCTATCTGAAGTCGGAAAGGCTCCTATCTCCATCGTTACGTCGACGGAAGGAGATTCGGGTTTTGCAGGGACGTTCGTAAGCTTACCGGTCCATTTACCTTCCCATGCAGCGATCGGCGAAGCGGGTGTTACCGCCTTCTTTTTGACGTATTTGTCGTACCAGGCGAGGTAGCGTTCGTAGCGGTCGCGAACGTAGCTCGGTCGCGATATTCCGTGGTTTTCGTTCGGATAAATGATCAACTGGGTGTCAACACCGAGGCTCTTGAGCGCCTGATACATCTGCTCGCTGCCCGAGATCGGTACGTTGAAATCATTCATGCCACCGAGAAACAGCGTCGGTGTTTTGATTTTATTCGCCTGCAGGAACGGGTATGAGAGCTTCTGGTAAGTCTCCCAAGCTTTCGGATCCCACGGCGGGCCGATCTCGTTATCGTATTGAGTGATGTAATGGTCGACGCCGTAGTAGGAGACCGTGAACGCAGTACCCGCGCCGCTCGTGCCGGCCTTGAACCGGTTATCGCTTGCGATCAAATAATTCGTCAGAATGCCGCCGTAGCTCCATCCGCCGACGCCCAGTTTATCGGGATCCGCCACGCCCATTTTTATTGCATGATCAACGCCCGCGTGAAGGTCCTGAACCTCATAGACGCCCCAGTTCGCAAAAATCGAGCGTGAGAATTTCTGTCCCCGGCCCGAGCTGCCGCGATAGTTAACGGCCATCACCGCGTATCCGTTGGCAGCAAACAACTGACGCTCGGCCGCGAACGAGTGCTGGTCCTGGCCGTTCGGGCCTCCGTGGATCCGGAGCAGGAAGGGAACTTTCGAACCCTTAACGTATCCCGTCGGATAGGTGAGCAAAGCGCTGACCGCCGTCCCATCTTTGCTCGTGAATCGCACCTCTTCGGTCACCGGCCAATCGATCTCCGAAAAGAGGGCGTCGTTCTGCCGAGTTAGCTGTCTGAGGCTTCCGTTCTCGAAGGCATAAACCTCACTGGCTTTGTTGTTACCGCCCGAAAGCACGACTGTTCGATCGCCGACACGGTCCCAATTCGACACCACCACCGGCCCGGAGATCAGAAGGTCAACCTTGCCGGCTGCTACGTCGATCCGAGCCGGATAGACAGACATATCGTCTGTTACTTGGACAAAGATCGAACGGCCATCAGCGGAATACGATGGGTTCGACACTCCGCGATCGAGATCTTCGGCGGCTTTAACCCGCACCGGCGCCGAGTTTCCGTCCGATGCGACGGTCGTAAGGTGGTTCATGTTGTAGGCACCGTATTTCAGCTCGTCGGATTCGAGAAACGCGAGCCTCTTGCCGTCCGGACTCCACTCGGGCCGGCCGCCGCGGCTAGTACTCGGCGTGACTTGCTTCTCGGATGCCCCTGCTTTCGCTTCCGCGACGTATATCTGCGAGCCCGGTTCACGATCGGGGTCGGGCTTCCGATTGCTGGTGAACGCGATCTGGCTGCCATCGGGCGACCAGACCGGCGTGCCTTCGTCAGCCTTACCTTTGGTCAATCGATCTAGTTTCTTAGCGGCGATGTCGTAAAGATAGATGTAGCTTTTTCGGCCCGAGATAAGATAGCCCGCACCGTCCTGCTTGAACCTGTATCGGTCGAGAACGATCGGTTTTGGCGGCTTTGCGGTGGCGCCCGGAGCCGGAGGCTCTTCCGGATCGGGATCGCCGATGACCATCGCGATCCGCTTTGAATCCGGCGACCATTCGTAACTCTGCAGACGTCCTTTCACCTCGGTCAGCTGCATTGCCTCGCCGCCGTTCCGGTCGAGTACCCAGACCTGGCTTCCTCTATTTGGCCCTGGCCTCGACGAAACGAACGCCAGATATTTCCCATCCGGGCTCCATTGAGGTGACGTTTCGCTGTCGCTCGAGAACGTGATCTGCCGGTCGGTCTTGCCGTCGAAGCTGACCATCCAGATGTTCGAGTCCGACTTGTCTCCTTTTACATCGACCGTCGAAACAACATAAGCGATCCATTGCCCGTCCGGCGATATCTGCGGACTGCCGACGTTCTTGATCTTGAACAGATCGTCAAGTTTCAGAGGCCGACGGGTTTGTCCGTGTGTAAGGCTGAACGCCAGAGCGAGCAAGAGTATAGACGAGAAGGGAATTCGAAGCTTCATATTTGTGTTCGTACGCCAGTCCGCGAAGTGAATAAGGATCGAGCTTTTGAATGGGATCGGGAAAAGATTATCAGCGCGATCGTTGAAATCAAAATGAAGCCCTTGGGCAAGAAAAGGCCCGGTAGAACACCGAGCCTTTCGCCAAAATTGGAGAGCGGACACTCTTGTCCGCATGAGCGTCGCTACGACGCGAAAAGAAGCAGGAATCTCAAAGGAAGTTTCGCCGGAGGAACCGGCGATGCGGACAAGAGTGTCCGCGTTCCGTTTAGGTTCCGGACTCCCAGCTGTTCATATATTCGACCATTTCCGGTGTCAGCACGTCCATTCTCACGCCCATTGCGTGGAGTTTGAGAGACGCGATCTCCTGGTCGACTTCTGCGGGAAGGACGTGGACGCCGTTGGGGAGATTGCCTTTCTGTTTGACGAGATATTCGGCAGACAGGGCTTGGTTGGCAAACGACATATCCATCACCGATGCCGGGTGGCCTTCGGCGGCGGCAAGGTTGATGAGACGGCCTTCGCCGAGTACGATCACACTCTTTCCACCGTCTTTTCCGATGTACTCTTCAACGAACGGGCGACGTTTGACGGCCGGTTCGGACATCTCGCGAAGGGCATCCAGGTTGAGTTCGAGGTCGAAGTGTCCGCTGTTGCAGACGATCGCTCCGTCCTTCATCACTTCGAAGTGTTCCTTGTCGATAACGTGACGGTTGCCGGTGACGGTGATGAAGAAGTCGCCGATCTTCGCGGCATCTGCCATCGGAAGAACACGCATTCCGTCCATCACGGCCTCGATCGCCTTGATCGGATCGATCTCGGTCACCACAACGTTTCCGCCCATACCGCGAGCTCGCATCGCGACGCCCTTTCCGCACCAGCCGTAGCCGACCACGACGATCGTCTTGCCGGCGAGCAGGATATTGGTCGCGCGGATGATCCCGTCGAGCGTCGATTGGCCCGTGCCGTAGCGATTATCAAAGAAATGCTTGGTCTGAGCGTCGTTGACCGCGATCGAAGGGAAGTTGAGAACGCCGGCGGCGACCATCGCCCTCAGGCGAACGATGCCGGTCGTGGTCTCTTCGGTTGTGCCGATGAGATTCGGGATAAGCTCCGGCTTTTCCTTCAACATCGTCGCGACAACGTCGCTGCCGTCATCGATGATAAGGTTCGGATTTGTCTCAAGTGCCGCCTTAACGTGCGACACGTAAGTCTCTATGGACTCACCCTTTATCGCCATAACCGGGATACCCCAGTCTGCCACAAGGGAAGCCGCAACGTCGTCCTGAGTCGAAAGCGGGTTCGATGCGATCAGCAGAGCCTCGGCTCCTCCGGCCTGCAGCGTGCGTGCGAGGTTAGCGGTCTCGGTCGTGATGTGTGCACAAGCAACGAGCTTTACGCCGGCAAGCGGCTTTTCCTTTTCGAAACGCTCGCGAATAAGCCGGAGAACCGGCATTTCGCGGTCCGCCCACTCGATCCGCTGCTTACCCTCGGGAGCAAGGTTGATGTCTTTGATATCGTACTGAATTGAAGGTTGTTCGGTTGCCATAAATAATTAGTCTCGAAAGTCTATAAAGTCAGAGAAGTCTAGGAAGCGTCGAAAGTCTTCCTAGACTTCCGGGACTTTCTAGACTTCCTGGACTAAACTCCTGCTGCTTCGCTAAGCGAATTTCTCAGAGCTTCGGCCTTATCTGTTTTCTCCCACGAGAACTCGTCGTTAACCCGGCCAAAGTGTCCGAATCTGGCGGTCGCCTTGTAGATCGGACGGCGGAGGTCAAGGGCCTCGATGATCGCTTTCGGCGTGAGCGTAAAGTTCTCACGCACAGCGTCAGCGATGCGTTCGTCGTCAACCGTTCCGGTTCCGTGGGTATCGATGAGGACCGAAACAGGCTCCGCGACACCGATAGCGTATGCTAACTGGACCGTGCACTTGTCAGCAAGTCCTGCGGCGACGACGTTCTTCGCGATATAACGGGCCATGTACGCAGCTGAACGATCGACCTTTGTCGGATCCTTACCCGAGAAGGCACCGCCGCCGTGCGGAGCATATCCGCCGTAGGTATCAACGATGATCTTGCGTCCGGTTAAGCCGGCATCGCCCATCGGGCCTCCGATCACGAACTTGCCGGTCGGGTTGATGTGATATTTCGTATTGTCGTCAAGGAGGTCGGCGGGAATTACCGGCTTGATCACGTGCTCCATGATGTCTGCACGGATGTCCTCGATGTCGAGGTCAGCGGTCTGCGTCGAAATGACAACTGCTTCGACACGGAACGGCCTGCCGTCGCGATATTCGATCGAAACCTGGGATTTCCCGTCGGGACGGAGATAGGGAATCGTACCGTCGCGGCGAACCTCGCTAAGCCGTCGCGTCAGATTGTGTGCCATCTGGATCGGCATCGGCATCAGCTCAGGAGTCTCGTTACACGCAAAACCGAACATCAATCCCTGATCGCCCGCGCCGCCCGTATCAACACCCTGTGCGATATCCGGCGACTGCGTACCGATCGCGTCGATGACCGAACACGTATTCGAATCGTAGCCGAATTCAGCATCATTGTAGCCGATCTCGTGAATCGTATCGCGGATGATCGTCTTGTAATTGACCGTCGCCGTTGTCGTAATCTCGCCGGCAACGACCGCCAGTCCGGTAGTGACGAGCGTCTCGCACGCCACGCGGGCCGTGGGGTCCTGCTCAAGGATGGCATCCAAGATCGCATCGCTAATATTGTCAGCGATCTTATCCGGGTGGCCTTCGGTTACCGACTCGGATGTAAACAAGAAATTTCCGTTACTCAATTGTGTATGTAACTCCTTTTTAATGATTCACCTAAGGGTGGCGTTTGATACGAATACCAAAACTGAAATCTTAACTTTTTAGTAAGGTTGTGTCAAAACTTTGGGGCTCCTTTTCACAGTGACACGTGTGCGGCAGTCGGTGAACGACCGGAGCATGTGGGCAGAAGGAGTTCCACGCAAAAACGCCAAGGACGCAAAGAGGTGAATGAGTCGCAGCATGGTTTTTTCGTGCAGACGAACCCTCATGGCGTCTTGGCGGCTTGGCGCTGATGCGGAGAAGCTGCTCGCAAAGTCGCAAAGCCCGCAAAGAGTTGAATGCATTGCGGATGCAGTCTCGAAAGGGAAGCCGGATCGCAAATAGTGTCCCAAGGTGTCCCGCGAGATCTGTGGGACAGGTAACCGGTTGAGGACGCTGGGGTTAGCTCGACGAGTCGGCCTGATTTGAAATTTTCTCATAAAATATTCCTTGACTCTCACAATGTATCATGTATGATACTCAACAGCCGTAGAAACGGACGGCGGAATGTCGATATACGGATGTATGATTCCGCCGCCCGGGAGATGGTAACACGGAATAGCCTGAATGGCGAGAGTTTTGTTGCATTCAGACCTCCGCGTCCTTTGTGTCCGGCCTTAGTGCTTTGTGGTAAAACAGGGGCTAAACACAAAGACACAGAGGTGATGACACAAAGAGCACAAAGGAAGATATGTTGGTAGAAACAGCAACAGTCGAGACACAGGCGGAAGAGACGGCGGGCGAGATAGCTCCGCTGCGGACGGCACACGATCGTATCATTTCCGGCATAAAGGCGGGGCGGCCGCAGATGGTGTTTGACGAGTTTTGGCGTGAGGGTGAGCTTGCGCTGATGTTTGGCGAGGCGGGGACGGGAAAGTCGCTTTTGGCGATGCAGTTGGCAGACACGCTGGCGGCGGGCGGCGACATTCCGTGGTTTCGGATGGACTGTCCGGCGGGGAAGACGCTGTACGTCGATCTTTCGATGAGCGACCGGCAGTTCGCATCGCGCCACTCGTATCGCGGCAAGAGGGGTGAGGACCGGGCTTGGCAGGTTTCGAAACGGCTCTATTGTGACCGGCCCGGCGACGAGAGCGAGCTGATCGAATGGCTGGAGCGGCAGATCGGGGCGGAGAAGCTGAAGTACGTGGTCATCGACGATCTCAGTTCGATAATGCGGACGTGCGACGGCACGCGGGAGACGGTCGCGGTGATGCGAGGGCTGCGGCGGATATGCGGTCGTTTCGGCGTGTCGATACTGGTCGTGATGCAGTCTGAGGCGCCGAAGGTGAATGCGGGAGTGAGCGAAAGAGACCTCGGGCGTCAGCGGTCGCTGTGCCGTTTGGCTGACAGCGTCTTCGGGATCGGGCATCACCGGACCCGGGCCGGCTACGTCTATCTCGCCCAGACGCGTTCACACAGTTCAAGACCGATATGGACGGTTCACAACTCGATCCCGGCGAAGGTAACGGAGTATCGCGGAACAGCGGTATTACACTTTGAGATGGACATCAGCGAAGAGGAGCGAAAGCTGGTAAAGGCCGTGTGCGAACTGCGTCGGCAAGGGCTGAGTTTCAGGGAGATCGCCATCAAGGTGAACGTGTCGAAGTCGCGTGCACACAGGCTGGGGGGGCGATGGGTGGAGGTGTATTCGCAAGAACTAGAGGCTCGGCTGAAAGCGCAAGAGCAAGAATGGCACGATGAGGACGATCACGATGACAACACGGAGGATGAAGAATATCTTAAGCAGACCGGTGAACTTGAGAGTCCCGCCGCCGCCCCCGCGTTGCATCAGCCTCGGCCGCGGCCTGTCGCGGTTGGACCGTGGCAGGGGCCGCAGCCGTGCCCGTTCATGTACGACAAGAGCGACGCGGCCAGGCGTTGGCTGAAGTTTCTCGCGTCGCGGCATCCGGATAAGCAGTATTCTGAGGTCCGCCGAGCCTATCTGCTTGGGGATGAATGGGCCCGTCCGCCGGGTTCAAGGCCGCCGATCGATCCGACCGATCCTTTCGCCAGGATGGAAGTGGACGTTGACGTTCGCGGCAACATCAAATACGTCGTCGAGCGCGATATCAACGATCAGCCGTCAGTCTGGTACGCGTATAGACCCGACGGCCGCCTCGACCGATATTTCATGACCGGCACCGGATCACGCAGCGAGCCCGCGAATGCGAACCTGTTCGGGAAGTTTGCGGAGGTTGGAAAGGGCAGTAGGCCATCTGCGGCGCTACCTATCAAACCTATTTGATATTTGAGATCCGATGCCCGCAGGAAAGTCGCAGGCGTTGCGTCTGATAATAGGGATTATGTAATGGAGTAAGCTGGCAGTATCGAGCTTTTGGCGAATCTGGTAAACTCACTCGAAAAGGAGCGGCAACTGGATGGTCCTACGCGCTGAAATTGAAAAACAACTTGATACCTATTTCCCTAAACCCTTTGTTGACTATAAGAACGACGATGGCATAAGTCGATTGAGGGAGGACGTGGTCAGGATCTCTGAGTTTCTGACTAATCTGGAAAGAATGTGTGATGCCCTTTCCGTATTGAACAGAGCGTTCAAGGCTCAAATGGGTCCTGCCGCGCAGGCGTCATTGGATTACTACAAGCAAAAGGCCGACTACTACACAGCCCTAATTGATCTTCCGAAAGCGCAAAAGGAGTACGCCGCTAAGCTGAAGTATTCCAAGGATCCCGCTAAACATGCCGCACCTGTAGCGCCAATTGCACCCGCCAAACCGCCTGAATTGAAGAAGGCTCTGTCCAAGGCCTTTGTTGAGATCGAGGCTCGCACCGGATTTGAAGCGTCGAACGTGGACCGAAAGCCCAACCTTTATCTCGGCTTCGTGGCTAGCGATACGTTTAACCAGTACCTCACTCAAAGAATGCATTGGAAAGACCCAACGGTAGTTGGCTATCATGGCGAATATACACACCGCATTCAGTGGTACTGCATCGGAGCGATGCGGATAGTTAACGATCCGGGACAGGTTTTTGCCCAGTTAGGCAAGACCCCCTATCCCTTAGACGCACAACGCGGACTTTGGGATTTTGTATGCGACCGAGATGGGGGCGAGGCCCCTTTCGTCCCGTTTAAGATCGAGCCGAAGGAGACGACACGAGTCGGAATGGATTCGGTCCGGACAGACTTTCGAGCGCCAGAGATACTGACCAAGTTTCTTATCGAATCTTTAAAGGATGAGAAATTCAAGGAGTTTGCCGAGATCGCTGCATTCGTGAGGATGCGTCTGAGAAAGCGTAACGCGATCAAGCCCGACGACAGCTATTTTGCAATGAAAATCTTCAATAAGAATTATGGTGAGCTTACCGACGCAGAGAAAGCTGAACTTACCACTCTTGTGAAGCTCGGAGTGTTTTCGCCCAAATAGGGCTTCTCAGGCAGAACTCGATCCGTCTTTAACAGCATCAAACACGGCCTTTAAGGCACGCAATATCTCGGGGCGTGTGCGGGTTTCATCTCCGGAAAATGTGAGATTTAGCTCGAATTCAGGGTTCTTTCCGCTGTATTTGAACGAATAGGCGCCGGTGGATGATGAAGCGGTTGGTACGTTTCTAGCAGGTCTTTCTTCAGCGTCGCGCTTCTTTGTTTTGGGAAGGACCTTGCCCGAGACGAGGCCGTCGAGGAATTCGTGCATCGCGGCGTCGTCGAATTGGCGGGCGATCTCGAGCAGCGTCGATTTCGAATTGATGTTTGCATCACGGCATCGGGTACGGATATCGGCGGGCAGGCCCGCAACGGTCATTAGCTCTGTTACCGTCGAGCGGCTTTTGCTGATCTTTCTGGCGATGTCTTCCTGCGTGTAGCCGAATCTCGAGGCAAGCGACGCCAGGCCGTCGGCTTCTTCCCAGATATTCAGGTCTTTTCGCTGGAGGTTCTCGATGAGGGCGATCTCGGCGACGCCATTGTCGTCGATGTCCATTTCGATGCAGGGAACTTCGGTCAATCCGGCAAGCTTGGACGAGCGCCAGCGGCGTTCGCCTGCAATGATCATAAACCGGCCATCGTCGGTGGGTTTGACCAGAAGCGGCTCCAAAACGCCTTTTTCACGGATTGATTCGGTTAGTTCCGTCAGGTCGCCGAACTCGGTGCGCGGCTGTTCGGGGTTCGGGTAGATCGATTCGATCGGGATCGTTCGGCCGACGCTTCGTGAGCGGGCGGCGATCTGGTCGACATAATGCGAGTCGTGACGCATCTTTACACCGGTTGGTAATCCTGCTTTAGGCATAGCTTTAAGCACCCCTCCTTTGCACTTTTTGCGTATCTTCAGCGCGTTTAAGCACCTCTTTTGATAGGCTCTGATACTCGATCGCCCCCGATGATTTCGGAGCATAATCGAAAATTGACTTTCGATGCGCGGGCGATTCTTCGAGCCTGACGCTCTTGCTTATCACCGTCTTGAACGCTTTCTTGCCGAACACGTTGCGGATGTGTGCTTCAACATCGCGAGAGATCGTTGTGCGTCGGTCGAAAAGTGTGACAACCACTCCGAGAAGGTTCAGGTCCGGGTTCGGTCGCGAGCGGATCTTCTCGACGGTTTCGAGAAGGTCGTCAGTTCCCTCCAACGCGAAATATGACGACTGAATCGGGATGAGAACGTGATTCGCGGCGACCATCGCATTAACAGTGAGAATTCCGAGTGTCGGCGGGGTGTCGATCAGGATAATGTCAAACTTCCCTTTCAAGGCCTCTATCCGGTCGCGAAGCTTGAATGCGGCGTCAAAATCGCCGATCAGCTTCGCTTCAAGCTTGGCCAGGCTGATCCGGGCCGGGATCAGGAACAAGTTTGGCGTGTTCGTGTCGTACACGAGTTCGTCCAGGTTGTGGTCTGGGTTGGCAAAAAGTTCGTAGGCACCGCCGTTGATCCGTTCGGGGTCGATGAACGAAAGCGAGGAGTTGCTCTGCGGATCGAGGTCGATCAGGAGGACCTTACGCTTGTTAGAGGCAAGTCCGGCGGCGAGATTTATGGCGGTCGTCGTCTTACCGACTCCCCCTTTTTGATTTGCGATTACGATTATCATTGAAAGTCCGTCAAACTTTAGTTTGACGATG
>Ga0307505_10001428_pt1 | contig 19305 bp, 18 predicted proteins | sample 23_S_MG_FD_202183 | JGI IMG/M metagenome (GOLD analysis project Ga0307505, IMG submission 202183) | Soil microbial communities from Populus trichocarpa stands in riparian zone in the Pacific Northwest, United States - 23_S | ecosystem: Environmental > Terrestrial > Soil > Riparian zone > Trees...
CGAGCTCGTGCTGGCCGATCGCACCGAGCAGATGGCCCATGCGATCCGATTCCAGCCACAAGGTCATGTCCAGCGCCGTCGTCGGAACGGTCTGGAAATAGTTGGTGCGGTCGAACCAGGTCGTGCCGTTCTGATCGGTTGCGCCGACCTTCTCGAACGGCGCGAACCAGGTGCCCTTGTGATTCTCCGAACCGGAGAACATGAGGTGTTCGAACAGGTGCGCGAAGCCGGTCTTGCCCTTCGGCTCGTCGGCCGATCCGACGTGATACCAGATGCTGACGGCGACCACGGGTGCCTTGTGATCCTCGTGCACGATCAGGGTCAGGCCGTTGGCCAGCGTGTAGCGCGTGAACGGGATGTCGACGCGGTCGCTCGCGGCCATTGCCGCGCCGATGAAACCGAGACTGGCAAGCACGCCAACGGCAATGCGGGTACGCATGGGGAATTCCTTGTTGCGGATTCTGGGCAATCGGGCAGCTTAGCAGCCTGTCGGACTCCGGATAACCGGGCTGCAAGTCCGCCTGCCGCCTGCAACGCACGGGTGTAGGCTGCGCGGCGTAGACTGCCCGTTCCTGACCAAAGTTCACTGCGGGAGGCCGATATGACCCAGGCGCTCATCACCGGCGCGAATCGCGGCATCGGCCTGGAGTTCACGCGCCGCCTGCTCGAACGCGGTGACCGCGTGGTCGCCACCTGCCGTCATCCCGGGCGCGCACTGGAACTGACCCGGCTGGCCGGCAATCATCCGGGTCGCCTGCAGGTGCTCGCCCTCGATGTCGCCTCAGCGCGGTCGATCGCCGATCTCGCGCGCGAGATCGAGGTGCTCGACCTGCGCATCGACGTGCTGATCAACAATGCCGGCGTGCTGGTCGAAGGCGAGCAGTTCGGCGCGATCGAGGCGAAGACGCTCGAGCAGACGTTCGCGACCAATGTGACCGGCCCGCTGCTGCTCACCCAGGCGCTCGCACCGCGCCTGGCCGACGCCGGCAAGGTCATCGTGCTGGCCTCGCAACTCGGTTCGATCAGCGGTTGCGAACGTTTCGGCACGCCCAGCTATGCGATCAGCAAGGCTGCCCTCAACATGGCTGCGCGGCAGTTGGGCCACGCGCTGGCCGAACGCTGCATCGCGGTGCTTGCACTCAGTCCGGGCTGGGTGCGCACGAGCATGGGTGGCGCACAGGCGACGCTCGAGGTCGAGGAGTCCGTGCAACGCATGCTCGAGGTCATCGATCGATTGCGCTTCGACGCGCAGGCGATCGGTACGTTCTTGTCCCATCAAGGCGACGTCCTCGACTGGTGACGCCGAAGCGCGGTGCATCCGACGCGTTCATGTGGCGGTTGGCGCGGGCGTCAGGCGGGCGAGAAAGCGCCCGGCCTTGCCGGCCTGATCGACCAGGCGTCGCGTGGCACTGATGCGGTCCAGTTCGCGAACCAGGATACCGGCGGAAACGGTCGCGCGGCTGCCGGCGCGCAGCAGTTCGGCCTTGATGGTCGGATAGCTGCGTTCGAACGCGTCGACCGCGTGCGCAATCGCACTCTCGTCGGGCACGCGCCCCGGAGCGGGATCGGACGCCGTCAGCACCTGGTTGGCGGCATCGCGCAAGTCCTCCAGCTGCGTGGCAAGCGACTCCGGCAGCGTGCCGGACGCCGGATTGGCGGCCAGATCCAGCGCGCTGTCGGCCACTCCTCGACAGTACTGGACCACGCGCACGGCATCCGGCAGGGCGTTGTCGATGAACGCGTCGCCGCCGCTGTTGACCGCGCTCGTGAAGCCGATCGCCGCCTCGCCGAGGGCCTCGATCACCGCGTCGTCGGCAGCAAGATCGTGAGCACTGGCCGCATGATTCAGTGCAGTGCGCGCCATCTGGTGCGCGGTCGCGCCGATGCGTGCGAGTTCAAGGGCCAGCGCATCGATCGCCAGGCGCGGGGTCGCCAGGACCGTGTCATCGAGGTGGCGCGGAACGGCCGGATCGATCTCGCGGCGTACGAAGCGCGCTTCGAGGAAACCGACAAGCGGGTTCATGAACGGCCAGATCAGCACGACCCCGAGCAGGTTGCTCATCGTGTGCACGAGCGCGAGCACGCTCGGCGGTTGATCGCCCAATCCGAGGGCGTCGGCCAGGACCATCGCGAGGGCGAGGATCCATGGCAACACGATCAGCGATGCCGTCGCCGCGACAAGATTGAACACGACATGGGCTGCCGCCGTGCGCCGCGCCGCCGCGGTCGCGCCGAGGGTCGCGAACACCGCCGTGGAGGTCGTGCCGACATTCGCGCCGATCACCATCGCGGCCGCTGCCGGCAGCGGCAGCATGCCACCCGCCGCTGCGGTCAGGGTCACCGCGAGCGCGGCGCTCGAGGATTGCATGAGCAGGGTCAGGACGATGCCGACGCCGGTGAACAGCAGGATCTGGGCGACCCCTTCGCCGGCCTGTGTGGTCAGCGCGAACAGCGCGTCGGCGCCGGCGAACGCGCCCTTGAGCACATCCAGACCGAGGAAGAACACCCCGAACCCGACCAGCGCCTGGCCCAGCGCGATGCCGCGCCCGCGCCCACCGATCCAGGCGCCCATGCCCAGTGCGATCGCAGGCATCGCGAGCACCCGAAGGTCGATGTTGAAACCGGCGACCGCGACGATCCACGAGGTCAGCGTCGTGCCGAGGTTCGCGCCGACGATGACCCCGACCGCCTGGGCCAGCGTGAGCAAGCCGGCATTGACGAAGCCGATCGTGGCAAAGATCACCGCACTGGAGGATTGCACGAGCGCGGTGATCAGCGCGCCCGACCCCAGCGCGCGCAATGGCGATCCGGTCGCCCGCGCCAGCAGGTCGCGCAAGGCCGAACCCGCGGCCACCTTGAGGCCATCGCTCATCAAGCGCATGCCGAGCAGGAACAGCCCGATCCCGCCGGCGAACGTGATCAGTGCGGTCAACGTCATTGCGATCCCGCCTGTGCACGCACTCGCGTGGAAGCGGTCGCCCGCACGCTCGGCCCGGCATGTTCATGCCCTGTCCACCCGCGCCGCGTAGGCTCGTGCGGCGTGCGCTGTGCACGCCACAATGGAGCCATCTCATGACGATTCGCAAGGGCGAGGCAGAATGGAAGGGCGGCGTGCCCGAAGGCGCCGGCACGGTGTCGGTCGGCAGTGGCGCGTTCAGCGGCGACTACGGATTCCGTTCGCGCATGGGCGACGGCTCCGGCGGCACCAATCCGGAAGAACTGATCGGCGCCGCGCATGCGGCATGCTTCTCGATGGCGTTGTCGCTCGCGCTGGCCAAGGCTGGCCACGTGCCGACCAGCGTGCACACCGATGCGGACGTACATCTGGAAAAAGACGACAGCGGCTATCACATCCCGCTGATCGAACTGACGACGCGGGCCGATGTTCCCGGCATCGATGCTGCGCTCTTCGTCGAACTGGCCGAGGCCACGAAGACCACTTGCCCGGTATCCAGGGCGCTGTCCGCAGTGAAGATCACGCTCGACGCGAAACTTCTCTAGCAGCCTGTCGGGATTTGCAGCCCGGCCATCCAAGGTCCGACCGGTTGCTGGTCGCCCGCGCAAACCGGCCTGCGCGTGCATGGCGCATGACCGGAGGGCCGGTGACGCGCTGTGCCGGCTCAGTACCATTCGACCAGCGACACGCCGATGCCGGCGTACCACGCGCGGTGGTTGTAGTCGATCAGGCTCTCGCCATAGCCATGGAAAATCTGCACGTGGCCGCGCAGCGGCACGGCGATCGGAAACGCCCAGTCGAACTGGATCGCGCCGTGATTGCGATCGCCGCCGCGAAACGAATTGCGCAGCAGCCACGAGAACTGGTGGTCCTTCCAGAAGCCGTCGGCGGCGGCATGGATGAGCTGGATCTCGCCGCGGCCCATGTAGTCGACGATATCGGGGTTGTCGTCGCTGGACCGGCTCTCGGGAATGCGCCACCACGGACGCAGCAGGAGCGTCCAGCCATCGCGCTCGAAGCCGACATTGGCCACCACGCGATTCCAGCTCCGCGACAACGGGTCGCTGCGGCCATTGGACTGATGCACGAGGCCGATCCCGAGCAGACGTCCGGTCCAGCCGAACACGCGGTAGTTCGTCCGCAACATGAGATTGGCATCGGGTTCGTAGTTGGTCTCGCGAAACGGACGCGACGTGTCGGAGTTGAATACCTGCCAGTGCGAGGACTGGGTGTAGCCCATCCACAGATCACCGTTGTCGCCGAAGATGTCCGGCCAGACCTTGGTCTTGAGGCTGAGCTGGTACTTCATCTCCGTGCGGTCGATATCCTCGGACGTCGTGGCCGAATTGTCCGGCGAAGGCGAGCGCGGCAAGCGGTTGGTTCGGCTCGTGTAGAACGCCGGCATCAGGTAGATCGGCCGATAGGCACGCGCGCGGAACGCGCAGGGCCGGGCCTCGACCGCGAGTTCCCAGCGCGCGTTGAGCAGCGGCGCATCGGCGTCCGTTCCGGCACATTCGTCGAGGTCGGCAGGTTGCTCGGGGTCGTCGTGCGGAAGCACGTTGCGGGTCGTGGCTCGCGGGCGCGGCACCGGCGCGGTCTCGCGTCCGACGGCGGCGTCATAGCAAGCCAGGCGCGCGTTGGCCGTGGCGATCCGCGCGCAGCTTTCAAGCTCAGCAGGGTCCACCTGCGCGTGCGCTGCGGTCGGCAGCAGCGCAAGAGCGAGGGTATAACCAAGGCACGTGGCCGCAAAGCGCATGCGCGTACTCCGATTGTCGCGGCTGCGATCGTATCCGTTTGCCGGGAGGCGGTGTGGCAGCCGGAGACCCGATCTTCGTGAGCTGCTCAATCGAACCGTTGTCAGCCGCTGCGGCCACGGCGGCTGCCGCGCAGGCTGTCCAGCGGAAAGCTCGCGATCGATGCGCCCCGTGCGCGGCGCGGCTGGCCCGGCTGCGGTGCGCGCGCCTGCGCATAGACGACCTCGTAGGTCGCCGGCAGGCGATCGTCGACGCGGAAGGCCTCGTAGGCTTTCGCGACCTCGCGCATGCGTGTCTTGCCGGTCAAGCCGCGGCTGCGTTCGATATCGGCGTTGGTCGCGCCGATCGCGCGCAACTCGCGCATCAACGTTAAGGTGTCGGCGTAGGTCAGGGTGAACACATCCCGCTCGAGCACGGGGTCGCGGAATCCGGCAGCGATCAAGGCGTCGCCGATCTGGTGGATATCGAGAAACCGGCTGACGTGCGGCGCGGCGTCGGTTTCGGCGAACGCCAGGCGCAACTCCTGCAAGGTGTCCGGTCCGAACGTGCTGAGCAGCAGCAGCCCATCCGCACGCAGCACTCGCCGGAACTCGCCCAGAGCAGCATCCAGGTCGCCACACCACTGCAGGCACAGGTTGGAATGCAGCAGGTCGATGCTTGCCTCGGACAACGGCAGCGCTTCGGCATCGGCGCAGATGCGTGCGAACGGTCGCAGCCAGCTGCGATGACGGCGCGCCGCATCAAGCATCGGCAGGGCGATGTCGAGCGCAATGGTCTGTGCTTTCGGGTAGCGCTTGCGCAGCGCGGCAGTACCGCGCCCGGTGCCGCTGCCGACATCGAGCACACGCTTCGGCGCGAACGCGATGTCGTCGAGACGTTCCTGCAACCGCCGGCCCACTTCGTCCTGGAGCAAGGCGTGGGTGTCATAGGTCGATGCGGCGCGTCCGAACGCGTGGCGCACATGCCGCGTGTCGAAGATCCCGCTCACGATCGCCCGGTCCCGGTGGCGAATGCGCCAATCGCGGCGGCTACCGCGGCCGTCGCGCTCAGGAATGGCGCATGCCCGCTGGCGAACTCGAGATGACGTCCCTGCGCGTTGGATTGCGCAGCCCAGCGCATGGCCGCAGCGGGCACGAGGCGGTCGCGACGCCCGCCGATCCACAGGTTCGGCACCGCCAGGCTGGCGAGGTCGCGGCGAAGGTCCGTGCGCTGGAGTACGTGCAGTCCTTCGCGCAATGCCGCGCGATCGGGCTCGCCGCGTGTGAACACGGCATGTTTCAGTGCGCGCAACTCGTCGTGCGCTTGCGGCGAGCCGAGCGTTTCCAGCGCGAGAAAGCGCTCGATCGCCTGCGCATGATCGGTTTCCAGCGCGGTCGCGAATGCGTCGAACACGCTGGCCTGCACGCCGTGCGCCCAGTCGTTGTTGCTGACGAAGCACGGGCTCGCGGCCAGCGCGACGAGGCCGCGCACGTGATTCGGCCGGGTCAGTGCCGCGTGCATCGCGACGAGGCCACCGAGCGACCAGCCGATCCAGATCGCCGGCGGAGTGAGTTCGGCGATCACGTCCGCGCAGGCACGCGGATCGAGCATGCCCGCGCGGAATCCGTCGGCGTGGCCGTGACCGGGCAGGTCCACCACATGAACACGAAAGCGTTGTGCGAGTTCGTCAGCCAGACCCGCAAAGATGCCGCCGTGCATGGCCCAGCCATGGATCAGCACGAGATCCATCCGGCCGCTGCCGAAGGTCTCCACGACGACGCGCGATGGCAGCGCCTGCGAGGCGACAGTGGCTGGCACGGCAGGGAGGCTCACGTGCCGCTCCGGTGCGGGAACGCGACCCACGCAAGCGTTCCGTCGCGATAGCCGCGGATGCGTGGTTCGAGTTCGCTCCAGATGGCCGCGGCCGTGCCGCGCAGCAGGCGACCGCGCGGACGCAGCCAACGCGGACGCGCCTGCTGGCGCAGGATGCGCGCGGCCAGCCAATCGATGTCGAAGCCGGCCCATTCGCCGGCTACCGCCATCACGTTCGCACACACGGCCGGATGCACTTCGTCGTGCAGGATCGCGCGCAGTTCGTCGAGCGGATAAGCCGTGGCGGCAAGGTCGCGCGCGGCGGATTCGCGAAACAGGGCCGGATCGGTGTCGAGGTAGAAATCGGCAAGCAGCGCCCACACGACGCGCCGCGCAGCGAGATCCGCGAGCGCCGGCTTCATGCGCCTTCGCCTCGCGTATGTGCGCCGGCTGCGGTCAATGCTTCGAGCAGGCGCTCGACGTCGGTGCGTGCATGCGCGGAAGACAGGCTCACGCGCAGGCGCGCCGAACCTTCGGTCACGGTCGGCGGGCGGATCGCTGGAACGAAGAATCCGGCGTCCTCCAGACGTACGGCGACGTCGAGCGCACGCGCACTGGCGCCGAGCACGACCGGCTGGATCGGCGTGCGTGAAGGCGACAGCACGATACCGCGCTGCGCAGCGCCGTCGCGGAACTGCGCGATCAATTGATCGAGGTGCTCGCGGCGCCAGTCTTCGGTGCGCGCGATGCGCACCGAAGCGTGCGTTGCCGCGGCCAGCGCGGGCGGCATCGCGGTGGTGTAAAGATAGGTGCGCGCGAACTGGACGAGGCCATCGATCAACGCAGCGGACCCGGCCACGAACGCGCCGGCGACACCGAGCGCCTTGCCGAGCGTGGCCATGAGCACGGGGGCATCGTCCTGATCGAGTCCGGCTTCGGCGAGGCTGCCGGCACCTTGGGCGCCGAGCACGCCGATGCCGTGCGCATCATCGACCATCAGCGTCGCACCCTGGTCGCGGCACAGCGCCGCAAGCTCGCGCAGCGGCGCGACGTCGCCATCCATGCTGAACACGCCATCGGTGGCCAGCAGAGCCGGCGCATGGCTGCGCAAGACGAGCTGGCGTTTCGCAGCGGCGACATCGGCATGCGGATAGCGTCTGAGTTCGGCTGCCGAGAGCAGCGCGCCATCGATCAGGCAGGCGTGGTTGCGCTTGTCCTGCACGCACAGATCGCCGCGCTCGAGCAGCGCCTGAAGGACGCCGAGATTGGCCATGTAGCCGGTCGAGAACAGCAGCGCGCGCTCGCGACCGGTCCATTGCGCGAGTTCGGTCTCCAGTGCGGCATGCTCGTCGCGATGACCGCCAAGCAGGTGGGCTGCGCGCGCACCGACTCCGCCAGCGCGGGCCGCGTCGGTCAAAGCGGATACCAGCGCCGGATGCTGGGCGAGGCCGAGATAGTCGTTGCTGGCGAAGTCGAGCAGGCGATGTCCGCCGACCACGATGTGCGGCCCGTCGACCGCGCTCAGCGTGCGCAGGCGGCGCAGCAACGAGTGCTCGGCGCGCTGCGCCTGGGCCCTCGCCATGCGTGCGATGAGGTTGTCGCGATTCATTGAAATGCACGGCCGATGTGCGAGCATGCACGCGCTCCGGTCCGCGCGCGTGTGCGTGCAGCCGGCGTCCCGGCCCGGCATGGAATCCCTGCATGCATCACGACATCGTCATCGTCGGCGGCGGCGCCGGCGGACTCGAACTGGCTGCGCGGCTCGGCCGCAAGCTCGGCCGGCGCGACGGCCCGGCGCGCGTCCTGCTCGTCGATCGCTCGCCCTACCACCTCTGGAAGCCGTCCCTGCACGAAGTCGCTGCCGGCACGCTCGATGCCCATCAGGAGGGCCTTTCCTACCTGATCCTCGCGCGGCGCAATCACTTCAGTTTCTGGCCCGGCGAGATCATCGGCCTCGACGCACCCGGAAAGTACATCACCCTCGGTGAGATGCAGGACGAGCGCGGCCAACCGATGGTGGCCGAACGCCGGCTCGGGTTCGCCCAAGCCGTGCTCGCGCTGGGCAGTGGATCGAACTTCTTCGGAACCCCGGGTGCCGACGAACATGCCTGGGTGCTCGAGCACGCAAGCGATGCCGAGCGCTTCCAGCGTCATCTGCTCGGCGCGTTCACGCGGGCGGCGTTCTCCGAGCAGCGCCGACTCGCGATCGCGATCGTCGGTGCGGGCGCGACCGGAGTGGAGCTGTCGGCCGAATTGCTCGAAGCGCATGCGTTGCTGCAGGCCGGTTTCCGCTCCGAGCAGCGCTTCGAACTCGAGATCACCCTGGTCGAGGCCGGGCCACGCATTCTTGCCGGACTGCCGGAAAAGATCTCCGCGCAGGCGCAGCGCGCGCTGCAACGCAAGAACGTGCGAGTGCTCACCGAAACCCCGGTTACCGAAGTGCGCGCCGACGCCCTGGTCACCGAATCGGGAACCATTCCTGCGGACATGATCGTCTGGGCGGCCGGTATCAAGGCGGCCGACGCCAACCGTGGATTCGGCCTGGAAATCAACCGCGCCAACCAGTTCGTCGTCGACGACCGGTTGCACACCTCGGCGGCCGACGTGTTCGCGTTCGGCGACTGTGCCGCGTGCCCGTGGGGCGAACGCCAGGTTCCCGCGCGCGCGCAGGCGGCGAACCAGCAGGCCGCCTACCTCGCGCGCGTCCTGCTCGCGCAGCTGCGCGGGCGCGTGATCGAAACGCCATTCGTCTACCGCGATTTCGGCTCGCTCGTGTCGCTCGGCGAGAACCGTGGCATCGGCTCGCTCATGGGCGGTCTCGGTGGACCGCAATTCTTCGTCGAAGGGCTGATCGCGAAGTGGATGTACATGTCGCTGCATCTGAATCACCACCGCGCGATTCTCGGTACGCGCACCACGATCGTGCTCGCGCTCGCACGCCTGTTGCAGCGACGGGTATCGGGTCGGCTCAAGCTGCATTGACGCGTCGCGTCGACTGCTGACGATCAGGCGCCGAGCGTCTCGCGCTCGCTCGCCGGGACGATATCGGCGTGCACGGTGTGAGCGTCCGGGACATCGATCTGCATCGCATGGATGCCCAGGCGCGTGAACAGCTGCTGGTCGGCGAGCACGTCCGGGTTTCCCGTGGTCAGCAGCTTCTCGCCGTAGAAGATCGAATTGGCGCCGGCAAAGAAGCACAGTGCCTGCAATTCGTCGCTCATCTGCGCGCGTCCTGCAGACAGCCGCACGATCGACGCCGGCATGATCAGTCGCGCCACCGCGATCGTGCGCACGAACTCGAACGGGTCGAGCAGTGCGGTTCCGGCCAGCGGGGTTCCTTCCACCTGGACGAGCCGATTGATCGGCACCGATTGCGGATGCTCGGGCAACGTCGCGAGCGCGTGCAGCAGTCCGGCACGCTGCTCGCGCGACTCGCCCATGCCGACGATGCCGCCACAGCAGGTCTTCATGCCGGCCGCGCGCACGTGTGCGAGCGTGTCCAGCCGATCCTCGAACTGGCGGGTCTGGATGATGTCGGCGTAGACCTCCGGCGCGCTGTCGACATTGTGGTTGTAGTAGTCCAGACCGGCATGCTTGAGCGCGCCGGCTTGCTCGGCCGACAACATGCCCAGGGTCGCACAGGTCTCCATGCCGAGCGCACGCACTTCGCGGATCATCGCCGCAACCTTGGGAATGTCTCGATCCTTGGGCGAGCGCCAGGCAGCGCCCATGCAGAAGCGGGTCGCACCGGCCGCTTTGGCCTGCCTGGCCTTGGCGATCACTGCATCGAGCGGCATGAGCTTTTCGGCTTTCACGCCGGTCGTGTAGCGCGCGGCCTGCGGACAGTACGCGCAATCCTCGGGACAGCCGCCGGTCTTGATCGACAACAGTGTCGACACCTGCACGGCGTTGGGATCGTGGTGTGCGCGATGCATGGCATGGGCGCGATGCAGCAGCTCGGCAAACGGCAGGTCGAGCAGCGCGCAGACTTCGTCGCGCGTCCAGTCGTGGCGGAGGGCTGACATCGGTGGGGTCCGGCATTCGGTAAAGTGCCGCGAGTCTGATTTCGCCGTCGGAGACTGTCAACTTGAATGGGGCAAGCCGGGTTGACAGGATCGCCGCCGCGCTGCTGCGCAGCGTGCTGCCCCCGCGCTGCGTTCTGTGCGGCGGCACCGGCAGGCGTGAGCGGGATCTTTGCCGTGGCTGCCAGGCCGATCTCGCCACCAATCCGGTGTGCTGCGCGCGCTGCGCCCTGCCGCTGGACGTCGCCGCCGCGGCCTGTGGCACTTGCCTGCGTCGCCAACCCCCGTTCGATGCGGCCTGGGCACCGTTCCGCTATGCCCATCCGCTGGATCTGCTCGAGGCGCGGTTCAAGTTCCACGGCGATCTCGCTGCCGGTCGCGTGCTCGCCAGCCTCATGATCGAGGCGGCCCGACGCGATCTCGGCGATCGGCGTCCGGATCTTCTGCTCTGTGTGCCGTTGCACGTCGCCCGCCTGCGCGAACGCGGCTACAACCAGGCCCTCGAACTCGGCCGTCCCTTGGCAAAGGCGCTTGGTCTGGCATTCGATGCGCAGGCCTTGCAGCGTCTGCGTGCCACCAGCGCGCAGACGGGCCTGGACGCGCGCGCGCGCCGGCGCAACCTGCGCGATGCGTTTGCCTTGCGCAGCGGATTCGTCGCGCCGGCCCATGTGGCGATTCTCGACGACGTCATGACCACGGGCACCACGCTGCGCGAATGCGCGCGCGTGCTGCGTCGAAGCGGTGCGCAGCGCATCGAGGTGTGGGCGCTCGCGCGGGCGGCCGCGCCGCGCTGACGCAGCACAACGTGAAGCAGTTCACGAACTGCGCGTCGACCGGTCGCGCGTACGCGCGCAGCCAGACGACTACCTTGTGTCCCCGGCGAGCACCGTCTGCCTGGCTACTGCCCGTAAACGCATCGCAGATCGCCGAATGGAAAACAGCAAGCACAGGGATCGGCATCAGGAGTCGTGATCGGCGCCAGGATTGCGCAAGCAAAGGAAGTTGGGCGCGCAGGGATGCGCACCTGCTCATCACCGCGGGGACAGCGAATGCCGATCGTGCGAGGCGTGGCCGGACTGCTCGGACTGACGGGCACGCTGGTCTTCGGCCTGGCGTTCGCGCTCTCGTGGGCGGCTCCGGGTCATGTCGAGAACATCGCCAGGGAGCTGATTCGCGCCGAGGTCGAAAAGCGCGTGACCGAGGCAATGCAGTCACTGGACAGCAACCCGGTTGCGCGTCTCGCCGAGCGCCTGTCAGGGCGCAATCAGGATGATCGCGACGGAATCAGGCACCGGCTTGCCGACGCTGTGCCGAAAACGGTCGCTCGCATCGTCGCCGAAATGCGCGATCCCGACTGTGCCTGCCGTCGGCCCGTTGGGCACGCGCCTGCATCGACGTTCGATTGGCGTGGCGCCCATCTGGGTCAGATCAACGATCAGCTCACGCTGCTGGTCCGCAGCCAGTACCTGCGCATCGCCAAAGGCCTGACCCGCGAATTCCGCATTTTCACCGCAGCCAACGCGCTTGTGTTCCTGCTGCTTGGCGTGGCTGCCGCGGGCCGCCAGCGCGACGGACGTGAATTGCTGATTCCTGCACTGATCCTGCTTGCGGCGGCGTTCGGTGTCGCCTTGATCTACCTGTTCGGACAGAACTGGCTGCAGACCATCGTGTTCAACGACTACATCGGCTTCGGGTACACCGCCTGGCTTGCCATCGCGTTCGCGTTCCTCGGCGATCTCATCGTCAATCGTGCCCGGGTGACGCGTGCCATGCTCGAAACCGTGGGTTCCGGCGTCACCTGCGCGAGTCCGTGCTAGGAGCCTGCGCGTCCGAGCCCGCGATGCACCGATGAGACGTAGGCGGGCTGTTTCGCGCCCTGACAGATGAAGGGCCCAAACGGGCCGCACGGGGAACCGGATCATGTCAGGGACAATCCAGCCGCGTTGCCTTGCGGCGCTCATGCTGTTGTTCAGCGCCCCCCTCGCCGCGCAATGGACCGCGACCGGGCAGAGCGTGCCGCAACTGGCGCCGTTCGACACGATGATGCAGGACCTCATGACCCCGCGGAACATTCCGTCCGGGCAGATCGCGGTTGCCCTCAACGGGCGACTCGTGCTCGCGCGCGGCTATACGTGGAATCCCGGACCGAACGACCGCATCGTGCAACCGGATTCGCTGTTCCGTCTGGCCAGCGTGAGCAAGCCGATCACCGCAACGCTCATCAATCGCCTGATCCAGGATGGCCAGCTCGCGCTGACCGACACGATCGGCCAGCACGTCGACCTCACGCCTCGCCCGGGCGCGACGGCCGATCCGCGTCTGGCCACGGTGAGCGTGCGCAACCTGCTCGAGCACCTCGGCGGATTCCCCGATCCGACCCTGGTCGGCCATGACCCGGTGTTCCGCGATCGCACGGTCGCGCAGGCCCTCGGCATCGGTCTGCCGCTCGCGCATGCCGACGTGATGCGCTACCAGTTCGGCGATCCGCTCACGAGCAATCCCGGCACGACCTACGCCTACAGCAATTTCGGCTACAAGCTGCTCGGCCGCATCGTCGAGTCGGCGGCGGGCATGCCGTATGCCCGCTATGCCGAGCGTGTGTTCAATCCGATCGGGGTATGGGACATGCGTCTGGCACGCACGCTCGTGCAGCATCGCGCGCCCAGCGAAGTGGCCTACTTCAGCGCGTTGAACGGACTGACAGTCATGGACAACTCCAACGCCACGGTTCCGCGCGAATACGGTGCCCTGAACTACGACACGATGGATGCCTACGGCGGCTGGATCGCATCGGCGCCGGAACTCATGCGCTGGATGACCAATCTCGACAATCCCGCCGCGGCGAATGCGATCCTCAACCAGACGTCGCTGGACCGCATGTTCGGCCTGCCGCAGAACTACCCGCTGCCGTACACGCCGGGCGACTACTACTACGCGCAGGGCTGGCAGGTGCGCGACTACGGCGCGACCGGGCGCAACACCTGGCATTCCGGTTCGCTGCCATCGACCAGCACCTACATCGTGCGTTATCGCAACGGGCTGGAAGTCGCTGTTCTGCTCAACCGCCGCAACGAGTCCAGTGGCGGCGAGTACAACACGCTGGTCGGCAACGGCATCAACACCGCTGCGGCACAGGTGACGAGCTGGCCCACGCATGACCTGTTTCCAAGCGTGCTGCAGGTGATCATGCGCAACGGTTTCGATTGATCAGCGGATCGCCAGGGCGAGGAGCAGCCCGGCCCAGAGCACGCAACCAACCCAGTTGTTGTTGCGGAACGCGGCGAATGAGCCTTCGCGCGTGCGATCGCGCAGCAGCCAGTGTTGCCAGGCGAACAGCCCGGCAGCGATCGCGACCGCAGCAGGATACGGCCATGGCAGCCCGACCCGGGTGCCGGCCAGCAACATGGCAACCAGGAAGGTCGCCATGAGGATGCCGAGAATCGGACGATCGGCATCCCCGAACAGGATCGCCGTGGAACGCGCGCCGACACGGATGTCTTCTTCGCGATCGACCATTGCGTACTCGGTGTCGTAGATGGTCGAGAACACGACGTTGGCGACGAACAGCAGCCAGGCAAGTGCAGGGACTTCGCCGGTGACCGCGGCGAACGCCATCGGGATCGACCAGCCGAATGCCGCTCCGAGCACGACCTGGGCCAGGTGCGTAAAACGCTTGGTGAACGGGTAGATCGCCGCAAGCGCCGCACCGGCGAACGAGAGCTGGATCGTCAACGTGTTGGTGAGCAGCACGAGGGCGAAGGCGAGGACCAGCAATCCCGCGAACAAGGCCAGCGCCTCGCGGCGCGAAACCCGACCGGCGGCCATCGGCCGACCGCGGGTGCGTTCGACGTTGGCATCGAGCCAGGAATGATCGGCATAGTCGTTGATCACGCAGCCCGCCGCGCGCATGACGAAGACGCCGAGGGTGAAGATCACGAGCAGGCCGAGCGGCGGGAAATCGTTCGCCGCGAACCACAACCCCCACCAGGTCGGCCATAGCAGCAGCAGCGCACCGACCGGGCGGTCCATGCGCATGAGCACGAGGTATTCGCGCACGCGACCACGCCAGGGTTCACGCAGGCGTTCGGTCAGCAGGCGGATCACCTGCATCGAGCGCGTCGACGCGTCGGCCGGATGCGCAACTCCCGCACCCCGGCTGGCCGATCGCGGTGCGGCAGCGGGTGCGGCCGACGCGGTGTCGCGAATCCAGGGCGGGAATTCGTCCTGCGGGGCTTGCGGATCCGGTTTCGCTGCGCTCGCGGACGTGGGCTTTCGCGCTGGCGGCCGCCGGGCCGGGGGCGTGCGCGCGGATGTCGGGGTCGCCCCTGCGGCCGAAGCCGACGGCGGCGATGCAGGGGTTCCTGGGCGCGCTGGCGTCTTGCTGCCCGCGTTCGCGCTGCCCGCGCGCGCGGCGGGCGTCGAAGTGTCCGCGCCGGCGCGTGATCCGGCCGAAGGCTTGCGCGGCGCGGCGCCCGCACGCGCGGTCGTGGTCGGCGGAGCAGACGCTGACGTTGCCGGCGGACGGCGTCGCGGCGGGGGAGTCGGAGGTCCATCACTCATGCGCCGAGTGTATCCCGCTCTCAGCCGCGCAGGCGTCGCGCGACCGCCGGGCGAGCGAGCAAGGCGAACACGATTCCGATCAGGAATCCGGCGATGTGCGTCCACCACGCCACCGTGCCGAACGCGGGACCGACATAGGTGAAGAGGATCTGCAGCACGGCCCAGAAACCGATCAGCAGCGACGCCGGGACGCGCACGAATTCGAGGAACACGCCCAGCGGCAGGACGAGGCCAAGGCGCGCGCGCGGAAACAAAGCCAGGTACGCGCCGACGATGCCCGACACCGCGCCGCTGGATCCGATGATTGGCGAGCTGGCCTCGGCCAGGGTCAGCGCACCGACGAGGTTGGCCAGCGCGCCGCCAAACACGAACAGGACAAGGAAGCGCGGAAACCCGAGTGCACGCTCGGCCGGCACGCCGAAGATCACGAGGAACAGCAGATTCGTGGTCAGGTGCAGCCAGTCGGCATGGATGAACAACGCGGTGATCAGACGCGCGGCGCGCAACTCGGCAAGCTGGGTCAGCCACGGCGCCTGCGCATCGAGCAGGGTGGACGGTACCGTGCCCCAGGTCTTGATCAGCAATGAACGTTCGCCAGCCGGCTCGGAGGCGAGCCAGAGGAACATGGCCACGCAGGTTGCGACGAGCAGGATCGTCGCCCAGGGAGGGTGCGTTCGGCGGCGGCTCTCGAGCTGGACGAACACGGCGTGCGCCCGCCTCAGCGGCCGCCGCGCGGATACAGGAAGCGCTGTCCCTGGATCGAAAACACGATGCCCTCGGCGCTGATCGCCTCGAGTTTGAGGTTCTCGATGTCGTCACCTTCGCCGTGGCGCGTTCCATTGATGATGACGAAGCGCTGCGCCGGATCGCTGGCGAACACGTGCATGGTCACCTTGAGTTCGGGGATTTCGCGGCGCTGCGCATATGCCAGTTCCCAGATCAGTGGCGGCAGGCCCGCGCCGGGCTCACGCGCACCGGGCGCAACCGCAGCACGCACTTCTGCCGGCGCCGCTGGCGGGGCCATCTGCCCGGGTACCGGTTCAGCGGCGACCGGCGGCGCGTCGTCGGGCGCATCGGGCACGACGCCGACGACCGCATCGCCTGCTTTCGACGTGGCCGGATCGCCGCGTTTGAGCAGGTCCGGATTGGGTACGACGAGTTCGCCGGAGCGCAGTTTCTCGCGCAGGTCCGGGGCGACGCCGCTGGTCGCATCCGGCGCCACCCGGCTGCGCGGCAGGCGCACATCGGCCGTGCCTGCGCTGGTGGCGTCATCGGTTGCACTCGCGCGCTTGCTCTGGCGTCGTTCGCTTTGCTCGGTGGCATAGTCGCTGGCGCTGACCACCTGCATCGGCGGCTCGCTGGCAACCGGGGGTTCACTGGCTGCGGTCGAGGTATCCGCGGGCACCGCATCGGGCGCCTGGCGCTGCCACCACCAGCCTGCGGCAACGACCACGGCGATCAGGCAGAGCAGCAACGGAAGCCGGCTGCGCCGACGGCGCACGGACATGACCGGCGAACCGAGCGTCGGTGCCTCGCCGAGGCGACGTTGACGTTCGGATTTTTTCAGGGCTTCAAGAATCAACGACATGGCGGGGTGGCGGTCAAGTGGTCGGTGAAATCGGCGCAGGCAGGACCGACGCTGCGGACCTCACCACGAACGCCGGTGGCGAATGCAAAAAATTCGTTGGATGTGCTCATTCGATCGTGCGGGCCAGATGCGGACCGGCCGGGTCCAGCGCTGACAGCGCGAACAAGGTCTCCGGACCGATGATGCCATCGGCACGAATACCGTAGGCCAGTTGCAGCTTGCGCACGCGCTCTTCAAGGTCGGCATCGAAGAAGGCCGGCCCGGTATCGCCGTCCGCGCCGCGGTCGAGCGTATGCAGGCGTTCCTTGGCCCAGGCCACGCCCGCCCCGGCGTCGCCGCGGCGCAGAGTGGCGGGAACATTGGCAGGCAGGCGCCAGATCGCGACGAAATCACCGCTCCACCACTGGCCGAGAGCGTCGCGCGGAAGCTCCAGCGTTTCTCCGGCCAGATCCAGGCGCACGCGCGTGCGTCCGGCGCCAAGCAGCAGCGCGTGCGCGCGCTTGTCGCCGACGTTCAGCGTGAGCATCAACGGGCGATCGAAACGCAGTGCCTGCTCAAGGCTCGCGCGGCCGCGCAGGCAGGCCAGCCCCGGCGCGATGACTGCCGGACAGCGGGTGGCATCGCGTACGGATGCCTCGCTGGAGCCGACCTGCCAGCGCGCGAGCAGCTGGGTGGCTGCATGCAGTTCGGTTTCCCCGGCTTCGGCGAGCTTGGCCTCGAACGTCGCGATCGAGGTGTCCAGTACCGGTTCCTGCACGATGACGGGTTCGTCCACGATCGGCGGCGGCGCCCGATCGCCGCGCAGGCTCCAGCTCATGGCGCCGATGATCGCGGCGATCACGACCGCGACCGCGGCCCAGCGCGCATAGCGGCGGACCCAGTAGCGGGTGTGGCCGGGCAGCGTCTCGTCGGCCGAGCGATCGACCAGGCGCTCGCCGATGCTCTGCTGCTCGCGTGCATAGCCGGCCATCAGCGCGCGATCCGCGATCACGTTGATCAGCCGCGGAATGCCGCTCGATCGCTGATACAGCGCGCGCAGGCCCAGGCGCGAGAACGGGCTGCGCGTGTTGCCGGCAATCGCGAGGCGGTGCTTGATGTAGGCCTCGGTCTCGGCCGCATCCAGCGGCGTGAGGTGGTAGCGCGCGGTGATGCGCTGGGCGAGCTGGCGCAGTTCGGGTCGGCCGAGCATGTCGCGCAGCTCGGGCTGGCCGAGCAGGATGATCTGCAGCAGTTTCTGGGTCGGGGTTTCCAGGTTGGTCAGCAGCCGGATCTGCTCGAGTGCGTCCATCGACAGGTTCTGCGCCTCGTCGACGATGAGCACGACGCGCAACCCTTGCGCATAGGCATCAAGCAGATAGGTGTTGAGCACATCGGTCAGGCCCTTGAGGCTGCCCTTGTGGCCGGCGATGTCGAGTTTGAGCTCCTCGCAGATCGTCTCGATCATCTCGACCGGCGACAGCTTGGGATTGAGCAGCAGCGCAACCCGCGTGTTTTCCGGAAGCTGCTCGAGCAGCAGCCGGCTCAGCGTGGTCTTGCCGGTGCCGACCTCGCCGGTCAGCTGGACGAAGCCGCCGCTGCCGCCCTTGCCGACCCCGTAGAGCAGGTGCGCGAGCGCGTCCCGGTGCCGCTCGGACAGGAAAACGTAGCGCGGGTCCGGGGTGATGGAGAACGGGGCCTCGCGCAGGCCGTAATACTCGAGATACATGAGGCTACTTTACCCGACCGCGCCGGCTGGCGACGGCCCGGCGTCGCGCGCGCCGATCATTCGGCGCGGCACCGGCCTCGGGGGGCTGTGCCAGCCGCTACCGGCAGGAAGGAGGTGGCGGTCACAGTCCGCACGTTGCGCCGCGGCGCGACGATGGGCTGGTAGTAGGATGGGCGCGGAGGCCGACCGATGACCGAATCCGACACATCCCTGGCGCCCACGGATGCCGACGCGCTGTTCGCCGAGGTCTACCAGCGGCTCAAGGCGATGGCCAGTCGGCAACTCGCCAGCCGCGGGCGCGGCACGCTCGACACGACGGCCGTGGTCCACGAGCTTTACCTGCGCATGGGCGTCAAACAAGGTCTCGGGTTCCAGGAACAACAGCAGTTCTTCGCCTACGCGGCACGGGCGATGCGTCACCTGCTTGCCGATCGTGCGCGCAACCGGTTGCGTCAGCGAGCGGGAGGGCAATGGGCGAACGTCACCCTGGACGGCGACGACGAAGAGCTCGCGATCACGAGTGCCGAACAGGCATTGCAGCTGGAGGCCGCGCTGGCCGATCTGGAACAGGTCGATCCGCGCGCTGCGCGGGTCGTGGAACTGCGCTATTTCGCCGGGCTTCCGATTGAACAGGTTGCCGATACGCTGGCGCTGAGCCGTACGTCGGTGGTGCGCGACTGGTCGTTTGCCCGCGCGTTCCTGCACGAACGGCTGGAATGAGCCGGTTTGGCATGTTCCGGCGTTTCTCTAGGAGCCTGCGCGGCAGAAACGTTCGAGGCGAAACGGATGCCATCGTCATTGAGTGGGTCTATCGGAGAGCGCGCATAGTGGGGCTATGTAAGCTCGACGAGAGGCACACTCGATGGCGAGGGCGCCGTTGCAGCCCGGACGGCTTCTGCCGCGCAGGCTCCTAGGCAACCTCGCGGACG